>ERZ1643246.263-NODE-263-length-68808-cov-25.739051_pt1 | contig 68808 bp, 64 predicted proteins | sample MGYA00579265_ERZ1643246 | MGnify/ENA primary metagenome ERZ1643246 (study PRJEB29033, sample SAMEA4952261) | chicken gut metagenome | biome: Broiler Chicken; feature: Gastrointestinal Tract; material: Caecum | place: Ireland | collected 2018 | study: Broiler... | reverse complement strand
CATCCAGATAATCCATTTTATCGGCAGAATGAATCGGCGGAAGATAGACCGAGAAATCTCCTTTCGCCACTTTTCCCGTTGCTTCCGCGATCCGTTTCATCGGTTCCTCATAGGTCTTTTTGATCTGTACTGTAATATATTCTGTAATGAAAAGCGAAACAAGAATCCAGTACAGAATCACAAACGTCACCTCTAAAATTCCGTTCAGGCTGCCCTCATGCTTGTCATACAGTACAATAATCTGCATATGAAAAGCTCCTACCAGAAGAAGGCTTCCCAATATGATAAAGAAAATCCGAACCGGAAAATGAGAATCCTTTACGTAAGGCATATTCCCCTGGATCATTTTACCACCGCCTTGTAACCGAGCCCACGGACAGTTTTGATTTCAAAGGCATCGCATGCGGAAAATTTGTCCCTGAGTTTCGTAATATAGATATCGATTGCCCGCAGACTGGTCTGACTCTCCACACCCCAGAATTCATCCAGCAGCTGGGTTCTGGAAAACGTATGGTTCGGATAAGAGAGCATCTTATAAAGGATATTAAATTCTCTTGTGGTCACAGGGATTTCTTCTCCATCCAGAGATGTGGTGACTGCGTCCGCGTCCAAAAGCAGGTTTCCCACCTGCAGTTTCCGGTTTTCCTCCATGTTTGCCCTTCGCAGAAGCGCCCGCACCCGCATGAGAAGCTCGCTCATATCAAATAGTTTTACCATATAGTCGTCAATTCCGATATCAAAACCTCTCTGTTTTGACGGAATATCATCCCTGGCGCTCATGAATAAAATCGGTATGGTTTTATTCAGTCCCCGGACAGTTTCTGCAAACTCAAATCCATCTGTTCCCGGCATCATAATATCTGAGATAATAACTTCATATAAACTGTTATACATAGCGTCATAGGCGCTCTCTGCACTTAGGCAGCCCTTTGCCTCATATCCGCTGTCATTCAAATAGGCACATATACTCTGGTTTAAAGCCGCATCATCATCGACCACAAGAATATGAATCATACTTCATTCCTCCTGCGCACTGGTTTTTATGCGGTTACTATAGCACAGGTTTGTTTCATTTTTGTTTCGTTTTCCCCGACTTTAAAATTTAATAATTCTGAAACAAAACGCTGCTCCGGTGCATCCAGGGCATGGCGGATACATTCCAGTGCGCCGAGAAGATCCTTCGTCGGGCAGGCAAGATTCATCCTCTCAACGCCCTTTCCTGTTTTTCCGAATATATACCCGTCGTCCGGTTCCCTGTCGGCGGCGCAAAAGAAAAGCAGCGTTTCTGTGCTTCCGCAGGGAAGTCAGAAACGCCGCTTATGCGAACCATTATAATAATTGTAACCATTCAGCCAGCTAAACTGTTGTTGATCATTGCATTCAGTCCTTCGACTGAATCATCAGCAGGATTCCATCCTTGTACGACACACGCCCCTGTTCCGCCAGAATCTCGTTGCTGACGCCAAGTCCTCCTGACATGTTCGTCAGCGTGAAATGATCCAGCGGATACTTGAAGCCTTCCAGAGTCAGACCCGTCACCTGCTCCTCCAACGGCATAAACGATACGTACGTACCGTGCTGTGTTTCCCTGTCAATCACGAATTCTTTTTCACAGGGCAGCGTAATCAGGTTTTTGGAATCTACCAGATACGCAGGGATGTGTTTCAGCCAGGCCTTCTTCAGATTCTGTACCGTGCTGAAAAAATGATCCAGACGTCCCCCGGTTCCTCCCAGGATATGGATCTCTCTGCTTCCCAGTATAATTGCCTGCTGCAGCGCCAGATCCATATCCGTATTGTCCTTGACCGGATTAAATTCCCGGATCGGAATGTCCCGCTCTTCTTTGTATTTGTCCAGCACGCCTTCCTTCAGACTGTCAAAATCTCCCAGAATATAGGTCGGCCGGATATTTTCCTGACTGCAGAACTCCAGACCGCGGTCCGCGGCCAGAATAATATCAAAGTTCTGTTCCTGAATAAAACGAAGGGCAAACTCTCTCTCAAGCATGCCCCCGGCGATGATGCATGTCTTCACTTTTCTGCTCTCCTCACTATCTGTCTTATACGGTCTGCTACCGGTTATAGGGTTCAATATGTTCCTGGAACATCCGGATATTCTTTTCTATATCTCCCATGAATACCGCGGAACCGGCAACAATAATATTCGCACCGGCTTTCAGCACTTCATCTACGGTCTTTTCGTTGATCCCGCCGTCCACCTGAATCAACACCTCTGAATTTCCGGTGGCATCCAGCATCTTTCTCAGCTCCCGGAGCTTTCTGGCTGTTTCCGGAATATATTTCTGTCCACCGAATCCCGGATTCACGCTCATGACCAGCACCATATCTACCTTATCCAGCACGTGCTCAAGAACACCGACCGGCGTCCTGGGATTAATCGCGACTCCTGTCTGCATCCCCTTGTCATGAATCACATCCAGCGTAAACGGAAGATCCGAACATGCCTCCGCATGGATCGTCAGCATGTCTGCACCGCATTCCTTAAAGCGCTGAATATAACGCTCCGGATCCTGAATCATCAGATGTACGTCAAAATACAGGGTGCTCTCCTCCCGTATGGATTTAATCAGCGGCATTCCAAAAGAGAGACTCGGCACGAAAGTGCCGTCCATTACATCAATATGCAGCCACTGGCAGCCTGCCTGTTCTATTTTTTTGATCTGCTCACCCAGCCGGTTGAAATCCGCGGCCAGAATCGACGGTGACAACTGATACCTCTGCATATTAGTATCTCCTTTTTTCCTGCTCTTTTAATTCTTCGTAAAACATCACATAATTCTCATACCGTGACCGGTGAATTCTTCCCTCCTCCAGAGCTTCCTTCACCGCACAGCCAGGCTCCCTGATGTGGGCGCATCCCTGAAACCTGCAGCCTCCCTCCAGAGGACGGAATTCCGGAAAATATCCGCCAAGCTCCTCTTTTTCCATATTTTCTGTATAAAGGGAGGTAAAGCCGGGCGTATCGCAGAGCCACGTTTCCTCTCCCAGAGGGATCAGCTGCGCGTGCCGGGTTGTGTGCCTGCCGCGCTTCAGCTTTCTGCTGATCTCGCCGGTCTCCATCTTTATTTCACTCTGAAAAAGGTTTGTCAGCGACGATTTTCCCACACCGGACGGGCCTGCCACCACAGTCGTCTTTCCGTCCAGATATGCCCGGAGTGTATCGATTCCCTCTCTTTTTTCCGCGCTGCACAGAAAGACCCGGTATCCGCAGTCCACATAAATGTTTCTCAACCGATCCGCTTCCTCCGGATCAACGAGGTCGTCTTTGTTAAAACAGATCGCCGCAGGTACCCTCTGCTGCTCCATCATCACGAGAAAACGGTCGAGAAGAGCGATGTTCGGTTTCGGATTCTCCAGAGCAAAAATGACAAGCGCCTGATCCACGTTCGCCACCGCCGGACGGATCAGTTCATTTTTCCGGGCAAAAATCTCCGTCAGATTTCCGGTTTTTTCTTCCCCGCTGAGGATTTCTATTTCCACATGGTCACCCACCAGCGGCTTTTTCCCATCCTTCCTGAACACTCCTTTTGCCCTGCATTCATAAATGCCGGATTCCCCCGTATCCACATAATAGAATCCGGCAATTCCTTTTATAATTCTGCCTTTCATTCACACCTCAGCTATGGTCGGCAGTAAACGTGCTGCTCTTTGAGATCGCCTGATAGGTTCCGGTGGAATCCATCTCAGAGATCAGAATATAAACCTCCGCGGACGCATTGGACGGCGCCTGCCACTGAATATTGATCGGATACGGCCACTGATCGTCACCCAGCGTCATGCCCTCGTCACTCCATACGGACTGCTCGGAACCGTTGACGCTCTGAATGACTTCCAGGCGAATCACACCGCCGTTATAGTTGTCCGGCTTGTTCAGAGACTTGTTAAAGCTCCAGGTAACCGTAGACGCGCCGTCTCCCGGATCCGTCGTTGGTTCTGCCGCCGCCTCCCGTTCGTTAATTACCAGCGTTACCGTAGATCCTTCGTCTACCGTGGAACCTCCCTCAGGGCTCTGGCTGATTACTTCGCCGATATCCACACGGCTGGAAGACGCGGTCGTCGTCGCAACGTTCAGACCAAGGTTTTCCAGAATCCGTGTTGCCTCCTCCTGGGAATATCCTCTCAGGTTCGGCACATCTACCTGCTCCGCCTGCTCAGAACCGGTGCTTACCACAATGGTTACGGTAGTTCCTGCCTCCACTGTGGATCCCTCGCCCGGATCCAGGTTGATAACGTTTCCTTCCGCAACATCACTGCTGCTCTGCTCTGTAAAGCTTACGTTTAATCCCAGACTCTCCAGAGACGCCTGCACCGCATCTCTTGACTGTCCGATCAGACCGGTCGGAATCTGCACCCTGCCCGATCCGGAACTCAGATAATAGGTAATGGTTGAATTGATTCTGACCTGAGTGCCCGGCTGCAGATCCTGACGGCACACTCTGCCCTCCTCATACTCTTCGCTGGCCTCCGTTCCGCCGAACGTAACGCCAAGACCGAGGTCATTGGCAGTCTGTGTCGCCTGCTCCTCCGTCTGATTTCTCAGATCCGGCACAGTCACCATCTCTGCGTCTGTGTCGGAGGTCGCACTGCTGTCCACCGGCGTCGGCGTAGCTGTCACTGAAGCGGATACCGATGAAGAAGAGCCGGAACTGCTTCCTCCCCCAAAGCCAACCGCCTGGACAATAATATAGATCAGAATACAGACAATAATGCCTCCGACAACAAATCCGCCGATGGTGATAATCTTATCCGCTCTGCCGCCGGATTCTTCCTCCTCTTCGTCATCTTCGTCGTCATCCTCATCATAATCGTCATCGTACTCCTCATCGTCGTACTCGTCGTCCTCATATCCGTCATCCTCGTCGTCGTCATCCTCCAGCTTGCTGTATCGGGGAGATCCGGTCTGCTCCTCCTTCCGGGCCGCCGCCTCAGCAGAACCGGCGCGGATCTTATCCAGTTCGTCCTGGGACACCATAACCGTCTGCGCATGGGAGCTGAGCGGCGTTACCGTGACAAAATTTCCGTTAGGATCCATCAGCGAATGCTTCAGGTCGTCGATCAGTTCCGCCATATTCTTATACCGACGGTCCGGGCTTTTCTGCGTACATTTCAGAATGATCTGCTCCAGAGAAAACGGAAGGTTCGGCGTGTATTTGGAAGGCGCCTCGATTTCTTCCTGCAGATGCTTGATTGCAATTGCAACCGTAGTGTCTCCATCAAAAGGAACCCGTCCTGTCACCATCTCGTAAAGCGTAATTCCCAGGGAATAAATATCGCTCTTGTAATCAGAATAGCCGCCGCGTACCTGCTCCGGTGAACTGTAATGAACGCTTCCCATCACATTGGAGCTGATCGTGTTGGAAGAAGTTGCCTTCGCAATTCCGAAATCCGAAAGCTTTACCTTTCCATCTGTGGATATAATAATATTCTGAGGTTTCACATCCCGGTGGACGATTCCCCGGTTATGAGCCGCTTCCAGTCCCATCGAAACCTGAATCGCAATGCTGGTTGCCTCCTTGACGCTCAGCTTGCCTTTCCGGTTGATGTAGTCTTTCAGCGTAATTCCCTCAACCAGTTCCATGACAATATAATATACGCCCCGGTCTTCTCCCACGTCAAACACATTGACCACATTGGGATGGGACAACCCGGCAGCTGCCTGGGCTTCCGTGCGGAATTTTGCTATAAACGTCTTATCCTCGCGAAATTCCGGCTTCAGCACTTTCACCGCAACCATACGGTTCAGCTTCTCGTCCATCGCTTTGTAGACATCCGCCATGCCACCGGAACCAATCCTGTTTATAATTTCATATCTCTCTCCTAAAATAACTCCCTCTTTTAACATTCCTTCACCTCGTTTGTAAATGGTTCAACGACAATGACCGCGATATTATCCTTGCCGCCATTTGCATTCGCCTTATCGATCAGTTCCTGTGCCTTATCCTTTCCGTTGTCGTCCTCGAGAATCTCAAAAATCTCTTCGTCCGTCACCATATTGGACAGTCCGTCCGAACACATCAGAAGCTGATTTCCCGGTTCCAGCCGGATATCGAAAAAATCCACCTTTACCGTCTCACCCGTACCCACCGCTCTGGTGATAATGTTTTTGTCCGGATGATTTCTCGCCTGTTCCATCGTCAGCTCCCCAAGACGTACCATCTCCATAATCAGAGAATGATCCTGAGTCACCTGGGAAAATGTGCCGTCAGCATCCAGGTACAGGCGGCTGTCGCCCACATTCGCCACATAGGCATAGCTCCCCACAACAGTGGCAACCACCATCGTCGTACCCATTCCTTCCATGGATTCGTCTCTCTGCGCCTGCTCCAGGATCTGGCTGTTTGCAGCCTCGATTCCATGGCGGATAATCTTGACAGGATTAAAGTTTCCGTCTCGCCTGACGGATTCCACCAGCACGGACACCCCGTAGCGGGACGCAAAATCCCCGGCGTTATGTCCGCCCATACCGTCAGCCACAACAAAAAGGTTCGGAAGGTTCCCGACCGGTTCCGTGGAAGCGAACACAAAGTCCTGATTCATTTTGCGTTTCTGACCTATATCGGTTGCAGAAAATACTTTCATGTCTTCCTCTCCTGTAAAGAAAATTTCCGGATCTGCCTCCTGTCCCCGCTCTGCGGCGGACAGTTTCGGCTATTCCGGCATTTTCTTTTCTGTCTTATCTATATAACTTTTTCTCAGCTGTCCACAGGCGCCGTCAATATCTGCGCCCATTTCTCTTCTAATAGTAACATTAATTCCGTATTTTTCAAGTTTATTTTTGAAATTCTCCACCACTTTTTTCCCGGAGCGGACATAATTCCGCTCCCTGATCGGGTTCACCGGAATCAGATTTACATGACAGTTCATTCCCCGGATCCGCTCCGCAAGCTGGTCCGCATCCCCCTGGGAATCGTTCTCTCCGCCTACCAGCGCATACTCAAAGGTAAGCCTCCGTCCCGTCTCCTGAAAGTAGTAGCGACAGGCGTCCAGGACCTCGTCCATCGTATAGCGGTGCGCGATCGGCATCAGCGCTCTGCGCTTTTCATCGTTTGGGGCATGGAGGGAAAGGGCCAGGGTAATCTGCAGATGCTCCCGGGCCAGACGCCGCATGTTCGGCACGATTCCACAGGTGGAAACCGTCAGATTTCTCTGGCTGATGTTCATTCCCCGGGGATCTGAAATCATGTGTACAAAACGTACCAGGCTGTCATAATTGTCCAGTGGTTCCCCGGTTCCCATCACAACCACATGAGACACCCGTTCCCCGGTATGTGCGGAAATCCGGTATACCTGTTCCAACATCTCCCCGGCCGTCAAAGGGCGTACCAGACCGCCGATCGTGGACGCACAGAAGCGGCAGCCCATCCGGCAGCCCACCTGAGAAGAAATACAGACGGAATTTCCATGATGATAGCGCATCAGAACACTCTCGATCACATTTCCGTCCTGCAGTTCAAACAGATATTTCCGGGTTCCGTCCAGCCGGGAAGTCTGCACCTCCACAACTTCCAGCGGGTGAAACGGATATTCTTCTTCAAGACGCTTCCGGAATTTTGCAGACAGATTCGTCATCTCATCATAGGAAGAAACCATTTTCTGATGGATCCACTCATACAGCTGTTTTGCACGGAAAGGCTTTTCTCCCAGCGCCTCACAGACCGCCTGCAGTTCCTCCAGGTTCATAGACTTGATATCATTCATTTCTCTTTCCTCCTGACGCAACAGTTCAGCCCTGCAGAACTGTCGCGTCATACTTTGTATCATTCTGCCGGATCCGGAAGTCTGCTTCCGGATTCAGTTCCTTTTTTCCGGAACTTCGCAAGGAAAAAACCGTCACAGTTATGTATGCCCGGGATCAGCTGAAGGAATCCCTGCGCTGTCTCTTCGCTGTGCAGTTCTTCAGGCAGACAGTCGTTCAGGCTCACCGCCTCAAACGGAAATTCTTCGAGAAACCACCGGAAATTCTCTTCGTTTTCTTTCCTGTTCACCGTACAGGTGCTGAACACCAGCGTTCCCCCGTTTCTGACATAGGATGCGGCGTTCTCCAGAATTTTCCTCTGAAGGCAAATCAGTTCGTTTTCCTTGTTTCTGGATGCATGGTACCGGATATCCGCTTTCTTTCCGATGACGCCGTAACCGGAACACGGAACATCCGCAAGCACCACATCTGCTTTTCTTACCCAGTCCGGATCCGGAACCGTAGCGTCCCACTCCTCCGCCGTTACATTGGTCAGACCGGAACGCTCAATATTGTCCCGGATCAGCTGTACTTTGTAAGGCGTAAGATCCCGGGCCTGGACAAAACCGCAGCCAAGCATCCGGTCTGCCATATGAAGGCTCTTTCCTCCCGGAGCCGCGCAGAGATCCAGGACCGTATCGCCCGGATGGGGATCCGCCGCATGCGCCACCAGCATCGAGCTGACGTCCTGTACCTGGAACCTTCCCTGCTGAAAGGCGGTCAGACGGCTCAGATGGTCGTAGTCTCTGATATACCAGGCCTCCTTTACGTAAGGTGCCTTTTCCACCGTTACCCCCTGTTTCTCCAGACTTTTCAGGGTCTCCTCCTCGGTATTCCGGAACCGGTTGATGCGGATCGTCGTTGGGTGAGTTTCCAGAAACGAGGCCAGCATCTTCTCCGTCACGTCTTCCGGGTACTGCTCCAGAAATTCTTCCACAAGAAATTCCGGCATTGAGTAGCGCACGGAAAGGTATTTCGTCAGATCACTGTTCCTGTCAGGAAATGTCAGATGATCCTTTTCCCTCACGATGCTGCGAAGTACCCCGTTGACAAAGCCTTTCAGCTGGAAAAATCCTTTTTTCGACGCCAGCTTCACCGCCTCGTTGACCACCGCTGCATCCGGAACGCCGTCCATGAAGCGGATCTGATAGACAGACATCCGCAGCAGCGCCCGGATCACCGGCTTGCATTTATGAATTTTTGTTTTTGAGTACTGATTGATCACATAATCATTCTGAACCTGGTACTCCACCGTACCGTCGCAGAGCCGGGTGAGAAACGCCCGGTCCTGTTTCGGGAGAAACTGAAATTTCTCCAGCATCTGGCGGACCGCCACATGGCAGGGAACCCCTTCCTTTTCAATCTGAAGGAGAATGTTCAGCGCCAGTTCCCTCGTATTGACACCATCAGTCATCATTCCTTATCCTCCCGGACAAAATCAAAAGCCGCAGCAGCTGGAGCAGAGAGCCGATTACCGCCGCCACATAAGTCATAGCCGCCGCCCGCAGCACTTTTTTTGCTCCCGGCACCTCCGAAGGGCTCAGGATTCCTGTGGAATCCAGCATCCGGATCGCCCGGGCAGAGGCGTTAAACTCCACCGGCAGCGTGACAATCTGAAACACCAGTGCAAACAGAAACAGAAGAATTCCCAGATTGACCAGCGGTTCCATACTGAAAATCAGTCCCAGAAGAAACAACGGCCAGAACAGCTGCGAGCCCAGATTGGCCACCGGAACAATGGCTCCGCGCACTTTCAGCGGCACATATCCCCTGGCATCCTGAATCGCATGGCCGCACTCATGAGCCGCGACTCCTACCGCAGCCAGAGAAGCTCTCCCATACACCGCATCCGACAGATTCACCGTCTTCGACCGCGGGTCATAGTGATCCGTCAGTTTTCCCGACACATGGCGGACCGTCACATCATAAATCCCCGCCGACCGCAGAATCCTCTGTGCCGTCTGCGCTCCGGTCAACCCGCTGTATGCGCGCACTCCCTGATACCTTTGAAAGGTCGCGTTCATCGCAGCTGACACGCCGAGGGAAATCAACGCCGCAAGAATCACCAGAATATACGTGGAATCCCACCAATAGAACAAAGGCATACAACCATACTCCTTTCCAAACAGCAACCGCTCTACTCAAATTTAGAGCCGGCAGAAATCTTATGCCCCCGCAGGAAATCCTGCACAGCCATCCGTTTCTTTCCTTCCAGCTGAAGTTCCTGGATCACAAGCACACCGTCTCCGGCGCGCACATGAATCCCCGTCTCATCCGCCGCCCAGATTTCTCCGGCGTGCTTCTTCGGATCCTGTCCCGGCAGCGCCTCGAACAGCCCGCCGCCGATCATCGCAATCACTTTTGCCTTCCAGATCTTCACTGTCTTTCCGTCCAGCTTTGTATATGCGCTGGGCCATGGATTCATTCCCCGGATCAGACGCTCGATCTCCGCCGCAGGTCTGGTCCAGTCAATTCTCCCGTCTTCTTTCTTAATCATCCGGGCATACTCCGTCGGGCTTTCTTCCGGCTGTTTTTCCGGAACCAGCGTCCCCTGGACAAGCTTCTCCAGCGTCTCCGTCAGAAGCTCTGCTCCCGCATGGCTCAGTTTATCGAACAGACTTCCCCCTGTCTCCTCCGGATCCAGAGGAACCACTGTCTTCGCCAGCATATCTCCGGTATCCAGACCTGCGTCCATCTGCATGATGGTTACGCCGGATTCCTTTTCGCCGTTGATAACCGCCCACTGAATCGGCGCAGCCCCCCGGTAGGCCGGAAGCAGGGACGCATGCACATTGATGCAACCGTACTTCGGGAGTTCCAGCACACTTGCCGGAATCAGCTGGCCGAACGCCACAACAACGATCACATCCGGCTGCAGCGTCCTCAGCGTCTCGACAAATTCAGGATCTCTGACCTTCGCCGGCTGATATACCGGAAGTCCCAGACGGTTCGCCGCCTCTTTCACCGGCGTAGGCTGTACCTGCTTTCCGCGGCCTTTCTGCTTATCCGGCTGTGTTACAACGCCCACGATCTCGTGTCCCGCTGCGGCGAGCGCCTCCAGCGTTCCCACCGAAAAATCCGGCGTTCCCATAAACACTACTCTCATTTATTCATCCTCTTCCTCGTCTTCATATTCATTGTCCCACAGATCGCCTTCCACCTTTTCTGTGTACATATGACCGTCCAGGTGGTCGCACTCATGGCAGATTGCTCTCGCCAGAAGCTCCGTTCCCTCCAGCTCAAAAGGCTTCATCTCACGGTCCAGCGCCCGTACGATCACATGATTTGGGCGGGTCACCATACCTGATTTTCCGGGAAGGCTGAGACACCCCTCCGGTCCTGTCTGCTCTCCGGATGTCTCGATGATCTCCGGATTGATCAGGATATGAGGCGTTCCGTCCGTGTCGATCACCACGATTCTCTTCAGCACGCCCACCTGCGGCGCAGCAAGACCTACTCCGCAGGCGTCATACATGGTATCCAGCATATCGTCAATCAGCTGCTGGGTTCTCGGCGTCATCTCCTCCACCGGTCTGCAGACTTTTGTAAGGACATTGTCGCCCATGGTTCGTATCATTCTGATTGCCATTGTTTTTCTCTCCTTTTTTCTCCTGGTTTGCAGCCGTCCAGTCAGCTGAACGGTCGCCCTGGTTTATTTATGCATTAAAGTCAAACTGTATATAAATATTGGAAAATCCGCTGTTGATCTCAATATAACGCTCCAGCCGCTCCCTCATGGTGAACAGAATCTCCTGCCTCGGCGCCTTCACGTACAGGACATAGCGGTACAGATCGCTGATCTTCGCCACGCTCTCCCGCGCAGGGCCGATCAGCTGCACCTGCGTATCTCCGTGAAACCTCAGCAGAAACCTGCGTATGTACTCCATCGCCTGTTCCAGCCGTTCTTCCTCCTGACAGGCCGCGTGAATCGCCAGAAGCTGATGGGCCGGAGGATAATTCATCAGCTCACGGTAACCGATTTCCTCCTCGAAAAACGCAGGATAATCCTGAAGCGCCGCCGCACGGATACTGTAATGCTCCGGCTGGTAGGTTTGGATCACGGCGGCGCCTTTCTTTTCCTTTCGCCCCGCCCTTCCCACAGCCTGGGTCAGGATCTGGAACGTCCGTTCCCCGGCCCGGTAATCCGACGCATTCAGCGAGAGATCCGCCGCCAGCACTCCCACCAGAGTCACATCCGGAAAATCATGTCCCTTGACGATCATCTGGGTACCGATCAGCACATCCGCCTCCCGCGCGGCAAAGGAGGAAAGAATCTTTCCGTAATTTTCTTTGTGTTTCGTCGTGTCCGCGTCCATGCGCAGCGTCCGTACTCCCGGAAACAGTTTCCGCACAAGCTGCTCGATCTGCTGAGTTCCCGCCCGGAATCCTCCGATATAGGAAGAGCCGCAGGAAGGGCATCGGTTCTGCTGTCTCGTGCGATAGCCGCAGTAGTGGCAGACCAGCGTCCCGTCATTGTGAGCGGTCAGCGATACGTCGCAGTGGGGACATTTTACCACATATCCGCAGGAACGGCAGGAAATAAAGCCTGCAAACCCTCTCCGGTTCAGAAACAGCATCGCCTGCTCCTTCCGTTCCAGACACTGCTCCATCCGCTCTGCCAGTTCCCCGCTTATAATGGAACGGTTCCCTCTCTTTAATTCTTCCCGCATATCCACAATACATACGTCGGGAAGCCTGGAACCTCCGTATCTTCCCTCCAGCACAAACAGCGCATACGCGCCGGTTCTGCAGCGATAATACGCGTCTACCGACGGCGTCGCAGACCCCATCACCACATGGGCATGCTCCAGGCGCGCTCTCTCAATCGCCGTCTCCCGGGCATGATATCTCGGCGTCACTTCACTTTTGTAGGAAGTCTCATGCTCTTCGTCAATAATAATCAGCCCGAGATCGGGAAACGGCGCGAACAGCGCCGAGCGGGGCCCCAGCATAATGCTGACCTGCCCGCTGGCCGCCCGCTCCATCTGCTCATATCTCTGCGCCGGCGTCATCCTGGAATTCATCACAGCCACCCGATCTCCGAAATAACCGCAGAACCGTCCCACATTCTGATAAGTCAGCGCGATCTCCGGAATCAGCACGATGACCTGCCGTCCTTCCCGGAGCACCTCCTCGATCAGCCGGATATAGACCATTGTCTTTCCGCTTCCTGTCACTCCCTGCAGCAGACACGGCCGGTTCCTGTCCTTCCACTCTTTCAGGATTCCCCTGGCCGCCTGTTCCTGGGATTCGCTCAGTGTGAATTCCTGCATCCGGAATTCCCTGCCGGAACCGGAGGGAAGCGCTGCGGAACTTCTTGTCACCCGGATCACTCCCTGTTCCTCCAGCCCCCGGACCACCGATGCTGTAAGATTCAGCTCCCGGACAGCCTCCGTATAATCCAGAGACGGTTCCTCCAGAAGCTTTTCTACCAGACGGGCCTTTGCCTTATATTTTTTTCTCTGCAGTTCCTCCAGGGTATCCAGCGCCGCATCTTTCGTCTGCATCAGAACGATGGTCCGCTTTTCTCTGGCCTTTGCCCGGTTTTTCACCGGAAGAACCGTCTTCAGCGCCTGGATCATCGTAGACCCGTAGGTATGTTTCATCCAGGCGGCCAGCGCGATCAGCCGCGCCTCCACGGTGACGGAGTCCTCCGATACCTCCCGGATCTCCTTCATTCTGCTCTCATCAAACTGCGCCTTCTGGCTGACCGACAGCACATAGCCCGTCACCAGACGGTTGCCGCTTCCAAACGGAATTTTCACCTGACTTCCCGGCTGCACCTTCCCCTCCAGCACTTCGGGAATCCTGTACTGGAAGGTACGGTCCAGCTTTTCCGTGGTGATATCCACAATGATATCCGCATAACTGCTCATTCAGGCTTTCTCCCTGTCTTCTTCCAGAATCTCCCGGATCAGCACGCGTTCATCCATCGGATATTTCTTTCCTTTGATAATCTGATAATCCTCATGGCCTTTTCCCGCCAGGACGATAATGTCGCCCGGTTCCCCGTGATGGATCGCATAGGCGATTGCCTCCTTGCGGTCAATGATCTCCACGTACTTTCCGTCGGTTCTGGAGATCCCTGTCTTTATATCGTCTATGATCGCCTGCGGATCCTCGTCTCGCGGATTATCCGATGTGATAATCGTAAGATCCGCCATTTTTCCGGACACTTCTCCCATCTCGAATCTTCTGGCTCTGGAACGGTTTCCCCCGCATCCGAACAGGCAGACCAGCCGGTGCGGCTGATACTCTCTGAGCGTCGACAGAAGACTCTCCAGGCTCATCGCATTGTGGGCATAATCGATCATCAGAGTAAACGCATCGGAAACTTTGACCATCTCCGCTCTTCCGCGAACTTTCGCCACCTTCAGCGCCGCCTGAATATCCTCCACGGACACCTTGAAATGGCGGCAGATGGAAATGGCGGTCAGCGAATTGTAAATGTTGAATTTCCCCGGAATATCGATTTCCACAGGGAAATGAAGCAGCCCATCTACCATGTAGGAAATTCCCAGATATCCGGGATATGTCACCAGTTTTTCATCTGTCGCCCGCAGATCCGCTTTTTCAGAAAATCCGTAGGTCTCCAGCCGGCAGGTGCAGCCTTCCACAATTTCTTCAAAATGTTCATCGTCCCTGTTGACGATTCCGATCCTGCACTGGGAAAGCAGGTGCTTTTTACACTCCAGATAATCCTCAAAGCTGCTGTGCTCATTGGGGCCGATATGATCCTCCCCGATATTCGTGAAGATTCCGAAGTCAAACAGCACGCCGCTGCAGCGGTGGAGCATCAGCGCCTGGGACGACACTTCCATCACGACGCAGTCACAGCCTTCCTCCGCCATCTCGGAAAAGTACTTCTGTACCAGATAGGATTCCGGCGTTGTATTCTCCGACGGAATATGACGGTCTCCGATAATGGTTTCAATGGTTCCGATCAGCCCTACCTTATACCCGGCGTTTTCCAGAATCGACCGGACCATGTATACGGTTGTCGTCTTTCCCTTCGTTCCCGTCACGCCGATGGTCTTCATTTTCTTTGCCGGATTGCCGAACCACGCACAGGAAATCAAAGCCAGGGCATATCTGGTATCGGAAACCTGCAGCACAGTCACATTGCTCGGAACATTGACCGGCTCTTCCACTACCAGTACCCTGGCGCCTTTCTTAACCACTTCCTCTGCAAATGTATGTCCATCCACAACGGCTCCGCGGATGCATACGAACAGAGCGCCCTCCTCCACTTTTCTGGAATCATAGGCGATGGACCGGACCTCCGTGTCCAGTGAACCCTGCAGGCAGCTGCAGGTGAGATTTTCTATCAGTGAACGTAGATATTTCATCTATTCTGTGCCTCCTGAAAAAACAATATCATATTAAAATATAACATAGACGGAAAAACATTGCAATGCTGCGGAAAGTTTTTTGGATGGATGCAGTTACCGTCCAGCCAGGTCTGTGCATTCACTGCACAGACTGTATGAAAACGCAGAGCCTGCGGGCATCCGGCCCATCGCGAAACGATTTTCAATGGCCGGATGCCGTAACAGTTCAGCGGGCTGAACTGTTACGGGATGCAAAAAAATGAAAAACCTGCTATAATATCTGCAGATGTACGCCGGAACCGCAGAACCGCCGTTTTTCTTCTGCAGCCGGTCCCGAAAACTGTCCTGCACAACAAGGAGTTCCGCTCGCGGAACTTTCGCATCGGGCGCAGAATGAAGTTTCCTGCCATATAAAAACGGCATCTGCAGGAAAGCCTGCAAATGCCGGAAAGAAAAATGGAAGCAACGGGGCTCGAACCCGTGACCTCTCGCGTGTGAGGCGAACGCTCATCCCAGCTGAGCTATGCTTCCGTCTTTTTCTATTATATCACTCTTATAAGGAATTTCAAGGAAAATTTTCTGAAAAGCAAAGGAGGTATTCCAATGAAACATGTTATTCCACAGGATGCAACCTGGCTGCCAGGCATGAAAACTCTGATGGCCGACCCCACAGATCATCTGAACGTACACTATTATCCCGACATTGAATACGTCAGGCGCGGCGAAACGCCCCTCTGTCTGCAACTGCTGATGCCGGCAGGCGTCATTCCCCGGAATCCGGCGGATACTGTCGGCCAGCAGCAGAGAGTACTGCATCCGCTGATTGTGTACGTCCAGGGAGCCGCCTGGGGAGAACAGGATGTTTACGGTTCTCTGCCCCGTCTGGTACGAATGGCGGAACAGGGATATATCGTGGCAAGCGTGAAACACCGCTCTTCCAAAGAAGCGGGTTTTCCCGCCTTCCTTCAGGACGTAAAATCGGCGATTCGTTTTCTGCGTGCGAATGCGGAAAGATACCAGATTGACCCGGAACGGGTTGCCGTGTGGGGAGACTCCTCCGGCGGGCATGCAGCGCTTATGGTCGGAGTGACCGGAGACATGCCGGAATTTAAGACAGAGGATCATGTCGGATACTCTGATTCCGTAAACGCCGTCCTGGATTTTTACGGTCCCACAGACGTAACGCACATCAACGACGCTCCACGGAATCCGGTTTACACTGCCGACAAAGACAATATCCCCGAGGATATTCTGTTCGGCGGCTGTGTGGTGGAGCATCCTGAAATTGCGCAGCCCGGAAATCCTCTGAACTATGTATCGGAGGACAAAGACCTTCCGCCGATTCTGATCGTACACGGCGACCGGGATTCTATGGTTCCGTTTCAGCAAAGTGTCCTGATGTATCAGAAGCTCATTGAGTGCGGCAAAACCGTAGAATTCTATAAAGTATTCGGCGCAGAACACGGAACCTGTCTCTGGACGCCGGAAGTGATGAAAATCGCGGAGCAGTTTCTGGGCGTCTGTCTCTCGTGAACAGTAACCCTCCGGATACTGCATATCAAAAACAGACAGGAATCAAAACAACATTTTTACAGCAAAACAGCGGCGCACCGAAGTGCGCCGCCATTTTAATGAGGGGGGAGATAGTGAGTGGTTAATCAACTATCCGAGTAATAGTATAGGAAAAAAATGTGTTGAAAATGTGTCCAAAAAATAAAAAAACAAGAAAAGATTTTAAGAAACTGAAAAAAAACCGGAAAGAAAACCAAAACTTGTTTTTCCGCATCCGGCCGAACTATAACCGGACGCCCACAGACTCTGCGTTTTCATGCTTGATTTTTTTTCATAAGCACTCTATAATATTGTTTATCACGAATGGGCAGCATTTGTAACCATTTGACGGCGCAGGATATGCGTAAGCCTGTTTGAACCGTTACAAAACTTCAGATAAAGAGAGGACTTTTATATGATGAAGAAAAAAGTTGTAGTGGCGCTTGGTCACCGGGCACTCGGAACCACTCTTCCGGAGCAGCAGATCGCAGTGAAACGTTCTGCAAAAGTAATCGCAGATCTGGTACAGGCAGGTGCAGCCGTTGCTATCACACACAGCAACGCCCCACAGGTCGGCATGATCCACACCGCAATGAACGAATTCGGAAAGTCACATGAAAATTACAGCGCGGCTCCCATGTCCGTCTGCTCTGCAATGAGCCAGGGATACATCGGCTATGACCTGCAGAACAGTATCCGCGCAGAACTTCTCCGCCGCGGCATCTACAAACCGGTGGCAACCGTAATCACACAGGTTCAGGTGGATCCCTACGATGACGCTTTCCATCATCCGACCAAAGTCATCGGACGCTGCATGACCAAAGAGGAAGCGGAGGCAGAGGAAGAAAAAGGAAATTATGTCGTTGAAACGGAAGGCGGTTACCGGAGAATCGTCGCTTCTCCAAAGCCGCAGGATATTATTGAGATTGATACCATCCGTCTGCTGATGGACGCCGGCCAGGTTGTGATCGCCTGCGGCGGCGGCGGAATTCCGGTTCTGGAGCAGGAGGAAGAACTGAAAGGTGCTTCCGCTGTCATCGAAAAGGATCTGATCAGCGGGAAAATGGCGGAGATGGTGGACGCTGACGAGCTTCTGATTCTGACCAGCGTTGAACACGTGGCCGTTGGATACCGCACCAGTGAAGAGCGCCAGCTGGAGCATATTTCCGTGGCTGAAGCAAAAAAATATATGGAAGAAAATCAGTTCGATGAGAACTCTGTGCTGCCGAAGATCGAAGCCGCAGTTTCCTTCGTGGAGCAGAAAGCGGGAAGACGCGCGGTGATTACTTCCATCGACAAGGCAATCGACGGATACAACGGAAAGACCGGCACAATCATCGAGGCATAAATCCGGCGGGTATCCCGCAGAAGCAAAATGATATTTCCAGGAAAAGAGGGAGGATCCTCCGAACATGATTCAGAGGATCCTCCTTTGTTCTACCTCCGGCCATTCTCATGGATCTTCCGTTTTCCGGGAAGAAGCCAGGCCGCTGCGGAAAACATCAGCACCAGAAACAGAAACGCAGCCCACGGGTATTCCGCGCCGAAATACTGACTCTGTTCCTTTACCATTCCGTCCAGTGCAAAAATCACTGTATTGCCCACAACTGCCAGGAAAAGGGCCAGCACCATACAGTGAAAAATTCCTTCCAGCCGCAGCGCCGCTCTCTGCTGCCGCTGCGTCATTCCCAGGATATACAGCGTTTTCTGCTCTTTCTCCCGCATTGCCAGATCCAGATACCATGTACTTATGTAGGTAAGAATCCCCAGCAGAAAAAGCAAAGCGCAGACCGCCGCCATACAGAACCGGCTGTTTTTCAGATACTGCATCTCCCGAGCGACAACCTCCGACTTGCAGGTGAGGAACACCTGATCCGCTTCCGTTCCGTACGTTTTCCGAAATGTTTCATTTGTCTCCGCCACATACCGCCGGATTTCATCTTCCGCTTCGCTTTGCGATTCCTCCGGGACATAGAGATTCACTTCCAGAACATATTCCTGAAGCGTTTCCGAAAACTCCCGGAAGGTCTCCTCAGAGACCATCGGCCAGCAGACATTTTCCTCCGCCCAAAGCAGATTCAGATCCGCCAGATCCGTTTTCAGCAGATCCACAGACTCCACAACTCTCAGCTCCGCCGGTTCCCCGGAATCTGAACCTCCTGTATCATACGCAAAAAAGGACACTTCCTGTCCGGAACTCCCCGGAGGATCCGGAAAAGGAATTCCGCGGTGCAGGAGAATCGATTCCCCTGTTTTCAGCCTCTGACGTCCCGGGGAAATCTGTTCCAGAAGCCTGTGCTCTTCTTCCTCCGACAAAATACAGATCATCGCCTTCGGAATATCCGGCGCATATCTGTATAATTCTGAAATCATTCCGATGTGCGCGCCGTCGAACGCAAACGCTGTGTCAAAAGCCGGCAGATATCCTTTCCGGATCTCAACGGTTCCTGACAGTCTATTCGCAGTCTCCGTCAGACGGTTCTGCAATTCCTGCGGAAAAAAATCTGTTTCCGACACATCCGGTGTCTGGCCATCAACTGAGGCATATACCCGTTGTCTTTCCAGAAACTCATAACTGTTATAGGTAATTCCCACCTGGAAATCCGGCTGATTCTCCAGCCTTCTGAGCAGATCGGTTCCACTGGTCAGACTGACTGCACAGAGGGCAGCAATTCCTCCCATTGAGACCAGCAGGATACTGAACAGAAAGTCGCCTCCGGAATCTGTCACAGACTTCCAGGCTGCTTCCGGCAGAAAGTGTTTCCCCTGTCTCCAGAGTCTTTCCTGCCTTCTCCTCCTGAGCCTCCGGAACGCAGGCTTTCCCATTCTCCTGTCCCCGGCCGCACGTTTCCGGGACAGGGTCCGGACACTCACCGCCACAGTCAGCAGACCTGTCAGCCAGACCACAGCCGCAGCCCCCACACAGAAAGGAACCGACAGAAAAGACGCCATCACGATCGTTCCCGCCTGTCCCATGTACAGATGCGTCACGAGCCGCGGAAACACAGACCAGACGATCAGACAGGCCAGAAGTTCTCCCACAACCGCTCCTGCCAGAAGATCCTCGGAAAACTGTCGGCAGACCACGTTTCGTATCTGTCCTGCCGTCACTCCCAGCGACCGCATGGTTTCAAACATCTGGGAATCCCGGAGGAAGGAAAGCCTGATCATCTGATAAATAAGCAAAACAGCGCTCAGAAGTATCAGCAAAAGCAGAAAAATTCCCGCTGCAAAACTCCCGGCAATTCCTCTGAGACTTCTGTAAAACGCTGAGTCCTCCGACACAAAATACTCATCCCCTGCCAGCGAAACAGCGTCCAAGAACACCTGTTCCGTCTGCTCCCCGCTTCGCAGACCGGAGTCCACATCCAGAAGGATCCGGCAGGGAAAATCCGGAATTCCCGCCTGTTCCATTTTCTTTTTTGAAATGTAGGAGACCGACCCTGTGCCGCTGTCCCCGGTATAATCCGTAAAGTATCCGGACAAAACAAATTCCTGAGGCCCTGTTTCCTCACTGATCAGAACGCTCATCCAGTAAAACTCCAGGGACAGCTTCATCCCTGGCTGAGGGTTCCTGATTCCAAGAGATTCCAAGATCCGCACAGACATCATGATCTCATTGGCTTCTTTTGGATACGTCCCGCAGATATCTGTATACGCTGCCGCTTTCAGCGCTTTCCATTCCTTCTCTTCCATCGCGGAACAATTGCTGTAAACAATCTCGTTGGAGATCAGCCGTCCATACAGCTTTTCATATCCGATCTGCCGGACCAACGGCATCTGTTCCAGAATCCCGGCGGTTTCCGAAGTCCCGTTTTCCACATATACGTAGGCTGTGGAGCCATGCTCTCTCTGATACCTGAGCTGATCCGCCCTGACTTTCCCCTGCAGAAAAGCAACCAGCAGAACACCAAAGAGCATTAGCATTCCGCTTGTCAGTGCCAACGCCAGACTTCGCTTTCTGTTGCTGTTTCTACAGGCCCGTTTCAGGATTTTCCAGGCCGGCTGCGTATACCCTTTTTCCTTTCCTCTCATTCTTCGTCACCTCTCCGTCCTCCAGACAGATCACTCTGTCTGCCATCCCGGCGATTCGTTCATCATGGGTAACAACAAGCAATGTCTGCTCTCTGCTTCTGCACATCTCCCGCATCTGCTCCAGTACCGCCGTCCCGGTTTTCCGGTCGAGACTTCCGGTCGGCTCGTCTGCAAGGACAACAGGCGGCCGGTGCAGCAACGCTCTTGCAATCGCAACCCGCTGCTGTTGTCCTCCCGACAACCGGTCTGGCATCTGATACAGCTTCTCCCGAATGCCCATCTGCTCTGTCAGGGCTTCCACCTCTTCTCTTCGAACCTCCATCTTCAGGAGCTTCAGCGGCAGCAGCAAATTCTCCAGAACCGTGACGGACGGCAGAAGATTATATTTCTGAAACACAAATCCGATCTCTTCCCGCCGGAAGACCGTCCGCTCCTCCTCAGATAAATCCGCAAGCGCTACTCCGTTGACCACGACAGCTCCTTCCGTCGGCGTTTCCAGACCGCCCAGAAGATTCAGCAGTGTTGTCTTTCCGCTTCCGGAAGTCCCCATGATCACCACAAACTCATCTCTGCAGATCTCAAAAGAAACATGGTTCAGCGCCTTAAGATAATCCTCTCCGTTCTCGAAGACTTTGGTTACCTCTTTCATAATGATAATCTTCTCTTCCATAGGTTCTCTCCATATGAAATCATCCATATCCCCGGGGAGGAAGATCCAGACTCAGAATCATCCTTCTTCCCCATGCTCTCCGGATTTTTCAAAAAGATGTATCGCACCGCTCTTTTCCATGTTTACAAGAATTACGATGCTCATAGGCGCCGCGATCAGTCCGGGCAGACCGCCCAGCTGCAATCCCACAAACATGGCGATCAACGTGATCAACGGATGCAGTCCCACCTGCTTACCGACAATTTTAGGTTCCAGAGAATTTCTCACAACAGTGATCACAATATACAGCAGCAAAATTCCCACGGCCATCGGATAATCTCCCAGTACCAGCATCACCACCGTCCAGGGAAGAAGAATGCCTCCCGTTCCCAATACCGGAAGGATGTCAAAGACGGCAATCCCCAGCGCAATAAAGACCGCGTAGGGAATGCGCAGAAACAGCAGGCCCACTGTCAGCTCTGCGAAAGTGAGAAGGAACAGCAGAAAATAGGATTTCAGATATGCTTTCAGCGTATTCCATCCATACTTTCTCACATCCCGAATCACCCGTTTTGCCTTTTCCGGAAGATATTTCCGGGCGATTTCCAGAATTTTATCGTAATCCGTCGTCATGTAAAAGGACGCCACCACCATAATCACGATCTTCACCACCAGCGACGGTATTCCCGTGACAAACTCCGACAGCGCCGTCACAATATTCACTGACAACGAAGAGAGATGTTCTCCCATATTCATGGTGAACTGCTGAATACCGTTCTGTATCTCCACGGCCAGAGAAGCGTCCGTATCCTCCAGAATATTTCCAATCTCCCGGGAGATCCAGTTAAAAAACGGGACGATCTGCGTCCGGTAAAGCTCCGGCAGGTTCGTAATAAAATCAGCGACCGTCGACACGGCCTTCCCGCCACCCAGAAAAATCGCGCCGAAGAAAATCAGATACAGAAGGATCAGCAGAATCACCGCCACCCACTTCTTTTTACTCCTGCAGTGCAGCTTTTCCGACAGCCAGTCCGCAGGGCTCCGAAGAAAAAGAGTAATACAGAATGCAAAAATAAACGGCAGCAGAACAGGAACCGCATAATTCCAGGCCAGGTAAATCACCACAGCGAAAAATCCATAATAAGCGACATTCAGCAGCAACGCCTTTTTCTTCTCCATAATATCCTCCCGGCAAACGCTGACCATTTATTCCCGCGAGCAACGAGCCCAGCGGACATGCTTGCATGTCCATTTGGCGGTGCTGTGTGCCGGTGGCACACAGCACCGACCGAAACGAAGTGCAGACCTGCCGCGAGGGTCAAATACCCCGCAGCTCTACTGCGCTACAAGTTTGATGCCCCGTAGCTTGCTGCGGGGTTTTTGACTTCATTTTCATCAGTTCTGCGCATTTCCTGCGCAGATCCGATGAAATCCCATGCAAGGTCTTCCAGCACAAAATATGTAACAGTTCAGCCATCTGAACTGTAACCAAAATATCAGACTTATTTTTTCATAATGTTGTATTTTCATTTCAAATCTGTAAAAAAGAACGCTCTGTTCTCAGGAAATAAGTCGATTATTTTAATAATATACCCAAAAGAGCAGAATAGCAAGACGCTCTTTGCAATCTTTCCCGCACACAGAAAAAATCCCCGCCGCAGCACACCTGTAATCAGGCGGCGTCTCCCGGCGGGGATTTTCCCAATCAATTAAAATACAAACTTTTCTGCAAAATATGCGTCCAGATCTTCGATTCTGATTCTCTCCTGTTCCATTGTATCACGGTCACGGACGGTCACTGCGCCGTCGTTCTCGGAATCGAAATCGTAGGTCACGCAGAACGGAGTTCCGATTTCATCCTGACGACGATATCTCTTTCCGATATTTCCGCGGTCGTCAAACTCACAGTTATACTTTTTGGAAAGCTGGGCGAATACCTTTTCGGCGCCCTCGTTCAGCTTCTTGGAAAGAGGCAGAACGCCGATCTTCACCGGAGCCAGCGCCGGATGGAAATGGAGAACGGTACGAACGTCGTTCTTCTCCGCATCCAGAACCTCCTCATCGTAAGCGCTGCACAGGAACGCCAGAACCATACGGTCTGCGCCCAGCGACGGCTCGATGACATACGGCAGGTATTTCACATTTTTCGCATCATCGAAGTAAGTCAGGTCCTGTCCGGATACCTTCTGATGACAGGAAAGATCATAATCGGTACGGTCTGCGATGCCCCACAGCTCTCCCCATCCGAACGGGAACAGGAATTCCACATCCGTGGTAGCTTTGCTGTAGAAGCTGAGTTCTTCCTTCTCGTGATCGCGGTAGCGCACCTCGTCATCTTTCAGGCCGAGATTGTGCAGCCAGTCCAGGCAGAACTGCTTCCAGTATGCAAACCACTCCAGATCCGTATCCGGCTCACAGAAAAATTCCAGCTCCATCTGCTCGAACTCACGGGTACGGAACGTAAAGTTTCCGGGTGTAATCTCGTTGCGGAAGGATTTTCCGATCTGACCGATACCGAACGGAATTTTCTTTCTTGAAGTTCTCTGTACATTCTTGAAATTTACAAAAATTCCCTGGGCTGTCTCAGGACGGAGATATACGGTATTCTTCGCGTCCTCGGTGACACCCTGGAAGGTCTTGAACATCAGGTTAAACTGACGGATATCTGTAAAGTTATGCTTTCCGCAGGTAGGACACGGAATCTGGTGTTCCTCGATAAATGCTTTCATCTGTTCCTGGCTCCATGCGTCCACGCTGCCCTCCAGCTCGATTCCATGCTCCGCCGCATAATCCTCGATCACTTTATCCGCACGGAAGCGCTCGTGGCACTCCCGGCAGTCCATCAGCGGATCGGAAAATCCGCCCAGATGGCCGGAAGCCACCCAGGTCTGAGGATTCATAAGAATCGCACAGTCCACGCCCACATTATACGGGTTTTCCATAATAAATTTCCGCCACCAGGCTCTCTTTACATTGTTTTTCAGCTCCACTCCCAGCGGGCCGTAATCCCAGGTATTGGCAAGGCCGCCGTAGATTTCAGAACCAGGATATACAAAGCCTCTGGACTTCGCCAGCGCCACAATCTTATCCATTGTCTTTTCCATATTATCAAACTCCTGTCTGCTATTTCATTCTTTTATTCGTAGATGACATAGGCCTTCTCAGAGGTCACAACGCCAACTTCCTGATTCACGTTGTCCTCCGTCACTTCCGCCGTTGTCTCCGAACGAATCACCACATTGGAAGAAACGTATAACACTGGCGAATCCGTCAGGATCTGGACCGGCTCCTCAAAAATCACCACGTGATAATCCGGATGGCCGGACAGAAGATCCGACGCAGCGGTCGCCTCTCCCTCAGGATCCAGCAGGGTTCCTGAAAAATCATACCCCGCTTCCTGCGCTTCCGCAAGGGTTCCCGCAAAAAAATCTGTCAGGTGATATCCCGCGTAAGCGCTGCTATCCGCATATCTGAGCAGAATTCTCACCTCATCACCGGAAACTTTGACTCCGGAAACAGTGACAGAATCCGCACCTGCTTCCTCATTGTAAGCGGCTGCATCCTCCTGCACAAAAGCCTCCAGTTCATTTTCCGAATAAGTATCTTCGTCTGTGTACTCCTCCACGATGGCCTCCTGGACCACCCCGTTCTCCGGATCCACGTAGACTGTCGTGCGGTCCACATCATCCAGCTTTCCGCATCCTGCAAGCAAAGCCGCAACTGCGGCAGCACACAGAATCAGAAATTTCCTGCTTTTTTTCATTTATTTCCTCTGCCTTACTTATTGCGGTAAATAATATCGTCTCTTCCCGGGCCGTTGGAAATCATCGTGATCGGGAATCCGATCTCTTTCTCAATAAATTCAATATAATTCCGGCAGTTTTCCGGCAGTTCCTCGTAGGTGCGGATTCCCCGGATATCACATTTCCATCCCGGCAGAGTCTTCAGTATCGGTTTTGCTTTTTCCAGAAGTCCTGTATGCGGGAACTCATCCACACGTTTTCCATCCACCTCATAGGCAACGCAGACCGGAATTTCATCCAGATAGCCCAGAACATCCAGAACGGTAAACGCCACATCTGTGGTGCCCTGGATTCTGCAGCCATACCGGGAAGCCACGCAGTCAAACCAGCCCATCCGTCTCGGACGTCCTGTGGTAGCGCCGAACTCTCCGCCGTCTCCTCCGCGGCGGCGCAGCTCGTCCGCCTCATCGCCGAAGATTTCCGACACAAACGCTCCGGCTCCCACTGCGCTGGAATAAGCCTTGCACACGGTGATAATCTTTTTGATCTCGTAAGGCGGCACTCCCGCTCCGATTGCCCCGTATCCTGCCAGAGTGGAAGAAGACGTAACCATCGGATAGATTCCGTGATCCGGATCTTTCAGAGAACCGAGCTGGCCCTCCAGCAGAATCTCCTTGCCTTCCTGAATCGCATTCCACAGGAACGCAGACGTATCGCACACATACGGCTCTACCATCTTCCGGTATTCCATCAGTTCCTCATAGAGGGCATCCGGATCCAGAAGCGGTTTGTGGTACAGATGCTCCAGCAGCACGTTCTTCGTCGCGCATACGTTCTGAAGCTTCTCTTTCAGCCTGTCATCGTCAAACAGTTCATTTACCTGAAAGCCGATTTTTGCATATTTATCCGAATAGAACGGAGCAATTCCCGATTTGGTGGAACCAAAGGAATTTTTCCCCAGACGTTCTTCCTCGTACTGGTCAAACAGGATATGATAAGGCATTACCATCTGTGCGCGGTCGGAAATTTTAATTTTCGGCATCGGAACGCCTTTTGAGACAATATCACTCACTTCCTGAAACAGTACCGGAATATTCAGCGCCACACCATTTCCGATGACACTGGTCGTATGGTCATAAAAAACGCCGGACGGCAGGGTGTGAAGAGCGAATTTGCCGTAATCGTTCACAATTGTGTGTCCTGCGTTGGCGCCGCCCTGAAAACGCACGATAATGTCGGCTTCTTTCGCAAGCATATCGGTAATCTTGCCTTTTCCCTCGTCTCCCCAGTTTGCTCCCACTACAGCCTTAATCATTTGACATCCTCCTAATCACATCTCATATTATGCGGCGCTTCTTTTCGCAGGCCGCCGCAGTTTCGCAGCTGTCCCTGTCAGGCGTCTTCCGGGGGAACGGTTTTGCTCCTGTTTCCCGGACAGCTGCTTTCCGGGGCTCCGCAGCCGTTCCGCCATCGGAACGGTCACGGATTCCCTTCATGATTGTAACATATTTCCTTCATTAGGGAAACTTATAATTACTTATAAATTCTGTTCCTTTATTACCGTCAGTTATAAATTGATTACAGTATTACACATTGATTTCCGCTGTCATTCCGAGCACTTCCCTGTTTTCCTCCAGAACGGGCTGCACCACATTTTTCAGGAACGCATCCACCTGCACACTGGCACGTCCGGTATATCTGGACGGATCCATTGTCTTCTCCAGCTCTTCCCGGGAAAGGTTGAACATCGGATCCTCTGCAATCAGATCCAGCAGATCGTTGTCGCGTCCCTCTTCCTTCACATGCTTTCCTGCAATCATGGACAGTTCACGGATTCTCTCGTGCAGCTCCTGACGGTCGCCGCCCGCTTTCACTGCATCCATCATAATATTCTCTGTGGCCATAAACGGCAATTCTGCCATCAGATGTTTATAGATCACCTTCGGATATACCACAAGTCCGTCCACCACGTTCAGACACAGATCCAGGATGCCGTCCACAGCGAGGAAACCTTCCGGAATGCTCAGCCGCTTATTGGCAGAGTCATCCAGCGTCCGCTCAAACCACTGGGTTGCGGAAGTAATTGCCGGGTTCAGTGCGTCAGTGATCACGTATCTGGACAGGGAAGCGATTCTCTCACTTCTCATGGGATTTCTCTTATACGCCATCGCAGAAGAACCGATCTGTCCCTTCTCAAAGGGTTCTTCCACCTCTTTCAGGTGCTGCAGAAGACGGATGTCATTGGAAAATTTCGTCGCGCTGGCCGCGATTCCCGCCAGGATATTCAGAACTCTCGTATCCACCTTCCGGGAATAGGTCTGTCCGGATACCGGATAGCAGCTCTTGAATCCCATCTTTCCGGCAATCATCGGATCGATCTTGTCGATGGTCTCCTGATCCCCGTCAAACAGCTCCAGGAAACTGGCCTGGGTACCGGTAGTTCCCTTGCTTCCAAGAAGCTTCAGGGTACTCTGTACATACTCCAGATCTTCCAGATCCATCAGAAACTCCTGCATCCACAGAGTCGCACGCTTTCCCACCGTTGTCGGCTGCGCCGGCTGAAAATGGGTAAAGGCCAGCGTCGGCTGATCCTTATAACGGTCGGCAAACTTCGCCAGCTCCGCAATCACGTTAACCAGTTTCTTCTTTACCAGCTTCAGCGCCTCGTTCATCACGATAATATCGGTATTGTCTCCCACATAACAGCTGGTCGCGCCCAGATGGATGATTCCCTTCGCTTTCGGACACTGAACTCCGTACGCATAAACGTGAGACATCACATCGTGGCGGCACTCTTTTTCTCTCGCCTTTGCCACATCATAATTGATGTCGTCCGCATGGGCTTTCAGTTCGTCGATCTGTTCCTGTGTGATCGGAAGTCCAAGCTCTTTCTCCGTCTCCGCCAGGGCAATCCACAGTTTTCTCCAGGTACGGAATTTCATATCCGGAGAGAAAATGTACTGCATCTCCTTGCTTGCATAACGTTCAGAAAGAGGACTCTGATATCTGTCTGTTTGGCTCATAGATATTTCTCCTGTTCTTTGTTCGGAATATTTCTGTTCTCATGGAATACGACATCGTCCGCGTCCTTTGAGCAGAAGATGCCGTATTTCCGCAATGTCAGTATAACCCATCAGTTTGTCAAAAGCAAGTTTTATATGTCATAGATCCGGGGAACACGCTTTCCGACGCTGCAGACCATCTCATAGTTGAAACGCATCGCCGGATCGGCAATCTCCTCCATTGAAATGGACGCATTCCCATCACGTCCCACCAAAGTGACGACGTCCTCCACCTTTACATCCGGAATTTCAGTGACGTCCACCATCATCTGATCCATGCACACACGGCCTAAAATCGGGGCGCGCTTTCCGCGAATCAGGACGGAACCTTTTCCGGACAGCGCCCGGGGATAACCGTCTGCATAACCGACGCTCACTGTCGCAATCCGGGTCACAGGACGGCTGGTCGTATAAGTCGCGCCGTAACCGACGCTCACACCGGCCTCCACATCCTTCACATGGATCACATGGGCCTTCCACTCCATCGCCGGTATCAGGTTCAGTCGGTCTTTCTGCACCTCCTCGGAAGGATACAGGCCATAGGTGACGATCCCCGACCGCACCATGTCAAAGCGGTAACCGTCAAATTCCATAATGCCGGCGGAGTTACAGATATGGCGGATGGGAATTTTCACCTTCCGCTCCTCCAGATACCGGCACATCCGCTCAAACTTCTCCAACTGCATGCCGCAGTAGGTCTTGTCCTCCTGATCCGCGCAGGAGAAATGTGTAAAGATCCCTTCCATCTCCAGGTGAGAAAGCTGTGCAATCCGGGCAACCCGGTCCGCCTCTTCCTCCGTTACCTGAAATCCGATCCGGGTCATCCCCGTGTCCACCGCGATATGGATCTTTGCCCGCACGCCGGCCCTGGCGGCCGCCGCCTCCAGCGCGTCTGCCTGTTCAGGGCTGTCGATCGTCTGGGTGATGTTGTGTTCCACCAATTCCGGATACTGGCTTGGCGAAATATAGCTCAGAATCAGAATCGGACGGGTGATTCCGCTCTCCCGCAGTTCCAGAGCCTCCTCCAGTGTCGCCACTGCAAAATAATCCACCTGTGATTCCAGGTACTTTCCTACCCGGCAGGCTCCGTGACCGTAAGCATCCGCTTTGATCACCGCCATCAGTTTCACACCTGGAGCAAGACGCTTCCTGACTTCTCCGATATTATGCCCGATCGCCTGCAGCGATACCGGCGCATAGCAACGTAAATATTCCACGTTTCTTCCCTTCTTTCCTTCTCACTCCGGTCTGCGAATCGCGGAATAAATATTTTTTACGGTTTTCAGGACCACATGCGTACGGGTCGCTGAAACTCCGGTCAGACTCATCACCTGACGGTGAATCTCTTCCAGCTCGTCGGAGGACTGGCAGGCAATTTTCAGAAGCAGGTCGAAATCTCCTGTCTGGTAGTAGCAGGAAACAATGCATTCCATCCCCTGGATCTGCGCCGCGAAATCGTCAAAATATTTGGGATGTTCCAGACTGACCTCCATCATTGCCGTCATCTCATTGCCGGTTTTCTTTTCGTTGACAATAATTGTGTATTCCTTAATCACGCCGGTCTCTTCCATTTTCCGGATTCTCTCAATGACCGCAGAGACAGACAGGTGAATTTCCTTGCTGATGTTGGACGCTGTCTCCCTGGCATTTTTCTGCAGGATCCGAAGAATTCTGTAATCAATACCGTCCATTCCTTATTCCTCCCGTAATAAATTTTCCGTAAAACGTTCCGGATTTTCCGCTGGCTGAACCATTTCCTTGCCCCCGTATCCACAATCCGTATATCGCGGAGGTTTCCTCCTCTGATGCGCAAAAGACGCACAGAATCATCATGCTGCAATCCCTCTGTGCTTCTGCACAGAAGAACTGCAGCATTTCAGAAACCATCCGGACGGGTCTGCGTCTCTTATTTTTCGTGACAGCTCAGCTGGCTGAACTGTCACTGCTTTTCAACCAGTCTTTTTATATTATAACAAATTTTATGCGTAAGTCCACTCTTTCGCGATATTTTTTATATGCTATTCGGAAATTGACGGTAAGAGTTTCACTCTTCCTGCACGGAAGTTTTCTCCCTGTATCCGGAAACCCGGCATAAAACATTTATTACTGAAACTCTTCCTGGATCTCCAGCATCACTGAGCTGACGCCGATATGCTGCGGACAGACTTTCTCGCACTTCCGACAGCGGACACATGCATCCGCCTTCGTCTCCTGGGCGTCATAGAGTTCTTTGGCTGCATTTTTTCCGTCTGTGGCCACTTTGTTGTAGATCGAGAAAATTTCCGGAATATTGATGCCGGACGGACACGGCATACAGTATTCGCAGCGGGTACATTTCACAAGAGCCATCGTATTGAAGATCTCCCTCGCTTTGCGGAAAATTTCCTGGTCCTCTTCTTTCAGCATGTCGACCTGGGAGCGGGAAGCATACGCCAGATTGTCCTCCACCTGCTCCTCCGTACTCATTCCGCTGAGCACCAGGCTGACTTCCGGACGATTCCACAGGAAATCAAGCGCCCACTCCACAGGCTTCTTCTCTGCCGGGAACACTTCCGCCAGATGCGGCGCCGGAACAGCCAGCTTGCCTCCGCGCAGCGGTTCCATAATAACCACTCCAAGGCCTTTCTGCGCCGCATACTCGAGGCCCGCAGTTCCCGCCTGGTGCTCGGTATCCACATAGTTGTACTGGATCTGGCAGAAATCCCAGGGATAAAAGTCGACAATCTCCTTGAAAGTTTCCAGATCATCATGGAACGAAAAACCGATATGACGGATCTTTCCCGCAGCCTTTGCCCGTTCCATACAGGAAACAAGATCAAATTTCTTTACAATCTGCTCAAATCTGTCGCGGCTCAGCGCATGAAGCAGATAGAAATCAATGGTCTCAACGCCCAGCTTTTCCAGCTGTTCCTCCAGGTACCGGTCGAAATCCTCCGGCTTTTTCAGCAGCCAGACCGGACATTTTGTCGCCAGATAAACCTTTTCCCGGTATCCGTCCTTCAAAGCCTTCCCCACCAGATACTCGCTCTCTCCATTGTGATACGGATACGCGGTATCAATATAATTGACACCTTCATCAATTGCGTGGCGGATCATTCCCACTGCCCGTTTCTCATCGATAACATCCTTGCCGTCTCTGGATACCACCGGAAGACGCATACATCCGAATCCAAGCGCCGAAACCTCCACTCCGTCCAGGCTGCCAAATTTACGATACTGCATAGCAAAAACCCTCCTTGTCTCTTTTGTCTCTTTTGTCTTTTCTGCAGTTCTGCGCCGCATTTTCCGCCGCACAGTTCCTTTTTGTAACAGTTCAGAGGGCTGAACTGTTCTCTTTTTTCAGTATACTGCATCTTATCAGGCGGCGCAATCCTGAAAAATTTTTTTAAAAAACTTGTTGACAACAGAACGGAAATGTTGTAAGATACATCTTGTCGATGCGGCGGACAGGTGCAACGGCAAAGCAGAAAATAAGTTCTGCGGGTGTAGTTCAATGGTAGAACACCAGCCTTCCAAGCTGGATACGTGGGTTCGATTCCCATCACCCGCTTATGCGCGAGTGGCTCAGGGGTGGAGTACAACCTTGCCAAGGTTGGGGTCGCGGGTTCGAATCCCGTCTCGCGCTTTTTTCTTTTCTAACATATCTGGAAATACAAAAACAAAAACGCACATGCCAGAACTGGTTTGTGCGTTTTTCGTTTTTAACTTCGATGGAGGATTTTATGGAATATCTGAAGATTTTACAATCCGCTCCCCTGTTCGGACAGATCAAAGAGGAAGAAATTCCCGGCATCCTGTCCTGTCTCTCTTCCCGGCGCGTTTCCTGCCGGAAAAACGAATTTATCTGCCGCCCCGGCGATCTGCTCTCTTCCGTAGGACTGGTCCTCGCCGGGGAGGTTCATATTATCAAAGAGGATTTCTGGGGCAACCGCACCATTCTCGGAAAAGCGGAACCCGGCCAGCTGTTCGCGGAATCCTACGCCTGCGCCGGACGTCCGCTGGAGGTGGCTGTGACCGCCGCCTGCGACAGCGAAATTCTTTTCCTTGACATCCGGAATCTGCTGAATTCCTGCAGCCGTTCCTGTCCCTTTCACCAAAGACTGATTCAGAATTTTGCAGGAATCCTTTCCCGCAAGAATCTGATGCTGACAAAAAAAATCGAGCATATGTCCCGCCGTTCTCTCCGCGACAAACTTCTGTCCTATCTCTCCGACGAGTCGGCCCGGCAGCAGAGCACATCCTTCTCGATCCCATTTAACCGGCAGCAGCTGGCCGACTATCTCTGTGTGGACCGAAGCGCTCTTTCCCGCGAACTTTCGCTGCTCCGGGAGGAGGGAATTCTCCGGTATCACAAATCCCACTTTGAACTGTCAGAAAATTTCTGACGCATCCCGGGGAAGATTCCTCACATGGCGTAGATACTTCCGACAGTTGTCCGCCTCTTCCCGGCAGTATTTCAGCCCGAGAATTTCCCCATTGTTTCCGGCCGTCCGGTCAAACAGCCCGCACATCGTCTCCACAGCATTCCAGATCTCTTCGATATCGCTTCCGGCGTACGTGGACAGAAAGCTTTCCCACTCCTCCGGCTCCAGCCATCGGTAAAGGTATTTCCCGCTTTTCCCGACACTGATCCTGAAGTTCTCTGCCGCTCCTGCTTTCCAGGAAAGCTGGCAGACCAGCTGGGGGCGGATGTGACAATTCAGCATGTCCTGCACATAAGGAACTTCCCCGCGCCATAAGCCCTTGGCCACATTGTCCAGACACCACCAGAACTCATTGCAGACAGCCTCAAACTCTTCCTGATCCGGTCTTCTCACCCAATGATCCTCGTCTGTGGGCTCCGGAAGTTCCGGCAGTACCCCGGCCTTGTCCAGCAGAATCCGGCACAGCCGGTCGGAACGGATATCCCCCAGGGCATACTCCAGAGTATCCACATGGAGATCCAGACGGTTCCCGTCCGAAAACTGAATCAGCCATCCGTAGCATTCCTCCGCGTTGCCGCTGCCGAAAAAGCCTTCCTCCGGATACTGCATAAAAAGTCGCTCTCCAAAACGGTCTATCCATCCTCTGTCTTTCCGGAAGCTTTCGGTTTCTGTGACCACATACACAATATCATAATCCTGAAAAATATCCTTTGGGACGTTGGGATTTGTCCTGGATCCATTCATGTATACGGCTAAAATTCTGTCGTCGGCGGCCGCCGTATCAAGAATCAGTTTCATCATCTGCTCTTCTGTTCTCATTTTTCCTCTTTTCCGACGCTCCTGCCGCGTCTCAGACACCTGCTACTGTACCAGGGAAATCTTATTGAGCGGCCAGTAGCGCAGAACCGCTTTTCCGATAATTTCCGATTTTTCCACATAAGTGTTGACCCAGTAACGGGAATCGGAAGAATTTTCACGGTTATCACCCAGCATGAAATAACAGTTTTCCGGCACCTGGTAAGGGCCGAAATTCCCTGTGGGCGTCTCCCGGCAGAAACTGTCGTCCAGCGGCTCCTGGGCACCGTCAATGTATACTTTTCCGTCTATGATCTCCACCGTTTCTCCCGGAAGCCCGATGACACGTTTGATATACGTCTTTGTCTCATCGTCCGGATATCTGAAAATCACAATATCAAACCGTTCCGGATCACTGTTCAGATATGCCAGACGGTTTCCGAAAATCCTGTCGCCTTCCATAATCGTATTTTCCATGGAGCCCGACGGTATCACTGCATTGATCAGCAGAAACTGATTGACCAGCGTAACCGCAACAACCACTACAATCACGATTCTCACATATTCCCAGATCTCCCGCCCGATACTGTTCTTCTGCCCGTTCCGGGTCTCATTCTCTTTTTTCATAGTCTGTCTTCTCCTGTCTTCCATCTGACGTCCGTGTGACACGCAGCCGTTCTGTTTCACACAGCACGAATTCCTGTAACCGTTCAGCCAGCTGAACGGTTACGGCACCATTCATTGAGCCACAATAAATTCCTACCTATTATACACTTTTTCCGGAAGAATTTCCACAAAAGCCTTGCGCCGGTCTTTTTTGCATGTTACCATCGTGATATAAGGAGGGCTTATGATGGATATTAATTATGAATTATATAAAGTCTTTTATCACGTTGCGACAACCCTGAGCTTTTCGGAGGCTTCCAAGCAGCTGTTCATCTCCCAGTCGGCAGTCAGCCAGTCCATCAAGGTACTGGAAAAAAAGCTCGGCATCAGTCTGTTTATCCGCAGTACCAAGCGGGTCCAGCTCACCCCTGAGGGAGAAACGCTGCTGCGCCACGTGGAGCCTGCAGTCAATCTGATCGCCCGCGGAGAGACCCAGATCCTGGAAGCGGGACCCATGGGCGGCGGGCAGCTCAGAATCGGCGCCAGCGATACCATCTGCCGGTATTTTCTGGTTCCATATCTGAATCGCTTTCACAAAACCTGGCCCAACGTCCACATCAAAGTCACAAACCAGACATCGATTCAGTGCGTCGATCTCCTGGAATCCGGCCAGGTGGATCTGATTGTCACAAATTTCCCCAATGCCCGGCTCTCCAGCCAGCTGAACATCCTTCCGATCCATTCCTTCCGGGATGTGTTCATCGCAAGCAGAGAATATTATCCGGAACTGGCCGGGGATACCATCCCGCTGAAAAAACTCCTGGACTACCCGATCCTGATGCTGGACCGCAAAAGCACAACCAGCGAATTTCTCCACAACCTGTTTCAGCAGTATCAGCTGGATCTGGTTCCGGAAATCGAGCTGGGCAGCAACGATCTGCTTCTTGATCTGGCAAATATCGGTCTTGGAATCGCGTTTGTCCCCGATTACTGCATCGCGCACCAGAAGACCCTGTTCCGGGTGAAAATCCGGCAGGAACTTCCTCCCCGCCAGCTGGTGATCGCCCACAACGCACATCTGCCGGTCTCCCAGGCTTCCAGGGAATTCATGGCGCTTTTCCCTGACAGCAGCGCCGCACCCGCCCCGGAAACGCCGTAACCGTTCCGCAGCCCAGTCATCCGCCAGACGGTTACGTTGTTTCCAGTCACAGTTGTTTCACGGTCACGGAGAAGGTTCCGTGCTCTCCCAGAACGCGCGAACCGTTTCTCCGGTCCGGACAGCCGTGCAGACCTGGTAGTTTCTCCATTCTTTTGGAAACAGCGCCTGATACTCCCGGTGCAGAAATCTCTCGTCCAGCAGCAGGATCACGCCCCGGTCGCCGGAAGTCCTTATCACCCGGCCGGCCGCCTGAAGCACTTTGTTCATCCCGGGAAAACGATACGCATAATCGAAGCCGTTCTCATGTCTGTCGTCGTAAAACTGTTTCAGGATCTCCCTCTCGATTCCCACCTGCGGAATTCCGGTTCCCACCACCGCGGCGCCGATCAGCTTTTCTCCATCCAGATCAATCCCTTCAGAAAAAATGCCTCCCATCACACAGAATCCCACCAGCGTATGACCGCCGTCTCCGGCAAAAGCCCGGAGAAACGCTTCTCTCTCCGCCTCTCCCATCGAGGGCGTCTGTACCAGCACTTCCGTATCCGTCCCGGAAATCTGCTCCCGGAACATTTCACAGACATCGTTCATCAGACGGTAAGACGGAAAGAAAACCATATAGTTCCCTTTTTTCGGAGAAATCATCTGGCAAAGGTATGCGGCAATTTTCCGGTATTCCTCAGGTCCTCTGCGGGTATATCGGCTGCTCACCTGAGAGCCGATCATCAGGCAGCGGTTCTCCTCCGGAAACGGCGAATCCACATACACTGCGTAATCGTCCGGATTCGTGCTGAGCAGTGTCCTGTAATACCGGATCGGCAGCAGTGTCGCTGAAAAAAACACCGCGGACCGCCCTTTGTTCAGACACTGCTGAAGATTGGATGCTGGATTGACGCACAGCAGACGGATCTGAAACCGACCGTCCTCCAGAAAACTGGTATAGATTCGATAATTTTCATCCACCAGCTCGCTGATTCCCACAAAGTTCCGCACACGGAAATAGAATTCCAGCACCCGGTCGGCCAGCGCTCCTTTCCGGACCGATTCCATAAACTTCTCCAGTTCACTGAGAAGATTCAGAAGCGCGAGAGCGAAACCGGAGATACTGTCCAGAATCTCAAACCTTTCGCATTCTCTCTTATATATGAGCAACTGTCGGTTACAACGCTCCAGAGCCTTTTCCAGCTGCCGGTCCGCCGCATAAGAACGAAGTTCCCGTTTCATTTCAAGAAATTCCTCCTTGATCAGAGACGCGCTGAACATTTCCCTTCCCCGATCCGCCAGATTATGCGCCTCATCAATCAGGAACAGGTAATCTCCCTTATTCCCTTCCCCGAAAAAGCGCTTCAGCCGCACATTGGGATCAAAGACATAATTATAATCACAGATTACCGCGTCCATCCAGGACGCCATATCCAGCTGCATTTCATGGGGACATACCTGCCATTTCTCCGCCTGCGCCAGCAGAGCCTCCCTGTCGTAGACTTCCCCTTCTGTCAGCATCTCGAACACCGCGCGGTTGACCCGGTCAAAATGCCCCTTCGCGCGGGGACACTCTTCCGGGTTGCAGTGCATTTCTTCGCAGGCACACATCTTCTCCTTTGCCGTCAGCGTGACGGCTTTCATCCGGAGCCCTTTTTCTTTCAGGATCGCAAAAGCTTCCTGGGCAACCGTCCTGGTGATCGTCTTTGCCGTCAGATAAAAGATTTTATCTCCATGCCCTTCCCCCAGGGCACGCACGGCGGGAAACACGGTGGACATGGTTTTTCCGATTCCCGTCGGGGCCTGGACAAACAGCTCCTTCCGCCGCAGAATCGTCCGGTAAACGCCGCTGACCAGCTCCCTCTGGCCCGGCCGGTAAGGGAATGGAAATTCCAGCCCCTGCATTGACGCATCTCTCTGCTTCTGCCATTGGTACTGAAATTCTGCCCACTGATAATACTCGTCCAGAAGTCCGTCAAACCACAGTTCCAGTTCTTCTGTCGGGTAGGAAAACAGAAAATGGCGGATTTTCCGGTTAGAAGCCTCCGGGCGTACGTCCTCCTTCGTCAGAGCCTCCATCGGCCGCCCTTCCTCTGTCTCAAGCCGGCAGTATGTCATCAGAACCTCCATGGATGTCTGATGTTTTTCCATTCCCCACAGAAACGCATAGCATTTTGCCTGGGCCAGATGTACCGGCACCGGCTCCTCCAGGGTTTCCAGATCCCGGAAAACGCCCTTGATCTCCTCCACCAGGAATCCGTCCGGTTCCTCCAGAATTCCGTCCGCCCTTCCCTCCACCCGCAGGATAAAGTTTTCATATTCTTTTTCAAAGCTCAGCGGAACCTCCGCCTGGTAAAACGGCCCCATCTTTTTCTGGATCCTCTGGTGCGCTCTCGTTCCCGCCTGCATCGCATCTCTGTCAGAGACGCCTCCCCGGCGGTTGTCCAGATCGCCGCTGCGCAGCAGAAACTCCACCAGATTCCGCACCGATATCCGAATCTTTTTCTTTTCCTCTTCCAACTTTCCGTCCTTTCCGAAACCGAACCGTTCGTAACAGTTCAGCCGTCCGAACCGGCGCGGCGTCCGCCATCCGGACAGGCTGTGATCTGAAACCGTCAGAGAAAAAGAAAAAGAGACCGCTGCATTTTCTGCAACAGCCTCTTTTTCTTTTCTCTGTCAGAACATACGCTCCGCATCCGCTGGATCAGCCGGGGAAATCTTTCCGCCGGCTTTCTGTCCTCTGCGGCGTGCGGAATCTCTGTTCTTTATGCGACAGCAAACTTCTGCAAAGTACGGTTGAATTCACTGTTCTCTCCATAGCAACGTACGTTCAGATTGCGGGTCAGATCCATGCTAAGGATTCCAAGCAGAGACTTCGCATCGATAATGACACGATTATAAAAAATATCGATGTCAAAATTACATTTGGATGCAGCAGCCACGAATTCTTTTACCTCGTCTGCGCTGTTGAACTTTACTTTACTGTTGAGCATTTTTTCCACCTCTCTTCAAAAGCCTGCGTTATTTTCAGGTTTTCCATATTATGCCATTCCGTCCGCAAATTGTCAATCCTTCCACTTTTTTGCGTTCCCCGGCGCCTTTCCCGGGATTTTTGTGCAATTCGATAGTTTTTTACAGGTTTTTCATGAGGTTTTTACAGCGAAACCTTTTTTAATTTCCATGTCTTGTTTAAACATCTGCAACTCTATGCTCAAAACCACGGCCAAAATAACCGCAAGATTTTATATGATTTCAGGCTTTCAGCACGCTTTTCAGGTCTTCCAGATACGTATTGTCCACGCTGCCGAACGCCCCCTGATCCACTGCCGACGCGTAGGACGGACATACCGGCATCTTTCCAAGTACCGGAAGAGAAAGCTCTGCGGCAATCTCATCGATATGACTTTCACCGAAAACATAAATCTTTTTTCCGCAGTCCGGACATTCCACGTAGCTGTAGTTCTCCACAATTCCCAGCACCGGAATACTCATCATCTGGGCCATCTTGTAAGCCTTCATGACGATCATGCGCACCAGATCCTGGGGAGAAGAAACAATCACAACACCGTCCACCGGAAGAGACTGGAAAACGGTCAGCGGAACATCACCGGTTCCCGGAGGCATATCCACAAACAGATAGTCCAGATCGCCCCAGACCACATCGGTCCAGAACTGCTTCGCGGTATTTGCGATAATCGGACCTCTCCAGATGACCGGTTCCTCTTCGCCGGGAAGAAGCAGATTGATGGACATTACTTTGATCCCGTTTTCTGTCACCATCGGGTATACCCCTTTGTCGTCCACCTGCGCCGGTCCCTTCAGTCCATACATTTTCGGAATCGACGGACCGGTGATATCCGCGTCCAGGATTCCCACGCGGTATCCTTCCTTCGCCATCTGGTTTGCCAGGGAAGCGGTCACCATGGATTTCCCCACGCCGCCTTTTCCGCTGACGATTCCAATCACATGAGCGATACTGGAATCTTTGTTCAGATCCACATGAAAATCAGGTTTGCCCTTGCTTGGACATCCTTCACAGCTCTCTTTGGTGCAGGTTGTACTACTGCATTCTTTTGCCATTGTCTGATTCCTCTTTTCTCTTATCTTTTCTGTTATTTCACAAACCGGTCAATCGCCTTGTTCAGTTCTGCAATGGCCTGCCGGTCTCCGTGCTCCACCGCATCCACGATGCAGTGTTCAATATGATCTTCCAGAATAATCTTTCCGGTATTGTTGATCGCCGCTTTCACAGCGGAAAGCTGTACGAGAACCTCCGTACAGTCTCTTCCTTCCTCCACCATCCGTTTGATGGATTCCATATGCCCGATCGCCCGTGACAGGCGATTCAGCACGGCTTTTGTACTGGTATGTTTGTGCGTATGAGTATGCCCGTGGTCGTCTCCATGGGTATGCGTAAGCAGCGTTCCGTCTTCCTGTACATGTGTATGTCGCTCTTCGCCCATAAACGCCTCCTTTTCTCTGTGCTGAAGTCCGAAAATCATTCCTGCATTGTTCAGGCGCACACGCAGATATGCTCTCAGATCATAACAGTTCAGCTGGCTGAACTGTTACCTCAGATCTCTGTGAAGGAATACCTCTGCCGGATTCCGGACGTGGTGATATCAAAAATAATCGTTCCGTCCTCCTGTATGGTCTTCTCGTATTTCAGTTCCTTGTCTTTGAACTTTTCCCGGATATACTGCTCCGGATCTTCCAGTTCAAGTTCCTCAAAAAAGACGTCTCTCATCTGATTGTTCGCACAGGAATTAAAGATTTCCCATACGGCTTCGTATTCTTTCATTGGATTTCCCTCCTGAATATAGTATACTCAATCTTTCAGAAAAGACAAGCATATCTTCCATTCTTCGCACAATTGTTCGTAAGAAAATGCAGCGTTCGCCGGGCTGGTGGACGGCAGGCGCACCGCCTTTCTTCCGGTGACAGGCTCCTGGTACTTCTGATACAGCCGGTGGGAGGTGCTTCCGTTGGTAAAAATTCCCCGGATATCCGCCGTCTCCAGAATCGGCGTCAGATCGTTCGGCACAACGTCCCGGATACTGGCGTCGCTGGATCCGTGGATCGTACAGGCGGCAATCACATCCCACACAGCAATCCCATGCTCCAGCAGAAAAAGCCGTTTTTCCTCCACGGACTCCGGCACCGCAGAACCGGTGATGCCTGCCAGCACTTTCCAGAACCGGTTTCTCGGATGACCGTAAAAAAATCCTGTCTCCCGGGATTTCACCGAGGGAAAGCTCCCGAGAATCAGAATTCTGGAAGTTCCGTCATATACCGGCGCAATCGTATGAATCTGTCTTGTCTCTGTCTCCTGTTTCATTCCCGCCTCCAGTCTCAGCTCTCAGGATCTTCCTCGTCAAATGCAACCACCGTGTAGAATCCTCTGCTCGTCTCCTTGACCTCCTGCACGATGCCCGTCTCCGACTTGAGCCGTTCGTAAGCGGGATAATTCTTGCTCATAGCAACAGCCGGCGTGATCGTATAATAATAGGAAGTGGGAAGTGCGCTTTCCGTCACATGCACTTCCTGTCCTTCCTCCACCAGGCCCTTTCTTTCCATCTTAAACTCCATCAAGCGCATTCTGCTGCGCCTCCTTTCTTCCGGTCTCTGACGTCCGCGTCAGAACTGCCCGGATCCGTTCCCGGTACAGTCTCAGACCATATAACATTTTATCACAAGATTCCGCTCAATTCCAGAAACTTCAGCGAAAAGGGAATCGCTGTGGTAACAGTTCAGCGGCCTGAACCGTTACTCGCTGTTAGCGGACAGCCAGCTGAACCGTTACAAATCATAAGAAACTGCTGAAAAATCACAAAAATGTGGTAGGTACTTTTCCTGCAGTGTGATATGATGAAAACATCAAGAAACGACAAGGAGGCAGTAAAAAATGGAAAAACTTAATGTTGCCATTATCGGTTACGGACGAAGCGGATGCGATATCCACGGCACGTTTCTGCGCACGCCGGAGAACGATATCTGCAACGTGGTTGCAGTGGTGGAAAACGATCCTGCCCGTGCAGAGGCTGCGAAAAAGGATTTCGGATGCGACACCTATCATTCCTACACGGAACTGTTTGACCGGACGGATCTGGATTTCGTTGTCAACGCATCCTATTCAGACCTGCATTACCCTATTACAAAAGATCTGCTGGAGCATGGCCTCAATGTTCTGTGCGAGAAACCTCTGTGCAAGACACCGGAGATGGTGCAGGATCTGATCGATACCGCCAAGAAAAACAACGTGGTATTCACGATTTTCCATCAGTACCGCTACAATGACTATTACATCAAAATGCATGAGCTTCTGGAGAAAAAAGTGATCGGCGACGTGAAACTGGTCAAAGCCTGCCAGAATTCTTTTGCGCGCCGCTATGACTGGCAGACGCTTCTGTACCGCGAGGGCGGTTCCATGCGCAACAATGCCGCTCATTCCATCGAACAGATCATGCACCTGGCAAATTCCGATGAAATTCCGAAAATTTATTCCCACATGGCGATCTGGAATTCCGTCGGAGACGCAGAGGACTATATGTTCTGTGTAATGGAATACAGCAACGGCGTCCGCTACGAGATGGAAGTGAATCCTTCCGACGCTTACGCTTCCGAGACACCGCTTTTCCGCATTTACGGCACCCACGGAACCATGCGCGTTTACAGCAACAAAATCCAGTACAAGTATTTCCTGGACAGCGAAACTCCGGAACCTGTTCTGGACCACAAGTCTCTGCACAAGGCAGACGGATCTCCTTCCTACTGCGACAACCACATCGTATGGCACGAGGAGAACATCGACCTGGATGCCGATGTATGGAACTCCTTCACCAAGTGTTCCAACCGGTTCTACCATGCATTCTACGATCATCTGGTAAACGACGCCGAGCTGTTTATGAAACCGGAGCATGTCAAAGCGGAAATTGCTATTTTCAACGAGATCGAGCGGCAGAATCCGCTGGAGATGAAATTCACAAAACCGGCAGACGTCATTTAAGCAGCAGAATGGCCGGATGCTGTCACAGTTCCGTTGACTGAACTGTTGCATTTTTAGCACAAAGAAGGACCCTGGGTCTGTTTCTGACCCATGGTCCTTCTTTGTGCTCAGGCTATGCTTTTTTCACAGCCCCTTTTATGGGATTTCTGCTTTTTATGGAGTCGTCTTCCGATCAGTGATGGAACAGGCGGATGCCGGTAAACGCCATCGCCATATTGTATTTGTTGCAGCATTCGATTACCGCATCGTCGCGCACCGAGCCTCCCGGTTCCGCCACATACTGCACGCCGCTCTTCTTCGCCCGCTCAATATTGTCACTGAACGGGAAGAATGCATCGGAGCCGAGGCTGACGCCCGTCATCTGATCCAGCCATGCACGTTTTTCCTCTCTGGTAAATACTTCCGGTTTTACCTTGAAGATCTTCTCCCATGCTCCGTCTGCCAGTACATCCATGTATTCTTCACCGATATAAACGTCAATGGCGTTGTCTCTGTCCGCACGGCGGATTCCGTCCACAAACTGCAGATTCAGAACCTTCGGGCACTGGCGCAGGAACCAGTTGTCCGCCTTCTGTCCGGCCAGTCTGGTGCAGTGTACCCGGGACTGCTGTCCGGCGCCCACACCGATTGCCTGTCCGTCTTTTACGAAGCAGACAGAATTGGACTGGGTATATTTCAGCGTAATCAGAGCGATCTTCAGGTCTCTCAGCGCCTCCGGCGGAATTACCTTGTTCTCTGTCACCACGTTTGACAGAAGTTCATCGTTGATCGGCAGTTCCTGACGTCCCTGCTCAAAGGTCACGCCGAACACTTCCTTGTGCTCCAGCGGAGCCGGCACATAAGTTTCATCAATTTTGATCACACAGTAATTTCCGTTCTTTTTCGCTTTCAGAATCTCCAGCGCCTCATCAGTATATCCCGGAGCGATAATGCCGTCCGAAACCTCCCTCTTAATCAGGGAAGCCGTGTCCTTGTCACATACATCGGACAGTGCGATAAAATCGCCGAAGGAAGACATACGGTCAGCGCCGCGGGCCCTGGCATAAGCGCATGCCAGTGGGGAGAGATCTCCCATATCGTCCACCCAGTAGATTTTCTTCAGTGTGTCGGTCAGAGGAAGGCCGACTGCCGCGCCTGCCGGCGACACATGCTTAAAGGAAGTTGCCGCCGGAAGCCCTGTCTCCTTTTTCAGCTCCCGCACCAGCTGCCAGCCATTGAACGCATCCAGAAAATTAATGTATCCGGGGCGTCCGCTCAACACTTCGATGGGCAGATCCTCACCATTCGCCAGATAGATTCTGGACGGTTTCTGATTTGGGTTGCATCCGTATTTTAACTGCAGTTCTTTCATCGGTCATTTCCTCCTTATTTCTGATTCTTGTTCACAATTCTTGTCTCGTAAGTTCCTGAAGCGATATCAATATACCGGACAAAAAGAGAAACCTTGTTGTCTTCGTTCAGGCTGTTCCACAGAAGTTCGGTAAACGCATCGATATCATCCGGGATCGCCACCAGTTTCGGCTCGCCCTCAAAACTCGGAAGAGGATTGCCGTCATGCATATAGGTATGAATAAAATGTCCTTCTCCCGCCACGCAGGTTCCGTAATCAAAGGTGTAACGGTTGCACTGATCCGGGTTTCCGTTGTTGCTCTTCAGAATCGACATCGCGTAACGGAAGGTTCCATTTTCCACTTCCATCACACCGGAAATCCGCGGCGTGTAGTTCGGTGCGTCCGGCTCAAACGCACGGCTGCGCAGCGACTCCTCAAACGTAAGGCCTTTTTCCAGTCCTTCGTAAATCGTATCCGTCTGATCCCCGTTGGTCACGATCGTCTGATGGTTGAGCACCCGCACTGGAGCATAGATAATCAGGCTCGGATCCTGCAGCTTCGACGGATCAAACGCCTGGGTACGAATCCCTTCCCCATCCTCCACAAAAATGCGGTTGCGGCTGTTTTCGCTGCGCCCCATTATAAAATATCCGGTCACAGCCTTCGTCCCGTCGGCAGATCTCCCGATGACAATTCCTCTTCCAGGATAAGAATTGTTCTTCAGTTCCTGTTCCAGTGATACCATGTTCATGTTTTTCTCCTCCTATTGGAAGTTTACTTCCAGACTTTTTCTCCTTTGCTCCGTTTTGCCGCTCCGGCAGGCGGAGCTGTTCCTGCAGCAATGTCACGGACCGAAAAAAGCCGACGGTCCGGACAGCTTGAAGATGCCCAGACGGTCGGCTTATGAATGCATTATACTTCCTGTGGTCAATTCCACTTCAATCCGTCAGTTGTATAACTCACTTAAAACATACCATCCTTTCCGGAATGTGTCAAGGAAATTTTATACAGGATTTCGCCCCGGTCATTATGCCTGTACAGCGTTGAGGGCCTGATCCAGATCTGCGATGATGTCATCAATATTTTCAATTCCCACGGACAGGCGGATCAGATCCGGAAGAACGCCGGCTTCGATGAGCTGCTGGTCGTTCAGCTGGCGATGGGTGTGGCTCGCCGGATGAAGGACGCAGGAACGGGCGTCAGCCACGTGAGTCACAATCGCAATCATTTTCAGAGCGTTGGTAAACTGCATTGCGCCGTCACGGCCGCCCTTCGGTCCGAAGCAGAGAACGCCGCAGGTTCCGTTCGGCATATATTTTTCTGCCAGCGCATGATATTTGTCATCTTTCAGTCCTGCGTATTCTACCCAGGCTACCTTCGGATGGTTTGCCAGGAACTCAGCCACTTTCTGAGCATTCTGACAGTGACGCTCCATGCGCAGATGCAGGGTTTCCAGACCGATGTTGGTCAGGAATGCGTTCTGCGGAGACTGGCAGGCTCCCATATCGCGCATCAGCTGTGCTGTCGCCTTGGTGATGTAAGCTTTCTTTCCGAATTTCTGAGTATAGACAACGCCGTGATAGGATTCGTCCGGTGTGGTCAGTCCCGGGAATTTGTCCGCGTGTGCATCCCAGTCAAAATTTCCGGAATCAACAATCGCTCCGCCCACAGCCATTGCGTGTCCGTCCATGTATTTGGTCGTGGAATGGGTGATGATATCCACGCCATATTTGAACGGCTGGCAGTTGATCGGAGTTGCAAAGGTGTTGTCGCAGATCATCGGCACGCCGTAGCCGTGTGCCAGCTTGACAAATTTCTCAATATCCAGAATAACACCTGCAGGGTTGGAAATGGTTTCAGCGAAAACCGCCCTTGTGTTCGGACGGAAATATTTCTCAAGCTCCTCCGCCGGAAGATCCTGGTCTACCAGAGACGTCTCGATTCCGAAACGTTTCAGTGTAACGCTCAGCAGGTTGGAGGTTCCGCCGTAAACTTTTGCAGCGCAGATCACATGAGACCCTGCCTCACAGATATTGGTCACTGCAAGCAGTGTCGCAGCCTGTCCGGAGGATGTCAGCATCGCCGCGGCGCCGCCTTCCAGGTCGCAGATTTTCTGTGCGACCAGATCACAGGTAGGGTTCTGAAGTCTGGAGTAGAAATATCCTTCTTCTTCCAGATCAAACAGCTTTCCCATCTCCTCGCTGGTCTCATATTTGAAAGTTGTACTCTGATAAATCGGAAGCACTCTCGCTTCCCCGTTTTTTGGCTGCCATCCGCCCTGGACGCAGATTGATTCCTTGTTTAATGTCATTGCTTTTCCTCTCCTGTTTTCTTTTTCGACGACCGTTCAGCCGACTGAACAATCACCTTTTTTCGTACTGATACAAATTATATCTCTTTCTTTTTCATTAGGCAATAGGAAATATGCATACAAAAAACTCCGGGAGTGTCTGAACCCTCCCGGAGTAACCGTCGGTCTGCCATCCATGACCGAACGGCAACATTTGTCTGCGATGTCTGTCTCACAGCCTGTCTTATACTTTCCCGTAAATCTCTTTCGGGACGTATGCACGGACGGAAATTCCCTCGTCCAGGTACTTTTCCTCCAGCAGCTCTCCCTGCGTGCGGATCATTTGCAGAATTCCCGCCTGACTGTACGGATACATCCGCTCCACATAGATCTGATTTCTCCTCAGCAGCTGCTCCAACCTCAGCTTCAGCTCCTCCATTCCCTGCCCGGTTCTGGCGGAAGTGAGGATCACATAATCCGCATTCGGATCGGTAAACGGCCGCCTGGTATCCAGCTTATCCTGCTTGTTGAATACGGTAATCACCGGCTTATCCTCCGCCTTCAGCTGCCGCAGCGTCTCATAAACCACCCGCATCTGCGCCTCCATCTGGAGATTGGACGCGTCCACCACATGAATGATAATGTCCGCATAGCAGACCTCCTCCAGCGTACTCCTGAACGCTTCAATCAGATGATGGGGCAGTTTTCGGATAAACCCAACCGTGTCCGTCAGCAGAATCTCCTGCTTTCCGGAAAGCTGCAGGACCCGTGTGGTGGTGTCCAGTGTTGAAAACAGCTTCGCATCCTCCTGGATCCCGGCATTCGTAAGGTAATTCTCAATTGAACTTTTTCCGCTGGAACTGTAGCCTGCCAGCGCCGCCACTTTTTTATTGGAACGTTTTCTCTGGGTGCGGATCAGTTCTCTGTGCTTTACCACCTCTGCCAGTTCCCGTTTCAGCTGTCCGATCCGTTCGTGGATCCGCCGCCGGTCCACCTCAAGCTTCTTCTCTCCGGGACCGCGGGTTCCGATTCCTCCTCCCAGTCTGGAGAGAGAACGGCCCATCCCTTTCAGATGCGCCGCCCGGTACCGCAGCTGTGCCAGCTCTACCTGAATCTTTCCTTCGCTGGTAACCGCATGTCTGGCAAAAATATCCAGAATTACCAGCGTCCGGTCCATGACCTTCAGGTTCAGTTCCTGCTGCAGATTGTTCATCTGCGCCGGCGACAGTTCGTCGTCACAGACAATTCCCGTAGCCTCCAGCGCATCCGCCATCATCCGCAGCTCTTCTATTTTTCCTGTTCCCACATAGGTTCCGGGATGGATCTTTTCTCTCCGCTGAATCACGGTTCCCACCGGCTCCCCGCCGGCAGTCCTGACCAGATCGCCAAGTTCACAGACCGAATCCTCCGTGTCATCCCCGGCCTGCTCCTGGACTCCCACGAGAATCAGCCGTTCCGTTTCCTCCTTCAGTTCAAATGGTTTCGTCATATTTCTCCTTTTTCCGTACGCTCCGGAACACCGCCGCGAGACGCTGTGCTAACGGCTCTGCAGAAACTGGCTTTCCCTGATCGCTTCCTCATTGTCCGGAAACTCTTCCAGGAACGCCGCCATCAGGGTTTTGGCCTGGGCAAAATCCAGCTTTTTCTCATATACGACAATCTGATTATACAGCAGATTTTCACGGTCCTGTTCCCCGGCTGCAGAGAGTCCGCTCTCGATATGTTCCAGCGCAGAATCATAACTTCCTTCTGCAATATCGCAGAGCGCAAGGCCATTCTGAGCCGCTGCCTCCTGGTCTCCGCCCAGCGCCTGCTCAAACACTTCTCTGGCGCTGGCGGTATCGTTCTGACTCAGATAGATATTTCCCAGCATGGAAAGAGCCTCCGTGCTGCCCTCCTCTCTCGCCGTCTCCAACGCCTCCCTGGCCTTCTCCGTATCCTCCAGATAATAGTATACGCATCCCAGCTCATAATAATCCTCTGCATCTCTGGGAGATATTCCGGCAGCTTTTTCCAGAAAACTGTCGCCGTCTGCCTTCATACTGCTGTCCTGATACATCTGATAGATATTCAGGCACATCCGGTAACTTCTGTCTTCCTCCGACGCCTTCTCAAAATCCGCCCTGGCATTGTCGTATTCCTTCCGTTTCAGATACAGGCAGCCTCTCGAAAAATAGACGTCCCCGTCCGGAAATTCTTCTTCCATCTGGTCATATACCGACAGTGCGTCGTCCGTATTTCCCGCCAGCTGAAGCGCCTGCGCCTGATAAAACATAACGTCCTTCTGGAAAGCCTCATGCTTATGCTCCATCGCATCGCGGCTGTTCTGAAACGCTTCCGCCGCTTTATCGTATTCCGAGCTTTCCAGATAAGCGATTCCAACGGCGCGGTAGCTTTCCGCGAGACGTTCTCCCGCCTCCACCGCGCCCTGAAACATCCCGATTGCAGTCACATAATCCTGCTGTTCCATCGCCTCCATGCCCTTGTCATACAGCTCAGACTGCTCCTTTCCGCAGCCCGAGAGAGAGAATGTCAGCAGACATGCCGCCAATAGCAGTACTTTTCTCATCCTACCACTAATCCTTCTCGGTTCATCACCTCGATCACATCGTTCACGTGTTTCTCACAGAGCTCATCTGTGGACGCCTCGACCATCACACGGATCACCGGTTCCGTGCCGCTCTCCCGCACAAGAATTCTTCCGTCGTCGCCGAGGGCCTCCTCCACGTTTCTGATCGCAGCCTTCACCGCCTCGTTTTCACGAGCGGCTGCCTTGTCTTCAACCCGCACGTTTTTCAGAAGCTGCGGATATATCATCACATCAGAAGTCAGCACGCTCAGCGGCTGCTTTCTCTCCATCAGAACTTCCATCACCATCAGGGACGTCAGAATTCCGTCACCGGTAGTCGCGTGTTTGCTGAAAATAATATGGCCGGACTGCTCGCCGCCCAGCGAATACCCGTTAGCCATCATATTTTCACAGACGTATTTATCCCCCACTGCCGTCTTCTCATAGCGGATTCCTGCACGGTCGCAGGCTTTATACAGCCCCAGGTTGGACATTACCGTGGTGACAATGGTATTCTGGTTCAGACGTCCCTCTTCTTTCAGATATTTGCCGCACACATACATGATCAGATCGCCGTCCACCACATTTCCTTTTTCATCCACGGCGATACAGCGGTCCGCGTCGCCATCGTAGGCAAAGCCGACGTCCAGCTGATTTTCCCGCACATATCTCTGCAGTTCTTCGATATGTGTGGAACCGCAGTTGGTGTTGATATTGGTGCCGTCCGGCTCATTGTGGATCACATAAGTCTTTGCCCCCACCGCGTCAAACACACTCTTTGCAATTGCGGAAGCGCTTCCGTTGGCACAGTCCAGCCCCACGCGCTTACCCTTGAACGAGCGGGTGGGCAGAGAGATCAGATGTCCGATATAGCGGTTTCTTCCGGCAGAAAAATCAACGGTACGTCCGATATTCTCTCTGACAGCAAGCGGAAGTTCCGGCACACCCTCATCGATATAGGTCTCAATCTGTGCTTCCACGGAGGCTTCCATCTTCTGTCCCGCACCGTTGATGATTTTGATTCCGTTGTCATAGAACGGATTGTGGCTGGCGGAAATCATGATTCCGCAGTCAAAATTCTCCGTCCGCACCACATAGGAAACACTGGGAGTGGTCGTGACGTGAAGCAGATAAACGTCTGCCCCTGAGGCCGTCAGTCCCGCCACCAGAGAGTACTCAAACATATAGCTGGAACGCCGCGTATCCTTTCCGATCACGATCTGCGCCCGGTGGTTTTTCCCGAAGTACCATCCGAGAAATCTTCCTACCTTATATGCATGTTCCACAGTCAGATCAACATTTGCTTCCCCTCGAAATCCGTCTGTACCAAAATATTTTCCCATGATTTTCTCCTTCCTGACGCGCTTGCCGCGTCATCAAGGCAGATTTGGAAGTTCTCATTCAAACTTGCAACAGTTCAGCCGGCTGAACTGTAACATTCAAACTTCTTACTTCTTCTCCCCTGATTTGAATCTCTTCCGCCGGAAACCTGCAAAACCGCCCGGTTTCCGGAACTTTTTCACTTTTTTAAACTATATGCTGCGGCTTTGCAGCTTTTTCCTGCGTCCGCAAAGTTCTTTTGCAACCGTTCTGCAGCAGCCTTCTTTCAGACAGACGACTTTCAGGACACTTCTTCCTGCATTGAGCTCAGCTTTGCCGCCTGGTCTGCAGCGATCAGGCTGTCTATGATCTCGTCCAGATCGCCGTCCATAATACTGTTCAGCTTATACAGAGTCAGCTTGATTCTGTGGTCCGTCACACGGCCCTGGGGAAAATTGTAGGTCCGGATCTTTTCGGAACGATCTCCGGTTCCCACCTGGCTTTTTCTCAGCGCAGCCAGCTCGTCATGCTGTTTTGCCTGCTCCAGCTCATAGAGGCGGGCGCGCAGAATCTTCAGCGCTTTATCCTTATTTTTCAGCTGCGATTTCTCGTCCTGACAGGAAATCACAATCCCCGTCGGGAAATGTGTCAGACGCACCGCAGAGTCGGTCGTATTGACGCACTGTCCGCCGTTCCCCGACGCGCGGAACACATCAAATTTGTATTCTGACGGATCAATGTGAACCTCCACCTCGTCCACCTCCGGCATGATCGCCACCGTCATGGTCGAGGTATGGATCCGGCCCCCTGCCTCCGTCTCAGGGACCCTCTGTACCCGGTGCGTACCGCTCTCATATTTCATCCTGGAATACGCCCCGTTTCCCTTGATCATAAACGTCGCATCCTTGAATCCTCCGATTCCGTTTTCATCGACGCTCATCATCTCCGTCTTCCAGCCCTGCCGCTCCGCATATTTCACATACATCCGGTAAATCTCCGCGGTAAACAGCGCTGCCTCGTCTCCGCCGGCTCCCGCACGCAGCTCCACAATGACGTTTCGGCTGTCGTTGGGATCTTTCGGCAGAAGGAGAATTTTCAGCTCCTGCTCCAGCTCCTCCGCCCGCTTTTTCGCTGTGGAAAGCTCTTCCTTGAGCATCTCTCTCATTTCCTCATCTTTTTCCTCTTCCAGCATCGCCACGCTGTCCTGGATGGTTTTTTCGCATTCTTTATATTCCTGATAAGCGTCTGCGATCGGCTGGAGTTCCGCCTGCTCTTTCATCAGCTTCTGAAACATTCCAGGATCGCCTGCGACCCCCGGTTCGTTCAGCTGGTTCAGAACTTCTTCCAGGCGGAACAAAATATCATCCAGTTTATCAAACATCTGTCTCTTACTCCTTTGACATTTCAGCCCTGCGGCCCACCACCGTCCGGTCAAGTCCCGCAAGGTCTCTGAAAATTTCTATCTGTTCAAATCCACAGGTTTCCATCAGGCATCGAAGATCCTTTCCCTGGTCAAAGCCGATCTCAAAGCACAGCCATCCCCCGGGCGCCAGAAACTTTCCGGCATCCTTCAGAATCTTCCGGTAAAAATACAGACCGTCCTCTTTTCCGTCCAGCGCCATCCGCGGTTCATGATCCCGGACCTCCGGCATCAGCGTCGGTATCACATCCGTCCGGATATACGGCGGGTTTGACAGGATCAGGTCAAAAGTCCCCTCGATCTGTTCAAATAAGTCGCTCCGGCAGAATTCTGCCTCAATCTTTAAATCGGACGCATTTCTTCTTGCTACCTCCAATGCCTGTTCCGACAGATCCGCGCCGACTCCCGTCACGCCTTCACAGTTGGAAAGCACGGAAAGCAGAATACATCCGGAACCGGTGCACAGATCCAGAATCCGCATCCCCGGCGCCACACGCTTCAGCGCCTGCTCCACCAGAATCTCCGTATCCTGCCGCGGAATCAGCACATGCTCATTGACCGTAAAAGGCAGACCGAAAAACCAGGTTTTTCCAGTGAGGTACTGCAGCGGAATTCTCTCGCCTCTTCGGGCAATCAGCGCTTCGTAGCTCCTGGCCTGTTCCTCTGACGCTTTCGTTTCGCTGTGTGCGAAATACCAGCTTCTGCTGATCCGGAACACTTCCTCCATCAGCAGCCAGGCATCTGCGGCAGCGTCCTCAACACCCTTTCCGGCTAAATATACCTTACCTGAATCCAACAGTTCTTTCAAGCTTTTTTCTCTGTTTTCAGCCATTTTCACTTCCGGCGCAGCAGCTTTCTGCGCCCCTTTCCTTTTCCACGGTTTCTTCGCCGAAATTTTCCCTGAGATAGGTTTTCCAGTCAAACACAGCTTCCACCGCCGCAATGGCCACCTCCACCATCTCAGGATCCGGCTCCCTTGTCGTCAGATGCTGAAGCATCATTCCCGGACGGCTGATCAGAGCTACGGCCTTGTTGTCAAATTTTCCTGCAAACCGGATAATCTCATAGGAAACGCCGGCAATCACCGGTACCAGCAGAATCCGCAGCGCAACTCTCAGCGCCGGGGCGTCTACCTGGATAAACAGGAAAAATATAATGCTGATGATAATCACATACATCAGAAAGCTGGTTCCGCATCGCTTGTGTTCTCTGGAGCTTTTCATGACATTCTCCACATTCAGCTCCATCCCGTGTTCAATGCAATTGATGCATTTATGTTCTGCTCCGTGGTACATAAACACTCTCTGAATATCTTTCATTCTGGAGATAGCCCACAGATACAGCACAAAAATGCCAACGCGCACCAGGGCTTCCGCAATCGTGACCGCCAGATTGGGAACCTGCAGCCGTTCGAGCTGCGACGCCAGAAAATACGGCAGAAGCATAAACACTGCAACAGCGGCGACCACAGAAAAAATGACAGACCCGTACATCATCAGACTGTCATCCTTTTCTTTTTTTCTGAGCGCGGCCTGCCTTTCTTCCTCGCTCATCTCCATTCTCCTCTGTTCCTCTTCTTCATCCTCATAAAAAGTAGCGGAATACATCAGGCACTTCATGCCGGTCACCAGCGAATCCACAAAACTGAAAACGCCACGGATAATCGGAAGCTTCAGAATCTTCTCATGGCGCGCCAGCGGTCTGTGCTCCTCCACTTTCACCACAATCTCATGATTTGGCTTTCGCACGGCCACCGCGTATCTGTCTCTGTTCATCATCATGATGCCTTCCATGACAGCCTGACCGCCGATATTTGATGATTTCATAGATTTCCTTTCTGTCCTCTCCTGCCGGCCGATTTTCCACTGGGATATGCCGTTCTGCCGGATATCGTCAAAAATCGCCGGATAGCACAATGGGTTGAGATCTTCCAACCTCAACCCATTGTTTCACACCTATGCTGTTTCTTATTTCATGCCGTATTTTCTGTTGAACTTCTCAATACGTCCGCGAGCCGCTGTCGCCTTCTGCTGTCCGGTATAGAACGGATGGCATTTGGAGCAGATTTCCACGTGAATATCTTTCTTGGTAGATCCTGTCACAAATGTATTTCCACAGTTGCAGGTAACAGTTGCCTGATAATATTCCGGATGGATTCCTTCTTTCATCTTTTTCACCTCTTCTTGCTTTTCATTATTTGTCCAGAACGACGGCAGCAGTGAATGCACAGTCCTGAATGAACTGCAGTACCTTCTCCCCGGAGCGTATGTAACGCTCTTTCCGAACCAGCACTGCTTCCGATCTTTCTGATTGTTTCTATCACTAAGATTCTTTCGAATCTTGCACAGCTCTCAAATTATAACATACCTTTTTACAAAATGCAAGATATTATACGATTTTTTGTTTTTTCAGCATCTGAACCAGCTCGCCGTTGTTTCTGGTTCTCGCAAACATGTTCAGAATGTTTTCCGCTGCCTCCTCGGATTTCATCCCGTTCAGCGCCCGGCGCATATTGTAGACAGCCTCCTGTTCGTCGGCGGTCAGCAGAAGATCCTCCCGCCGGGTTCCGGAGCGGGCGATATCAATCGCCGGAAAGATCCTCTTCTCCTGAAGCTTCCGGTCCAGAATCAGCTCCATGTTTCCGGTGCCTTTGAATTCCTCGTACACCACGTCGTCCATCTTGCTTCCCGTATCCACCAGCGCAGTCGCCAGGATAGTCAGACTTCCTCCTTCTCTCATATTTCTGGCCGCGCCGAAGAAACGCTTCGGCATATGAAGCGCTGCCGGATCAAGACCTCCCGACAGGGTTCTTCCGCTTGGCGGAACGGTCAGGTTGTAGGCCCTTGCCAGACGTGTGATGCTGTCGATGAAGATCATAACGTCCTTCTTGTGCTCCACAAGCCGTTTTGCCCGCTCGATTACCATCTCAGAAACCCGCCTGTGATGGTCCGGGAGCTCGTCGAAGGTGGAATATATCACTTCCACATTCGGCCCGTGGATCGCCTCGCGGATATCTGTAACCTCCTCCGGACGCTCATCAATCAGCAGAATGATCAGATGCATCTCCGGATTGTTCCGGAGGATGGATTTTGCGGCGTCCTTCAGCAGAGTCGTCTTTCCTGCCTTCGGGGGAGATACAATCATTCCCCTCTGGCCTTTTCCAATCGGGCTGACCAGATCCACCACCCGCATGGCCAGACTTCCTCCGGGACGCTCCAGCTGCAGACGCTCCGTCGGAAAAATCGGCGTCATGTCCTCAAAACTGCACCGTCTGGTCACGGAATCCGGAGCGAAACCATTGATCGACTTCACAAACATCAGCGCCCCGAATTTGTCATTCTGAGATTTTACACGGGTATTTCCGCGAATCATATCCCCGGTCTTCAGCCCAAACCGCCGGATCTGCGCCGGAGACACGTAAACATCGTTTTCTCCCGGAAGAAAATTGTCCGACCGGATAAATCCGAAACCGTCCTGCATTACCTCAAGGATTCCGCACGCTTCCCGTCCGCTTTCGATCTGCGGCTGTTCCTTTGCCGCCTCCTGAACCGGTTCGCTTTCCGGATTCTCCCGGGTCTGAGCTTCACGGACCGTGTATTCTTTTTTCCCGGAGCGTTCCCGGACCGTTTCCTGCCGCTCCCGGTGTCCCCGTCTTTCCTGAGAATTCTCCTGTTTTTCGTGCCTGTTTTCTTCCACGGAGGAATGCGCCGTCCTTTCTCTCACTGTTTTTTCCGAAGTCTGCAGAGCCGCCGCTGCGTTTTTCTCCTCCGGTTCCTTTCGTTCTGTTTTTCCGACTTTTCCGCCGGCTGCGGCCTTTTCCGCACCTTCTGCCTTCTGATCTTCTTCCAGCATACGTTCAATCAGAGCTTCTTTGCGCAGGGAAGAGATTCCCTTCATGTTTCTGCTCTTCGCAAGCTCTTTCAGAACATTCAGAGATAACGATTCATATTTTTCCCTTGTCATTCTTCTTTCCTCATAGCTTTCTAAAACATATTCTGTTCTTATGGGATTTAAATAAAATTGAAATTCAAAAAAATAGAAACCGGCCTGTTCGCCGACCGGATAAGGAATGGTTGTTAAAAGAGACGGCTGCGCCGCCCTTTGACGGAGTCATTATAACATATCTCCCGCCCTGTGTACAGTTTTTCTTTCAGCAGAATTCCATTCCGAAACGATTTTCAATTGCCGGATGCCGTAACAGTTCAGTGAGCTGAACTGTTACACATTCCCTTGTCAGCTGCAAAATAGTTCTGGACAACAGGGCAAATCTACTATATAATAATAAGGCATATGCGGATATGGCGGAATTGGCAGACGCGCCAGATTTAGGTTCTGGTGTCCCCGACGTGCAGGTTCAAATCCTGTTATCCGCAATTCGCAGAAATTCTTCCATGGCGCGGGTCTTATATCTCCCCGCTTTCCAGTAAAAACTGATATTTCTGCACCTGTCCTTTTCTTTCAGCCCGAAATAAACCACGTCCGGGCTGGGCGGCACCGCGCGTATCAGCGTGTCGCTGATAAAAGCAATTCCCAGGCCGGAGCAGGCCACATGATAGGAGGATAACTGCTGATCCAGTTCCAGCGCAATTTTCGGTGTGATCCGGTTCGCATGCAGAATATCCATTGACCGCCGGCGTGTGTCATTTTCTTCTTTCAGCATGACAAACGGCCTGTCTGCGAAATATCGCAGCGGAATCGGCGGAATTTCCATTCCTTCTTGCTCACTCTCCCGGATCATTTCCTTTGTAATCCCGTAATCCGCAATCAGTTTTTCGGAAACCATTTTTCTCGGAACCACAAGAAACAGTTTTTCCTCCCGGTAGATCTGGCGGTCAAAGGTTCCTGCATCCAGCTCGCAGTTGTCCAGCATAATGTCGATTCTTCCCTTCTGGAGCAGCGACGGCAGCGTCAGCGTGCTCTCCTCGACCAGTTCCACCCTGACTCCCGGGTAACGCTCTGAAAACTGTCCGATCAGTCCGGGCAGCACCCAGGAAGCAAACAGACTGCTTCCTCCAAGAACGAGATTTCCTGTCTTCAGAACTCCCCAGTCGTTAATATAGTCGGCAAATCCTTTTTCCGCTTCCATGATCTGTTCCGCGGCGTGAATATATTTTTCTCCGCACTCGGTCAGCGACAATGGCTTTGTGCTCCGGTCAAACAGCGGATAACCGACCTTCTCCTCTGTTCTCCTGATGCTGGCGCTCAGCGAAGGCTGAGAGATGCACAGTCTCTCTGCCGCCTTCGAAACGCTCTTTTCCTGATATACCGCATAGATATATTTCATTCCCTGAAACATGTTTTCTCCCCTGAACATATTTTGATCATTTGTATAACTTCAAAATTATATTAAATATAAAAACATATGTATTTGATTATATTTTAACACGCGGCTATAATAAATGCAACGGAAGGGAACATCCAAATATATTTACCAGTAACCGTTCAGCTGACTGAACGGTTGCATTTGCCTGGATGACGCAGCAGGTTCGTCAGGAAGTAGAAAAAACATGAACTATCCGACAGATTACAGAAAAGAAAAAGATTCCATCGGGGAAAAAGAGATTCCCCGGGACGTCTACTATGGCGTCCAGTCGCTTCGCGCAGCCGAAAACTTTCCCATCACCGGTCTGACAATGCATCCGGAAATCATAAACAGCCTTGCCTGTATCAAAAAAGCGGCGGCCATCACCAACTGTGAGGTGAACCTTCTCGACCGGAAACGTGCGGACGCCATTGTAAAAGCCTGCGACGAAATTCTGGAAGGGCAGCACAGAGAGGATTTTATTGTAGATCTGATCCAGGGAGGGGCAGGAACCTCCATCAACATGAACGCCAATGAGGTAATCGCCAATCGCGCCATTGAACTCTGCGGAGGAAAGAAAGGCGATTACTCCGTCATACACCCCAATGACCATGTGAACTGCAGCCAGTCCACCAATGACGTCATTCCCACCGCCGGAAAGATGACCTCGCTGAAGCTCCTTGAGAATCTGAAAAAAGAGCTTCTCCGGCTGCAGGACGCGCTTTCCCGAAAAGCGAAGGAGTTTGATCATGTGATAAAAATGGGGCGCACCCAGATGCAGGACGCCGTTCCTATCCGGCTCGGGCAGGAATTCAGCGCCTATTCCATGGCGATCCAGCGGGACGTCCATCGTATGGATCTCGCGATGAACGAAATGCGCTATCTGAACCTGGGCGGCACAGCCATCGGAACAGGCATCAATGCGGATCCTGCCTACCTGGAACGTATCGTCCCGAATCTCTGTGAAGTATCCGGCATGGAATTCGTCCAGGCCTACGATCTGATCGACGCCACACAGAATCTGGATCCTTTTGTGGCCGTATCGGGAGCCGTCAAGGCCTGCGCCGTCACCCTCTCAAAAATCGCCAACGACCTGAGACTCATGTCCTCCGGACCGCGGGCAGGTTTTTTTGAAATCAATCTTCCCGCAAAACAGAACGGATCGTCCATTATGCCCGGAAAGGTAAACCCTGTCATCCCGGAGGTGGTAAATCAGGTTGCTTTTCTTGTCATCGGCAGCGACCTGACCATAACCATGGCGGCCGAAGCCGGACAGCTGGAGCTGAATGCCTTTGAACCCATCATTTTCTACTGTATTTTCCGGTCCATCGATACTCTGGCCTACGCTGTCCGGACGTTTGTGGACAACTGTGTCACCGGCATTACAGCAAACGAGGAACGCTGCCGAAATCTCACAGAAAACAGCATCGGCATTATCACTGCCATCTCTCCCCATGTCGGGTACCAGAAAGCCGCGGATATCGCGAAAAAATCGCTGCGCACCGGCGAATCCATCCGTTCACTGATCCTTGCGGAACATCTTCTGAGCCCGGAAGATCTGGGTGAAATCCTGGATCCGATGCACATGACGGAGCCTGGCATTTCCGGAAAGAAGCTGCTGAAGAACGAATCGTTATAGTTCAGCCAGGTCTGTGCATTCACTTCACAGACCGTATGAATGCATCATGCCTGTGGGCATCCGGCCATTTGAAATCCCTTGCTGTCACAGTAAGAATGCAGAGAAGGACTGCACACGGATTATTTCGCGCGCAGTCCTTCTCTGCATCTACAGGAAAAGACTTCTGTGTCTGTTATCTCAGTTCCGGAAGGCCTCCCTCCGTCAGCCTGTCAAATTCCCATATTTCCTCGCTCCAGCCGAGAGTATCGGTATAAAACGTTTTTTCCATCACCTCCTGCTCGGTCACCGGAAAGATTCTGTCTGCGTTTTCTTCCTTCCGGTTGCTCTGGCTGTCAGAGGTTTCCAGCTCATAGGCGCTGCTGGAAATTCCCAGCACATCCCATCCGGAAATCCGGTTTGCATTCCCGCCCGTACTCAGGCTGACAGAACTTTCCACCACTGCGCTTCCGCTTTGCGGCCCGCCGATAATGCCTCCGTTTCCAACCGGTTCAGGAGCTATAATCGTTGTCCTGGTCAGACATCTGCGCAGGATTCCTCCGCCCTGCCATCCGGTCACGCCTCCGATCCGGGCGCCCAGCGGATGACGGATCGTTCCTTCCAGCGTTCCGGTCACAATACAGTCTTCCAGAATTACCGAGAATTTCTTCCAGCGAAAATCGCAGAGCGACCTCCTGCCCCTCCCTGACCGTCGTATTTCCCTGAACGCTTTCCAGTTTTCCCTGATTCGCCGCCAAGATTTCCGCCGCTCCCAATAAGAGTCCGCATGCGGTGACAAGCGCTGCCAGCAAGGCTCTTACTCTTTTCATACTGTTTCCGTCCTTTCAAAAATCAGAATATTATCACATCCACCCATTGAAAATCGCTTCGCGACAGGCCGGATGCCCGCAGGCACTATGCTTTCATGCAATCTTTGCAGCGAATGCACAGACCTGGCTGAACGGCAACATTATATCGGCTTTAAATGCCGGGAACAATATGAAGTTGCTGGAAAAAAGCTGCCGTCTCAACGACGGCAGCCCTGTAAATATCTTATTTCACCTGAATTGCGTTGGGATAGATCTCTTCCAGACGATCGTCCCCATATCTCTCATCCATTACCCGCTGCCAGGCCTGCTCTGCAGGAATCCCCTGCGCCCTCTGGTCACTGCGAAGCAGCGCCATCGAAGACACGAGAATATTGCAGATAAAAAAGAGGATCATGCACCATGACAGAATTTTCCCTGCGCGTATCGGAATTTTCTCAATCAGAGAGGACAGCGCCGGATACATTGCCTTGATCCAGATAACCGCTGCAATTCCCCAGAAAAAACAATACAGAAGATTAATCCTTCCTCCCAGATTAAACGGTATTTTACTGTAATCCCAGAATACCTTTCCAAACAGAACTTCAAGGACCACACTGCATACATACTCGTAAGCGCCGCCCAGACATGTTCCCATAAGGAAAAGAAAATGATCGGAACGTTCCCTGTATCTGTACAGCAGAAGAGTCGCCGCCGCGACCGCAAGGCCCCAGACAAGACTGAACGGTCCCCAGACCACACTGCTGCGGCTCATCCATACGCCGGCCGTAAGTCGGCAGAACACCGTTTCTACAAGATCTCCCAGAAATGCGCCGATCACAAAAAGCCAGACAATTTTGTAGAAACTGCAGCCATAGGCAAACACATCTTCCCGGCCCTGCTCCGGACGCTTCGCCGCTTTCTGTCTCGCATCCGGATATGCTTTCCGGATTCTCCGGTCCGTCCAGCCGTAAATTCTTCTTTCCAGACCGGAAGAGATACCACCCAGCCAGGAATCTACATCCTTCCACTGCTCAATTCTCCTGCTCCTGCCCGAAAGGACAAACAGCGTGGCGGCAATATCCACGGCCAGCGCACAGGACAGCACCCAGACCAGAAACCTTCCCGGCAATTTCGGAATCCATTCAAACAGTCTGACCAGCCAGGGATTGCCCCATTCCATCATAGCGACACAGAGCAAGCCCCAGAGCACCGACATAGGAACACAGATATATCCGTCCAGGTTTCCCCGGATTTTCGAATAGTCCCACCATCTTTCATGGTAGAACTTCTCTGTCCAGTGTCCCGCAATCCATTCGATCAGCGTCGCCAGAATTGCTCCTCCCGCAAACAGCCAAAAACCGTGGAGTTCCCTGCAAAGGACAGTAACCGCAACCGCCGAGCACCCGTAAATCACACAGAAGGGAAGATTTACCAGTCCCCGGTTTACAAATCGCTTTCGTCTGACTGCCGCAGCCGTTGTCTCAAACATCCATCCCAGAAAGCTGTAGACAAAAAACAGCCAGGCAATTTCGTATCCTGAGTACATCATCTGCTTTTCAAGCACTCTCCTCTCTGTCAGAACTGCATGTGTTTTTATATAACAGGCAATGAAATTTCCTGTTATGTAAAAAATCGCCGCAAATCTCCATAAACGCGGAATCTGCGACGATCTACACCAGTGAAGCATCGGGGATTCGAACCCCGGACAACTTGATTAAAAGTCAAGTGTTGAAAACACCGCAAACCCTTGTAATTATAGCATATAACGGATCCATTGTGACATGAAAATGACATATCATTTTTTAAAAAAATATGCAATTTTCTCTTGACTACTGGTGTCCAGTGTGGTATTATATAATCACCGAAAGGGAAACGGAGGAAATCAAGATGAGAAAATACAATTTGAGCAAGATCATGAGAAGAGCATGGGAACTGGTTAAGAAAATAGGGATGACTATTTCCTCCGGACTGAAAAAAGCATGGGAGGAAGCAAAGAACATGGATAAGGAAAAGTTCAAAAAATCAGCAAAGATCCTCAAACCGGGATACGATGAAAATTGCTGCACCGATAGCGCGTATCTGTATTTCTCTTTGTGGGAGAAATACGGAAAATCAAGGGTATACATCAATGATTATAAGCGCCGTACACTTGCATACATCGACAGAGAAACGAAGCAGATCACAGAATATGATCTTTGCGGAGTATCAAGGAAAGAGTATGATGCAGTTGTCAACACATTTTTTGAAAAATATGAATTTTAAGGAGGGAAAATATGAGAAAAGAGAAACTTCTGGAGAAGAAACAGGAAATCATGAATTCCGCTGTGTGGTATCTGAACGATATCATGACAGAGGATGAAATCAAAATGTTTTCACGCCAGCAGCTTGAAAAGCTGGTCGAAATCACATGCAGAGCCGAAGAGAAGAGAGAAAGCTGCTCACCGTTTTTCACACTGTCCGCAACAGAAGTGTTGCAAAAGGAAACTGGAAGGATTGCAGTATTTGAGGAAGACTGTATCTGCGAAGAAAGCGAAGCGGAATGCCTTTCCGGGGCATCCGAAAGCATTTACAAAGATTACAAAAGAAAAATGGCTGAAACACCGTTTCAACCACTTTCCCTTGAATCTTAACCTAGATTCTTTTTCAATCCAACGCCCCATACATCGGAATGGAACGACACACGAGAATTCCATGTATCCTCGATAAGAATGATATAACATAGTTTTGCAAAAATGTCAACTACTGTCATTACCCGTCCGACCAGATGCTGACGGGAGAAAGGAGCGAAGATAGAATATGAAAGTTAACCGGAACATAATGATTAACAAGGCCGGAGGGAATTCGGGCGCGAATACTAAAAATTATAGAGTATCAATTCCAGCCGATATGATAAGAGCGCTGGGAGTGACGGAAGATAACAGATCGGTAACACTGACATTCCAGGATGGAAAACTCATAATCGAGAAAGCTTAAAAAACAGCCCCGGGGAATAAACCCTCGGGGCTGAAATCATGTACCCGGAACTACTATGTATCGGCCGTCCCGGAGGCTCATGCCCGACCCAGCACCAGGCGACCCATTGCCCTGGCGCCCTGTGGTGGCATCATCGTTATTATACCAGATTGTCCTGTGTCCATCAAGCGATCAGACTGAGGATTGTATTTCTTCCAGCCACGCCATCTGCCGTCAAGCCGTGATCGCGCTGGTACTGTGTCACTGCTGCTTTCAGACCGCTGCCGAACTGTCCAGGATTTTCCACGCCGCCAGGATTGTATCCTTTCAGCATCAGGAGGATTTCTACTGCTGTCACGAGGTACTGCGTCTCTCCATACTTGACGTAGTGATTGCCAAGCGCTGCATCTGTCTTGGTACCTCTGATACCATCTACTGTGAGCCCTGCATTGTAGTCATGGTTAAGAGCCACCTGCAGCACCTTGATTCCGGCTTTCTTCGTGGCGCTTCCGCGAATTCCATCTGTCGCAATGCCGGCGCCGCTGAAGTTGTTGGCGTGGATCTGACCGTCACGCACGATCGTGTTGCCCGTAGACGCAGGGGGAGTCGATGTGTCGGCAGCGGGTTTTTTGATCACCTGCCCGACGTTGATTTTGTTTGGGTCGCTGATCCCGTTGTACGCTGCCAGATCCGACACGCTCGCGCCCCATGCCGCTGCAATCTCGGAGAGTGTGTCTCCAGATCGCACAGTGTATGTATCTCCGCTGACCGGTGTGCTCGGTGTAGACGATCCAGCTTTACTGCCCGTGTCAAGGTTAGTTGCTGTATGATGCCCCTCATAGAGCAGGATATCTCCCGGCAGCAGATACGCATCGCTGGTCAGGTATTTGCTGTCCGTCAGTACCTCAAAGCCTGCTGCTTTCAGAGCCGCTCGCAGGTTGCCGGTATAACAATCTGCAGAGACATTCTGCAGAGACTTGATACCCAGCCTGTATCCAGCTGCCTTGACATTGGCAGCCACGCCGCTGGAACAATCTGCCTCACACTTGACTGTGATCTGCGCCGGATCGTAATTGGATGCTTTCAGGTGCTGCCAATAAGTACCGCGCTGATTCTGGTCATAGCCTACCAGATTGTTCTGCGCTGCCTTACGCGCAAGGTCTGCCAGCATATTCCCTACATTTCTGTCCGGGTGCCGAAGTACGCAGTTCCATGGACGGTTATACCATGTACGGATTTTCCACTCAGTTCCGGTCTGATCGCCCGCTGCGCCACCAGAATATTTTCCGTTTTCGTCATGTCCACAATTACTGATCATTGTTCTTTTCCTCCTCTTCTTTTTCAGTATCCTGATTTACGACTTTATCTGCCACTTCCAGCCCCTTGATTAGGATCGTCGGTACATTGTACCCCGCTTCCACAAAATTCTCGCAGATTGACCGGATTTCGTTCACGATCAGGCTGGCCAGCACAAACCATCCGAGCAGCGTTGTGATTCCCAGATCAACACCGATGCTGTTTCCGATCTCAATAAATACTGCGCCTGCACCGAAGGCCACCATGATCATCAGCCAGTATCCAAGTTTTTTGAGCACTCCCTTCCATCCTGCGCTGGAATTTTCTTTTCCGGCCATGCGGCTCTTCATCCATCCCGTGATCCAGTCAGCAACATTCAGGCCCAGGAACGCTACAAACAGAATCCAGTGTTCGCCCAGGATATAGGATAATACTGCCACAATCGCTCCAGTCACCGCATTGTAGCCGTCGATGATCGCTTCTGCGTATCTCATTTTCTTCATACCCTCACTTTCCTTTCTATTCTTTTTTTTGCACATAAAAATAAGACCGGGTTACGGTCTCGCTCGAATTTCTACCATATTTATTCCATTTCCTCCACATCATCAATATCTACATACTTACGGCAATGGTACTCAATTTTATCCAATTCTGCTTCAATCTCATTCATGCTTTTTCTACTTGTCCCTTGGATTACCATTTTGAGATCATATATGGCTGACCACAGCATAGCTATAATCTTTAATTTACTCATTTAATCAGCACAAAATACTGATCCAGCAGCTGATCTGGGCTGTATGTAAAACTGTGTTCTGTGCCATCCTCCTCTCCGGATCTCCGACATTGATATATCTGTCCATTCCATTGATAATATTTACCTATAACATAGGTAAATGCATTGGTCTGCACATCTTCCGGAACATCGATCGGATCATCTAATGTGCCCGTCTGCATCTCAATAACCTGCGTATAAATAGATGATGTTCCCTGCCCCGGAACCCACTGTGGCTGAAACGTAAAGTTATCTTGACGAGTTTTGTACAGTATCCCGCTGTATTGGAATTTAAAACCTGCTTTCTGCGCCGTATACGATCGGGAACAAAGCATAGACCATTCTGGATGTAATTCCGGAACCATCAGAGCTTCATTGTCCGTCAGGCCTGCATCATTTACTATGCTATCTACATTTTCAAGTACTTTTTTATATATACCTTCTTTTCGCACCGAGGCATTTTCGCCCAAGATGCTTTTCAGCACAGAGTTGATTGCATCCGCAACATCCGGAATCGCAGTAATAATCTGCTTTAGTATATTCGCATCAATATCATTCGTGATCGGAACCGTGACTCGGTATTCCTTGAACTTATATCCTCCCTCTCCTGCATTGTTATTCTCAACATTGAACGGAAGATACAGAGTGCCAGAATCAATGTATGCATACGGTTTTTCGTTTGATGTGCGTTCAGATATGTAATATCCGTTTTCAATGTGCATATTGTTTCCTCCTTAACTCATTCAGCTTACTTTCGTAATATTTGAATATAGTATGATCTGTACAATACAAAACATGATTTTTCCAGGAATGATAAGATGTCTCCAACGCGCTCAATTCCATCTCTCCGGATCGAACTTTCTTGCACATCCTATTAAATTTTCGTCTATATGCTCTCTTCTTTCCATTGTCCACGCGGATATCTATTTGCCCATTTCGGATATAAAAATGAAATCCCAGAAATGAAATTCCGCTTTTTAATGGAATGATCTGGCTTTTGGGATTGAGATGCAATCCCAACGTAGTCAAGTATTCTTTGATACATTCTTCGCAATATTTTAGGTATTTCTTACCCGGATGGATCAGGTAAAAATCGTCTGCATATCTTCCATAATATCGAATACCCAGCTCCCCGGTGATGAACTTGTCCAATCCATCAAGATATAGATTTGATACAACCGTATTAATCTGATTTCCCAAGGCGATTCCGACATTCCCATCCGTTGAGTCAATAAATTTTTCGATCAGCCAATGGGTGCTTTGTGGAAAATAATATTCCATAATATCAATTGCCTTTTCGTGATTAATGCTGTAATAATATTGCGAAATATCGCCTCGATAAAAATATCCGTTCATACCGTTTGAAAAATAGAACATTTCCATTTTCTTTCTGAGCCGCTCTCTTCCACATCCTGTCCCTTTTCCTTTTTGTCCGGCGTAATTATCCGGAATACATATATTAGGAAGCATTGGATTCAGGATGTTATCGCAGAGAACATGCTGCACTACCTTATCCCTGAACTTACACGCCAAAATATTGCGCTGTTTTGGGTAGCTCACAGAAAAGCTGGTATATCCCGATATCGAGTAGGTATGCTCCTCTAGTTCGCGTTGCAGCTTCCGCAGTTCTGTGACCGCATTCAACTGAAAGTACATCGCGGACATTTTATAACTACGGTTATTTTTGCTTTTTAAAAATGCCCGGTATAGATTATCAAAGTCTGTTATTATTTCATCGTTGTTCAATTTCGTTTATCCTTTCGGAAAGGTTGCGCACTCTTTTGATGGTGGTGTACTGTTTTCGCGAAAGCTACTCATTCTGACATGATCCACCAAAACGGGCGCACCGCATTGTTGTTGTTCGCGGTATTGTTGTTCAGAGTACCGTTGGAGTTCACATTCCGAACGTTGGACGCTACAGCGCGCAACCTATATTTTTATATTGTTTTCTTTGTTGCCGTTCTCCAGTTTTGGAGTTGTTTTTCGATACCAGCGATTAATTGATCCCAATATTCAATGCTGCATTTCGGTCTTAATATCTCCTGGCATAGCCGCACATAGAATTTCATTTTCCGGCATTGAGAAATAGCTTTTTCGATATACCACACTCTCTCTTCCATGTTGTAGGAGTTATTCGCATCACAGATATTGTCATGGATATCAAATGATATTCTTACGATCCGATCCACAAGCGTGAACCGATATTTCTTCGGAAAATTGTTCAGATTGTTGGTTACTGTTAATGTGTGTTTGCAGAGCTTTTCAGTTTCAATCTGTACCGGTATTGTTTCACTCTTTGACATGGTCTTAACTCCTATTCTGTTGCAGGGTTCCGCTGACTATCGTCAGCGAAGACATATGCTTCGTCGCTATCACTCCAAAGCATATAAGCAGAAGTGGGAAGTAAGCAAAACGGGCGCACCGCATTGTTGATGCTCGCGGTATCGTTGCTCAGAGAACCGAAGGAGTTCACAACCCGAACGCTGGACGCGGATGATGTTCCATTGATTGTCCGTAACCAATAATTCGACTGATATGCACGCTCAGAATTACTGGTATACGCCTCGTATGTATGATCGTCCTCCAGTGGCTGGAAAATTTCCAAGCCCATCGCATATGAGGACGGAAGCCATACTTTATCCTGCACCGTTTCTAATCCACCGCCGTCGTTTGTATCGAGTACGCAACGATTTGTTTTTGTGACAATAATTCCTTTTTCGTACTCTGTAAAATCCTTGAGAAATCCCGGAACCTGTGATGCGTATGATGGCGCTACGTCGTACTCATGCTGTGCGGTCCACCAGGCATCAGTATCTCCCCCTGAATTGAGTAACTGTCGTACAGCAGAATATGCCCACCTGTTATTACCCTGAGATTTGCGGTTGGTAATCGGATTATTGGTTTCCGGAGCGTCAAACTGTCTGTTGCCAAGATTCTGATCTGCTGCCATTGTTACATACCCACTGTTTTTATCCTGAGTGTCAACAATCTCCCAGAAATAGTCCGAACCATTCCACTGACCAAATTTGATTTTTGTTCCAAGTGGAAGATCCTGAATAAGTGTCTGACCTGTCCGATCTTTGTAGTCAACCATCACAACTGCCCCATCTTCTGTAGACTGATACTGGTTCTTGGCGTTGCGCGGGAAAATTCGGTAATAATATACTTTTCCTTTCTGTACTCCTGTATCTGTATAGCCATCAACGGCGTATCCACCATTGTATACGATTGCACCATCTGCAGAAGTAGTGGGCATCGCATTTTCTTTGCGTAAGATCAGATATCCGCTGGCATTGACGTTAGACCAATTCAGTTTAATGCCTACAGAATCCTGTAATCCGGAGGCTGACAGGTTGGTCTGCGCCGGCAACGTCTCAGCCGGATATACATCATTCGGAATTGCTGAAATCCGTGTAGCGTAATCATTAAGGCTGTCATCCGGTTCCACGCTTCCGCCTTTATTGATGATTGCGCTTGCGATCGCCGGTTTTGCTACGTTCATGTATTCTTTTAGTTCTGCATCCACGTTTACTACGTCACCTCCTGTATTTTCCGGATAAGTCGGAACAAACAATTGTCCTGTCGATGGGTCTACTGCTACAGGCACATCTTCATCCGTTTTCTCTACAGCTTTTCCACCGCCCAGCTGTGTATCTGACATAATGGGGAGAGTGTATGAGTCACTGCTTGCATCTTCTCCCGGGTCTCCCTTTTCGCCTTTCGGGATTCCCAAATTCAACAGCGGATTCTCCGGCGTACCGCTCATACTTGCCGTTGCCTGTTGCCCAGGTTCTAATGTCTGCACTTCACCGATCTGGATGTTTGGAGTCGTTCCGGTCTCTCCCTTCTGTCCTTGCTCTCCTTGTGGACCGGCAGGGCCAGTTATTTCTGATAGCTGTACAAGGTCTGTCCATGATACATCTCCTACATACCGCCACTGGATTGCTGTTCCGTTGTTCTGGATTTGGATTTCCCGACCGTCTTTCCCTGGTGTACCGGATCCACCATCGCCGTTCTCTTCCAGCACATCCAGGCGTTTCAGAATTGATTCAATGACTTCCGGGTTATCCTCTACAATCTGTCCCGATGGTTCGATGCCTTCAAGAGCTTGTAAGGTTGCAACCGTCGTGTTGTATTCCTGTTCTACGGCTCCTTCCTGGTTCGTCTTTTTCAGACATACGATAAATCGCACCGTTCCCTGTGCGGCAAATGCACTCCGACCTACCAGCCAGCTGAAAGTGATGTTATCTCCAGAAACAGCCTTGTCCGTGACAACATAGATGTCTCCTGTGTTGTTTGCAGCCAGATAATTGATACGGATATCGAACTCTGAAAGGTCAAACTCGCCATATTGCCGCGGCATCCGGAAGTGCAATCGTTTTACATCGTCATCGCTTACTACTCCGATGTTGGTAATCTCTGGCGGGATTGTGATCGTTCGGAGGTCATTGTCGATAATCAGTGTTTCTCCTTCTTCTGCCTGGAGTTCTGTTCCGTCCTGCATTGCGTTCAAAATTTCATCTGCTGTAGCCATGTTATCCCTCCTGAGATACCTTAAATTTGTTCGTCGTGATCTTATATCCTTTCCTTATGCCTACAAGTGACACGTAGAACTGATCACCTTTTAGAGCTTCCGATGGGATTATGCATTTGCCGTTTTGCACAGGAACTGCATATTCTTTTCCATTGCTCCAAAAAGATGCTGCAATTTTACAACCATACCATTCCCGAGAAAATACGAACATTGCCATTAAGTACCCTTCGCTACCTTTGACGATCCCCGAGAAATCACAATCAGGATATTTGCTCACAATCTGCCGGCTGACTGTGAATTTTAAGATTCTTTCGTTATCCATTCTGCGTTACCTCAACAAAATACTGTCCGATCAGTGCTGACGGCATAAAATAAAGTTTTTCTGTCTGTCCATACATCTCTTCTGGATTTTCGACACCCTGCCGCTGGCACAGATACACGGCACTGCCCTCGCTGTAGTATTTCCCATAAATATACTCAAAACCGGAAGTTGTCACACTGTC
>ERZ1643246.262-NODE-262-length-68993-cov-6.417157_pt1 | contig 68993 bp, 61 predicted proteins | sample MGYA00579265_ERZ1643246 | MGnify/ENA primary metagenome ERZ1643246 (study PRJEB29033, sample SAMEA4952261) | chicken gut metagenome | biome: Broiler Chicken; feature: Gastrointestinal Tract; material: Caecum | place: Ireland | collected 2018 | study: Broiler... | reverse complement strand
AAGCTATACCGTTTCTCTCTTGCCCCACGATGTTTTCTTATCGGGATGTGCCTTGAGGTTGCTGTTTTTCTTTGGCGCAGCGGGTGGGATTCGAACCCACGTGCCGTTGCCGGCAAACTGATTTCGAGTCAGCCCCGTTATGACCACTTCGATACCGCTGCATATTTCTGCCTGCTCTACACAGTGCTTTGCTATTATATCATGCTGGCAACAAAAAAACAAGCTTTTTTTAAAATTATATACTCTGATATTTGCACCCTAAATCGTCCGATGCGTTTGGGTATATTGGTAAAATCAAAAGCAGCAGGCCATTGGGCACTGCTGCTTTTGGTTTGGTATCGGGTTATTGTTTTGCTGCGCGGTACAGCACCAGCGACTCATATGGGCGCAGGTGCAGCTTCGTCCGTACAGCCGCGTCCGGGTAGTTGGACAGCAGGCAGGTGAAGCCGTCAAGGTTAATCGGACAGGTCCAGTCTGCTTCGGTGCGGTAAAAGTTGTTTACGACCACCAACTGTTCGCCGTCCAGCTGGCGGGTATAAGCCAACACGGACGGATGTGTTTCATCCAGTGGGGCAAAATCGCCGTAGGCGATTACATCGTACTGCTTGCGCAGTGCAATCAGCTTGCGGTAGTGGGAGAATACCGAGTCAGGGTCGCCCACCTGTGCAGCGGCGTTGATGCGCGTATGATTGGGGTTGACACTCAGCCACGGCTCAGCGGTGGTGAAGCCACCGTGCGTGCTTGCGTCCCACTGCATAGGCGTGCGCGCATTATCGCGTGAATGGACGCGCAGAATGTCGTAAACGCTGTCCTCGTGCAGTCCGCGCGCGCGCAGAATATGATAATGGTTGAGGCTTTCCACGTCGCGGTACTGCTCAAGAGAGGTAAAACCTGCATTGGTCATGCCAATCTCTTCGCCTTGATAGACATACGGCGTACCGCGCAGACAGTGTACGACCGTGCCCAGCATCTTGGCAGACTGTGCCCAGTATTCGCCCTCGTCACCGAAGCGGGAAACGACACGCGGCTGGTCGTGGTTGCACCAGAACACCGCGTTCCACGCATTATGGTCACTCATGCCGGTCTGCCATGAGAACAGAATGTTCTTGAGCTTGCCGAAGTCGAACGGCACCAGCACCCACTTTTCATTGCCGACAAAGTCCACCTTGAGGTGATGGAATGAGAACACCATGCTCAGCTCGCCTGTGTCTGCGCCCGCGTAGCGATAGCAGTTTTCCATGCTGGTGCTGGACATTTCACCGACCGTGATGATTTCAGCATCCGTGCCGAAAGTTGTGGCGCTGAGTTCATGCAGGAATTCGTGTACGCGCGGGCCATCGGTGTAAAAGCGGCGACCGTCACCCTGATTGTCGGACTCATACGAGCCTTTACTGATGAGGTTGACTACGTCAAAGCGGAAGCCCTTGACGCCCTTATCCATCCAGAAACGGATGACGTTTTGCAGTTCTTTGCGCACGCGGGGGTTTTCCCAGTTGAGGTCAGCCTGCGTTGGGTCGAACAGATGCAGATACCATTTGCCCTTTTCAGGCACATACTGCCACGCGCTGCCGCCAAACTTGCTTTCCCAGTTGTTGGGAGGCGTGCCGTCCGCGCTGCCTTCACGCCAAATATAGAAATCTTCGTATTCTTTGTCGCCCGCCATGGCCTTGCGGAACCATTCGTGCTCGGTGGAGGTGTGGTTGAACACCATATCGAGCATCAGCCGGATGCCGCGCTTTGCCGCTTCCTGAGACAGCGTTTCAAAGTCTGCCATTGTGCCGAAGCGTGGATCGACTGCGCAGTAGTCGGCTACATCATAGCCGTTATCGCGCTGCGGGGAAGGAAAGAACGGATTGAGCCAGATATAATCCACGCCCAGCGTCTGGAGATAGTCGAGCTTCGCGGTCACACCGCCCAGATCGCCTACACCGTCGCCATCCGAGTCGAAAAAGGACTTAAAGTAGCACTGGTAAACAACACTTTTGCGAAAATCAAACATCACAGTTTTCCTCCTTCTCAGGCAAGCTCAGCTGCAATCGTCTCGCCATGCTTGGCTTCGATGCCTGTATGGAACGTCATATTGGTATGGCCGGCCGGTTCGGTCACGATGAATGCGGTGGTCTTGGGATGGCCGGCGGCTGCGATTTTGTCGGGGGAGAAGGTGATGAGCTTGTCACCTGCCTTGACCATATCGCCCTCGTGGACGAACAGGGTAAAGCCGTCGCCCTTCATGTCCACTGTGTCCACACCGATATGGATGAGCAGCTCGGTGCCGTCGGCAAGCTGCAAGCCGCAGGCGTGACGGCTGTCCTCCATGACAACCGATACTTTGGCATCTGCTGGGGCGTAGATCGTGTCGCCTGTCGGTTCAAAGGCCAGACCTTCACCCATGATGCCCTTGGAGAATACATCATCCGGCACTTCACTGAGCGGCAGGGTGCAGCCGTCGCAGATTGCTTTGAGTACAACCGGGGAAGAAGCAGCCGGTGCTTCCACGGCAGTCGGTGCAGCAGTTTCAACAACAGAGGGGGAAGGTTCAAGTACGCGGTCCTCGCGGGACAGCTTGCGGCTGCCGACAATGTAGGTCAGCACAAACGGTACAATGATGGCAGCTGCCATCGCCAGCAGGAAGTTGAGCCAGTATTCCGGGAAAATGGACAGGATGCCCGGCAAGCCGCCGACGCCGATGCTGATAGCGGTGACGCCTGTGCCGATCGAAATAACCGCACCGCAGGCAGAGCCGATCATGCCGCAGACGAGCGGGAAACCGTATTTGAGGTTGACACCGAACAGCGCTGGTTCGGTAACACCCAGATAGCAGGAGATGCACGCCGGGATGTTGACCTGCTGTGCGCGCTCATTGCGCTTTTGCAGGAAGGACATGGCCAGCACAGCCGAGCCCTGCGCAATGTTGGACAGCGCAATCATCGGCCAGAGGTTGGTGCCGCCGTAGGTGTTGACCAGCTGTGAGTCGATGGCGTTGGTCATATGATGCAGGCCGGTCATGACGATCGGCGCGTAGAACAAGCCGAAGAGTGCGGCAAAGACCAGCTTGAAGTTGGAGGCCAGACCCATGTTGACGATATTTGCGATAAAGTCGCCGATCTTCCAGCCGATCGGGCCGACAACCATATGCGCGATCAGCACGGCAGGAACCAGTGCACAGAACGGCACAACGACCATACTGACGACCTCGGGACAGATCTTTTTAAAGAATTTCTCTAAGTAGACCAGCACAAAGCCTGCCATAATCGCAGCAACGACTTGTCCCTGATAGCCGATCATCTGCACCTGCGCGAAGCCGAAGTCCCAAACCGGGATTTCGCTGGCAGGGGTGGTGGCAACCGAGAAGCCGTTGAGCAGCTGCGGGGAGATCAGTGTCAGGCCGAGCACGATGCCGAGGATCTGGGTCGTGCCCATCTTCTTGGTGATCGACCAGGTGATGCCGACAGGCAGGAAGTGGAAGATTGCTTCACCAATCAGCCACAGGAAGCTGTACATGCCTGCCCAGAACTGGGACACATCGGCCAACGACTGGGTTCGGCCATTCAGCAGGTCCACTTCACCGATAATGTTGCGGAAGCCCAGCACAAGACCGCCGCAGATGAGCGCCGGGATGATCGGTGCAAAGATTTCGCCCAGCGCACCCATGATGCGCTGCAAGGGATTCTGGTTGGTCTTGGCTGCACTCTTGACCGCGTCCTTGCTCACACCTTCGATACCCGCGAACTTGGTGAATTCTTGATAGAAGTTGGCGACATCATTGCCAATGATGACCTGATACTGACCGGCCTGTGTAAACGTGCCTTTCACGCTTGGAATCTTTTCGATTTCCTTTTCATCCGCTTTTTTCGGATCGACAAGCACGAAACGCATGCGTGTCATGCAGTGTGAAACCGCCTGAATGTTCGCCTTTCCGCCGATTTGGTCAAGCAGCGTCTGGACGTCCTGCTGGTATTTTCCCATGAATCTTCCTCCTGTATTTTTATCCTTCCGACTTGTTTAAACAAGTTCGTTTCTTGAGGATAGGATACCGCTTTATGCAACGGAAAACAAGTCGATTCTTTAACAAAAAATTAAAAAAGATTTTGGGAGGTATGCTGAGTGAAATGGATAAAATGACGGTAAAATATTGCTGAATTCGTGCAAAAAGCTGAGATATACCCATGAATACGCAGAATTATGAAATTTTGGATCAGATGGTTTTATAAGTACAGCGTGTGTGATATAATAATCCAATCAGGTTGTGTTACAGAGAGGTGTATCATGCCGAAGGCAAAATATGAACAATTGTATCTGATTTTGAAAGAGAAAATTGAATCTGGTACATATCCGCCGCAGGAAATGCTGCCGAGCGAACACATGCTGATTGAAGAGTTAGGGTGCTCGCGCAACACGCTGCGCCGCGCCGTGAGCGAACTGGTGCGGGAAGGGTATGTGCAGACCATGCAGGGCAAGGGCATGCGCAATATTTTTCAGCCAAGTAAGCAGACGACATTCACGCTGGGTACGATTGAGACATTCAGTGAATCCGCGGCGCGAAATCAGCAGCGCGGCGCAAGCAAGGTACTGCTTTTTTCATCGGTTACGGCGGATGCGCAGCTTGCGGAAAAGACTGGCTTTGCGGAGGGGACACCGCTGTTTTACATCCAGCGTCTGCATTACCTCAATACCCGTCCGCTGATTTTGAATCACAGCTATTTTCGGCAGGATGTGGCACAGGGGCTGACACGGCAAATTGCCGAAGGCTCGATCTACCGCTATCTGGAGAATGAATTGCACATCTCGATCATCAACAGCAAGCGCGTGGTGACGGTAGAAAAAGCAACGCTGCTCGATCTGCAATATCTGGATATGGGAGATTGCAATTGTCTTGCGGTTGTAAGCAGCCAGACTTATAATAGCGATGGTGTGATGTTTGAATACACGCAGTCGCGCCATCACCCCAACTTTTTCCGCTTTCAGGATAATGCGGTGCGGCGCTCGTCGGCGCAGCCCCGTACCAAGCTGGGCGGAACGATTGACGAAAAGGAGTAAACCACATGAAAAAACGCATCGCACTGAGTTTATGCTTGGCGGCCGCGCTGCTGCTTGGCGGCTGCGGCGGCAAGAACACGACGCAGGACACGGCAGACGCGGAGGGCACGGCCATTGATCAGCAGAACGAGCAGACGGACGCTGCACAGGCTGCAACAGAAGGGATCGGCATGCATCACGCTGAAATCACAATCAAGCATATGGGCACGATCAAGGTTGAGCTGGACGGCGATGCTGCGCCAATCACAGTGCAGAATTTTATGGATCTGGCAGAAAGCGGTTTTTATAACGGCCTGACCTTTCACCGGATCATCAATGGCTTTATGATGCAGGGCGGCGACCCGAATGGCGACGGTACAGGCGGCTCCGACCAGACAATCAAGGGTGAGTTCGCTGAAAACGGCGTGGAGAACGATCTATCACATACGCGCGGCGCGATCTCGATGGCGCGTGCGCAGGATATGGACAGCGCCTCTTCGCAGTTCTTCATTGTCCATCAGGACAGCACCTATCTGGACGGGCAGTATGCCTGCTTCGGCTATGTGACCGATGGCATGGATATCGTTGATAAGATTTGTGAGAATACGCCGGTGGAGGATAGCAACGGCACGGTGTTGCCGGAGAACCAGCTGGTTATTGAAAGCATTACCATCACCGATTAACAGCATACAGAAAAACCGTCTCCGATGGGAGACGGTTTTTGCGTATTGGTGTGAGCATATTCAGGAGATAGCGGCTCGGAGCTGCGTTAGAAAATATTCGGCCGCTTTGGATAAGGCTGCGTATCGTTTCCAGACCAGAGACATACCCAAGGTGATGTCCGGATGGAGCGGACGAAAACATAGGCTGCTATCGCCGCTGGTGTTAATGAGCTTATCAAGCGTCAGTACATAACCCATTTTTTCGTCCGCCATTAACGATGCATTGTATGCCAGATTGTAAGTTGCGCTGATTTGCAGTTCCGACAAGGGCTTTTGTATCCATTGCAGGAAGTTGGGAAAATGAATCATTTGACGGGACAGGATCAACGGCTTGTCCCACAGGTCCTGTGGTGCGATGCTGTCTTTTTGTGCAAGGGGAGCGTCTTTGCGCATCAAAACACCCCAGTGGTCCAGCATGGGCAGCGCCAATTGTTCATATTTGGAGGAGTCGGTTGTGCCGAGCAGCAAGCCAAAGTCGAAAAGTCCTTTGTCCAGCCGGTCGATCAAATCCTGCCCATCGCCGCTGACAATATGAAAATGCACATCCGGGTAATCCATCTGAATCTGATGTGCTACTTGCGCAATCACACGCAGCGAATCGGTTTCACCGGCGCCGATGAAGATGTCGCCGGCCATGCCATGGCCGGACTGCCGAATTTCGTTTTGAGTCTTTTGCACCAGCTCGACAATTTCCTGCGCTCGTTTACGAAAAAGGCGGCCTTCTTCCGTCAGTCCGATTTTGTGGTTTCGCTTACCGCGCACCAGAAGCTGCTTGCCCAGTTCGTCCTCCAGATCTTTGAGCTGTCGTGAAATCGTGGGCTGTGTCAGATTTAAAGATTCGGCAGCGGCCGAGATGCTTTGCTCCTGCGTGACAGCCAAAAAATATTCCAAAACTCGAAATTCCATGTTCCACCTCGCTTTCTGATGAGATACACAGGGAATCGATGCAAACAGTGTACCGATATATTACATGCTTGTCAAGCATGTAATATGGAAAAAGATAAGTATTTGCTATTGGAGGACTTTGTTCCTATAATAAAAAGAAAGAAAGCGAGCAATCATGCGATCAATCGCTTCATGCCTGCGTCCACGAAAGACAAGCGGGACGGCAGGCGTGCGATGGAGGGATGAAAAAAGTGAGCAAAAAAGTTTTGATTGTGGCATCCAGCCCGCGGCGGAACGGAAATTCCAACCGTCTGGCTGAAGCATTCGCCAAAGGTGCGGCGCAGGCGGGACATCAGGTAGAAACAGTCTACCTGTGTGAAAAAAACATCGGCTTTTGCCGGGGCTGTCTGACCTGTCAGCAGACCATGCACTGTGTCATTCACGATGACGCGGACATCATTGCGCAGCAGATGGGTGCGGCGGATGTGCTGGTGTTTGCGACACCGATCTATTATTACGGGATGAGCGGCCAGATGAAAACCATGCTGGATCGGGCTAATCCGCTGTTTCCATCGGAGTATGCTTTCCGGGATGTTTATTTGCTGACCGCGGCGGCGGAGGACGACCCGGAAACACCGGAAGGCGCGGTGCATGGCTTACAAGGTTGGATCAGCTGTTTTGAAAAAGCCCGTCTGGCAGGCAGTGTGTTTGCCGGCGGCGTGACGGATGCAGGAGAGATTGAGGGCCATCCGGCACTGCAAACGGCGTTTGAGATGGGCAGCAGGATTTGACAGGAAAGGAAGCGTATCATAATGGCAGTAAAACAAACGGCAGGACGGGATTCGCTGGGCGATTTCGCCCCGAAATTTGCAGAGCTCAATGACGATGTATTGTTCGGACAGGTGTGGAACCGGGGGGATAAGCTCTCGCTGCGCGACCGCTCACTGGTGACAGTGGTGTGCCTGATGGCGCAGGGACTGGTGGATTCCTCGTTCCAATATCATCTGACCACGGCCAAGCAGAACGGCATCACCCGCACTGAAATCGCGGAGATCTTGACGCACGCGGCGTTTTACGCGGGCTGGCCCAAAGCATGGGCGGCGTTCCGCATGGCAAAAGAGGTCTGGGCGGAAGAAGAACAAAATGCAGACGGCAAAGCGGCGCACCAGAACGAGATGGTGTTCCCAATCGGTCAGCCGAACGATGCTTTTGCACAGTATTTCATTGGCCAGAGCTATCTTGCGCCAGTTTCGACCGAACAGGTCGGGATTTTTAACGTCACCTTTGAGCCGGGATGCCGCAACAACTGGCATATCCATCACGCAGATCAGGGTGGTGGACAGATTCTTGTATGCGTAGCCGGAAAGGGCTATTATCAGGAATGGGGCAAGCCTGCCATTGAGCTGCATCCGGGCGATACGGTTAACATTCCGGTGGGTGTCAAGCACTGGCACGGTGCTGCGCCGGATAGCTGGTTCTCGCATTTGGCAGTAGAGGTGCCGGGAGAAAACGGCAGCAATGAATGGCTGGAAGCAGTGGACGATATATCCTATGCCGCGGCGTGCGGACAGGGCTCTTGACAAATGTTCCAACAAGTGCTAACTTAATATACTAGCAAGGGAGCTTCCGTTGGAGGCTGAGAGGAGGTTTCGACCTCGACCTTACCTGATTTGGATAATGCCAACGTAGGGATGCTGGAACAAGCTGGAACCGCACATAGGTGCGGGCATTTTCGGACGCGAAAGGACATCCTGATCGGGATGTCCTTTTTTTCATATAGAAAAGATAGGAGGAACTGGGAATGAAGAAAGTACTTACTATTGCAGGCTCGGACTGCTCTGGCGGTGCAGGTGTGCAGGCGGATTTGAAAACGATGGCAGCGCATGGTGTGTTCGGTATGAGCGTGATCGTGTCGGTCGTGGCGGAGAACACGGCCCGCGTGATCGACATTCAGGATATCAGCCCCAAGATGATCGAGGAGCAGATCGACGCGGTGTTTGAGGACATCGTGCCTGATGCGGTTAAGATCGGCATGCTGTCCTCGCCCGAATGTATGAAGGCGGTTGCTGGAAAGCTCGCGCAGTACAAGCCGCAGCATATCGTCGTCGATCCGGTGATGTTCGCCAAAAACGGCGACGCGCTGATGGACCCCGCGTCAGTTGGTACGCTGATTGAATATGTACTACCGTTTGCGGAGATTCTGACACCCAATATCCCGGAAGCACAGTACATTGCGGATATGCAAATCAAAACACCTGCGGATATGGAAGAGGCGGCGCGTCGTATCCATGCCAAGGGCTGCCGCAATGTGTTGGTCAAGGGCGGCAAAAATATGGCGGGCGCGGTGGATGTGCTGTATGACGGTACGGATTTTCACCGCTATGAGATCGCGCAGCTGGACACCACGAACACCCACGGGACGGGCTGCACGCTCTCCTCAGCGATTGCGTCCAATCTGGCGCTTGGGTATTCCATCCCAGAGGCAGTGGAGCGTGCTAAGTCCTATGTAACGGATGCCATCCGTCATGCGCCGGGCCTTGGCAAGGGCTGTGGCCCGCTGAATCATTTTTGCCGTATTTTCCCGGAGGAGTGAGCATAAATGAAGACAAAATCCATTCGTAAACTGACGATTGCGGGACTCTTGGTGGCAGTGGCGGTCGTCGGCAGCTTGTTTTCTATCCCGGTGCTGGGCGCGAAGTGCTCGCCCGTGCAGCACATGGTCAATGTGCTGGGCGCGGTGCTGCTCGGTCCGTGGTATGCGGTCGGCATGGCGTTTGCCGCCTCGCTTATCCGTAATCTGCTGGGGCTGGGCAGCCTGCTGGCATTTCCTGGCTCGATGATCGGCGCGCTGCTGTGCGGCCTGCTCTATAAGCTGTGGCCCAAGCTGCCGGTTGCGTATATCGGAGAGGTGTTCGGTACGGGCATCCTGGGCGGTATCGCGTCCTATCCGATCGCGGCAGTGCTGATGAACAACTCGGCCGCGGCGCTTTTCACCTTTGTGTCTTCTTTTCTGGTTTCGACCGCGGTTGGCGCTGCAATTTCAGTTTTTGTGCTGGCAGCGTTTAAACGCACACAGGTGTTTGGTCAGCTCGAGGGGGCACTGCGGTGACGGAAAGCCTGAAACAGATCGTATCGCATACCCAGTCGGTCCGACCAATGGTGCATTCGATCACCAATAACGTAACCATCAACGATTGCGCGAATATCATCCTTGCGGCCGGCGGCACGGCCATCATGGCGCAGGATGAGCGCGAAGTTGAGGAAATCACATCGCACGCGGATGCGCTGGCGCTCAATATGGGCGCGTTGCGTGCGCAGGAAGCCATGCTGCTGGCGGCGCGTGCGTCTAAGCGGCTGGGGCATCCGGTCGTACTCGACCCGGTTGCCGCCGGGGCAAGCCGTCTGCGCAGCGAAATGTGCGGCCGGTTGCTGGCCGAGAGGCTGGTGAATGTCATTCGCGGTAATGCTTCCGAGATCCGCGCGCTTGCGGCCGGACAGGAGAACGCCGCAGGCGTGGAGGTGGATGCGCTCGACCGCGTGACCGAGGAAAACCTTGCCGAATCTGCTGCGTGGCTGCGTCAGTTCAGCCGCCAGACCGGCGTGGTCGTCATGCTGACCGGCGTGATCGACCTGATAACTGATGGACAACGCACTGCGGTGCTGCGGGGCGGCAGTGAGCTGATGGGCCGGATTACCGGTGCCGGCTGCATGCTCACGTCGCTGACCGCATTGTATTGCGGCGCGAATCCAAATAAACTTTTTGAAGCCGCTGTTGCGGCGGCGGAGGTGATGAATCATTGCGGAGAACAAGCGCAGGTACGTGTGCGTAAAGAGATGGAGGGCACCGCTTCCTTTCGCACACGCCTGATCGACGCGGTCAGCTTGCTGACTGCCGATGATTTGGCAAACGTACATCAAATTCAACTGATTTAAGTAAAAAATCACAACAAGTGCTGCCGGCAAACTGCCGTCAGTCTAAGTCATTCATTGGGGGTACCACCTTGAAAAACAACCAAACAACCGAAAGACTGCTTGATGCGTCCCGGGAAATCTGGGCGGGTTATCTGACCCATCCTTTTGTCCGGGGCATTGCAGACGGCAGCCTTGCTGTAAACAAATTCCGTTTCTATCTGTTGCAGGACTATTTGTACCTGTTCGACTACGCAAAAGTATTTGCGCAGGGCGTGGTCAAGTCCCGCGAGCCTGAGGTTATGCGCCTTTACGCATCCTATGTGGCCAGCATTTTAAACGGCGAAATGGAGATCCATCGCGGCTACATGGCGCGGCTGGGCATCACTGAGGCGCAGGCGGAGTCCGTCAAGCCTTCGTTGAGCAACCAGTCCTATACCGCTTATATGCGTGCGGTCGCGGCTGAGGAAGGCCCGGCCGAAATCTTAGCGGCCGTGCTGTCGTGTGCGATCAGCTATGAGTACATCGCAAAGTGGATCGTCAAAAACTACCCGAATGCCGAAAATCATGATTTCTACGGCGAATGGGTGCGCGGCTACGCCAGCGAAGATTATGCCGCGGAAAACCAGCGTCTGATTGCACTGATGGAGCGTCTGAGCGCGGATTACACCGAAGCGAAGCTCCAGCGCCTGACCGATATTTTTGTCGATTGCTCGCGCTATGAAGCGATGTTCTGGGATATGGCGTGGAACGAGGCGATGTAAGGCAATGCTCGAGTTTCAAAACGTCGTCTTCCAATATGACAGCGAGGATTTCAATATTATCGATGGCCTGTCGTTTCACATCGCTCCGGGGGAGTTTGTGTCGGTCATCGGCCCATCGGGCTGCGGCAAGTCCACGATCTTTCGCCTGACCAATCAACTGTTGTCCAAAAAGTCAGGTGAGATTCTGGTCGGCGGAGAGAAGATCGATGGGCGGCGCGGATACTGCGGCTACATGCCGCAGCGCGACCTGCTGTTTCCGTGGCGCAGCGTGCGGGACAACCTGTGCCTGCCCATGGAGATTTGCGGCGGCATCAGCCGTGCGGAGATGGTGCAGCGTGCAGACGAGACACTTGCGCACGTCGGTCTGTCCGGCTGGGGTGATAAGCGTCCAGACGAGCTTTCCGGCGGTATGCGGCAGCGCGCGGCTTTTGCGCGCACGCTGCTGACCGGCTCGGATTTGCTGCTGCTGGACGAGCCGTTTTCCGCGCTGGATTTTCTCACGCGCATCAACATGCAGGAGTGGCTGCTGGACCAGTGGGAGAGCGACCATAAGACTGTGCTGTTCATCACACATGACGTAGAAGAGGCGATTTTTCTGTCCAGCCGCGTGCTGGTGGTAGAAGAAACGCCAATCCGCCGTCTGGTGTCGTTTGAAGTGCCGGCACCTTATCCGCGTACACGCGCGTGCCTGACTGAACCGAAAATGCTCGCGCTGCGGGAGCAGCTGATCGACCTGCTGCGGCGGGAGGTGTCGGCATGAGGAAAAACGCCAATCTGCCCGCACTGCTGTTTTTGTTTGCGCTGCTTGTCCTGTGGCAGGCGGGCGCAATGGGCATGGATGCGGCTTACATTCTGCCGTCGCCGACGCAGATTCTGGTGCGTATGTGGGAGCTGCGCGGCCCACTGCTGACCGCACATTTGCCTGCAACGCTGCTGTGCACAGGCATTGGTCTTGCCATTTCGATCGTGCTGGGGCTGTTGCTCGCTGTTTGGATGGACGCCAGTCCGATTGCGGAGAAAATGCTTTATCCGCTGATCGTCGCTTCTCAGACCATCCCGACGACCGCGCTTGCACCGCTTTTTGTGCTGTGGTTTGGCTATACGATCTGGAGCAAGGTGCTGGTCACTGTACTGATTACTTTCTTCCCAATTGCAATCACCGTGTTTGACGGATTTCGCTCGGCCAGCACGGACATGATTGATATGCTCAAGACATTTGGCGCGGGCAAGCGAGATATTTTCCTCAAGCTCAAGATGCCCGCTGCGCTGCCGTACTTTTTCTCGGCCATCAAAATGGCGATTCCACTGTCCATCATCGGCGCGGCGATCGGCGAGTGGCTGGGTGCGCAGGCCGGTCTGGGCTATTTCAGCCGTCGCATGATGACCCAGCTGGACGGTGCGGGCGTATTTGCCCCCATCGTGCTGCTGAGTGTTGTGGCCATGGTGGCGGTCGCCATCGTGTCGTGGATTGAGAAAAAGGTCGTCACTTGGCGCGGCAGTTTATAACAGAGATACAACAGAAAGGAACGGAACATAAATGAAAAAGAGAATTTTTGCTGCGTTGGCAGCATGCGCGCTGCTGCTGAGCGGCTGCGCGGGCAGCCAGGCGGCTGGAAATAACGAGGCAAACACTGGGGATCAGAAGGGCGATCTGCGTGAGCTGACCGTCGTACTCGACTGGTATCCGAATGCGCTGCATGCGTTTCTGTATCAGGCGGAGCAGGCCGGTTATTTTGCCGAGGAAGGTTTGACGGTCAATATCCAGCCGCCCGCAGGCGTGAATGACGCGATGAGCATGGTCGCTGCCGGTAAGGCAGACATCGGCCTGTATTATCAGCAGGACGTTATTCAGGCGCGTGTTGAACAGAATGTGCCGGTCAAGTCGATCGCCGCAGTCGTGCAGGCGCCGCTCAATATCGTGCTTTCGCTCAAGGACAAGAATATCACCGAGCCTGCCGATCTGGTCGGCAAGACGGTCGGCTATGCGGGCACCGAGCTGTCCGAGGCGCTGATCCGCAGCATCATGCAGAAAAGCGGACAGGACCCGTCGAGCGTAAAGATGGTGGACGTTGGTTTTGACCTGATGAGCTCAATGGTGACAGGCAACGTCGATGCAACGATCGGCTGCCTGGTCAATCACGAGGTGCCGCAGATGGAGAAGGAAGGTTTTGAAGTCAACTACTTCTTCCCGGATGACTACGGTGTGCCGCAGTATTACGAAGGCATCTTCCTGGCAAACGATGACATGATTGCAAACGAGCCGGAGGTGCTGGCTGGTTTCCTGCGCGCCTGCCAGAAGGGTTTTGAGGACTTCAAAAACGATACCGATGCGGTTCTGCAGGTGCTGCTCGACAATCAGGATGAATCCAACTTCCCGCTTGACCCGGATGTAGAAAAGCAGTCTTGCCAGACGTTGCTGCCGCTGATGGAAACGGCGGATGCACCTTTCCTCAGCCAGAGTGAAGCCTGCTGGCAGGAGAACATCGACTGGATGTATGATGAGGGCTTGATCTCGACGAAACCGGATGTCTCCGAAGTCATGGCGACCATTGATTTTTGATGATCGTTGCATCTGAATCAGATGCGGAAAAGATAGTTTAATGAAAAAGAAAATGCTCCCTGTATGGTGACAGCTTTTGCTGTTTCACAGAAAGGGAGCATTTTTTATATTGCAAAAGTAGATTTTATAACAAACGGCCGGCAGATGAAACCTGCCGGCCGAGACAAAATAGCGAATGAAATTGGTGACACAAAATCGTTATTCCGGCTTGCGGTCGCCGCCGAAAAAGAAGGTTGTCAGCACGCCGGGGCCGGTATGCGAACCAATCACCGTGCCGATATAACGAATATCCGATTGCACGCCGCGCTGTTTCAGCAGGTCCGCCAGTTTTTGCGCATCCTCTGGGCAGTCGCCGTGACAAATGCGGACGGTTTGCTGTTTGTCGGACATTTCTCGAACGGTCCGATCGGCAAGATACTGGAGGGCTTTCTGCCGTCCGCGCACTTTACCGCATACGTTGAGCTTGCCCTCGTTATCCACCCAGATCAGCGGCTTAATGCCCAGCAGACTTCCGACAACGGCAGAGGTTTTGCTCAGGCGTCCACCGCGGTGCAGGTGTCCCAAATCGTCCACGGTAACCAGATGAATGACATGAAGACGCATTTGCTCGATAGCGGTGGCTGTTATTTCCGCGGTGCAGCCGCTGTCGCGCATTTCACGTGCTTTGTCTACCAGCAGGTATTCGCCGCCGGTGGCGGAAAGCGAGTCCACGCAGAAGATTTTACGATCTGGATAGAGAGGAGCCAGTTCGTCGCGCGCCATACAACCTGCTTGGAACGTGCCGGACAGGCCGGATGAAAAACCGATATACAGCACATCCTGCCCAGCATCCAATGCTTCGCGGAAAACGGTCAGGAAGGTATCGAGCTTTGCCTGTGAGGTGCTTGATTGCTTGCCCTGCCGCAGCAAATCGTAAAACTGATGGAAAGAAACCGTTTGTCCACAATCTTCCTCGATGGTGCGGTTGTCAATGGTAAAGGAGAGCGGTACACATTTGATGTCATTCTGGGAAAAGTAAGCGGCGGTTTCGTCAATGGTGGAATCGGTGACAAGCGTGAACGGATACATGGGCATACTCCTTTCGGGCGGCATAAATTTAGCCGATGATTTCAAAAGCGGTATCGCACGCACCCGTCAGGGAACGTGCAGGGCCTTGCGACATGATTTCATAGGTGTTTTCACAGCCAATCAGACCGATGCCGTCCAGCGCGATTTTTGGCTCAACAGCAAGCGTCATACCGGCTGCGAGCGGTGTGGTGAAGCCCTTGGCCAAAACAGGGGTTTCATCCATCGTCAGGCCGATTGAGTGACCGATAAATTTGCAGGCGTTCATAAAGCCGGTGCGGAAAGCGGGATCAACACAAGCGAGCAGCTTTTCGTAGATTTCTGCCGGAACTGCACCCGGCTTCATCATAGCTGCCATTTCATTTTCCAGAAAAACGCATTGTTCCCGTGCTGCACGGATCAGGTCGCCTTGCGGATGGCGATTGAGCTCTCCATAATAGAAAGTGATGCTTTTGTCGGTATGATAGCCATGCATACCGCAAGGGATATCCAGCAATACCACATCGCCTTCGTGCAAACGGCGCTCGGAAGAGCCGATGGACTTCATGGCGATGCAGGTGCCTACCGTGCCGGAAGGACTGTCGAGCGCTGCGGCGCGCAGACTGTTTTCGCTGAAGCTGGCAACACCCAGCACATCCTCGGCTGCGGGCTGGTTGAAGCGGGAGATGCCCATGGCGCCACGGTCGAGCATCGCAGTGCAGACTTCACTGCAAAGGCGCGCCTCGCTCACACCGGGGCGCAGCAGGGCAGGCGCAATCTCCTCGATGACTTGCTGATGCAGACGACCGGACTGGCGCATGCAGTCGAGCTCGTATTCGCTTTTTACGGTGCGCAGCTCAGCAAGCACATTGTCCGCCGATTTTGGCGTAAAAGGGAGATATTTATTCAGCATGGCCAGCTTTTGCAGCGTCATGGTGCGCGATGCCACATAAACGGTTTCCGGTATATTCGGAAAGGCTTCCGCAATGCCGCGGAAGCTGCCGAGCGGGCGGATATCATCAAACAGAGATTCCTGTCGTGCGCAGTCATAGGAGCGACGCACGAACAAAGAGGCTTTATCAGGGGTGATGACAAGCGCGCCCTCCTGCATCGTACCGGTGAAATAATAAAGATCAATTTTGTTATCCAAAATCATCATGGACCATGCGGGATCGCGCTGCGTCATAGTATGGCGTAAGCGGTCAAGACGAGCCGACAGTTCATCGGCAGGAACAGGGGTATGGGGCATTGCTATCGTCCTCTCCGGTAAAGAATTTGAAATTTGTATATTTTATCTTAACACAGATTTGGACTGAGGGCAATGTATGTGGATTGACTTTTGCAAATTGGTGCGCTATCATGATATCTGTGAAAGTTTTTGATGAAAGGAGTCGGGTTATGCGCAGACTGGTTGGTCGCCTGTTGGGCGACCGTCGGGTTGTAGGCGGTTTTTTGCTTGCGCTACAGCTTCTGATTGTAATGTATGGACTGGGATGGCTGAGTGAGACCTCCAGCTGGATGCCGCATGTATTGACCGTGCTGAGCGTTATTATTGTGATCTGGCTCGTGCGAAAATATGATAATCCGACCTATAAAATTACATGGATAATTGTCATATTGCTTCTGCCGCTATTTGGTGGATTGTTCTATCTGCTCTGGGGAAATACGCCGCTCAATCGCGCACGTACACAGCATAAATATGAGCCGAATCCGCCGGATTTTAAGGATTATATGCGCACACCGGCTACGGAAGAGCTGGCGCAGCGATATCCCCGTCATGCATCCCGTGCACGCTATATTGCCTCGCTGGATGGTATGCCTGCATGGACCAATACGGAGGCGCATTATTTTCGCGTAGGGGAAGAAATGTTTGCCTCCATGTGTGAAGAACTCAAGCGGGCGCATAAGTTTATCTTTTTTGAGTATTTTATCATTGAAGAAGGCATTATGTGGAATACCATCCTTGACATCCTCAAGCAAAAGGTGCGGGAGGGCGTGGATGTCCGCGTGATCTATGATGATGTGGGTTCGATCGCCACGCTGCCCCAGCATTATGACCGTTATCTGATTTCGCTCGGCATTCGCGCGGTCCGGTTTAACCGATTCATCCCAACGCTCAACACTTATTTGAATTATCGCAATCATCGCAAAATGATGATTATTGACGGTAATGTCGGCTATATGGGCGGCATCAACTTGGCGGATGAATATATCAACAAGAAGGTACGCTTTGGACACTGGAAGGATACCGGTATCATGCTGCGCGGTGAAGGAACGGCAAACATGACCTCGCTTTTCCTGCAAATGTGGGAGTATGTGACAGGGGAGACCGTTCCGCCGCTGGACGCTTATCTGCCGACGGCGAAGCTGCCGCCGGATGGATATGTCCAGTCTTTTGCGGATTCTCCGCTGGATGATTTGAATATCGGTGAATCCATTTATCTGCAAATCATCCATAATGCGCGCGACTATGTTTATATCACAACGCCTTATTTGGTGCTGGATAACGAAATGATTACGGCACTGACCATTGCGGCGCAATCCGGTGTGGATGTGCGCATCCTGACGCCGGGCATTCCGGATAAAAAGCTGGTTTATATGATTACCCGCTCGTATTATCAGCAACTGCATCGTGCTGGGGTCAAAATTTATGAATACCGTCCCGGCTTCCTGCACGCGAAGAGTATCGTGTCAGACGATGTAACGGCGGTAGTCGGTACGATCAACATGGATTTTCGTTCGTTTTTCCTGCATTTTGAATGCGCCACCTGTTTTTACAATAGCTCGGTGGTGGGCGCTGTCAAACAGGATATTTTGGAAACAATCAATGTCAGCCGCCAGATTACGGATGAATGGCTGCACAAGATTCGCTGGCTGCGGTCGATTGCGGCGAGCGTATTGCGTCTGTTTGCGCCTTTATTATAAGAGGAATGCGGTTACGACCTGAGTAAGTGTCGGAAGGGATGGAATCGATGCAGCAGCAGGAGCAAATCTTATTTGCAATACTGGATGCAGGGGAACTGCTGTTGACTGCGGGGGCGGAAGTGGCTCGTGTAGAGGATACCATCCGCCGCATGGCGCATGCGTATGGTTTCGTCCGTACCGATGTGCTGACGATCACAGCCAGCATGGTGGTGACTGCGCAGACGGCAGAGGGGGATGTGTTCACGCAGACCCGCCGCATCCTCAGGCGGGAGACCGATATGCGCCGGATCGAAGCAGTCAATGCATTATCCAGAACGGTTTGTCAAAACGGGCTGCCGCTGGATGCGCTTCGCACGCGAATCGAGCAAATCCGCAGCATGCCGGATGGTGCAAAATGGAGACTGCCTGTTGCGTATTTGTTGATTGCGGGTTCGTTTGCAGTGTTTTTTGGCGGCTCTTGGCGGGATGGCATTGCCGCGATGCTGTGCAGTATGGTACTGTATGTGGTGGGACGTATCGGGGCGCGCATCAGCTTGCAGCCGATCGTACTGACGGTAATCAGTGCAGCTGTTATGTGCCTTGCGGCGCTGGTGACGGTCAAAGTCGGATTGGGTCAAGGATTGGATTATATTATCATCGGCAATATCATGCTGCTGATTCCGGGCATCGCGCTGGTGACTTCGCTGCGCGATATGATTGTGGGCGACACGATCAGCGGTCTGCTGGGGGCTTGTGAGGCGCTGCTTCGCGCAATTGTCATTGCAGCCGGTTGTGCGTTGGTGCTCATGCAGTTTGGAGGCGCAATATGAACGCTCAAATGATCTTGCAGGTGATGATGGCAACGATCGGTGCGCTGGGATTCGGTTTGCTGTTTCATATGTCCGGCGGGCGTCTGCTGGCGATCACGCTGGGCGGCGCTGCCAACTGGATTTTTTATCTGGTCGGGATAGGGATTTACCATGATCGAGTGATCGCGTTTTTCGTCGCGGCATTGGCAACAGCGGTTCTGGCGGAAATTTTGGCGCGCCTGATGAAAACGCCGGTTATCACGCTGTTGGTTCCTATGCTCGTACCCCTGATTCCGGGCGGCGATTTGTACTATACTACACTTGCATTGGTGCAGGGGGATATGGAGGCTTTTGCGCAATATGGTGGCATGTTTGTTCGTGAGGCAGGTGCCATTTCCTTTGGCATCATTCTGGTAGCGTGTGCGGTGCAGACAGCATTTCGGTTGTGGATGCTGTTTCGGGAGCAGAAAATATAAAAGCGTTCCGCAAAACAGGTTTTTTGCAGAACGCTTTTAAAAAAGAAAATAGGATAAAAGATATGCCAAACAGCCGGCGATTGCGGCCCAGACTAGAAAAGTCAGCAGCAGACAAAAAAGATAGCTGACTGGAAAGCGTGCATAGCGCAGTTTTTCTCCCAGATCATCCGGATCACCCATCCACAAAAGCGCAGTGGAGACCGCTTGCTCGTGCGTATCACCACGGTCGTTTTCCAGATATTCTACGCGGGATAGAATATGATCGGTTAATTCGCGTCGCACACGCGCACGATAGGGGGGCCAGAACAGGTGGCGGCATACCTGATTGAGATAGCGGGCAATTCGTTCATCCGAGGACACATGCTTCACCTCCGACTACCTTGCCGAATTGCTTGCAGAAGGATTCCCATTCGCGGCGGCAGCGTGCAAGCGTTTTGACGCCTTGACGGGTGAGCTGATAATACCGTCGGCGGCGTCCGGCTTCGGATGCGCGCTCATATGATCGTACTTCACCGCGTTCTTCCAAGCCATGGAGGATAGGGTAGAGCGTGCCTTCTTTCATGGAAAAGGTCTGGTCGGAGCGGCATTCGAGTTCCCGAATGATCTGATAGCCGTATTTGTCCTCATCTTCGAGAAGGGCGAGGACAAGCAGTGTGTTGCTCCCCGGAAAGGCAGGATCGATTTTTTTGCGCGGCATAAAAATTCCTCCCGATACCTCGATGATCGATGTATTCATAGTATATCCCGGCAGGAGGTATGTGTCAAACAATTTATTGCGAAAACCCCTTGCTTTATCAAGATATTTCCTGTATTATAATCAAGTATCTGCTCATTTTGGAGGATGAAAAAACGATGTTTACCGATTTATTCAACTGGCTGCTCGGCGCGGGGCGTGAGCTTGCGGTTGTCATTATTTCTATGGTGCCGCTGGTGGAGCTGCGCGGTGCGGTACCGCTGGGCGTTATGGCGGGTATGCCGGAGGCTACATTGATTCCGTTGGCTATTTTAGGAAATATGATTCCGATTCCGTTTTTGCTCTTCTTTGGTGAAAAAATTCTGGATTGGGTTTGCACGCTGCCGCCGCTGACCAAGTTTGCGACTGCATATAAGCAGAAATTGCTTTCCAAAACCGATCAGGTCACGAAATATGCGCGCATCGGTTTGTTCCTTTTTGTGGCAATCCCGCTGCCGGGTACCGGCGCATGGTCGGGGGCACTTATCGCCACCATTTTGAAGATGCCGAAAACCAAGGCGCTGCTGTCAATTCTGGCGGGTGTCGTCACGGCGGGCATCATTATGTTGATTGCTTCCCACAGCGTGATCGGTGTGGTGAATTTGTTTTAATGTTAAAAAAATGCGTCCGAGATGATACTCGGACGCATTTTTTGTTTTGGATCAGATGCGGCAGGTTTCCAGCAGTTCGTGTTTGCAATCCCACAGCTTTTGAGACAAATCCACAAAATAAGTCTGCGGGTTTTCAAAACGTTTGATCTGCTCCCAAAGTGTATCGACTTCAGAAAGACAATATTCGCGGATGGCTTTGATGTCCGGATTGGTATATACACAGCGTCCTGCTTTGAAAAGCTGTACGCGAAGCGGACGGACGGTATAATCCGTCACAACTCTTTTCTTCCAAGTATGGATGGGATGGAAGAGGGTGTAAGGCTGGGAACTGTCGATGACCTCGTCATGAACTGTCAGCACATCGCCCAATGCCTTGCCGGTTTGATTATCAAACAGGCGATAGACCTGTTTGAAGTGCGGCGTGGTGATTTTTTCCACGTTTTCCGAAACCTTGATCTTGGGGATGATTTCGCCCTCAGAATTTTCGACTGCGGCGAGTTTATAGACGCCGCCGAATACCGGTTCGGATTTGGAGGTAATCAGGCGCTCGCCGATGCCGAAGGAGTCTACACGGGCACCCTGCATCAGCAAATCGCGCACTAGATACTCGTCCAGCGAGTTGGAGGCCATGATCTGCATATCTGGGAAACCAGCTTCATCAAGCATTTTGCGCGCTTCGATGGAAAGATAAGCGATATCGCCCGAGTCCAGACGGATACCGAGCGGACGGATACCTTTTTCCTCGACCATCTCGCGGGCAACTCGCAGTGCATTCGGGACGCCGGATTTGAGGACGTTGTAGGTATCCACCAGAAAAACGCAGTTATCCGGGTAGATATCCGAATAGGCTTTGAATGCTTCATATTCGCTGTCGAACATCTGCACCCAAGAATGCGCCATGGTGCCGCCGGCAGGGATTTTGAAATCCCGATCAGCCAGCACACAGGCTGTACCCTGGCAGCCGCCGATATACGCTGCGCGTGCACCATAGATGGCGCCGTCATAGCCTTGCGCGCGGCGTGAACCGAATTCCAAAACCGTGCGGCCTTCTGCTGCGCGGGTAATGCGGTTCGCCTTGGTAGCAATCAGGGTTTGATGGTTGATGGTGAGCAGGACCATGGTTTCCACGAACTGTGCCTGAATCATCGGTCCCGCAACGGTGACCAGTGGCTCGCCGGGGAATACCGGCGTACCTTCCGGCACTGCCCAAACGTCACACTGGAACTTAAAATGTCTGAGATAGTGGAGGAATGCTTCGGAAAAGCAGCCGCGTCCGCGCAGGTATTTGATATCTTCTTCAGTAAAATGCAGGTTTTTGAAATAGTCGATCAGCTGCTCAACGCCAGCCATGATGGCATAGCCGCCACCATCCGGGACGCGACGGAAAAACATGTCAAAATATGCGCGGCGATCCGCGATTCCTTTTTCAAAATAGCCATGTGCCATGGTAAATTCATAAAAGTCGGTCAACATGGTCAAATTCTTGTCTGTCATTGCGAAAACGCCCCTTTGCGCACGTATGCCGTGCGCTTTTATTCATTCTTTGTATCTGTCTTGACACAGTACATTTATAGATATCATAGTACGATTTTAGAAAAAGTGCAAGCATTTCTTTAATCGCAGAATACACAAAATGAATATTTATGCATAATATAAAATATTTATAAATTTTTCTTGCCAAACGATGGGATAGGGAGTATAATAAAACAGTCGAAAAAATGACAGGTTCGGAGGTAAGTCGAAATGGAAAAGAAATATAATAAAGTTGTTCTGGCATACTCTGGCGGTTTGGATACTTCGGTGCTCATTCCGTGGCTCAAGGAGCATTATGGCTGCGAAGTAATTGCGGTTTCCGGCAACGTCGGTCAGGCGGGCGAGCTGGAAGGTCTGGAAGAGAAGGCACTCAAGACCGGCGCGTCCAAGCTGTACATTGAAGATCTGACGAAGGAATTCGTTGATGACTATATTATCCCGACCATGAAGGCCGGTGCAACCTATGAGCAGTATCTGCTGGGTACTTCTTTTGCGCGTCCGATCATCGCAAAGCGCATCGTTGAGATCGCGCTCAAGGAAGGTGCAGACGCCATTTGCCACGGCTGCACGGGCAAGGGCAACGATCAGGTGCGTTTCGAGCTGGCTATCCATGCATTTGCACCGCAGATGGATATTATCGCGCCGTGGCGTTTCTGGGAGCTCAACAGCCGTGAGAAAGAGATCGCTTATGCGGAAGCACATAACATCCCGCTCAAGATCAATAAGGAAACCAACTATTCCAAGGATAAGAACCTGTGGCACCTGAGCCATGAGGGCCTTGACCTTGAGCTGCCCTCCAATGAGGCGCCGATCAATCGTCCGGGCTTCCTTGAGTTGGGCGTATCGCCGGAGCAGGCACCGGATAAGCCGACCTATGTTACCATCCATTTTGAGCAGGGCGTACCGACTGCGGTGGACGGTGAGGAAATGGACTCGGTTGCCATCATTGAGAAGCTCAACAAGCTCGGCGGTGAAAATGGCGTCGGCATTCTGGATATCGTAGAGAATCGTCTGGTCGGCATGAAGAGCCGCGGCGTGTACGAGACTCCGGGCGGTGCGGTGCTGTATGCAGCGCATCAGAAGCTCGAGGAGATCACGCTCGACAAGGAGACTGCACACTACAAGGCACAGGTTGCCATGAAGTTTGGTGAACTGGTTTATAACGGCCAGTGGTACACCCCACTGCGCAAGGCGCTGTCCGCTTTCGTTGACTCTACGCAGGAGACCGTCACCGGCGACGTTAAGCTCAAGCTGTATAAGGGCAATATCATCCCGGCATCTGTCACCTCGCCGTACAGCCTGTACTCCGAGGATATGGCAACGTTTAATGAGGATGATTGTTACGATCAGGCGGATTCCGCAGGCTTCATCAATCTGTTCGGTCTGCCGCTCAAGGTGCGTGCGCTGAACGACCAGATTCTGTATCAGAAGACCGGCAAGCACTTCCCGTCGGTAGAAAAGTAAATTAAATAATCGTAGGGCGGCATGTCCGAACGTGCCGCCCTACGGGTGTTTTGTGAGGTAACGCATTATGGCAAAATTATGGGCAGGAAGGTTTCAGAAAGAAACCGATCTGGTGGTAAACGATTTTAACTCGTCCATCCTGTTTGACTGCCGCTTATATAAAGAAGATATCACTGGCTCGATTGCGCATGCGACCATGTTGGGCAAGCAGGGCATCATCGAAGAGCATGAAGCAGAAAAGATCGTCGAAGGTCTCAAAGGCATTTTAAAGGATATCGAGGATGGTAAGGTGGAGTTCTCGCTCGATTACGAGGATATCCACATGAACATTGAGCAGCTGCTGACCGAGCGCATCGGCGATACCGGTAAGCGTCTGCACACCGGTCGTTCGAGAAACGATCAGGTTGCACTCGACATGCGCATGTATGTCAAGACCGAGATTCAAGAGATCATTTCAATGATCTGTACCTTTATGAAGGCATTGTGCAAAAAAAGCCGTGAAAATCTGGATACGGTTATGCCGGGTTATACGCATTTGCAGCGTGCACAGCCGACTACGTTTGCACATTACATGATGGCTTACGCCAACATGCTCAAGCGCGACATCGGCCGTTTGCAGGATTGCCTCGAGCGTATGGATGAAATGCCGCTCGGTTCGGGTGCGCTGGCTTCGACCACTTATCCGATCGACCGTGAGTTCGTTCGGCAGCAGCTTGGTTTTGCTCGCCTGACTGATAACTCGCTCGATGGTGTTTCCGACCGCGACTACTGCGTGGAGCTGCTTTCGGCGCTGTCTATCCTGATGATGCACCTGTCGCGTCTGAGTGAGGAAATCATCTCGTGGTGCTCGTGGGAGTTTAAGTTTGTTGAGCTGGACGACGCTTATTCCACCGGTTCGTCTATCATGCCGCAGAAGAAGAACCCGGATGTGTGCGAATTGATTCGTGGCAAGACCGGCCGCGTATACGGTGCGCTGACCACGATGTTGACCGTACTCAAGGGCCTGCCGCTTGCGTATAACAAGGATATGCAGGAGGACAAGGAAGCGGTGTTTGGTGCAATCGACACGGTCAAGCAGTGCCTTGAGGTGTTCACGCCTATGTTCTCCACCATGTCGCTGCGCCGTGATAACATGCGCAAGGCGGCGTCCGGCGGTTTTATCAATGCAACTGACTGCGCGGATTATCTGACCAAGAAGGGCATGCCGTTCCGCGACGCTTACAAGACGGTCGGCCGTCTGGTCAACCAGTGCATCAAAGCAGATGAAACGCTCGAAACCATGACGATGCGCGACTTTGCCGCGATTTCGGATAAGTTCGGTGACGATATTTATGATGCGCTCGATCTGCGCACCTGTGTCGCCGGCAGAAAGGTGATCGGCGGTCCTGCGCCGCAGGAGGTCACCCGCCAGATCGATAAGATCGAAAACTTCATCGCGGAGGTAGAGGGCGATGAAGCCTAAGGTATACATTGACGGCAAAGAGGGCACGACCGGTTTGCAGATTTATGACCGGCTTTCCGGTCGGGACGATATCGAGTTGCTGCTGATCGACGAGGAGAAACGCAAGGACACCGAGGAGCGCCGCAAGTTTTTGAATGCGGCAGATATTGTGTTCTTGTGCTTGCCGGATGCTGCGGCAAAGGAAGCCGTTTCGTTGATCGAAAATGAACATACCCGTGTCATTGACGCTTCGACTGCGCATCGCACCAATCCCGACTGGGATTATGGGTTTGCCGAGCTTTCCAAGGCGCACCGTATGGCGATTGCGGATTCCAAGCGGGTGGCCAATCCCGGCTGCCACGCGAGCGGATTTATTTCATCGGTGTATCCGCTTGTGGCACGCGATGTGGTGCCGGCGGATTTTGCGTTCACCTGTTCGTCGCTGACCGGCTATTCTGGCGGCGGCAAAAAGATGATTGCCGAGTATGAGGACGAAAACCGCGATCTGAAACATGATTCCGAACGCATCTACGGCTTGAACCTGCGCCACAAGCATCTGCCTGAGATGGAATATGTCTGCGGACTGATGCAGCCGCCGGTGTTTGTGCCGGTGGTGGGCGATTTCTATAAGGGCATGGCGACGACCGTTATGTTGCCCGGTCTGGATGCAGAACGGGTCCACGAAGCGCTATCCGAGCATTATAAAGGGCAGACCTTAGTTACGGTTGCGCCGCTTGGCGGCGATGAGCCGGTGATTTATGCCAATACGCTTGCCGGGCACGACAGTCTGCGGCTGATCGTGTGTGGGCACGAGGAGCAGACCATCGTCACCGCACTGTTCGACAATCTTGGCAAAGGCGCGTCGGGCGCGGCGGTGCAAAATATGAATATTATGCTCGGGCTTGACGAAACGACCGGGCTGACACTGTAAAGATCCTGACTACGCTGTGCGTAAAGGAGAAATGAAACGATGAAAATTATCGAAGGCGGCGTGTGCGCCGCACAGGGTTTTACTGCGGGCAGCATTCGCTGCGGCATTAAGGAAAGCCGCACGAATGATGATACTGCAATTATCTTCAGCGCGTGCGAATGCACCGCGGCGGCGACCTATACCATGAACCGCGTCAAGGCGGCGCCTGTTTATGTCACCATGGAGCATCTGGAAAACGGCTTGGCACGTGCAATCATCGCCAATTCGGGAAATGCCAATGCCTGCGCACCGGACGGTATGGAGAACGCCCGCCGTATGACGAAGGCGGCATCCAAGCTGCTCGGCGTGGACGAGGAGGATATTGTCGTCGCGTCCACCGGCGTAATTGGTCAGCGGCTGCCGGTAGAGCGTATCGAGGAGCATCTGCCCGAGATCCAGCTGGAGAAAAACGGTTCGGAAAAGGCTAATTTTGCCATCATGACGACCGATACACGCACCAAAACCGCAGCGGTCGAGTTTACCATCGGCGGCAAGACCTGCCGCATTGGCGGCATCTGCAAGGGCAGCGGTATGATCCACCCGAACATGGGCACCATGCTGGCCTTTATTACAACCGACTGCGCCATCACGCATGAAATGTTGACGGAAGCGTTGCAGGAGAATGTGCGCAAGACCTATAATCGCGTCACGGTGGACGGCGATACCTCGACCAACGACATGTGCGTTGTGCTGGCAAACGGCAAGGCGGGCAATGAACTGATCGACTGGCAGGATGAGGACTATCAGGCGTTTTGCAAGGCGCTGAATGAAGTCAATACTCGTCTGGCGCGTCAGATTGCCGCTGATGGCGAGGGCGCGACCAAGCTGGTCACCTGCACGGTGATCGGTTCGCGTTCGGAAGAGGCAGCCGAGCGTCTGGCCAAAGCGATTGTCGGCTCGAATCTGGTGAAAGCTGCAATGTTTGGCGCGGACGCCAACTGGGGCCGCGTACTGTGCGCGATGGGATATTCCAAGGCGCCGTTCCGTCCGGAATATGTCACGGTTGCGTTTTCTTCTGCCGCAGGCAGCATCACGGTTTGCGAAAAGGGCGAGGCAGTCGATTTTGACGAGGATACCGCTAAAAAGATCCTGTGTGAAAATGAGGTTGTGATCGAGGTTAACGTCAATGAAGGCGACGAAACCGCGACTGCGTGGGGCTGCGACCTGACGTATGACTATGTCAAGATCAACGGCGATTACCGCACCTGATCAATTTACAGAATAAAGGGAAGAGGCAACATGGACACACAACTTGATGCAGAGCTGAAAGCCAAAATTCTGGTCGAAGCGCTGCCATATATTCAGAAATATTATGGTCAAACCGTTGTGGTCAAGTACGGCGGTAACGCTATGATTAACGAGGAACTCAAGGACGCGGTCATCCATGACCTTGTGTTGCTCAATCTGGTCGGCGTCAAGGTTGTCGTAGTACACGGCGGCGGACCGGAAATTTCCGAAATGCTCAAAAAAATCGGTAAGGAATCCCGGTTTGTCAACGGTTTGCGCTATACCGACCGGGAGACGATGGACATTGTGCAGATGGTGCTGTGCGGCAAGGTAAACAAGGATCTCGTTACGCTGCTTGAAAAAGCGGGTGGTCGCGGCATCGGTCTGGGCGGCATGGACGGTGGTATGTTTCAGGCTAAGCGCCTGACCGACCGCACCGGCACGGATTACGGTTATGTAGGGGACATCGTGGATGTGAACCCTGCGCCGGTTATCGATGTGCTCGAGCAAGGCTATATCCCGGTTGTTTCGACGGTAGCACAGGGCATTGATGATGAGACCAATTACAATATCAATGCGGATACCGCAGCTTGCAAACTCGCGGTTGCGCTGGGAGCCAAAAAGCTGATTCTGCTGACCGATGTGCGCGGCTTGATGCTCGATCCGGACGATGAATCGACCTTGTTGACCAACCTCAAGGTTTCCGAAGTGCCCAAGCTGATGCGTGACGGCGTCATCAAGGGCGGCATGATCCCCAAGGTGGACTGCTGCGTGGAAGCGGTCCGCAAGGGTGTCGATCAGGCGAATATTCAGGATGGTCGTGTCAAGCATTCGATTTTGATCGAATTGCTGTCCAAGGTGGGCGTTGGCACGATGTTCCAGTGAGAAAGAAGCGAAATAAATGACATATCAAGAACTTAAGGCCGAGGAAAATCAATATGTGATGAATACCTACGGTCGTTTCCCGATTGTGCTCGACCATGGCGAGGGCGCGACCGTATGGGATGTGGAAGGCAAGAAATATATTGACCTTGCCTCTGGTATCGGCGTCAATTGCATGGGATACAACAACCCGAAGATTATTGACGCGATCACCGCGCAGGCGCACAAGCTGATGCATGTTTCCAACCTGTTTACCACGGAACCGATGGTGCAGGTGGCAAAAAAACTGGTGGAAAAGACGCATTTGAATGGCAAAGTATTCTTTGCCAACTCGGGTGCGGAAGCAAATGAAGGCGCAATCAAACTGGCGCGCAAGTATTCGTATGATAAATACGGCGAGGGCCGTTATAAGATTGTAACGCTCATCAATTCGTTCCACGGACGCACCGTAACAACGCTCAAGGCGACCGGTCAGGATCGATTCCATAACTACTTTTTCCCGTTTACCGAAGGATTTGATTACGCGGTAGCAAACGACTTTGATTCTGTCCGGAAAAAGGTAGACGACATGACCTGCGCAGTGATGATGGAACTCGTGCAGGGGGAGGGCGGCGTGCTGCCGCTCGATCCGGATTTTGTCAAACAGGTTGAGGCGCTTTGTCGTGAAAAAGATCTGCTGCTGATTATTGACGAGGTACAGACTGGCATCGGCCGCACGGGCAGCCTGTTCTGCTTCCAGCAGTATGGCATCCGACCGGATGTGGTGACCATGGCCAAGGGGCTGGGCGGCGGTATGCCCATCGGTGCGGTGCTTGCGGCGGAAAGCTGCTCGAATGTTTTGACGCCGGGGACGCATGCGACCACTTTTGGCGGCACACCGATTGTATGCGCTGCGGCCAATGCCGTGCTGGATACGGTTGGGGACGGACAGTTCCTTACTCAGGTGCGCGAGAAAGGCGAATATCTGAAAAACGGGATTTTGTCACTCGGTTCTCCCAATATCCATGGAGTGCGCGGCATGGGTCTGATGCTGGGTATCATTGTAGATGAAGGAAAGCATACCGCCTTTGCCAATAAACTGATTGAAAAAGGTGTGCTGGCAATTACGGCGGGCAAAAATGCCGTTCGTCTGCTGCCGCCGCTGATCATCTCCAAGGAAGAGATGGACGAAGCGCTCAATATTATGAAAGAGGTGTTTTGATTGAAGCATTTGCTCAAGCTGCTGGACTGTTCGACCGAGGAGATCATCGGTCTGTTGGATTTGGCAGACCAGCTGAAATATGAAAAGAAGCATAATATTTCGCATCGCCATCTGGAGGGCAAGAGCCTCGGCATGATCTTCCAGAAGTCCTCGACCCGCACGCGCGTTTCGTTTGAGACTGGCATGTACCAGCTGGGCGGGCAGGCGCTGTTTCTTTCCAACCGCGATTTGCAGATCGGTCGCGGCGAGCCGGTTCAGGATACCGCGCGTGTGCTCAGCCGCTATCTGGACGGCATCATGATTCGCACTTATGAGCAGAAGGAAGTCGAGGATCTGGCAAATTACGGTTCGATTCCGGTCATCAACGGTCTAACCGATTTCTGCCATCCGTGTCAGGTGCTGGCGGACCTGATGACCATTCGTGAGAAGTTCGCGGTGCTCGAGGGCATCAAGATGTGCTATATCGGCGACGGCAATAACATGGCAAATTCGCTGATCGTGGGCGGCCTCAAGACCGGCATGAAGGTGTCGATTGCAACGCCGGAAGGCTATCGGCCGCACGCTGAGGTCATGGCGTATGCTGAAGGAAATCCGGATTTCTTTATCACGGATGATCCGATGAAGGCGGCGGAGAATGCGGATGTGGTAATCACCGATACTTGGGCTTCCATGGGTATGGAAGCGGAAAAGGAAGTCCGCATGAAGGCGTTTAAGGGCTATCAGGTCAATGATGAGCTGCTTGCCGCTGCCAAGCCCGGCTGCATGGTGCAGCACTGCTTGCCGGCTTATCGTGAGCAGGAGATCACCACCAAGGTGTTTGAAGCGCATGCAGATGAGATCTTTGAAGAAGCAGAAAATCGTCTGCATGCACAGAAGGCGGTTATGGTCACGCTGATGGGCAATCAGGACGCATAAATATCGTTGCTAAAAAAGCAGACGAGGGAGGGGCGGTGCGCTCCTCCCTTGTTTCTGTCAAGTCAGGTTCGCAATGGGGCGGGGGACGGATTGAGCGTTCAACAAATTGATTTTTCTAAAGGCAGTGTGCGCAGAAGTACGCTTGCGGTGGCGGCGCCGATGCTGGTGGCGCAGGCACTGAATCTGCTGTACAACATTGTAGATCGAATTTATATCGGAAAAATACCGGGGGAAGGAACGATCGCACTGGCGGGATTGGGCCTTTGTTTTCCGGTGATTACATTGGTGACGGCTTTTGCGAATTTGTTCGGATTGGGCGGCGCTCCGCTGTGTTCTATTGCGCGCGGGCAAAAGGACGAGAGCGGAGCGCGCAAGGTCATGACGAACGCCTATTTTATGCTGCTTGCGACTGGAATCGTGCTGACGGTTTTGGGGATTGGTTTGCACAAGCCGATTCTGTATCTGTTTGGTGCAAGTGATGCAACGTATCCCTATGCCGCGTCCTATATGATTATCTATCTGTTGGGAACGATTTTTGTCATGACTTCGCTCGGGCTGAATCCTTATATCAACAGCCAAGGTTTTGCACGCATCGGTATGCTGACGGTATTGCTTGGCGCTGTGGCGAATATTGTGCTGGACCCGATCTTTATTTTTGCGCTGGATATGGGAGTGCGCGGTGCGGCCATTGCCACAATCATATCCCAATTCTTATCGGCTATCTGGGTGCTGCGCTTTTTGACCGGGCGAAAGGCAGAACTGGCTATGCACTTTCGCGGGTTTCGGCCGGATTTTGGATGCATTCGCAAAATTGCGCTTTTGGGCACGGCCAGCTTTGTTATGTCATTTACGGATTGTCTGGTGCAGGTGGCATGCAATGCGACGCTGCGTCAGTTTGGCGGAGATATTTATATCAGTGTTATGACGGTCATCAATTCTGTGCGCCAAATCGCGCAGACGCCGGTTATGGCCATTTCAGATGGTGCGTCCCCAGTCATCAGCTATAATTATGGCGCACATGAATTTGCGCGGGTGCGCGCTGCCATACGGTTTATGACGCAGCTTGCCTTTGGGTACACGCTGCTGATCTGGGGGCTGATATCCGCGTTCCCCATGTTTTTTATTAAAATATTCAATCATGAACCGGAATTGCTTGCACTGGCGGTTCCCGCGCTTTATATCTACTTTTTCGGTTTCGTGATGATGGCGTTTCAGTTTTCCGGACAGTGCGTTTTTAAATCGCTCAATAAACCGCGCTTGGCGATCTTTTTTTCTTTATTGCGCAAGGCTGTAATCGTGGTGCCTTTGACGCTGTGGCTGCCGTATGTGGGTGGATTGGGTGTCAACGGCGTATTCATTGCCGAGCCAATTTCCAATCTGATCGGTGGATTGTTGTGCTATATCACAATGCGCATCACGGTTATGCCGGAATTAAAGCGGGATGCGGCATAACAGGCAGCAATATGGCTGCATTGGCGCAGACTATGGCATCTGAAGGAAAAACATAGGCGAATACCTTGCTTTTGCAGCATCTTTTCGGTATAATGTCTGCGTAAGCGGCAAAACCGCCAAAAGGAGAACGATTCATGGAACTGCATTACGACATTACACAGCAAGATTATATTGATTTTAATTTGAATTATTATGTGAACAACGCAGTGGTACAGCGCAGCATTTTGATGACGCGCATTGCGACAGCGGTGATCGTGATTTTGGGCGGCACGGCCTTGATGTACTGGGTGAAAGGTCTGAGCGTTTGGAGCGTACTGGTGTATCTGGTTCTTGCAGCGGTTTGTTTTTTTGGTACGCCGTGGTATATGAAACGCAAAGTGGTTAAGAACACCGAGCGGATTTTGCGCAATGCACGCAACAAACAGCTTTGCGGTCCGAAAACCCTGACGCTGCGGGATGATTCGTTTGAACTTGCCGGGGAAAATGAGGACACCACATATCAGTATGAGGCGGTGCAGCGTACAGCGTCGGATGACAAACATTATTATATTTTTGTAGATGAGTTTTCTGCCATTATCGTGCCGTTTTCTGCGTTTGCCGATGAGACGCAGAAAAAGGAATTCTATGACCGGATTACGGTGAATATCAAGGACGAAGCGCTCAAGTGCTGAAAAAGCTCCCCAACACGGGGAGCTTTTTGCTTTTGGAAGGGAACAGTTTCCAAAGCGGAACGTCTAACCAAACACAATAGAAAAGGAGGGATTACTGTGAAACGACGGATTTTAGCAATGGTGCTCAGTTTGTGTCTGCTGCTGCCAGTTTGTGCCGGGGCGGCGCAGGAACCCGATCGGGCGATGATGAACCCAGCACCCAAAACCGCGACACGCGGCTGGTTTTTGGAGCAGCTTGCGTCCGCCTCGGGTGAGGATGTGACAGGCAGCTCTTGGATCGACATGGAGGATTATTTTGCGGACGGTACGCAAGCATCCGACGGCATCAAGTGGGCGTTTGCCAAGTGGATCTTGAACGGTGACGACGCAGGGGAGGAGCGCGCCATGCTGCGGTTAGACGACCCCATCACACGGCAGCAAGCCGCTGCATTTTTGGACCGGTATCTGGATTATCGCTATACCGCTTTGCCCGCGGGCTGTGGCACGGGTTCGCCCTCTATGGAAAATATTGCTCCGTGGGCGCAGGACAGTGTCATGCGGTGTTGGATGTATGGTGTAATCTACACGCAGGATGCGATGGATTTCCGGCCGAACGACTTGGTCTCGGGTGAAGAGGCGGCGCAGTGGATTGAAAACGCGAATGCTGTGACCGCAAGCGCCTACTGGACACCGGAAGAAGCGGGCACGTTCGCTGACGCATTCGTTCGTGCAGCAGCCCCGAAAGAAGGCAACTGGACCCTTTCACCGTATTCTGCACGGCTGTGCCTTGCGATGCTGGCAAACGGCGCAAAGGGAGAAACGCAAGCGGAACTGCTGGACGCTTTGCGGATTGACGATCTGGAGCTTTTCAATCAGATTACGCAAGAGCAGAATGCGTTTTATTCTGGACTGGAGCGCATCATGACGATGCAGATTTCGAACTCGGTTTGGCTGAACCAAAGTTGGTTCGACGATAAGGGTGCATTCCTGCCGAACTTTGTGAAAACAATGGATGAAAGCTATCATGCGACAGTCGAAGAGGTCACAAATGCGGATTCGGTCGAGCGCGTAAACGCATGGGCGAATGAAAAGACCAATGGCAAAATCCCAACCATCCTGACCGAGGATAACCGCGAGTTTGTCACTGCGTTGATTAACGCAGTGTATTTCAAGGCCGCATGGGAAAATGAGTTTCCTGAGGACCAAACCGATAAAGCCGATTTTACAGATGCGGACGGCACGACCGGCACAGTCGATATGATGCACCAGACAAATGGCTTCGGCTACTATTCGACGCCGGGCGTCGAGGCGCTCAAGATGGATTATCGCAACTATGCGGTTGACAATGTGGATGGAGATGGGTTTGAACGCTTTATTGATGCGGATCTGAGCATGTATCTGATCAAGGCGGATGATACAATAGACGTACAAAACCTGTTGGATAGCGCGGAATTTGTTTACGGCGATGTAAATGTTTCTGTTCCAAAATTCAAGGTGGAATATGGCGCAGCGCTGGACGATGCTTTGCAGGCAATGGGCATTAAGACTGCCTATGACCACGAAAAAGCCGACTTAACCGCAATGCTTGATCCGACCGGCCTGCCGGGCGGACAGTTTTTCCTTGATACCGTGCTGCAAAAGACTTACATTGCGGTGGATGAAAAGGGTACCGAGGCCGCAGCGGTTACCGCTGCGATGGATGGTGCAGGAGCCGCGATGCCTGACCGACCGGAACTGGTGCGGGAATTTGCTGCGGACAGCCCATTCTGGTTTGTCATCCGCGACAACAACAATGGGGAGCTGTTCTTTGTCGGGCGGTATGAAAATGCGGAATAAACGGTTGACAAATACGGCTTTGGGGTATAGTATAAGCATATATTATTGCAAAAGGCGATGAAGGAAATCCCGCAGATACCCCAAAGCACCTGTAAGAGAGCGGACGACGTGGCTGGGAGCGTTCGCAGGTGTGGGCAAAGCGGCACCGATTCCTGAGCTCTGCGGCGGAAAAACACAGTATGCCGCGGCGCTTTGTCCACGTTACGGACTCCAGAGCGGTAAGCCCCAAATGGGCTTGCAAGCAGGGTGGAACCGTGGGTTTAGTATAAGCTCACCCCTGATTGAATGTCGGGGGTGGGCTTTTTTGTTCTCCCCGCAAAAACAAAAGGAGGAACACCATTATGTCCGAAGACAACAAGTACACGTTTGAAAACCCGGAATACCGCGACACCTATCGTCACACGGTATCGCATATTCTTGCGCAGGCAGTCAAGCGCCTGTATCCGGAAGTGAAGCTCGCAATCGGTCCGTCGATTGAAAACGGCTTCTATTATGATTTTGACGCACCGTTCTCTTTCACGCAGGAGAATCTGGATGCGCTCGAAGCTGAGATGAAGAAGATCTGCAAAGAAAAGCTGCCGCTTGAGCGCTTTGAGCTGCCGCGTGCGGAAGCCCGCAAGCTGATGGAGGACAAGGACGAGCCGTACAAGGTGCAGCTGATTGACGATCTGCCGGAGGACGCAACCATTTCGTTCTACAAGCAGGGTGAGTTTACCGATCTGTGTGCCGGCCCGCATCTGGATTCGACCGGCCGCGTCAAGGGCAATGGCCTCAAGCTGATGAACGTTACCGGCGCATACTGGCGCGGTGACAGCAAGAACAAGATGCTCCAGCGTATTTACGGCACGGCTTTCCCGAAGAAGGATGAGCTGGACGCATATCTGAACATGCTGGAAGAGGCCAAGAAGCGCGATCATCGCCGTCTGGGCAAGGAGCTTGGCCTGTTCATGCTGACCGAGGAAGGCCCGGGCTTCCCGTTCTTCCTGCCCAACGGCATGACGCTCAAGAACACGCTGATTGACTACTGGCGTGAGGTGCATAAGCGCTATGGTTACGTTGAGGTTTCCACCCCGGTTATCCTCAGCCGTAAGCTGTGGGAGCGTTCCGGTCACTGGGACCACTACAAGCAGAACATGTACACCACGGTGATCGACGACGAGGATTTTGCCATCAAGCCGATGAACTGCCCGGGCGGCATGCTGGTTTACAAGTCTCAGCCGCACTCCTATCGTGAGCTGCCGCTGCGTGTCGGTGAGCTGGGTCTGGTGCATCGCCATGAGCTGTCCGGCGCATTGCATGGCCTGTTCCGTGTGCGCTGCTTCACGCAGGACGATGCGCATATCTTCATGACGCCCGATCAGATGAAGGACGAGATCAAGAACGTCGTCAAGCTGTTTGACGAAGTGTACTCGGTCTTTGGCCTGACCTATACGATCGAACTGTCTACCATGCCGGAGGACCACATCGGCACGGTTGAGCAGTGGGAGCACAATCAGGACATCCTGAAGGAAGCCATCACTGAGCTGGGCAAGCCCTTCACGATCAATGAGGGCGACGGTGCATTCTATGGCCCGAAGCTGGACTTCCATCTGGCCGATTCGCTCGGCCGTACCTGGCAGTGCGGCACGATCCAGCTGGATTCCCAGCTGCCGGAGCGTTTTGAACTCGAGTACATCGGTGCGGACGGCGAGAAGCATCGTCCGATCATGATTCACCGCGTTGTACTGGGTTCGATCGAGCGCTTCATCGGTGTTATCACCGAGCACTTTGCCGGTGCGTTCCCGACTTGGCTTGCACCGGAGCAGGTGCGCGTCATGCCGATGACCGATCGCAACATTCCGTGCTCGCAGGAGGTCGTCAATCAGTTGACTGCGGCCGGTTTCCGCGTCACCATGGATGACCGCAACGAGAAAATCGGCTATAAGATCCGCGAAGCACAGGTGCATAAGGTGCCGTATATGGTTGTCATCGGTGACAAGGACGAGGAAAAGGGCATTATTTCTGTGCGTGAGCGCAAGACCGGCGAGACCACGCTGATGGAGTTGTCCGAGTTTATTGAGAAGCTGACCTATGAAGTGAAAGAAAAACTGAGATAAGGTTTATTTACCATTGCAGACGCAGCCGTTTACCTGTCGATATACCGAAAGGGGATCTTGGTATATGAAAAAGCTGGTTTCTGTTTGTTTTGTTTGCATGATGCTGACGTTCGCTGCCGGAGCGGCGAACGTCGGCACGATTGACAACTGTTATCCGGGAGACACCGAGGCGCAGGCGCAGATGTTGTGTGATCTTTGTCTGTTCCGCGGAACGGACAAAGGCTTTGTACTTGAAAAGCCCATGACACGCGCCGAGGCGGCCGCAATGCTTACGCGGTTTCTCGGTGCCGAGGAAACTGCGCTGGCAGGGGAGTGGGAACACCCATTCACCGATGTGCCGCAGTGGGCAGATCAATATGTCGGCTGGCTGTACCAAAATGGGTTGACAAAGGGTATTGCGGAAACTCAGTACGGTGCAGCAAAGAATGTTACCTGTGGACAGTACTGCACGTTTCTGGCGCGCGCTTCGACAGACTACGATTATTATTCTTGGTTGCTCCGATCTGGAGAAAACGAGGAAGAGCGGTGTGATGCGACGGGCTTTGTCCGGGGTGACGCGGTTTCGCTATCTGTTCGGCTGCTCCGTGAGAACTATCAAAAGGGCGGCAATGAGCAAGAAAAATCAGTTGCACAAGTGTTGATTGACAAGAGCGTATTCACTGTGGAACAGCTAAAAAACGCGGCGCAAAATGTGCTGCCGTTTGACTATCTGTGTTCTGGCGAGGACGCTGATTCCGAGATATGTTATATGACGGCGGGTGTCACGGTGGAATCGGTAAAAACAGGTGCGCATGTTAGTCTATGCACGCTGAACGATGATGAGCCGCCGGTTTATGCGGTGGTTGGCGGATACGATGAGGGAAAAACACTGTGTCGGATAGAAATGGAGCCGATGCGGCTCGTGCCGATGGATACCTGTGGCAGCGATGCGAATTATTACGATTTGTGCCGGGTTGGAAGTACAGATTATTTCTATATTAGTGTACGGCCGGAAAATCAACCAGACAAGATAACGGTTTTGAAGATAAAGGCCAACGCGGTACAGTTGACTGATATCACATTGGAAGGCAAATGGCAACTCCGGCCGTGGACGGATGGACAGCTTTTGCTGGGTCAGACACAAGGATGGCTATTGACCGAGGACGGTGCCCGGCAAATGGATATTTACGGGCAGGTGTTTACGGAACGGTCGAACGGTGTGCTGGTGACCGAGTCGGTCACGACTGAGCGGACGGTAATCTGCACATGGACGGCGGATGGTAAGCCAATTGATTCCATCACCGTGCCGAATAACAATTTGGCCTATCCGACGCCGGAGGATGATGCGCGCATTGCGTTTGCTCCTTCTCTGAAAACATATAACGATGTATACCTTTGGGGAAGCGCGGGATTGTATCAGGAGAAGGATGGCATCCTGACGCAAATTACAGACTTGCCGACTTATGATTATACGCACAACCAGACGGATGACAGCTATGTGATCGTCACGCATGACCGCAGCCGTTTTGTGTCTTACTCAGAAAGCGCAGTCATGATGCGCACAGGTGACACGCTGATGCGTATCCTGCCGGATGGCACAACTGAGCAGTTGCTGCCCGTGTTGCCGGAGGAAAGTCTGCTGTTGGATCAGGTGAACCTGTTGGCAGACGGTCGTGTGCAATTTACCACGCTCAAGCCGACCGAGCCGCGCAGGATGGGACGTTTTACCTGCATTCTGGACGGTGGAAAGGTCACTGTGACTGACGCGACTGACGATATCTTCTATATGTGGGGCGAGGATGCCATCGAGGTTGAGCAAGCGCGTTTGGATGCACTGGGCATCGGCAGCGGTGCGGCATGATTGCTACTCGAGCGCACGAATATTGTCCGAACGGCGAAATACCTTGACATGGTACAGCCGTCCGGGTTCAAGCGGCCCGAAAGCGAATTGTCCCTGCTCATCGGTGTACAGCGCGCCCACTGGCGTTTCGGGCGCGTCGGCACAATAGATCGTAACGAGTGCACCGGCAGCGGCTTTGCCGTCCGTGCCGGATACTGTGCCAAGCAGTGCGGGACGTTGGTCGGCGGACAGTGAAACTTTGGTTTCGATGACTTCATTGGCTGCGGGCTTGACAAAAAAAGACTGGATATAATTCACTGGGGGAAGCCCCTTTCTGATACAAAATTCTATTGGCATTTTATGAAATACAAACGGAAAAGGTGAGAAACACAATTATGGCAGATAAGAAAAAACTGGTCAGTGAAATCACATCCATGGACGTTGATTTTGCGCAGTGGTACACGGACATTGTTAAGAAAGCTGAGATGATCGATTATTCCTCGGTTAAGGGCTGTGTCATTATGCGTCCGTATGCACAGGCGATTTGGGAGAATATTCAGAAGACGCTTGACGGCATGTTCAAGGAGACCGGGCATGAAAATGTCGCTATGCCGATTTTTATCCCGGAAAGCCTGCTGCAAAAGGAAGCCGATCACGTGGAAGGCTTTGCGCCCGAATGCGCATGGGTGACCTATGGCGGTTCGGAAAAGCTCGAGGAGCGTTTGTGCGTGCGTCCGACCTCGGAGACCCTGTTCTGCGAGCATTATGCCAAGATCGTGCGCTCGTGGCGTGATCTTCCCAAGCTGTATAATCAGTGGTGCTCGGTGGTACGTTGGGAAAAGACTACTCGCCCGTTCCTGCGCAGCCGTGAGTTCTGGTGGCAGGAAGGCCACACGGTGCACGCCACCGCTGAGGAGGCGATGGAGGAGACGCTGCGCATGCTGAATATCTATGCCAAGTTCTGTGAAGAATATCTGGCGATTCCGGTTCTGAAGGGTGAAAAGACCGAGAAGGAACGCTTCGCAGGCGCAGAAAAGACCTATACCATTGAGGCCATGATGCACGATGGTAAGGCGCTGCAATCCGGCACAAGCCATTATTTCGGCAACGGATTCGCCAAGGCGTTCAATATGCAGTACACGGATAAGAATAACACTTTGCAGTATATGGAGCAGACCTCTTGGGGTGTGTCCACCCGTTTGATCGGTGCCATTATCATGACTCATGGCGACAACGAAGGTCTTGTGCTGCCGCCGCGCATTGCGCCGACCCAGCTGGTTGTCATTCCGGTTGCGGCGCACAAGCCGGGCGTGACCGAAAAGGCACAGGAGTTGTTGGACATGGTCAAGGCCGCCGGTGTGCGCGCTAAGATCGATGTATCGGATAACAGCCCCGGCTGGAAGTTTGCCGAGTATGAGATGAAGGGTGTGCCGCTGCGTCTCGAGGTCGGCCCGCGCGACATCGAACAGGGTCAGTGCGTGCTGGTGCGTCGTGACACCCGCGAAAAGACAATTGTCAAGTTTGAGGATTTGGCTTCTACGGTGCCTGCACTGCTCGATGAGATCCAGAAGGCGCTGTTTGAAAAGGCGCTCAAAAACCGCGAGGAGCACACCTACACGGCAAAGAGCTTGGATGAGATGAAGGACATCGTGAAAAACCATATTGGATTTGTTAAGTCCATGTGGTGCGGTGATCTGGCGTGCGAGGAAAAGGTTAAGGAAGAAACCGGCATGCCCAGCCGCTGCATGCCGTTTGAACAGGAGCACATTTCGGATGTTTGTCCGGTATGCGGTAAACCTGCCCACAAGATGGTTGTCTGGGGCATCGCTTATTAAGAGGGAACGTGTGCCAACAGGAAGCAGACGATACGGAAGGAGATAATGCATGCTTGACTTGCTGCAGCCCTTTTTACAAACAAAAATAGGATCGTTTGTAGGCTCTGTGATCTTTGCGGTGGTTGTATTGGCGATCACGTTTTTGCTGGCAAAGCTGGTGAACCGTGTGATGCGCCGATTGGTGGAACGCCATCGAAAGAGTAATAGCGGTGCGGCAACCGTGCTTGGATTTGCAAGATATATCGCGGTTGCGGCGGTATATTTTGCAGGCGTTATGGTTGTGGTATACAGCATTCCGTTGCTGTCGAGTGCGGTGCGAACGCTGTTGACCGCCGGCGGCGTGATTGCTGTGGTGGCCGGTCTTGCTGCGCAGGAAGCGCTGGGCAGCGTGGTGAGCGGCATGATGATTCTGGCGTTTAAGCCATTCCGAATGGGAGATGTGGTGCGGTATATCGATAACGATATTTCCGGTGTGATCGAGGAAATCACATTGCATCATACGGCCATCCGTACATGGGAAAACAAGCGTGTGATTATCCCAAACAGCAAAATGAACAGCTCGATCATTGAAAATGCCGACTATGCCGATAGCAAGGTTTGCGTTTTCATGCAGATCGGTGTCACCTATGAATCCGATATCGATCTTGCCAAAAAGCTGTTGGCGGAAGAAATCCTGCGTCAGCCTAATTTTATGGATGTGCGCACACCAGAGCAAAAGGCGGCGGGGGCGCCGGAGGTACAGGTGGTTGTACTGGAATTGGCGGATTCAGCCGTTACGCTGCGCGCGTCGCTTTGGGCAAAGGATAACAGCACAGCATTTAGCTTGAAGTGTGCGGTGTTGGAAAATATCAAAAAGATATATGAGCAAAACGGAATCGATATTGCGTATCCGCATTTGGTTGTGCTGCAACAATGAAGGAAAACAGGCTGCCTGTATGGGCAGCTTGTTTTTATCATATACTGATGTGATCTTGTCGGATAACCAATGGTTTTACTGTACAATTTCAATGGTCCGTGCTATACTGTTTTCAAAGGAGGGATCAATAAATGCTGTTTGGAATTAACAGCCTGTATATCTGGATGGCTGTCATAATCCTATGCGTTGCGGTGGAAGCGTTTACACTGGATTTATCAGCTATATGGTTTGCTGTCGGCGGAGTTGCCGCCCTGATTGCTGCCAGCCTTTCATTGGAAGTATCCGCCCAACTGGTTATTTTTGTTTTGTTTTCTGCGGCATTGCTTGCATTGGTTCGTCCGTTTTGTAAAAGGTTCTTGAAAACAAAAAATGAGCCGACCAATGCGGATCGTATTATCGGTGAAACAGCAATCGTAACAGAGCAAATTGATAACATCCATGAAACTGGCGCAGTCAAAATTCTGGGGACCATTTGGACGGCGCGCAGCGTAGATGATTCTATCATTGCAGAGGGTATGACAGTCAAAGTAGTTGCAATCTGTGGTGTAAAAGCCATGGTGCAAAAGGTTGGATAAGATCATTGTAGAGAAAAGGAGAACAGTATGTCGTTTTTAATTTATGGACTTTGGATTGTTCTGGCGATCCTGCTGATTGCGTTCCTGGCAAGCAATATTGTGATTGTGCCGCAGGCAAAAGCGTATATTGTAGAGCGCCTGGGAACCTATAAGTGCACGTGGAACACCGGCCTGCATATTAAGGTGCCGCTGTTTGAACGTGTGGCCCGGCGGGTAACGCTGAAAGAGCAGGTAGTGGATTTCCCGCCGCAGCCGGTTATCACAAAGGATAATGTCACCATGCAGATCGATACAGTCGTGTATTTTCAGATTACCGACCCGAAATTGTTCACATATGGTATTGAAAGCCCGATGGCTGCAATCGAGAATTTGACAGCGACAACGCTCCGAAATATCATCGGTGATTTGGAGTTGGACCAGACGCTGACCAGCCGCGATATCATCAACACCAAGATGCGTTCCATTTTGGACGAAGCGACGGATGCATGGGGCATCAAGGTCAATCGTGTGGAATTAAAGAATATCATTCCGCCGGCGGCTATTCAGGAATCCATGGAAAAGCAGATGAAGGCAGAGCGTGAGCGCCGCGAATCCATTCTGGTTGCAGAAGGTAAAAAGCAGTCAGCCATTTTGGTTGCGGAAGGCGAAAAGGAAGCAACGGTTCTGGCGGCGGAAGCAAATCGCTTGGCAAAGATAAAGGAAGCGGAAGGCGAAGCAGAAGCATTGCTGACCGTGCAAAAGGCGCTGGCGGATTCGATCGCTATGCTTAATGATGCGGCACCGTCCGAACAGGTCATCAAGCTCAAGTCGTTGGAAGCGTTCGGTGCAGCGGCGGACGGAAAAGCTACGAAAATTATTATTCCCAGTGAAATTCAGGCGCTTGCCGGTCTGGCAACTTCGTTGAAAGAAGTAATCACAGATCCCAAAACTGAAAAGTGACTGACTATCAGCCCGCCGGATTTGGCGGGCTGTTTTCACTGGATTCTATGTTTCCACTGCTTGCAACGTGATATATCTTATGATAAACTATATTAGTTAAAATGTGCTTTGGAGGAGCAGAGTGATGCATCAGCATGTGTTTGTAATCAATGGAAGCGGTGGAGTTGGAAAGGATACGATCTGCGAACTTGCGGCTTCTTTTTGGAAGGTGAAAAACATATCCTCCATTACTCCGATTCTTCAGGTGGCACGTTCAGCAGGTTGGGATGGGATTAAAACACCGGAAGCAAGGCGTTTTTTGTCCCAGCTCAAGGAAATTTGCACAGAATTCAATGATCTGCCGTTTCGGTATTGTATGGAGCAATATCAGGATTTCCTGCACAGCGATGCGGAAATCTTATTTGTCCATATCCGGGAGCCGGAAGCCATTATGCGCTTCTGCGAAGCGGTCGGTGGGGACTGCAAGAGTGTGTTGGTGCATAGACCGGCACTGGAACAGGCCCGTGGTGCGCTGGGAAATCGTTCAGATGATGGTGTCGATAACTATACATATGATGGCATCTTCGTCAACGACGGTGCATTGGAGGAATTGCCGGAAAAGGTTTATTCTTTTTTCAAACGCTTTATGCAATCATAACGGATTGCCAAAACAATGGGTTGATTTGAGATTGGATCGTATCTCTGTGTCGGATTTCCACTCATCATTTTAGGATAGAGAACAGAAAGGAATACTGCCATGAGCGAAGAAAACAAGCAAAAGCCACAGTCGGATTTAAAAGGTGGTGCGCATATTGCCAAATCAGGTGGTAAAGCAGCGACCACGGTGCCGGAAAACAAGCCGGAAGCAGAAAGCATAGCCGCACCCAAACGCAATAAATATGCGGATAAGATGAATAAAAAGAAGAGTCGTCTCGGTAAGGGAGTACGCATTGGTATCGGCATAGCAGTAATTGTTTTGCTGCTTGCTGCCGGTGTTTTTCTTGTACTTAAAACACGAAATACAGGCACAGAATTGCAAGGGGACACCACAGCGGTCACCACACGAGGCATGCTGGAAACCTATATTGAGGGCAGCGGTGTTACTGCGGCAAAAAAGCGTGAAGAACTTGGCCGCGACCTGAAAGGCAAGGTAACCGAAGTTCTGGTTTCTGTGGGCGACGAAGTAAAGAAAGGCGACAAGCTGGTTGTTGTCAACCCGACGGAAACCCGTCAGGAATTGGAAACCGCGCAAAATGAGCTGGCGGAAGCGCAGCGTTCTGTCACGGCTGCGCAGGCAGAAGTAACGCAGGCGCAGAATACATTGAGCACAGCACAGAAAAAGCTGAACAAGCTGAATGTTACGGCGCCGTTTACCGGTAAAATTATTCCTGTTTCGGATTCGGAAGGGAATACGACCACCTATCGTGTGGGACAGCAGATCAGTGAAGGCGAAGTCATCGGTCATATGGTAGATGACAGTAAGATGAATCTTTCTCTGTACTTCAGCTCTGCATATATGAATAATATTCAAAGCGGACAGTCTGCCACTGTCTCGATCCCTTCTGCGATGAGTGAAATATCCGGCACGGTTTCTTCGGTCGAAAAGTCTGAGAAAATTTCGGCGGATGGCGTAAAAATGTTCCGTGTCGTGGTTTCTATGCAGAATCCAGGCACCTTGACCAAGGGTATGGTGGCTACGGCAACCGTCTCTGCCGGTGATGCAGGAACCGTATATCCGGCCGAGTCCGGTACGCTGGAATATAATAGGGAGGAAGCTGTCACCGCACAGGTCGGCGGTGAGATCAGTGAGGTCAACGGAATCGACTATTACAGCTATAACAGTGGTGCGACGATCATGCGCCTGACCAGCGATGCGGCGCAGGACGAAGTGAAGAATGCCCAGAATGGTGTTACCACAGCGCTGAATGGTGTCACTACGGCACAGAAGCTGGTAAAGGATAAGCAGGATCGTATCACCGAACTGAAAAAGCTGATCCAGAATGCGACGATCGAAGCGCCCATTGACGGCGTTGTGGTGAGTGTCAATGTAGTGGCAGATCAGGATGTAAGCGGTACGGATGCGTTGGTCGTAGTAGCGGATCTGAATGATATAGTGGTTAATGCCGATATTCTGTCTACGGATGTTGGCGCTGTGCAGCCTGGTCAACCAGCTACCATGAGTATGTACAACTATGATGGTTCTCAGCTGACGCTGACCGGCATGGTGGATTCTGTTGCGTTGGAACCGACACAGGACAGCAGCGGCGGGCAGGGCAGCATGCCCACTTTCCGTGCAGTTATTGCGATTGACCCCATAGAAGGTCAATCCATTTACAGCGGCATGATGGTGGATTTCAAAATCACAACGGCATCTTCGATGGATTGCTTGATGGTTCCGTCGCGAGCAATTGTCAATACAGAAAACGGTACGGCAGTTTTTGCAAAACCGCTGACCGATGAAAACGGAGAGGAGATTCCGTTCACGGAGACTCTGCCGATCCCGGAGGGTACGACGGATATCCCGGAAGGCTTTGTTCTGGTTCCGGTACAGGTTGGCATTGCTGACTCTACCAATACCGAGATCCTTTGGGGCATTGATGAGGGCACAACGGTGTTCCTTGCAGGACCGCAGGATCTGTATGCCGATATGGGTATGGATTCCGGCGCTGCCGTGGCCGTTGGATAAGGAGGGCGCTATGTTTTTGAAAAAAGCGCCTCAGCTGGATGTGGCTACACAGGAATCGGTTGGAACCGATCTGTTGGTTGACGTTCGGCAAATGAGTAAAATATACAATGAGGGTCGGGAAAATGAGGTCCGCGCTCTGGATAATATTTCTTTAGAGGTCAAGTGGGGAGAATTTCTCTGCATCTTAGGACAATCCGGTTCAGGAAAGTCCACCTTGATGAATATTCTGGGGTGTTTGGATATCCCGACCTATGGTACCTATCTATTGAACGGTCAAGCGGTCAGTGATATGAAACCATCCGTGCTTGCCGGTATTCGAAATCGGGAAATTGGCTTTATTTTTCAGGGCTTTAACTTGATTCCTGCGCTCACGGCATTGGAAAACGTCGAGCTGCCGCTGATCTATCGCGGCATGGGCAGGGAAGAGCGCAGACAGTTGGCTACCGATGCGCTGATGTCAGTTGGTCTGGAAAAGCGAATGGATCATCGACCGGGAGAAATGTCGGGTGGACAGCAGCAGCGCGTTGCCATTGCTCGCGCGGTTGCGGCGAAACCGCCCATTATCATGGCTGACGAGCCGACAGGCAATCTGGATTCTGCATCCGGCTTGGAAATCATGCGTCAGCTTTCCACGTTAAATGAGCAGGGAACATCGATTATTCTGATTACACATGATAATCATCTGGCACAAATGGCAAAGCGGATTGTCACAATTCAAGATGGGCATATCATTTCCGATGCTCCCTCGAAAGGAGGATTGGACGCATGAATTGGCTGCAAACCGTTCGAATGGCGTTTAAGTCCATTATGAATAACAAGGTTCGTTCCATTCTGACCATGCTAGGCATCATCATCGGTGTAGCTTCGGTCATTGCGATCGTGGCATATATTCAGGGCGGCACGAAATTGCAGCGCCTGCAATATGAAGCGATGGGTGTAAACCGCATTGATGTCTATGGATACGGCGCTAAAAACCAAGATTGGCAGGATTTTGAAGAGTATTTGGATACCGAGCTGGCGGATAAAGTGGTGGCGTGGTCGCCGCAGAGCCAATATTATGATTGGCAGAGTGATGGCATTCAGTATCGCCGGCAAAAGCTGACCAATGATAACGGCATGACTTATATGTATTTCGGCAATCAGGACTATGGCGAGGTGACAAGCCGAAGAATTGCCATTGGGCGTGACCTCTCCAAGGAAGATTGCGATAGTAGGGCGCGTGTCTGTGTCATTGGAGAAACACTGCAAAAGTACTTTTTCGGTGCGATGAGTCCGTTGGGACAGAAGCTGAGAATCGGCGGCAAAAGTTTTGAGGTAGTCGGCGTTTATGCGGGCAAGTATGATGGTAAGCTCAACACCGAAGATCAGTTGATCGTTTTCCCCTATACTTTGCAGAGCAGTATGATGAGCATGAGCGGCATGTCGGATAAGCAGTATGTCATCAAGGCAGCAAGTAAGGATGACATTGCGGAACTGACCGACACGTTGCTGCCCGGTTTCATGCAGAGCCGCTGTGAATCGAGCGGCGGATATTTCAGCGCGTACTCGAATAGCCAGTGGCAGGAACAGTCGGAGGCTTCCGCCAATATGTATGCATTGATTGGCGGCGGTATCGCCGGTATTTCTCTGCTTGTTGGCGGCATTGGTATCATGAATATCATGCTGGTTTCTGTAACCGAGCGCACGCGGGAAATTGGTATCCGCATGGCGATTGGCGCACGAAAACGTGATATTATTGGACAATTTCTGGTAGAAGCTGCGGTTGTATCGTGCTTTGGCGGTATCATCGGCATTGTTCTGGGATGTTTTGTATCTGCGATTTTGGGTAATTTGCTGCTGATGCAGCAGATGTCGAACAGCTACATGCCGACCATAGAGCAGTTTACGGTTTTGCCGTCTCTGGGACTGATTCTCGGTGCATTTTTGTTTTCTGCATTGATTGGGATTATTTTCGGACTCTATCCTGCCAATAAGGCTTCTAACTTGCAGCCGGTTGACGCGCTGCGTACGCAATAAAGCGAGGTGAGCGATCATGAAAAGAAAATTTGTAAGCCTACTTCTGATTCTTTTATTTGTTTTTTCTCCTGTGTCTGCTGCTTTTACGGATATTTCCGACAGCAAATTGGCGCAGACGGCTTCGGTCCTCGATGCGCTTGGCATCATGCAGGGCGTGGGGAGTGACCGTTTTGACCCGGGCAGTTCGCTGACACGCGCTCAGTTTTGCAAGCTGGCGGTGACTGCAATGGGATTTTCAGATGTGAGCGCCTATGGCAGCTACACCATTTTCCCGGATGTGAAAAAAACGCATTGGGCTGCACAGTATATCAACGCGGCGGTTCGGCATCCGGAGCTCAAGGAACAGGCTATCATCCGTGGCTATGCAGATGGTACGTTCGGACCGGATAAAATCGTAACATATGGTGAAGTATGTACCATGCTGCTGCGTATGCTTGGCTACAAAGAAGCTGATGTCGGTCCGTTCTGGCCGGACGATTATATTGCGCGTGCACAGTCGCTGGGGCTCACCAAGGGTGTGTCGTTAACGGATGATAAGGCAGCGGTAAAGCGTTCGGACGCAGCGATCATGCTGCTCAACACGCTGGGAACAGAAGTGAAGGGAAATGACGGCGGCCTGCTGTTGGATCGCGTCGCTTCTGCAACGATCAAGGATAGCATTCTGCTGGAAACCAGTGATACGGACAGTTCGCTGGCGGCAAATGAAGCTATTTTCTACGAAGGCGGAGCATTAAGTGAAACGCCGAGAAAAACCGCCGGAACCTTGGACAAGAGCCTGATAGGTATTTACGGCACAATTGTCATCAGTAAAGAGGGCGAAAAGGTTGCTGTGGGTGTGATCCCCAACAACAATAAGGTGGAAACGTATGAGGCAACCGATGTTTCGGCTGATGGCATTCAAACCGAATCGCAGACTCTGCACCCGGATCGTGATACCAAGGTGTATATCTCTCGGGAAGGGAAAAAGCTGAGTACGTTTGCAGAAATGTGGTCGGGTATCCAGTCTGGCGATTCTTTGAGCTGCTACTATAACGAGTATGGTTCTCTGGAGTTGATCGCAGTTCTGCCGCGTGTTTCGTCGTCGGGTCAAAATGCGTTTGTTTATGGTGTTACCGGCGCGATGAATATTCCAGACGGGTATCAAATTGTGAAAAACGGTACTGTAGTGGACCGAACAAAGCTGAAGAAATATGATGTAGTCACGCTGGATGCGGCGAACAAGCAAGCCCTTGTTTCAGATGTGAAAATCAGCGGTCAATATCTGAGCGGAACGCCTACATTCAGCTATCCGCAGACGGTTACCATGTATGGTAAGAATTATTCGATTTCTGATCGTGCGGCGGCGACTTTTGCGAACATTAAGCTGAAGGACTACATTACGCTTTTGTTTGATACCGAAGGAAATGTGGTAGCGGCTTATCCGAAGCGTGATGTAAGTGCGGATATGCAGGGCATTGTTACAAATGTTAAGGATGGTGCTACGGCAACAGTGGCATTGTTTAACGGCCTGACATTACAGGATATTGCCGTGGAGGCTGATGAGCTAAGCAGTATGCTTGGCCGTGTGGTTGTAGTTGGACAATCCGCTGATGGTAGGGCAGCTTTGAGCGTGAGAACGCTCAGCGGTAAAGTATCTGGTACATGGTCGATTGCTGACGGCAAGCTGGGCGAGCGTACGGTTTCTCCGAATGTCAAAATTTATGAGGAGGTGCTTGCTGGCGCACCGCTCAACGCAATTAAGGCTTCTGATATTGCATCCGCTGAGGTTGTATCCAGCCAGATTCGCTATACGGTTATGGATAGTGCAGGAACGGTGACGAACATCGTTCTGGGTGATGTCACGGGTGAAAGCTGGACATATGGTATTGCGCAGACTGAAAAACGCGGAGATGAAGAGTTCGAAACATATTTCGTCAAACTGAAATATTGGGATGGTTTCAGCACTGCTGAAGCAGCCTATCGTGTTCTGTCGTTGTCGGGTATCTCGAGCGATATTCCGGTTGGTATTCCGAAGGGGTATTCTGTAAGCGAGAGCATCGTAAATCATTCGCTTGCAACGCAGAAACTCAATTTGGTAGATACGGTTGACCTCTCGGCGTTTGATGGTTCGTCCGGCGTTAAAACAAAGAATGGCTATTACACGCTGGCGAGCAACATCGGTGTTTATATCCCGGCACGCAATGAATTCGTGTCGTTGCAGAATGCACGGGCCAACTATACTTCTTTCCGTCTGTATGCTAACGCATCCGCTCAAGATGGCGGCAAGATTCGTATGATTTTGGCTTCTTAAGCAATATTGAAAAGACGCCGCAGAACGATATGGTTCTGCGGCGTCAAACTTATGTGTGATGTAGATACCGGGATATCGAATGATGCGCTGCTCATTCGCAACGGAAACACAGACAGCAAAAAAGTCCGGCAAAAGCCGGACTTTTTTGCGCAACAATGTAATCCATACGATGATCGCTTATTCCCAGTTGACTTTATGCTGCAATGGACCGGAACCGTGTCCCAGATCAAGGCCATATTGGATGCAAGCGGTCAGATAGCGCTTTGCACGCTTTACACTGCCGGTCAATGAGACGCCCTGCGCCAGTCCGCAGGCGATAGCGGACGAGAGTGTACAACCTGTTCCGTGGGTGTTCGGATTGTTGATGCGGGTGGATGGAAGCCAATGCATCTGGCCTTCCGCATAGAGAAGATCGTCAGCACAATCCGATAAGTGTCCGCCTTTGACCAGTACTGCGCCGCCGGTTGTAGAGGCGATATGCTGTGCAGCCTGTTCCATTTGTGCTTTTGTAGAGATATAAGAGCCGGAGAGTGCGGAGGCTTCTGCCAAATTGGGTGTAATCAATGTGCAAAGTGGAAAGATTTCCTCGACAAGGGCCTTGGCAGCATCCGGTCGGAGCAGATCATGTCCGCTGGAGGACATCATCACCGGATCGAGTACAATGTTCTGCGCATGATGTGCACGCAGTCGCTCTGCGGTTATATGAATGATCTCTGCATCATATAACATGCCAAGTTTGACCGCATCCGGGCGGATATCGTCAAACACACAGTCGATCTGCTGCGCCACCAGAGAAGGGGAGACCGGCTGCATACCGAAAACACCGGTTGTGTTTTGCGCAATCACAACGGTAATAACGCTCATGCCGAAAAGGCCATGCGCTTCGATTGTTTTTAGATCGGCCTGAATGCCTGCACCACCGGTCGGATCGGTTCCGGCAATGGAAAGAACGGTTTTCATGAGTTGCATACCTCCAATCCTGATCCGTCGAATGCGGGGATAAAACTTTCGCTGATAGAGTCGGATTGTTGAAAGAAGCCGCCCAGTCCCAGAGAGCGAAATTGCTCACAGGCGTCAGCGTATTCCTCTTCTGTGATCGTGCGATTCAGCTCCGGCCAGTCCTGCATATCAAACGGCGTATATTGCCGCATCAGACTGACCAGAACGGTATCTCCAAAACGGCTGGCTATATCGCGCAGCACCTGCGCGGTGTCGCTGCCAAGCCCCGGCAGCATCAGATGACGGATAATGGTACCGCGCGTCAGCAGACCGCTGCCGTCAAACTGGGGGATGCCCGTTTGGCGCACCATCTCGGTAATGGCAGCCACAGCGATATCCCGATAATCTTCGGCGTGCGAATAGCGGGCAGCATAATAGCTGCTGTAATATTTATAATCCGGCAAATAGAGATCGATATATCCTTCCAGCATGCGGAGCGTCTCCACACGTTCATAGCCGCTGGAATTATATACGATGGGAATTTGAAGACCACTGCGACGGGCCAAGGATAGAGCCTGAATGATTTGCGGTACATAATGCGCGCCGGTCACAAGATTGATGTTATGTGCGCCTTGCTTTTCCAGCGACAAAAAGGTTTGCGCCAGATCTTCTGTGGAGAGAGCTTTTCCAACTCCATCCCGGCGGCTGATCTGACGGTTTTGGCAGAATACGCAGCCGAGTGAGCAATGGGAAAAAAACACGGTACCGGAGCCGTTTGTGCCGGAAATCGGTGGTTCTTCCCATAGATGGAGAGAAGCGCGTGCGGCTTCAATCTGATCATTTGCGCCGCACAGTCCACGTGTGCGTGTGCGATCTGCGCCGCATTCCCGTGGACACAGCTTACACTTTTTCAGCAGACCCGTCAATTTTATCCCTCCGATCAAATTTATTATAGCGTATTTAAGTCTGGAAATAAAGGTAGGATTTGTGATATACTATTTGAAAAAGAGCAATACAGGAGATAAGCGCTATGAAGATTTCAGATATTTTAAAGCAAGATAAAGTCACGCTGTCCTTTGAAGTGTTCCCGCCAAAGACCAGCAGCAGCTATGAATCGGTTGCACACGCAACACAGGAAATTGCAGCCTTGCACCCGGATTTTATGAGCGTTACTTATGGCGCCGGCGGTGGCACCAGCGAACATACCGTACAGATTGCGGCAGATCTTCATGCGAAATACGGGGTAAATGTGCTGACGCATTTAACTTGTGTCTCTTCTACGCGGCAGCATGTATCCGCTATGCTGGAGAAGTTCAAGCAGCATGGCATTGAAAATGTGCTGGCGCTGCGCGGTGATATTCCAGCGGGCGGCGCACCGGAAAATGATTATCATTATGCGGCGGAGTTGGTGCGGGATATTAAGTCGCAAGGGGATTTTTGCGTTGGCGGCGCATGTTATCCGGAAGGACATGTGGAGGCAGCCAATAAGACGGAGGATATTTTGCATCTGAAGGAAAAAGTGGAGGCCGGCTGCGAATTTCTGACCACGCAAATGTTCTTTGACAACAATATTCTGTATAATTTCCTGTATCGCATCCGTGAAAAGGGGATTACTGTGCCGGTGATTGCAGGCATTATGCCGGTAACCAATTTCAAACAGATTAAGCGCATCACTTCGATGTCGGGAACCTATCTGCCTGAGCGCTTCAAGGCGATCGTGGATCGGTTTGGTGACAATCCGGACGCGATGAAGCAGGCCGGTGTGATCTATGCAACCGAGCAGATCATTGATCTGATTGCAAACGGGGTCAACCATATTCACGTTTATTCGATGAACAAGCCGGAAGTTGCAGCTGGCATTCAGGCCAGTCTGTCGGAGATTCTCAAGTGATTGCCTTTGAGCGCAGCGAAGCGCTGCGATATTTGGGATATCGAAATCAGGTGCAGCCGGATGAAATGGTGCAGCAGAATCTGGATCGATGTGCAGAGGAATTGCAGAATGTGGTCGCGCCAAAATCGGTTTTTCAGGCGTTTCCGCTGGAGCATCCGGTGGAGGGAACACTCAAACTGGCGGATATCTTTATTCGCAGCAAGAACCTGTCACGGACGCTCAAAGGCTGCGCCAGTGTCTATTTGATGGCGGCAACGCTGGGCATTGGGGTGGATCGACTGATCGCCCGCGCCAGTGCCGTGCGTATGAGCGACGCGGTGATCTATCAGGCGGTTGCAGCAGCGATGATCGAGGCCTATTGCGATGAAGTCAACGATACGCTGCGGCAGGAAGCGGAGCGGGTTGGACTATACTGTCGCCCGCGATTTAGTCCCGGATACGGTGATTTCCAAATCGAGCATCAGCGGGATTTCAGTCGTTTGCTGGACACGCCGCGAAAAATAGGGTTAACAGTTACCGAGAGCTGCTTGCTCGTGCCGATCAAGTCGGTGACGGCGGTAATCGGTCTGTCCAATTCGCCGCAGCCTTGTCATCGTAAGGGCTGCGAGGAGTGCGAAAAAACCGATTGTGCATTTAGGAGATAAAGATGAATATAAAAGAAAAGCTGGGCCGGGAATGGCTGTTTTTCGACGGTGGTACCGGCACGATTTTGCAGGAACATGGTCTTGCAGCGGGAGAATTGCCGGAGACTTGGAATTTGACGCATCCCGAGGAGATTGTGTCGCTGCACTGCGGTTATCTGGAGGCCGGAAGCGACATTATCAACACCAACACCTTTGGTGCGAATGCGCTGAAATATCCGGACAATCTGCGGGAGATTGTCGAAGCGGCTGTGATGCATGCAAAAAAAGCACGGGCTTTGTCCGGCCGAACCGATGCGTATATTGCGCTGGATATCGGTCCGACCGGTCGCCTGTTGCAGCCGATGGGAGACCTGCCGTTTGAACGTGCGGTCGAGCTGTTCGGTGAGGTGGTGCGCATTGGTGCGGCAGCGGGCGCAGATTTGGTACTGATCGAGACCATGAGCGACAGCTATGAGGCAAAAGCTGCGGTGTTAGCGGCCAAAGAAAACTGCGATTTGCCGGTGTTTGCTACAATGATCTTTGACGAAAAGGGCAAGATGCTGACCGGCGGCACAGTGGACTCAGTGGTAGCGATGCTGGAGGGCCTGCGGGTGGATGCACTGGGCGTCAACTGCGGACTGGGGCCGGAACAGATGAAGCCGATCGTGCAGCGGTTGACCGAGGTTAGCTCTCTGCCGATTATCGTCAACCCCAATGCCGGTTTGCCCCGCAGTGAAAACGGAAAAACCGTTTTCGATATTGATGCGGATGCATTTGCGCGGCTGATGGCGGAGATCGCAGAGATGGGCGTGCAGGTGCTGGGCGGCTGCTGCGGCACAACGCCCGATCATATTCGGTGCATGATCGATGCCTGTAAAGATAAGCCGATGGCGCCAGTTGTCCCTAAGCATCGTACAGTTGTTTCGTCTTTCTCGCAGGCGGTGGAGATCGGGAAAAAACCGGTTATTATCGGTGAGCGCATCAATCCAACCGGAAAGAGCAAGTTCAAAGCGGCGCTGCGCGAGAATAATATCGAATATATTCTGTCTGAAGGTCTCACACAGGAGGACAGCGGCGCGCATATTCTGGATGTGAATGTTGGCCTGCCGGAGATTGACGAGCCGGAGATGATGGCTTCCGTCGTGTCGCGGCTGCAAAGTGTGCTCGCGCTGCCGCTGCAAATCGACACCTCTAACACGGAAGCGATGGAACGCGGCATGCGGTTGTACAACGGCAAACCCATGATCAATTCGGTCAGTGGCAAGATGGAGAGCATGCGGGCTGTATTTCCGTTGGTACAGAAATACGGCGGCGTGGTAGTCGGATTGGCGCTGGACGAAATCGGCATTCCCGAAACGGCAGAAGGCCGTGTACAGATCGCTCGAAAAATATACGAAACCGCGGATACATACGGTATCCCGCGCGAGGATATTGTAATTGACGGACTGGCAATGACCATTTCGTCGGACAGCAGATCGGCGCTTGTCACGCTGGAAACGTTGCGCCGTGTGCGGGACGAGTTGGGCGGACATACCATTTTGGGTGTGTCCAATATCTCGTTTGGTTTGCCGCAGCGTGAGATCATCAATGCCAATTTCTTTACCATGGCGTTGCAGAATGGGCTTTCCTGCGCAATCATCAATCCGAACGCTGAGTCTATGATGCGCGCTTACCGTGCATTTCTCGCGCTGACCAATCAGGATGCGCAGTGCGGTGAGTATATTGCTGCCTATGGCAATCAGCCTGCGGCGGTGGCGCAGAGCGCCTCGGCGGGTGCTGCAATGACACTGGGCGAAAGCATTGAGCGTGGCTTGAGCGAGCGTGCTGCGCAGGCAACCCGCGAGGCGCTTGGGCAAAAGGAACCGCTCGAAATTGTCAATACCGAACTGATTCCGGCGCTCGACCGTGTCGGCAAGGGCTTTGAAAAGGGAACGATTTTCCTGCCGCAGCTCTTGATGAGTGCAGAAGCTGCAAAGGCAGCGTTTGAAGTGGTCAAAGATGCCATGCGAGGCGTACCGCAGCAGACCCGTGGAAAAATTATTCTTGCAACCGTAAAGGGAGATATCCATGATATCGGCAAGAATATCGTAAAGGTCTTGCTGGAAAACTACGGGTATCAGGTAATTGACCTTGGAAAGGATGTCGATCCTGCATTGATCTTGCATACGGCAAAGCAAGAAAACATTCAGTTGGTGGGACTGAGTGCACTGATGACGACGACGGTTGTCAGTATGGAGCAGACGATTCGGCTGCTTCATACCGAAAAGCCGGACACAAAGATTGTGGTTGGCGGTGCGGTGCTGACACCGGAATATGCGGATTCTATCGGCGCGGATTGTTATGCGCGTGATGCAATGGCAACCGTTCATTTTGCCGATCAGGTATTTGGAGCAGGTAATCTATAAAATTTCACATAAACAGACAGCACAGGCTTTGGAAAAAGCCTGTGCTGTTTTTTTGTATACATAGGATCGAGCCAATGGTTTACTGGACCGGTTTATCATATCCTTTTAAAGACGGAGATTTTTTGCGAAAAGAAGTTGAATACGATGAAATACATTCCCAAGCGCGCTGTCAGCAGCACACTGGCCTGCTGCCTGTTAACACTCAGCCCGCCGTTTGCATCGTCGCTCGAGTACCGCTATGACGCAGACCTCTATCGTGACCTATTGCGGCGCCTGCCGCGGAACCATGCAGGCAGCAGGCAAAGACGCCGTGCACCTCCTTGCCCCGATTTTTGGCCCCACCTATAACCGCGACCAGGCTCAACCGCGTGGATATCGGACAGAAGATGAAATGTGGGAAAGACGCTTGGAGACTAAGGAGCGCCTGGATCGGTTCAAAAAATCTGAGTAAGATGGTTGCAATTTTGCATGTGTATAGTTTCTCAATGATTGCAAAGATAAAACGTAATTTCTAAAGAATAGTGATATAGCTGCTCGTAAATTTCTATCTATAAAAGCGATAAGATCCGCATACTTGATGCTGGTTGTCAGCAACAAATGTGCGGATCTTTTTATTTCAATATGTTTTAGTGTGAAATGAATAATTTCTCATTCGCAGAAATTAATTCTTTTAGGAAGATACAATCCCATTGTTACGCTCATACTGCTTCCAATCCTCATTGGGATTCAGTGCAGTCCACGTTTCATAAACACCATCGGTTTTTCTGACATGATCGTGGCTGTTGGTCGCTTCTTGAACTGCAAAATAATACCATACCGAAGGATCGGCATTATCCGGCCAATCAATCATATCATGATGCAAATCTTCTGTTTTTTCGGGCAAGCGCAGCAACATCCGATTGATCAAAGCCATGGTTTCCGCACGGGTGATATACTGATCCGGACGAAATGTACCATCTGTATAACCGCGTACCCATCCAAGCGTGGCACCATGTCGGATTTCCTCCTCAGCCCAATGGTCGGAAATATCCGAAAAAGACGCATTCAGCACGGGATCTTCCTGATCGAACCGCGTAGCAATTGCCGCAAATTCTGCTCGTGTAATGGGTTTATCCGGTTCAAATTCACTGACTGTGCGCCCATTGATAATACCCATAGACTGCATGGTTGCAATCGCCGTGCGATACCAGCGATCTGCCGGCGCATCGGAAAATGTGCAGGATTTGGTCAAATTTCCGGCCCGCACATCGGGATCAAGCAAGCGGAAAAATATTGTTGCTACTTCGCCGCGTGTGACATTCCGTTCCGGATGTGCGTTGCCGTCCGGATATCCGATGATATATGCAAAATGATCTTCTGCATTCAGCAGTTCAGGAACAGTATATCGCTTCCAGCCTGCATATACCGTTTGATCGCTGTTCATGCGTATTTCTGTCACGCGCTCTGTACAGCTGCTATCACGATACCAGCCTGTGAACAGATAACCATCCCGGAACGGTGTCTTTTGCAAGCGTACCAATGTTTCAGCAGAATAGGTTTCTGTTTCAAATATTGAATCATAGCGCAGATCATAGGTCAGCGTATACTGTAACGGTTTTGTATTACCGCCCCCGCCTGATGAAGAATCGGAAATACGCTTGTTCGGAATGGAAAGCTGTACAGGGGCTGGTGCAGTTCCTGAAGAACCCACAGCAGGTATCATGGCCGAAAAGACTTGATCGGTTTTTTCATATCCGTCAGGTGCACGCTGTTCGGTGACATAATAGGTATGTCCCGGTAATAAATCCCCAAATTCTGCGATTCCATTTGCATCTGTTTGCAAAATTCGGATGACATCTTGACCAGCTTCATCCCGGCTTAAACAAATTTCCGCGCCGGGCAGGGGCTCCCGTGTGTCTTCGTCGACCTTTTGTACAGCAAGCGAAGTGCGTATCTGAGAGTTTTCAATGATCACCGATAGATCAGACTGTCCTTTTGACGTTTCAATCTGACGCACATATCCTTCCGGACGCTGATATCCATCTGGCGCTTTTGTTTCCCACAGATAATAGGTGCGATCCGGCAAAAGATTATGGAAAACAGCCATGCCGTATGTGTCGCAGATCACGGTTTCATGGATCTGTGTTCCCTGCGCATCTGTTGTAAGGCAGAATTCTGCGCCGGGCAAAGGGGCTTTAGATGTATCATCCACCTTTTGCACTGTCAGACGAATGGGAGCCAGTTCATTTTTTACTGTCAATTGCACCAGATTGCCACCGCTTTGCAGATCTGTTTGAAAGATTGTGAGAGCTTGGTTGAGCAAATAACCGGCAGGTGCTTTTGTTTCCCACAGATAATAGGTCTGATTTGGCAGTAATCCTTCGTATCGGATTTTTCCATCTGCCCCGCTGATTGCGGTTCCGACGACCTGGTGCCGGTCGAAGTCTGCCGTCAGTGTAAATTCTGCACCGGACAGAGGTTGCCCTGATTCATCCAACTTGGTTGCTTCGAGTGTGACCGGGGACCGTGTATTCCGAATCAAAAGTGAACAATCTTGTCCCTTCTCGAAATTGAGTGCATAAATGGTATTAGAGTGCGCATATGACGGCGGCGGTGTGATCTCTTTTACCCAATATTTCCTTGACGGATCCAATTGGGAAAATGTACAATGTCCGGTATCATCGGTTGTGGCTGTCATCAATGGTGTATCGCTGCAATCAGCGGTCTGATAGAGACCAAATTCGGCACCTGCCAATGGCTGACTTGTAAATGCGCCGATTTTTTGGATGATGCAATCGACCGGATGCAATGCATTTTCCAATATGGTTTCTGTTGGATTTACACTTGCCTGAACCATTTGCTCCGCAGCTGGCGGATACCCAGCCGGTGGGGTTGTTTCTTCGATTCGGTAGGTCACAGCAGGATCAAGCCCATCAAATTCCACGATACCGCGAAGATTGGTGATGCCGCTGGTGACCACAGTATCATTGTGGATGTCATATACTGTAATTTCCGCGCCGGACAAGGGCTCTTTTGTGTCCTCGTCCTGCCGGAGGATGCGCAATCGGCCGATTTGATTTGCACCGGCTTTTTCATTGGGAACGATAATAGGGGAAGTGACGGAAGCATTGATCTGCTCGATGGAAAGTTCCGTGAAATTGCGATGGTTCCCTGTTAAATATTGATCCGGTGCTGTGATCTCTTTATAATACAGAGTTTGCAGTCCTGCAATTTTACTTCTTTCCACAGATAAAGTGCAGATACCATCTGTGCCACTGACACCGATAGCTAAGAGCGCATCTTCGGATTCATCACTGTAAAGGCCAAATTCTGCGCCGGACAGCGGTCGATTTGAATCCGAATCAACTTTTTTTAACATCAGAGAGCAATATTTATTCGTTGGTGGACGCAGTGATGCACCGCCACTGATTATATTGTATTGAACGGAGTTCTGTGCATTTGATAACGAATCTGATAAGTTTGCATTGATAAGACGCACTTGGTTTTTTAAATTTACTCCGGCACGCGTGATATAAGCAGTGTAGGTCAGATAATACGCTTGGTCACTCTTTGGAAGCGCAACCTGTAACTAGTTTTGTACCGCATCAAAATGTATCTCCGTCTCGATGGGGATTCCTTTGGTCACAGTGGGTGAGTAGATATGCTTCATTGGATCTACTTTGTTGAATGGGGGCGTAATTCCTTCGTACAGCTGTACGCTGTCCATATCCAGAATTAGGCCATCTTCCAACGTGTCCTGCACAATCAATTGATCCGCATTTGTATTTTGCAGCTGCATTCGCAGCGGATTGATTTGAACGGTGTAACGCGCCTCTCGAACGCCATTGTCACTGCCGCTGGTCTGTATAACATCCTTTTTCAGAACCGAATAGTTGAGCGTTGCCGTCTCGCTTGCTGTCGCGGTTTGTATCCACTTTTGATCCGATTCTGACCAGACTTTTACCGCGGCCTGATTTTTGAAACGAACCTGCTTGTTTTGTGTCACCACCGATGCATTCGGATCAACAGCGGTTGTAAAAAGAACTCTATACTGTTTTGCCTGTATATTGTTTAGGTGAAAAATGATGGATTGTCCTTCTTGCGAAACATAGTTTCCATTGTCTCCCGCATCGGTTTCGGAAATAGGCTGCCCATCAAGTCTTGCGCTGCCGGGTACATACTGCATTCCTTCCGGAAGCTGATCGATCACTTGTATGGTACCCAACGGAGCATTGCGGTCATTCAAAACCAATTCCCATTGTAACGTGTTATCCGTGGTGTAATAGGTCCCCATGGGCCGTTTTTTAAGAATTGTACCAGAAACTTTGATTTGAGAAACTGCAGAAGCGTCATTAGCAATCGGTATCCCATCGATTTCCGTTCCCTCTTTCAACAAGCGCACCGAGTTACGGAACACCAGATTGGAGGCATTGCTGGCCCAATGTTCCGGTTTTAAGATATAGGTAGAATAGTTAAAGGAAATAGAGGCTGTTCCGGTTCCTTTCAGCTCCACACGCAGCACGCGGTCGGTATCGGTTTCTTGAATGGATACCTTTGCTTCTGCACCGGGGATACTTTCAATCTGTGTCTGGATCTGTGACCGAATGGAATCCTCTTGCACTTTGATTGCTTCTGCATTCAAGCCAAAGGTTTGATAATCATATCCAACCAAATTTGGATTTGTTGTGTCCTTTGTGAAACGATCTTCATACACAACCGAAGTTAGATTCGGTGCTTTGAGGGTAGGATCTGTTGCCATCAATCCGGGATTGATGGTGGTTTTCCATTTCAGCGCTCGTGTTTTCGAATCGTATCCTATGCCTGACTGAAGCACCAGCGTATTTTCTGTTTTAACCGGAAGATCGGCTGTTGATAATACAGATTGCGCCGGCTGCTGCATGGATTGCGTTTGGAATTGACCGTATACCTGATTGCGGAAAGACTCTTTCGAGCCACCTTGTTCAAGAATGGTTTTATCCACCTGCATTTTGTAAGTGACTTCAAATGGCTGTGATGGCAGACCAGTCATTTTTGAAAAATAGGGTTGCAAATCAATGATCAGCGTACGAGCGGTTTGATCGATCTCTATATCTTTGGCGTCGATCTCTATTACCGGATCCGGCCTGTTGGGGTCTACATAGGCGATCTTCATTTCCAGCGCATCAAAATCAACGTCATCTGATGTACCGGATTTAGGAAGCAACAATGCGGCTCCGTATGTATCGTGCAGTTTCAATTGATTGAGCGTCTGCCCCTGCAAATCGACCCGAACACCCCAGGTTACAAAATATTGTCCTGTTGTATCATTATAATCCAAATCCTTGAAACTTTTTTGCAGCAAAGGTTTTAATTGGTTATAGGAGACAGAACACGTTGCATCAGCACATACCACCGATCCCAATCGAGCTTCCACATCATTATTTATTGTATAAACTTTACCATTTTGCCAGAATTGCGTAATGACATCATCTGTCAGCGTGGTTTTATATTGGAGAGTGGCTTCTGTTGCACCAGCCGGCAAATCATAGGTAAGCGTTCGGGTTGCCGGATCATATTGAGGAGCCGCCGCTCCGCTTCCGACATCGGCCGGTATCGTCGTCACAACAGCACTGCCATCCACATAGGAAATCCCATTCGGCAGTATATCCACTAAAGATTCCGGAATATTGCCTGCTTCATTTCCTATGGAACAATGTACTGTCCATGTGGTTTCACCCGTATTGCTTGTCGTTTGTGTTTTGGTTAGGGTGGTTTTGATCGGCGGAGGAGGCTCTAACTCGGTAATATGTACATCTGTTGCATCTGGCAGAGTAGCGATCTGGATGGTTCCATCATTATCGTCATCCATCTCTTCAGCTTTATCACGATCCCAGTTACAGGAAAAAGAAAAATAAATGTCATGCAACTGGTCTAATGTATAATCATCGGATTCAATTTTGAAAGAGATCTCCAGATAAGTAGCGCCCTCGCTTGCATTGATATGGGCAAACGTTATGGTATCGCTGCCGCTGGTCAATTGAATGGGTTCATTCTTGATTTCTCTCGAACATACCAACGGTTCGGGCAAAGAGATGCGATACATCTTGTCCTGCTCAATATCATCATTGGATGGAGCTGACCCAATTAGTTCAGATTTATTGACGACATAATAAATAGGATCATCCCATGATACCGTATTATTGGTGCTATCGATTTTCCCTTTATCAGGGTTGCTTTAATCAAACTCTGTACTGTAAAGTGCAGAGGTATAGGCTGGCAATTCTGGCGTTTGGTCATCTATTGCCAAAACAGTCGCTTGTGACAGAAATATGGAAAGCGTCAGTAAAAAAGCGATTCCTCTTTTGTACCATGTTTTCATGTTGTCTTTCACCTCATGTGGAAAATCCAGTTGTCTGCATCTCAAGACCCCTTGAGATTCAATGTGAATAGGTGGATGGCAATTCAAATTGAATAAAAAAGGTAGTCTATCTGCCGCTTTTCAAGCAGAGAATTCTTTCTGCCTCATGATATAGACACCAAACCAATACTCCATACACACCGTTACACCATATTTTCAGCTGTCACTCCGTATGATATTGCATTGTATAAAAATATTCCATTTGCCATCACAATGTTCTTTATCTACTCTATCATAATTTGGGTAAATTGTAAAATCATATTCATGTATAACTTGCCAATTTTGTTGAAAAGCCATACAATTATTGTTTTTTCTGGGATAGAATAGAAAAATATTTTCAAAGAAGAAAAAGAAGTAGATGCAAAAGTGTGGAGTGCGAGTGCAGTTCAGGCAATGCACAAAAAGCCGTGCAAAACAATTTCGGTTGGGCTCAAGAAATTCACTTCTTATCTGGATAGGATCAGTGTTGAGCAGGAGTTGGAAAAGTTGTTTCTGGAATTTCTCAATCATCTGCGGCTGCCGAATCCAAAGCTGAAATGGCGCTTCCGAGCAGGGGATATTTGCACCACTTGCGAAAAAATGCCGCCGCTGCCGGAGACGGTAACACCGGCAGAGTAATCGCGTGGATTGTTGACCAGAAATCAGTTGTCTTGAAATAGCAGCGAAAAAACGCACTCCAAGCAGGTTTCTTCCCGTGTTGGAGTGCGTTTTTGATTATAGAGATATCAGAGAGTGGCGATTGTTAAAATTAAAGACAAAAGCATCTGTGAAAAGGATCAATAGTTTTCGCAGTTGATCTCAAAATAGCTTTTTGCATACTGGCAGGTGGGGCAAACCTCCGGGGCGGCAGTGCCTACCACAATGTGACCGCAGTTGCGGCACTCCCATACCTTGACTTCGCTCTTTTCAAAGACCTGAGAGGTCTCTATGTTGCGCAGCAGGGCACGGTAACGCTCTTCGTGGCGTTTCTCAATGGCAGCTACCAGGCGGAATTTCGCAGCCAGCTCCGGGAAGCCTTCCTCTTCAGCGGTCTTGGCAAAGCCGTCATACATATCGGTCCACTCGTAGTTTTCGCCTTCGGCAGCGTGAAGGAGGTTTTCTGTCGTGTTGCCCAAACCGCCTAATTCTTCAAACCACATTCTCGCATGGGCTTTTTCGTTTTCGGCAGTTTTCAAGAAAAGCGCTGCGATTTGCTCGTATCCTTCGTTCTGCGCTACAGAGGAGTAATAAGTATATTTATTGCGAGCCTGAGATTCTCCGGCAAAAGCGGCTTCGAGATTTTTCTCGGTCTGCGTTCCAGCGTATTTACTGCCGCTCTTGGCGGGCGCTTCTTCAATTTTTTCAAAAGCAGAGGCGGGTTGCTTGCAGCGCGGACAGATGAAGTCCTCCGGCAGGGTTTCGCCTTCGTAGATGTAACCGCAAATTTTGCATTTCCATTTGCTCATTTTCTTTTCATCCTTTCGCTGTATGATACCGCTTCGGTCCTGATAAGAGGTATGAAGCATTTTTTCTGCCATCTCGCTGAGAGGTTGGCCATAAAATGCCTCATAGACTTCCTTGATTTCCGGATTTTCATGGCTGGTGCGCAGCGTCATGGAACTATCCCGCTGATACAGTGCTGCGATGCGGCTTTTACGGGTTTCGTCCGCATTTTTCGCCAGATCTTTGGGTTGCCCGCCGCCGCCGATGCAGCCGCCCGGACAAGCCATCACTTCGACAAAATGGTACTGTTTCCCGCTTTCTTTCATGCGCTTCAGAAAACCACGAGCGTTGGCAGCGCCAAAAATGACTGCTACTTGCAGCGTGAGGTCACCGATGGTCACCTGCGCTTTCCGCACACCCTCATATCCTCTGACCGGTTCCAGATGGAGCAGGGCTTCGGGCGCTTCCTGATCGGTCAGATAGGCATAGGCAGTACGAAGGGCTGCCTCCATTACGCCGCCGGTATTGCCAAAAATGACGCCTGCGCCCGAAGCCTTGCCCATCAGAGAGTCATAGGCCGAATCGTTCAGCGCGTTCCAGTCGATGTTTTCCTCCTTAGCCCATCGAGCGAGCTCACGGGTGGTGATGACCTGGTCGGTGTCGCGCATTCCTTCTACACCGTGGTAGTCGGCTGCAGCGTGCATCTCTTCACGCCGGATCTCGAATTTCTTGGCCGTGCATGGGGTGAGGGCAACGTGGACGATTTGACGGGGATCTAAGTCCATCTTCTTGGCAAAATAGGTTTTGACCGTGGGACCTTGCATGCCGATGGGACTTTTTGCGGTAGAAAGGTGTGGCAGCAGCTCCGGAGCGTAAATCTCCGCAAAATGCACCCAGCCGGGGCAGCAGCTGGTGAACTGTGGAAGCGGGCGATCTTTCTGTGTAATGCGGCGGATCAACTCGCTGGCTTCTTCCACAATGGTCAGGTCTGCGGCGAAATTGGTATCCAGCACATAGTCCGCGCCCAGTGCCCGGAGCAGTGCGACCATCTTTCCCTCTACGAATGCACCGGGCTCCATGCCGAATTCCTCGCCCAGAGCAGCACGAACGGAGGGGGAAGTGCTCACTATGACGATCTTGTCGGGATCGGCTATCGCCTGGCGCACCCGCGGGACTTCATCCCATTCGGTGATGCTATCCACTGGGCAGACATTGGCGCATTGTCCGCAATAAATGCAGACGGCTTTCCCTCCGGTCTGTTCCAAAGTATAACTACCATGCACCCCCATCAAATTGGTGCAGGCCTCTTTGCACATACCGCATCGGATACACTTATTCTCCCAACGTACAATGCTTGGGTTGTCCGCCTCAATGGGAACACGGACGGATAAAGGTAAATGCTTCACTTTCCTCACTATCCTTTCTATTGCGTTTTCTTTCGGCATTCCTCGCACAGGTACAGCAGCTTCAGATCATAAGACAGGATCGGAATCCCCGCCTTCTTTTCCAGCTGCATTGTCAGATCACCCAGATCAATATCCAGCAGTTTGCCGCACTTTTTGCATACCAAGTGGTCATGTCGCTGGATACGGTCGTACCGATCAGGCATTCCCTCCATAGATACCTTACGGATTCGGTTTTCTTCCCATAAGCGGTTGAGGTTGTTGTATACAGTGGCTAATACTACCGTAGGGTAAGTATTCCGCAACTGTTTAAAAACTTGCTCCGCTGTCATGTGGCTATAGGAAGATTCCACAATTTCCAGAATTTCCTTTGCGTACTTTGTCACGACGATCAACACCGAACTTTAGAATGATTCTAATTTAATTATAGGGATTTGAGGACCACCGTCAAGCGACAAATAAAACAAAATGAAGCATTCCGCTTTGGATACATTCGCTGATACTGACAAAAGAATTGGAAAAAGGAAAATAGAACCATGAAGCATCAAGGGAAAAGGGCATCCCTTGCATGAAAGGGACGCCCTTTTTATGAAATATCTTTATGTTGCCAATTCTCCCGCCAGTTCAAAACTTTTTTTCGCAGCAATGACTGCGATAATCTCGTTGATGACAGCGCCTGCGGCAATCGTACTCTGCGCGATTTGTGCACACGCTGGGGCGGGGGATTTTGTACGGAAACTGCGATTCCATTAAAGACGAGAGAAACACCGGAATGGGGGAGCAGTGTGAGCCCGAGGAATTTCCGAACGGTTTTGGGGGACTTTGTGATGCTTGCGCCGAAATAGGCGCCAAGGTATTTGCCGGCAGCACGAGCCAGAAGATAAATCGTAGTAAACAGTCCATGATTTATGCCAATCGGGATGGGGATACATATTGGTAAATGTAGCGGAAAACGCCATGCCGTCAGCATGAAATTCAAAATAGAGCGACAGAAGAAATAGTTGCATGCAAATTCGATGACAGATGTGAGTAAAAGCATCAGAATCAAGAGAAAAGCGGAAGGTCAACAACCAGTATCAGTATATACATGGAAAGCTGTCCAGCGGACACATGTCCAGCCAGTGCGGTGATTGTAAGGAAAAAGACAACACAATGCCGAATACCAGTGAAACCAGCAGAAAAGTCCCCAATGATTGTGTGAGAGTGGTAATGATGATGGCCTTGCCGGATTGTCGGAGCTTGTACCATACCAGTTCTGTGCCAATCATCAGGCTGACAGAATACTTCCCAATATGTACGATGGTTTGATACCACTGCGCATCCGGTATTTGCTGATTGATAAGGCAAAGCGCATGTGGGCCGAAAAACATGCCGGTAATCAACCATCCAAGTATGGCTGGCAATTTGATTTTGGATATGAGCTGTCCCATCAAAAAAGCAATTCCGACGGCGATCTTGTTTGCTGAAATAAAACGGTTTTTCTATTTTACAGCTTGCGCTGATCTCTTGGGCTTTGCTTGGAGATGCCGTAAAGAATACCTTGTCAGATTTTGCGCTATTATGTATAATAAAAAAGTAAAGTAATGGCACGAGACATGTGTGGTGAAGCGTCTGTTGAACGGTGCTGCAGCGCCTGAGCAGTGAAGCCGTTGCTTTTGATGTGTTGAGATGGATGTGATGCGGGGATACAGAGAAGGGCAAAATCATCGGTTATGCATTAAAATAAAGATGGAGTGGGTTTTATGCAAAGAGAGAAAAAAGATGCGCAAATGGTGCGCCGGCGGATGAAGTTTGGCATCGTTCCAAAGTTGATTTTGGGAATATTGACTCCGCTTATTGTTGTTTTGATCATCATCACAATATTTTTAGGATTGCAGGGATCGAAAACAATCAATGAGGTGATGAGCGCGGAACTGAATGCCGAGACAAGAGCGGCATCCAATGAAGTGAACAGCTTTTTTGAGCGATATTATGGTATCTCTGAGTGTTTGGCAGCCACGCAGATTATCCGAGATACTACCACGCAAGAGGTGGAAGGTGGTATTCGAGCGCATAATCTATACGGCAGCCTGCTGGAAACCTTGCGTTTGATTCAGCAGGATAACGCAGAAGACATTGATTTTGTTTGGGTGACCAATCTCAGCACAGGGGAAATTTTGCAAAACGATGGGACAGTCTATGAACCGGAAGAGGTGGACTATTCAACGCGTTCTTGGTATAAGATGGTGGCGGAAAAGCAGGATACCATTGCAACCGAAGCATATTCCAGTGTTAATACGAATGCTCTTATGATTACAGTAGCCAGCCCTGTTTTTTTATGATGGAAAGATGGTGGGTATTGTAGGCATAGATCTGAATATGGATCATTTGAATCAGCAGCTTTCCGCCTTGAAGGTAGGCGAAAATGGCTATATCACGCTGTATGATTCTGCCAATCAGATCGTTTTCCATCCGGACAGCAGCTTGCTCAATACAAACGCACAGGATGCCAACTATTCTTCCAATATGCTGGATGCAATTGTTAATAAATCAAATATCAATGCAACCCTTTATACGCGGAACGGGACAGAATATTATGGCAGCACCAATACGATAGAGTCGCTGGGATATACGGTGTTTGGTGTTATGCCGGTAACAGAATTTACGGCACAGACTTCTGCTATCGTTCGGGTTCTGATCATCGGTATGATCTTCTGCGGGATCCTCCTTGGAGTGGTAAGCGTCATTCTTGCGCTGTCCATTACAAAGCCGCTTAAGCGGTTGAATGTGTCCGTTGGGCAGCTGGCGGATGGTGAGTTGGATGTGACCGTGGATACCCACGGCAGAGATGAAGTCGCTGAAGTTGGTATGAATGTGGCTCGTATTGTACAGCGACTAAAGGAGTACATTCTTTACATTAACGAGATTTCGATGGTGTTAAATCAAATTGGGGAGGGTAACCTGAAGTTCACGCTTCAGTACGAATACGCTGGTGAATTTTCCAAAGTGAAAGCATCCCTGCTCAATATTCGACACACCTTGACCGAAACGCTGGTGTCTATTTCTCAATCTGCAGATCAGATCAATGCCGGTTCTGAGCAAATCTCCATTGGCGCGCAGGCGTTGGCACAGGGTGCAACGGAGCAGGCTTCCTCGGTACAGGAATTGTCCTCTGCGGTACAGTAATTGTCCGGGCAAGCAACGGAGGAAGCGGAAAAGGCCGTGAAAGCTGGTCAGTCGCTGGAACACATCAAAGAGGAAGTGGAGCAAAGCAACGCGCAAATGGATACTTTGCGCAAAGCCATGGCAGATATCAGCGTTCAATCCACTGCGATCCGCAGCATCATCAAAACCATTGATGATATTGCATTCCAAACCAATATTCTGGCGTTGAATGCTGCGGTAGAGGCAGCGCGTGCCGGTGCGGCAGGGAAGGGTTTTGCCGTGGTCGCAGATGAGGTTCGCAATTTGGCAAGCAAAAGTGCCGAAGCTGCTAAAAAGACCAATGATTTGATTGAAGGTTCGGTTCAAGCGGTGGAACGTGGCGAAGAACTGACCAAATTGACCGCAGAAAAGCTGTCCATTGTGACGGACGGCACCAAAGAGGTTGCGGAAACTATTGATGCGGTTGCATTGGCCTATCATGATCAGGCTGATAAGCTTGCGGAAATTTCTCTTGGTGTGGAGCAAATTGCCAGCGTTGTGCAGACCAATTCTGCCACTGCGGAAGAGAGTGCAGCAGCCAGTGAAGAGTTGTCTGGCCAAGCAAATATGATGCGCCAGCAGATCGCGCATTTCCAGCTGGAGCAGGACTTTACTTGACGATTGCATAATCACTATTAGAGACGAAGAGCGGTTAGTTAATCTAATCGCTCTTTTCTTTTATTCCGTGTATGAAAAAGTGAATCTGCATCAGCGTGCCGCCTTTTTCTGAAAGATGTATCGAGTTGACTCGCAAGTTGATTCACTTGCCGTTTGGATTGAACAGTTTACACAAAAACAGGAAATAATTACCTAGAAATGGGGATGGACAGTGTCCCATAAAATGCATATACTAATTATCGTAATCAAATACTTGGATTGTCACTGGTAATGCAGGAAAGACCACTATAAATAAAAGCCTGGGGGCTACGGCGTCAAAAAGCTGGACGGGATTTTGGACAAAACTATCCGCTATCAATTTTTTAAGATTAGGGCCTCCAACGGAAAGACCGTCATTGAGGCGCAGCATGAAAAACAGATTGAGCTGGCTCTGGCGCGGCATAAGCTGGCCTGTATGCAATTATCGGAAAAGTAAAAGGAGCTGTGGAAGACCACCGGGCAGAAACAATACGGGTAATTCGTGGTGAGAGCAGGCTGGATATTGCCTTACTCAATAGCCTGATCGTAGATGGCAGGGCGGAAGTGGAGCGATTGTCCGCCGCGGCGGAGAACATAAAGCACGAATTGGACAGGGGTTTGGCAAGCGAACGTGCTGAACAAGAAGAATATGAAAGACTGGGGGACTGGGCGGACTTGTATGCCAACTGTACCTTTGAGGCAAGGAAAATGATTGCCTGTCAGTTTATCAAGTCTGTCTATGTGTACCGCAACTACGCATTGGAAATTGAATTTAATGTGTCGTTGAAGATTTCAAGACGTTAGAGACGCAGTGCGGGGGAATAGAGAACGAAGAAGTGGCCATCCATGTGACGGCATAAAAAACAGACTTGCGTTTGCAAGTCTGTTTTTGGTGGAACACGGCACGAGGCAGACAAACGCCATACGGTAATCCGGCGTCAATTTCCTGCAGTGTTATTG
>ERZ1643246.259-NODE-259-length-69143-cov-10.285086_pt1 | contig 69143 bp, 63 predicted proteins | sample MGYA00579265_ERZ1643246 | MGnify/ENA primary metagenome ERZ1643246 (study PRJEB29033, sample SAMEA4952261) | chicken gut metagenome | biome: Broiler Chicken; feature: Gastrointestinal Tract; material: Caecum | place: Ireland | collected 2018 | study: Broiler... | reverse complement strand
TTGCGGAGAGCGGTTCCGAACAGAGCGCACAGCGAATCCCGGGGACCTTATTGGCGGCAATAGAGATTCCGATTCCCGTCGTACATACAACAATCCCGAAATCGCACTCGCCGTTTGCTACCGCTTCTGCCGCTTTCATGGCAAACTCAGGATAATCACAGGAAGCAAATTTGTCCGTTCCAAAATTGACAACCTCATACGCGTTTGATTTCAGCCAATCCACGACTGCATTCTTCAAAGTAAGTCCGCCATGATCGCATCCGATTGAAATTTTCATATAAATCTCCCCTCCATTTTAAATGTTATTATTTGCTTAGTAAAGTTTATTCGTTGCCGATATTTAGAATGGCGATGATCTGCGGCAGGCAGTCACAAATCGCCCGCAGAGTTGCGCGATATACTTCAATCCCCTGTCCGTACGGATCCGGAATATCTTTCCCTGCAAATACAGCCATATTTGTGACATTTTTTCCGCCGATCTGCTCCGCCTGCTCACGCGTCATGCAAATAACTGCAGCCGCGTCTTTGACCATCTTCGGAGTCAGTTTTCTGGCGCAAAATTGCTCGGAAAAAGGAATTCCAGCCTCGGAAAGTGCGATTTTCGCATTATTAGCCATCAACGCACCTTCCTGCGCCCGAAGTCCTGCGGAGGAAATCTGATACCAGCGGATCTTGCGTTTTTTTAATTCCTGACGCATTGCTGCTTCCGCCATGGGCGAGCGACATGTGTTTCCCGTGCAGACAAAAATAATTTTTTTGTGTTTCATCTTGCCTGCTCCTTTGTGTCCTGACCGAATGCACGCAAAAGTCGGTTGCGTACGCCGTCCATGACACCGCCCTTTGCCCGCGGCTCAATGCCGATCAGTAGCGTTGCTATCTTTTCTCCTGTGCGAAGATGCGCATACAGATTGGACGCCATTTCCTCGGGCGTAGCCCCAAGGTCGAGACAGATAAATTCAGGATAAGACTGCGCGACACTGTGCTCGCAAAGCAGGACAGGCTCCCCGCCTGCTATTCTCTCTTCACGGTAAAACTCTATTGCTTTGTCCGTCTCGTTGACGCCGAAAAAAACCGTCCGACAAGAAGGAGCATAGTGTTTATACGCCATGCCGGGGCTCTTGGGCTTTTCCCCCTCATGCAGAACATAATTTTCGCATGCTCCGACTTCAGCAGCAATCATTTCACGCGTCACAAGCCCTGCCCGCAGAATAAGCGGAACGAGCCCCGTACAGTCGAGCACCGTGCTCTCGATTCCGCCCTGACACGCCCCACCGTCAAGGATCAGCGGAATTGTTCCCGCAAAATCATCATAGACGTGCTGTGCCGTCACAGGCGAAACATGTTTGGACCTGTTCGCACTCGGCGCGGCAATGGGGCGATCGACCGCACGCAAAAACGCTTGTGCAGTTGCAGAGGACGGAACGCGAATGGAAAGCGTCGGAAGCCCACTCGAGACAAATCTGCTCTCTTTCCCTTTTGACGGATACACCATCGTGAGCGGTCCCGGTAAAAACCTGTCCCGCAGGCGTTTTGTCCACGCAGGCGTCTCCACAAGCGAAGAGATATCATAGTCAGGATGGACATGCGCTATGAGCGGATTATCGGCAGGACGCCCCTTGAGCTCAAAAATTTTTTTGACTGCTGCATCATTGGTTGCGTCGGCACCCAGCCCATAAACCGTCTCGGTATGAAAGGCGACGACTTCGCCTTGTTCAATGAGTTCCTTTGCCCACGCGAGCGATTGCTCCGTAACGGGCAGTATTTTTGTGATCATTCCGGAATCCCCGTATCGTCATAGCCGGGGAAAACGTTCTCCGCGCTGTCTTCGTACCCTTCAGGCGGCGCAATGTACTGCGTCGGCTCCTCGTCGGGTTGATTCTGATCGTCCACGTCGACGAATTTTGTACTTTCTCCGATGAATCGAAGCTGAACTCTGCCGAGCGAACCATTTCTGTGTTTTGCAAGAATGAGTTCGGCCGCGCCCTTCACAACGGTCTTTTTGGCAAGCTCTTCTGCCGTTGCAGTGACATCGGGACGGTTGATGAACATGACAATGTCTGCGTCCTGCTCGATTGCTCCAGACTCTCTCAGGTCAGAGAGCTGCGGCTCCTTGGTCTGGATACGTCTGAGCTGAGAAAGCGCAATAACGGGGACGTCGAGTTCCTTTGCCATAATTTTCAAATCGCGCGTGATGGAAGCAATTTCCTGCTGACGGTTTTCAAAGGAGCCGCCCCCCTTACTGCTGCTTCCCGGAGCGCCGCCCATGAGCTGGATATAGTCGATCATGATAAGGTCGAGCGAACCGACAGATGCAGAAAGACGACGGCACTTGGAGAGGATTTCGGCAGGCGTGACGCGCGAAGAGTCGTCAATGAACACCTTGCTGCGCTGCAGCTTATCGCTGGCAATCATCAGATTTTTCCACTCTTTCTGGTTGAGGTGTCCTGAGAGCGCCTTTTCCATACTTACGTCAGCATGCGCACATAAAAGTCGCTGAACGATCTGTATGCGCGGCATTTCGAGCGAAAAGACCGCCGCAGTTTTGCCCTTGTTGAGGCAGACGTTCTCAACGATATTCATGGAAAGGGACGTCTTACCCATACCAGGACGAGCTGCAATGACGATGAGGTCAGATCTTTGCAGACCGTTTGTAATACGGTCGAGCTGTTTGAATCCTGTCTCGAGTCCGCGGAATGCGTTCGGATCGGACTGGATGTCCTCAAACTTTCCGAGAACCTGACGGATGACTGCACCGTCCGCAAGACCTGCAAGCTGGCTGTTGTCCTCCTGTTTGGAGATATCATAGACCTGCTTTTCCGCAAACGCAACGGCTTCGCGTGCCTCGGTCGCCTCCGTGCTGACTTCGATGATCCCCTTTGCCGCACGGATGAGACTGCGGCGGATGGCGTCACGGCGGACAATCTCGAAATATTGCTTGTAATTCGCTGCAGACGGCGTGACTTCCGCAAGTTCGGTAATGCGCTGAAGTCCGCCCGCCTGTTCAAGCGTTCCTTCACGCTCCAGCATATCGGTGAGCGTAACGATGTCCACGGGCCTGCGCGCGCCGTAGATCTTTTTCATTGCATCAAACACAAGCCGATTGGATTCCTGATAGAAATCCTCGTCCTTGAGCATTTCAAGCAATTCGGATTGAATATCCCCGTCGATGATGATACAGCCGAGGAGTGCCGCCTCTGCCTCAAGATTGTGCGGCATCTGATTGTTTGCCATGTCGTATATCCTTATCGATTTCTCTTATGCAAGCGATTCAAATTCTTCAAGCGCATCCGAGAACGCTTTCATGGCGGCGGCAAAGGTCTCTTTTTTCGTAAGATCTGCCCCCGCGCCCTTCAAAAGTGTCACAGGGTCGGTGGAACAACCGCCCTTCAGGAAATTAAAGTAGCGCTCGACTGCGGGCTTTCCTTCGGAAAGGATCTTATCCGCAATCGCAATGGCTGCGGTAATCCCCGTTGCATATTTGTAGACATAGAAAGAACGATAGAAATGCGGGATACGCGCCCATTCGGTGGCGATCTGCTTGTCATGCGTGAGGGCATCGCCGTAGTATTTCTTGTTGAGAGAATAGTACAGCTCGGACAAATTGTCCTTATTGAGCGGCTCGCCGCGCTCCGCCATTGCATGCGCCTGCTGTTCAAATTCGGCAAACTGCGTCTGACGGAACAACGTTGTACGAATCATGTCCATGAAATAGTTGAGCAGATATTTTCTGAGTTTCTTGTCCTGCGTCGTTTTAAGCAGATACTTGAGAAGCAGAACTTCGTTGACCGTACTTGCCACTTCCGCAACAAAAATCTTATAGTCAGACTTGACATAGGGCTGCGTACCGTTTGAGAACCAAGAATGAATGGAGTGCCCCATCTCATGTGCGATCGTGAAAATATCATGCGTCGTCTGCTGATAATTGAGCAGGACAAACGGGTGCATTCCAAAGATCCCGATGGAATATGCCCCGCCGCGCTTTCCCTCGGTCTCGCAAACGTCGATCCAGCGTTCATCGCGGCCCTTCTTAAGAAGTGCAAGATAGTCATCCCCAAGCGGCGAAAGCCCTTTCAGTACAAGCTCATATGCATCCTCGTAGGAAAGACGCAGTTCCGCATCCTCCACGAGCGGGATATACAGATCATACATGTGCATCTTGTCATAGCCGAGCGTCTTTTTGCGGGCAGACATATAACGATGCATGACAGGCGCACCTTCATTGACGGCAGAAATGAGGTTGTCATACACTTCGCGCGAAACGTCCTCTTCGGAGAGCGCCATCTCAAGACAACTCTCATATCCGCGCACGTTTTTGTAGAAGATATCCTTCTTCACATTGCCGAAATAGGTCGTCGCAAGCGTATTGATGATCTTCCCGTATGCGGAATAGTATTTTTTGAATGCATTTTCGCGCGCCTTACGGTCATTGCCGCTCAGAATGACGGAATACAAGCCGTGAGAAAGTTTGACGCGCTTGCCCTGATACATGATCTGCGGAAGATTGAGCTCGGCATCGTCGAGCATATTGAATACGTCGGAAGAAACACTCAGCGGCTCGGCAGTCTGCGCAAGGATGTACTCCTCCTTCTCGGAAAGGACATGCTTTTTCTTCGCAATCATGCGGGAGATCGAATAGTCATAGTCACGAAGGCGTTCATCTGCAGCAAAGGCCTTCAGCGTCTCCTCGGGCAAAGCCGTGAGTTCAGGCTCGGCAAAGGACGTTAAGGCTCCGTATTTCGTAAAAAGATTCATGACTTTGGCAAGATACGCGTTATACTTCGTAACGCGCACGTCCTCGTCATGCTTCATAAAGGCATACAGATAGACAAGCATGAGCCTTTTCTCATACGTCTCCGTTGTCTCAAAAAAGGCGGCGACCGTCTCCGCATCGGAGAGCTTGCCGCGGAAAGAGGAAACATCGGGCAACGTCTCAAGCGCGGAAAATGCCTTTTCCCACGCCTCGTCATTTTCAAAGACATCCTCGACTTTCCAGCGATATTTGGTTTCAACTTCTTTACGTTCCATGATAATGTACTCCTTAAAGCAATGCAGTCAGATCAGTTCTTGAAGCTGTGGATGGGTGCAGGAATCAGTCCGCCGCGGCGGATAAACTTGCTCGCATCTCCCGTATGCACGGGCATGACGGGAGCACGTCCGAGAAGTCCGCCGAAACTGACTTCGTCCCCTACTTTTTTCCCGGGTGCAGGAATGACGCGGACCGCGGTCGTCTTGTTATTGACCATGCCGATCGCCGCCTCATCTGCAATGATTGCCGAAATCGTCGTCGCAGGGGTATCCCCGGGAATGGCGATCATGTCGAGCCCGACAGAGCAGACGCAGGTCATCGCTTCCAGCTTATCGAGGGAAATTTTCCCTGCCGTTGCCGATTCTATCATACCGATATCCTCGGAAACGGGAATAAATGCACCCGACAATCCGCCAACGCGGGAAGAAGCCATGACGCCGCCCTTCTTGACCGCGTCGTTGAGCATGGCAAGTGCGGCAGTCGTGCCGTGTCCGCCGACGACTTCCAGCCCAAGCTCTTCAAGGATATGCGCGACAGAATCGCCGCGTGCAGGCGTAGGCGCGAGCGAGAGATCGACAATGCCGAATCTTGCGCCGAGCCGCTTTGCAGCCTCCTTGGCAACAAGCTGCCCCGCACGTGTAATTTTGAACGCCGTACGTTTGATGAGCTCAGCGGCATCCGTCAGATCCGCCTCGGGAATAAACTTGAGCGCATGCTGAACGACGCCGGGGCCCGAAACCCCGACGTTGATGACGGTGTCAGCCTCTCCGACGCCGTGGAATGCACCCGCCATGAAGGGATTATCCTCCACCGCATTGCAGAACACGACGAGCTTGGCACAGCCGAGCCCGTCCTTATCGGCGGTGAGCGCCGCCGATCTGAGAACGATCTCTCCCATTGTGCGGACAGCATCCATATTGATGCCCGATTTGGACGAGCCGACATTCACCGAAGAGCAAAGCCGCTGCGTCGAGGCAAGCACCTCGGGAATCGTCTGAAGAAACTTTTCCTCGTAATCCGCCGTGCCCTTGTGCACGAGCGCAGAGTAACCGCCGAGGAAGTCAATCCCGAGCTGCGTTGCTGCGCGGTCAAGCGCGGCGCCGACAAGTCCGCTCTCTTCAGGAAATGCTGCCGTAATGAGGGAAACAGGCGTGACGGAAACGCGCTTGTTGACGATGGGAATCCCATATTCCCCCGAGAGCGCATTCGCCGTCGGGACAAGTTTTTCCGCCTTGCGGCAAACAAGATCATAGACAGCTTGTGCCGTCTCCTTTGCCGTTGCGCGGATGCAGGAAAGGAGCGAAATACCCATGGTAACCGTACGGATATCAAGGTGCTCCTTTTCGATCATTTCAATTGTTTCGATAACGTCAAATTTGCTGAACATAGTACCCTTTTATACATTGTGCATTGCATCGAAAATGTCAGCATGCTGTAATCTGACCGACATTCCGATCGCCTGTCCCATATCTGAAAGTTCTTTGGCGAGCTCGGCAAACTCCACCTTGCTCTCCGAAGTGTCCACCATCATGATCATGGCGAACTGATCGCCAAGAATGGTCTGAGAAATATCCTCGATGTTAACGTTGCGCTCGAACAAAAAGCCGCTCACCTTTGCAATGATTCCGCGTCTGTCCGAACCTGTGACTGTTACGACTGCTCGCATTGTGCATTCTCCTTAATAATCTCGTATTCAATGAGCAGATTGCCCTGTGAAACAAAACGCACCTCTTCCCCTTCCTCAAAGGGAGGGAAATCTTTTTCCCCGTCCACATAAATCTGACGGATCATGTCCTCATCGCGCTTGATATTATGCACTCTGAAAGTTGCAACATTGACGTCTACGCCGTCTCGCGTAGTCCAGTCCTCGATGCCCGCAAAGGGCGCTACGGAATATTCCTTAAGCCCGACGGTGATAAAACGAAGCATCTTGCAATAAGCGTTACAGCGTTTGAAGCAGATCCCCATATAGGGAAAGAGAAAGATAATATAGATTGCCGTCAAAACACAAGTGACTGCGATCGTCCATGTCTGATTGGGATCCTCGTAAGGGAGCATGACATAGTAAATAAACAGCGCGAGAAATCCTGCAAGATATACGCCCGTCACTGCAAAGAAGATCCCTAGGATACGACGGCGCTGTCTGAAAGCGTTCCAAAGATCGGCGTCCGAATAGAGTTTTGTCATTCGTTCTCCTCCGCGATGAACAGAACGCCGAGTGTATTTCTGCCGCAGTGTCCCGTAATGACAGACCCCGCAACCGTCTCCAAGACCTCATCAAAGGAGAACTTTTCGGCGACTTTTTTTCTTGCAGCTTCCACAACCGCTTCATCCGCCATACTGTTGGTAATGAAACAGCGCGTTTTTTCGTACTTCGGATATTTGACGGCGAGGTCATCGATATACTGCTCGATGCATTTCACCATGCCGCCGCGGTATTTCTTGTCTGCCGTGAGCTGTCCGTCCCTCATCTCGATGAGCGGATGGAACTTCAGAAGCGTGGCGCCGTAAAATGCCATACGCGAGCATCTGCCCCCCTTATAGAGATAATCCAGCCGATCGGGGACAAAGGAAGTATTGACATACGGACGGAGCACGTTGACCTTTTCGACGATTTCCTCTGCCGAAACGCCCGCGTCACGAAGATCGGCCGCTTTCATAATCAAAAGTCCCTGTCCTGTGGAAAGAGCCTTGCTGTCGACGACAAAAACCTTGCCGGGGAAAGCTTTTGCCGCCTCTTGCGCATAGGAGCATGCAGAGGAAGCCTTTGCGGAGATGCTGAAATGAATGACCGTCTTTCCCTCCTCGACATAGGGACGGAAAAAGTCTTCATAGTCCCCGATACTCGGGGCAGCCGTCTTGGGGAGCTCGCCCGTCCTTTCAACATAGTCAAAAATATCCTGCGGAACAATATCCACCCCATCCGAATGAGGGACATCCCCCAAAATAACGGTGAGCGGCATAATTCCGATGCCGCGGGCTTCGACATATTTGCCGAGGTCACAGGTACTGTCAGATGTGATTTGAATCATGGTAGGTCCTCCGTTACTTTAGTTGCGTACAAAAATTCCGTAAATCGAAGCGCGTACATTTTCCAGCCAGGTCGTAATTCCCTTGACAGAAACTGCCCAGTCATGTACCACGCCAACAATACTCTCTTTGTTCAGGAGGGAATATCCGCTCCTGACAATATCTTCGGAATCCGCACTGTTCATGCGGTTGTCGCCCAGAAAAAAGATTTGTCCTTCCCCGACGCAAACTTCGGGAAAATCAGGTGTTCTGCCCTTCGCATACGGCTCGTTCAAAGCCAGGTATTCCCCGCCCTGTTTTTTGAGATAGACGATGCCGTTCTCGCACTTGACACAGTCTCCCTCGACAGCGATCAGCCGCTTAATGATGATCTGAGCGGTAAAGATGGCTTCTCCTGAAGGATCGTATGCATCCGAGCCTGAAGTGTCGATGATGACGATCTCCCCGCGTTCAGCGGCGTTCCCGCGCACAGCATACACGATGTCCCCGCCTTCATAGTCATTGCCGACCAGCTCACCGCCGTAAAGCGTGTCCCGCATCGAACTTCCTTTGACTTCAACGACAATGAGACAATATGCGCGGACAAGGTCAAAGACAAGCACAAGCAGGATAAACGCGAGCAGAAGATACATGATGACAGAGGAAGCACGGCTCTCTCTGCGCTCATTGAGCATAGCGGGACGGCTGATCATTGTCCGTCCTCCGCGATGCGCTTCACGCGTTTTTTCAGCTCATCCGGCGTAAGCATGACAATTCTGCCGCATGTCAGGCACCGAAGTTTATAGTCCGCGCCCGTGCGCACGATCTCCCATAGTTTTCCTCCGCACGGGTGCGGTTTTTTGGTCTCCACAATGGTATGGAGACGAAGCGTTGTCAGATCCATAAGACGTTATTGATGAGCACTTGTTCACTGCCGACAAACACGAGAGAAAGCGCATTTGCAAAGTTTTCGAGATGTAAGCCTGTTGCAGACTTAAACTCTCCTGCATCAAAGAGGATACTCTTCCACTTGCCCCCGCCCGAAATACGTGCTTCGGCGGTGAATCCTTTTTCCTCGTCTTCGTCGAAATAGAATGTAACCTTGATCGTGGCGTCTTCAGCGCAATACGCGTCAAATCGAAGGGAGGCGCCTTCGGGTGCGGAATATCGCGGCTCATTGACGCGATAGGATACAACGCCTGCTTCTGCCGTTGCGCCGAGAATCCCGCCGTATCCCGGGAGAAGTTTTGCATCTACGCCCTTTCCGTCCGCAAAGCAATCGGCAATCGAGCGCGCACGGCGGCGGAACCCGGAAATGCCGTTGAGCGCATCGCGTTCGGATGAATAGATGATGCGGCTTTTGACACAGACATTTTTATATTGCTTTTTCACGATAACTTCCTGAATCTTGGAAGTCACAGAAAAATTGTTGGAATAGTTGGCGAATGCATACACAAGTGCACGATCGCTTTTTTCATACAGATCGAGCGGAAAAGTGCCGATATTGCCGTTCAGATTGGAAGGAACTCCGAGCACGCGCGTCCAGTCACGCGCATGCGATCCCGTAATGCGTTCGGTATAGAAAATACCGTATTCCCGCAACTCCCCTTCTTTATCGAATTCTGCACGGGCGACCAGATTTCCGTTTTCGTCCTCCTCTACCGAAAGAGAGATAGGCTCGCTCACGAAAACCGAGCGTTCTTTCAGGTATTTATCAAGGAAAAGATCAATATCGGCAAGTGAATGCATACCGATGAGTCCATTCCCATGCGAAGAATAAAGAAACGCCTTTTCAATTGCGGGATCAAGTTGCTGGAACGTGTCATAGACTCTGTCGTAGTCATGTTTTTTATCGTTGACAGCAGACAGCAGCAGGACGGGACACCTTACATAAGGGGCATAGCTTTGCGAATCGATCCCCGCAATAAAACGGTGATGCTCTTCGTCAAAGGCCTTCTTTTCCCCTTCCGCAAATTTTTCCATGCCTCGATAAGCGAGCCAGCCCGCCGCACACACGGAGATCATACATGAAAGACGCGAGTAAGGCGCGATCTTGAAAAGAACCTCCCCGCCTGTACGCAGTCCGATCGCACCGAAGCGGGTGATTTCCGCACGCGTGGACAAAAATTTTGCCGCATACCTTGCAACGCCCGCCCATTCGTACCAGCTCGTCTCTTTCGCGGTAGGCTCAGCACGGTCAAGATGACTTCCTGCACGGACATAATTTGCATAATCAATGGATTCGGGATAAACAGTGTGAAGCAATGTTCCATTGTCACCGCAATAATCAACACAGAGCACACCATAGCCGCGCGAAGTAAACCGTCTGATAAACGCCTCATCAAAAGGACAACCCGCTTCGAACAGGATCATGACTGCAGGAAAACGCTCCTCCCCTGCAGGCAGGACATATTGCGCATAGATTTTTACCCGCTCTTTACCGACCTCTCTGCCATAAAAACAGACGTCGCGGAAGATCGTCCCCTCCTCCGTACGTTCGGAGAGTGTCTCTTCCTCCAACGGAAGGCTTTCATCAAAATCCTTCCAAAGGGTTACGGGCGTTAAAAACGTACTAGCCAAATGCCACCTCACTCCATTTCGATTTGCGAGCCGTGTTGCTCGGTTGCTTTTTTCACAAGAAGTTTGCGCTCAATTCTATGTTTGAGTTCCTCAACGTGGGAAATGATCCCGATGGAGAAATGCTCTCCCCTCAGTCGTTCCAGACTGTCCATCACCACGTCAATGAGATGTTCGTCCAGCGTTCCGAATCCCTCGTCAAGGAAGAAAAATTCAATGGGACGAAGCGATCTTGCAAAGATTTCCGCACTGAGAGCAAGCGCCAGCGAGAGCGACACAAGGAACGTCTCCCCACCCGAAAGCGTATATACGCCGCGCAAATTCCCCGCATTGAAATTGTCCCCGACAAAAAATCCCGATTCGTATCTTAAAAAATATCTTCCGTCCGTGAGAGACAGGAGCCGCCTGCTCGCGTTCTCCGCGACGGTCTGCAAATACTCTTCGGCAAAGAATTCCATAAATTTATTGCCCTCGAGTAATTTTCTCAGCCGTTCAAAACGAGAAAAAGTCTTTTCCAGCGAGGAACATTCCTTTTCGATGTCCGCTTTGCGCCGAAGTCCCTCTTCGCTGCGGACGAGCTCATCCTGACCGACGGCAAGCTCACGCGCACACGCTGTACTTTTCGACTCCGTTTCGGAAAGCTTAGCGCGCAATATCGTCAGTTTTTCCTGCGTTGCGTCGGAAAGATCCTCTTTGGAGAGTTCCCGCAAACGTGAACGAACCGCTGCATAGGTATCCTTATATTCCTGAACGCGGATTTGTGCCCTTTCAGGATCGCCGTATCGAGCTGTAAGCGTCTCCGCTTCCTCGCATGAGGAAAACTTACCTGCCGCCAGCGACTGTGACAGTCTGTCTTGCGCGGCCTGAGCACTCTCCTGTGCCGCGCGCGCCTGCTCCGAAGCCGCAATGCGCTTCGCCTGTGCCGACGAAAGGTTCTTCTGTGCAGTCTCCCGTTCCTCTGTGCGGCGCTTGCGCTCACGCCGCAGAGCAAGCAGTTGCGTTTCAAGCGCGCCCGCGTCTTCCGCTGCGGGAGAAAGTCCTTCCGAAAGCGTCGCGATTCGCCCCTTCAACTCCGTATATGCTTCAGAAAGCGTCTGCAGATCGGAAAGATGTTTGTCATATCTTCCCTTTGCCTTTTCAAGAGAAATCAGCTCTTTTTGAAGGCGTTCACGCTCTGCCTGCGACGCCTCATACGCGCGTCTTAAACGCGTAAGATCGGTCGTACCGCCTGCAGAGAGCGTAGTATATTTTTCAATGAGCGGTCTGCTGTCTTCCCCGATCGATGGATGTTTCTTTGTAAGTTCGGTCAATTCGTCCGCAAAAATGGCATATTCCGCATGCAGAAGCGCCGCCTTCCCGTTTTGTTCAGCATAGGCAAGGAAATCACTGCTGCCCTGTTCTGAAAGAGCTTTTTCAATTCTCTCACGTTCTTTTTCATAGGAAAAGTCTGCAAATGCGTTCCTTTCCTCTGAAATTTTGCGCTCTGTGTCTGCCAGTTTTTTGCGTGCGCTTTGCAATTCTTCGATGCGGAATGCCTCGCTCTTGGCGCGAGCAACGCGATCGGACAATGCCTGCTCGTCCGCCTCCGCTTTGGATGCATCCCAGAGCATTGACTCATCAAGCTTCTTTTTTGCGCATTCTTCCGCCTGCACAGCAAGCGTCAGCGCATTCCCGCAATCCTGAACGCGGCGGGCGGCGGATTTCACTTCCTTTGCGTCACGCACAACAACCGACGCCTTGCCGAGACGCTCAAGTTCCTCGCTGAGCGTGCGCATTGCATCCTTTTGTTCCTCTAACTGCGCAAACTTTGCAAGCAGTTTTTCCTGCTCTTCGCGCATTGAAACACGTACAGCGAGCCACTTCTCCTGTTCGCGGACAGACGCAAGCTCTGCACGCAGATGTGCATCTTCTTTCGTCAGTCCCTCAACTTTTTGCTTTAAGGCCGCATTAGACTCGGCGGAAATCCCCGCGTACTGTTCAAGCTTTGTCTGCGCGACGCGAAGATCCTCCTTCGCCTGCGTCATCTTGCCGCCTGCACGTTTCAAGAGTCCTTCGCCATATGCTTCAAGATTAAAAAGTCTTGAGACAAGTTTGAGCCTGTCCGCCCGTGAAGACTTGACAAATTGCGCAAATTCGCCCTGCGGAAGCGCAATACATTTTTCAAAGTCCTTCTGTTCCAGCCCGATGATGCGTTCCAAAAGCGCATTGCCTTCCCGAACGCTGTCCGCTAGGACAAGAAAACGGTCTTCCTTTTTTTCAAATACTTTCAATGTCTGAGCCGCATTTTTGCGCTTTAACTCTCGCTCGACGCGGAACGTACGGCGGCTCCCTTCAAAGACGATCTCAAAAACAAAATGAACATATGCCTTCTCGGCAGAATAGTGAATGATCTCGGCAATACTTCCCGAACGCGAACGCGCCACATTTCCGTAAAGAGCAAATCCGATACAATCAAGAATGGTGCTTTTGCCCGATCCGGTATCCCCAAAGATTCCGAAAATACCGAATTCCAGTAGTTTTTCAAAATCCACTTTTGCAGGCTCGGAAAAGGAATTGATCCCGCAAAATTCCAAAAAGACGGGTTTCATGCTTCCTCCTCCAGCAATTCAAGAAACGCCTGAGTCAGATCGGACGCAGGATCCTCGCCGTATACGCAACGATAGTATTCTTCAAACAGCTGTTTTGAAGAAAGCGAGCTGCGCTTAATAACAGGCGAAGAACTTTCCGCGCGCGTACGAACAATCAGGGAAACAAGCCCGTCATTTGCCGCACGAAGAAGCTGTGTCTCCTGTGACGTGAGCGGAGCAGAAAGACGAAGCGTAAGCTCGATAAAAGCCCCAGGATACTGTTTCAGGAGCGCTGCCGCGCGTTCTACGTTCTCCTCCTCAAGACGTACGAGCTTTCTTCCCGATAAAAGCGGGATCTCTTCGATCTCGAGCGACTTTTCTTGTGTATGAAGAAGAATGACCTGTTTTTTCTCAAATTCATCGAAAGAATACTGCAGCAACGATCCGCTGTATCGAACGTTCCCGCTAAGCTTTTGCGGCTTGTGCAGATGCCCGAGCGCGACATAGTCAAATGCAGAGAAAAGGGAAACAGGCACGGCTCTGGCGCCGCCCAGATCGATATCCCGCTCGCTTTCGCTCACTTTTCCGCCTGCAACAAACAAATGAGAGAGAAGAATATGCGGCATATTGCCCGAAAAGCCCGCCTCGCCGCGTACAATCCAGCGGCGCAGCTTGTCCGCATAGCTCTCGTCCGTTTTCTCCTCTTTCAGACGTGCCTCGTTGGGATAAGGAAGCGCATTGATATAGACTTGTTCCCCGCGCGCATTGGCGATTACAACATATCCTTCTCCCGAGGCGACCGCCTTGACGGCGCGTTCTCCTCCCACGGGAACCACATCGTAACCGCCTCCGAAGAGGTAAATGCCCTCTTCTGCAGCAAGCGGAGCGGAGGCAGCCAACCGTACGCCGTCATCATGATTTCCGCTGACGATTACAACGGCACGTTTTTCTCCCGCAATCCGTTTTACGGCGCGGAAAAACACTTCCTCCGCATCGGCGGAAGGCATATAGGTATCGAATACGTCGCCCGCTACAAGCACGAGGTCAACGTCCCGCTCATCGCAGATGCGGACAATCTCATCAAGCGCCGCGATCTGTTCAGGCAAACGCTCACGGTCCATAAGGCGCTTGCCGATATGCCAATCGGAAGTGTGTAAAATGTTCATGCAAATTTACGAATCTGAAAATTAAATGCGGCAAACAAAAAGACATTGCTTTTGCGGGCCGTTTATGATATACTGTTATGAAAACACGCAAACCGTCTTTTCGCTACAAATCTATCTATACTATTATACAACGGCTTTCAGAAAAAAGCAAGCGTTCGTCCCGCTTTCGGGGAAAACGCTATAAGGAAACTCAGGAGAATTTTTATGTCATTTGCCGCCTTTTCCAAGGATTTTACCGCCAATATGTTCACGAGCGTGGAGAATCAGTTTATTACGAAGTATCTTCCGCAGGCGGACGGTGACGCCGTACGAGTCTATTTGTTTGGACTCTATCTGTGTCAGGTGTCAGGCGATTTCGACGCCGCAACCTGCGCAAAACTTTTGAGGCTCACGCCTGAAAAGATTCTTGAAATCTTCAGCTTTTGGGAAGAATGTGACCTTGTCAGAATCCTTTCCCGACAGCCTCTCTTTGTCGAATATTTGCCCGTCAATGCCGCTGTCGGACGGCCCAAAACTGTACGCCCTGAAAAATACGCCGCATTCAATCGAGAACTTTTTCAGATTCTGCAACGCGCAAAAAAAGATTTCAAACCATATGAAATGCAGCGCATTCTGGAATTTCTCGAGAACAACCCCATGGAACAACAGGCTTTTTTGCTTGTTGCGCAGTACTGCGCCAAAAAGGACGGCGACAAGCTTTCCGCCGCGCACATCCTGAATAAGGCAAACAAGCTCGTCCGCGAGCATAAACTCACTTATGATCAGGTAGAAGCCGATCTTGCCGACTTCAACCTGCGCGAGAAAGAGATTTCCCGTCTGTTCACCCTGCTCGGAATCTCCAAAAAACCTCAGGAATCCGATTATGCCTTCCCTGAAAAATGGGCAGGAATGGGCATGGAGGACGGCGCCGTTGTTGCGTGTGCTGAAGCGCTCGGGAAAGGAACGCTTGCGACGCTCGACTTACTTGTTACCGAGCTCCACGAAAAAGGAATGCATACCGAACAGGAGGCGCGCGAATATCTTGAAAAGAGAAAAGAAGAGGCAAATATCGTTTTCCTGGTCGGGAAAAAACTTGGCATCAAGATCGGTAATCCACGTCCCTTCTGCGAAGAATACGCCGAAAAATGGCTGGAACGCGGATACGACGGCGAAAGTCTTTCTTTGCTCGCCTCCCTCGCAATCAAATTCTCCTATGGCTTCCCCGAGTTTGACAATCTGCTCGATGAGCTCTACTCTCAGGGAATCGTGGACGAAGGAAGCGTCAAGGATTACTGTATGGCGCGCGACAGGCAGTTCCGTCTCCTGCAAAAAATTCAGACGACGTGCGGCGTCATCCGCAAAACACAATCCGCACTCGACATGATTGCAACTTGGCGAAGCTGGAATTTTACGGATGAAATGATTATGGAGGCCGCAAAACGCGCGGCAAGCGCAGCGGCGCCCCTTCCCTATATGAACAAGCTGCTGTCCGAATGGAAGCGAACGGGAATCAGTGCGCCCGAAGCAATTCCGGAACAAGCACAGACACGCCCTACGGCCCAACGCACCGATTACAGAAGCGAAGCCGCAATTTCGGCAGACGCCCGCGGCGAACGAGAACGCTGGTACGCTACCCGCAGACGAGCCGCCGTTTCCAAAGCGGAGCAAGCGCTTGTACGAGCGCAAAAAGACAAACAATTTGCCGAAGCAGAAACTGCTGTAAAGAAAAATGAAATCGAACTTGCGAAAGCAGAAGTGTTTTCTCCCGATAAACTTTCCGACATCCGCGCAAAGCTCGAGGCGGCAAAAAAAGCACGCGCACAGGCACTTACCCGGCTCAATCTTACCGAAGCAGATTTTGCTCCCCGATTTACCTGTCCGAAGTGTTCGGATACGGGATTCCTTCCTGACGGAAAAATGTGTGACTGCTATCAAAAACAGTAAACAGTTAAAAAGCCTGTCCGAAATTGAACAGGCTTTTTTCTTACAAATTTATAGTATTATGTATGACATAGTACTATGTAAAAATTAAAAATTATTCGTATTCTCCATAATCCCGACGATCAGAAGAAGAAAATTGCGCTTCGTGGGGAGACTGATTCCCCCATTTTCCGCCACGCTTTTCAGGCTTGGGTGCCGCTTTGACATCGACAAGGACTACATCGATCCCGATTTTTTTCACGCATTTCAAGTCAATAAAGAGTTCCGCCCTGCCCCAGCGAAAGCCTTTTCCCCCGGGCACAACGATCCCCTGCACACGGCCTTCGGGATAGGTAAACACGACATCGCTTACTCTTCCGAGACGCTTTCCGTCTGTCAGATTGACCGCTTCTTTGCGGTGTAATTCGCAAAAACTCGTTTCCATACTTTCATTGTATGCTCAGCCAAACAAAAACGTGCCTACAAAGACAAAAACACTTAAGCCTCATCCTTTATACGAGTTAGGAATTTCTATCCCCTTGCGCGTATCTGATGCATGCGAGAATGTAGGCAAAGTTGTGCAACGATACTAAGAACGGATTCAGCATTACAGTTCAGAAATCAAGGCAACCAAACAAAACCAGTGACTAAATCGGTATATTTGCCTTGAAGAATAGGGACAATAAAAAGGCGGCTGCCTGTCATTGACAAGCAACCGCCATCCTCTCAACCGATCTCTTTACGCAAGACGCCGATCGCATTTTTTTCAAGACGAGACACCTGCGCCTGTGAAATCCCGACCTCTTCGGATATTTCAGTCTGCGTTTTTCCTTCAAAATATCTGAGCGTCAGGATCTTTCGTTCTCGCTCAGCAAGACGCGCGATCGCGTCTTTTAACGCTACACGCTCTGTCCAAAGTTCTTCGCTTTGGGTTTCATCAAACAGCTGATCCAGAAGTTGCAGGGTATCCCCCGACTTGTTATAAACGGGTTCATAGAGCGAAACAGGATCTGAAATCGCGTCAAGCGCATAGACGACTTCCCTCTCCTGTACCTGCATCACTTCCGCTATACGTTCAATGGTAGCCTCTTCATCGTGCTCTTCCAGGCTTTCACGCACTTTCAGAATTCGATATGCCGCATCACGAATGGAGCGCGACACTCTCAAAGAATTTCCGTCTCGCAAGAAGCGCTTGATTTCACCCAAGATCATAGGAACCGCATACGTAGAAAATTTTACATGAAAGGAAAGATCAAAACCGTCGATCGCCTTAATCAGTCCCACACACCCCGCCTGGAATACATCATCCGAATTGACGTTTTTTGCCCAAAAACGTTTGACAAGCGACAAGACAAGCCGCATATTGCCGACAATAAATCTGTCGCGCGCATCCTTGTCCCCCTCTTTCAGACGCCGCATCAACTCCTCATTCTCCTTATGGGAAAGCTTCGGAAGCCCTGCGGGATCCAATCCGCTGATACAAACCTTTTGCAGCATACTCACCTCCTGACACGGAAAACCGCGTATGTATGGCGGGTATTTAGCAGTATGGACATCAAGGAGAAAATTATTCCTCTTTGCAACTCTGAATAGCCTGATAATTTTCAAGTGTGCGATTCATACAGCACAATATGCAAAGAAATCTGCGCGCACCGATTTCCCTCTTTTCTTTCTCTGATCAAAATTGTCTGACATGTTTTACGGAAATCAAACCAGCCTCGAAATTTCTTTTTTCAGCCGCTCAATGATTTTCTTTTCCAAGCGCGAAATGTAGCTCTGAGAAATTCCCAGTTCATCCGCAACATCTTTTTGTGTCATCTCTTGCTTTCCGCCAAGCCCGAAACGCATATACATGATCCGACGCTCGCGTTCAGGAAGCCGTTTGAGAGCCTCTTTCAGAAGCTCTTTCTCAACGTTGGCCTCAACTCCGCCATATACCGTCTCACTGTCCGTGCCTAAAATATCGGAAAGCAGCAATTCGTTTCCTTCAAAATCCGTATTGAGCGGCTCGTCAAACGAGACTTCGCTCTTTAATTTTACCGTCCGACGCAAATACATGAGAATTTCATTCTCAATACAACGTGAGGCGTATGTTGCAAGTTTGATATTTTTATCTGTCCGAAAGGAATTGATTGCTTTGATCAGCCCAATCGTTCCAATCGAGATGAGATCATCCGCATCGACACCTGTATTTTCAAACTTCCGTGAAATATAGACAACTAAACGCAGATTATGCTCGATCAGTTTTGCCTTGACCGTCTCCGCTTCCTTGTTCTCTTCCAACTTCTGCAGAAGTTCCGCCTCTTCCTTCGCTGAAAGTGGCAACGGAAGCGCTTCGCTCCCGCACAGATAATGTACGACGTTTTCGCCCGTACCGATTTTTTGAAGCCACTGTCTGAGTGCACCCAGTATGTTCATAAGCTCCCTCCGTCAACGCGGTATGTAACAAAATTTGAAATTGTGTTCCGATCTCACCGACCGTAAGACAAACATTTTCATGCAATACGCCGTCAAGTTCAAGACGGCGGCAGCAAAAAACTGGCGACGAACGACTGCCGTTCACAGTCGTGACTGTCATATGCCCGATCGCACGAGGATGCGCACCGAATAATGCAAACACCCCCGCTGCAGAAACAACACAAACCGGAGCACCGCGAAACGTAAGACAGTTTCCGCTGTCCGCATAACCGATCCAAAGACAAGTTCTTGCATCGGTTGACAGTTTACATCGGAACAGATTTTTTTGAACATGGCGGTATCGAAGATACGCGCGCGAACCCGCAAGAACCAAAACCGAAAAAATTCCAGCCCCGCTTAGAACAAGGGCAACAGGCACACGTTCTAAGTAAAACCCTGTCCCGTCTATGGTTTCTATACCGAAGAATGAATAAACAGCAGTCAGAATCCCGCCAAACGCAAACGTCAATGCAAAAAACGCACACGTCATGACAAGATATGGTTTAATCCGTTTTCCTTCCGCGGCAACAAGCGCCATCACCACTCCGAAAAGAAATTTTACCATATAGCCCGCCCATGAAGGCAAAGAAAAAAGCGGATAAAGCACCGCAAATGCACCGCCAAGGCAAGCCGAGAGTAAAAGCTTGAGCACGCGAACTTTTATGCGGGCACACTTTTCGGCGAGATACAACAGCAGCCCGTCCAGCAAGGCGTTTTCCGCAAACGCGTACTCCCAATAGACGATCATTTTCCCCTCGCTCCGTATATGAAATTATAAAGGTATCTGCAGCAAAAAAAAGAAAACCGTATGCCGAATTTTGTCGGAATACGACGCAAATATCGATTTCCCCTCTTGTGATTCAAAGACGGATATGGTATAATCAATTTGGAGGTTATTATGGATATTTCCAATGCTTCACGCTTCCTGCAGAGTTACAATCGAATCGAAGCACAACTAAAGCTGATACACAATGCCAAAGCAACAATGAACTTCACCGATCTCGTTAAAAAGTGCAGCGATGAGGACATCACCGTCCGCCGCTATGCAACTGAATTAATTGACTACGGAAAACTTCGAAATGCAATTGTACATCGGACAGGCGGAATGTCCGATGAATCGGTCATTGCAATCCCCTGTGACGATGTCGTTGAAACTATCGAATTTATCGAAGGGCTTCTCTGCCGTCCGCCACGCCTCATCGACGCAATCAAAGTCAAGAAAATTGCCTCTGTGTTTGCAGATAAGCCCATCCTGACAGCTGTAGAGACATTTCACGAGTACAAGCAAAAAACGCTGATCGTCTATGATCACGGCACGATGGTCGGAGTCATCAACAGCTACGGGCTTTACGCGGAGATCGAGAAACGCATAAAGAACAGCGACAACCTTGTTGATTTTTTTACAAACACTCCTTGCCGTGAAATTTTGCATGATTGTGAGTTGGAGAAATACCGCATCATGAGCCAGGACGCAACCGTATTTGAGGTATTTGTTGCATTTGAAGAGAAAAAGGATCTTCTTGCTGTGATCGTGACAGAAAACGGCGTCTTGGGCGAAAAGGTTCTTTCCATTGTAACTCCGTCTGACTTTCCGCGCATCAACAGGTTTTTGGAAAGCTACAACGTCAAGACCTTCTGATTCTTCGCTTTTACTTTCTGTAAATAAATTACAAAAAATAAAAATTATTTTCAGAAAAACTATTGACAAAAGAAGATTACGTGATATAATGAAAGCACAACAAGGGAGTGACCCAAGGAAGTTCCCCAAAGTACGGAATTAAATCGGAGTTTCGCAAATTTATTTCAAGTAAGTTTCTTTCAGAAATTAAATTCAGAATGCATCCTCTGCGGGCCGATCGATAGGATCGGTGCAGGAAGAATAGATGGAAGAGGGAAACAAGCAAGAAAAGAATAAGCAAAAACCGAAAAAAGACCGGAAACAGGAAGCGAAACCGTATTCCACCCGCAGACGTAGCGTTTCGCGTACGGAAACAGACAGGGAAAACGAGCACCAAAGGAAATTCCATTCGTTGCATGGGTTTAGCATCTTCCTGAAAGCCAAACGATGACTGATTGTGAAAGTATCATTTGCAAATTGCCAACGATACAGAAGCCATCCCCCTATCCGAGGCAAAAGGAAAAACGGAACGCAAAAAGGAAAGAAATTTCCGATCAAAAGTCAGGAATTCAACCAAACAAGACGCAAAAGGCATATGAGGTTGAAAAGTGTAAGTACGACTTAGATCAGAACTTTTCGGAATCAACGTCCGCAATGATGATAAATGCCATGAATTTTAGGGGCGTATCGCAAGATACGCCCCTTATTTGTTGTACTTTCGTCTAAAAAATCCCCTATTTCAATTGGGGAAAGATAAAAGATACCTTCAGCAAATTACAATTATTATAAACTGATTATATTATTAATATTACACAGTTCAATTAGCAAAAAAGAAACCCGTTTCCTAGGTGCCTGATGCAATATGGCTCTATAGCAAAAGCGATCGCTAACGGGCTACATGGTCTATTGCCATTTCTCCCTCAAGTATTTCTACTCCTTTCCATTGACACAGTTCTCGGATTATCTCCATTATTGCTTTTCTGTGACTTTCGTAGAATACTTTTCTTCTGTACTTTGGCGCAAACACTATGTGATACTTGCAATTCCATTGGCTGTGTGATAATATTTTATTGTCATTAGAAGTCATTTCTTTTGTCCTCCGTTTTGTTCTTTGATGCAACTGGCAGGTCGCATCTCTATTTTAACAAAACGGAGTTTTTTTCAATACCACATCGGCAAAAGCCTATTTTTGAACCCCCAGACTATCTGGGGGTTTTCGTTATACAAAAAGCGGCGGCGCTTTGAAAGCGCCGCCGCTGAATCATGAAAAGTTTAATTTTCTTTATTTTTGATATACTCGTCAATTGCCTTTGCCGCAGTCTTTCCTGCGCCCATTGCAAGAATGACCGTAGCCGCGCCAGTGACTGCATCGCCGCCGGCATATACTCCGTCAAGACTTGTCTTTCCGTTCTCATCGGCGATAATCTCTCCGCGGCGCTGGGTTTCAAGTCCGGGCGTTGTCGTTTTGAGCAGAGGGTTGGGAGAAGTACCGAGTGCCATGATGACACAGTCGACATCCATATCGAATTCGCTCCCAGGAACCTCCACGGGACGACGACGGCCCGATGCGTCGGGTTCACCGAGCTCCATGCGGACACAACGAAGTCCGATGACATTGTCATCCTTATCCGTCAGAATTTCCACGGGGTTTGTGAGGAGCTTGAAAACGATCTCTTCTTCCTTGGCATGTTCGACTTCCTCGCGACGGGCAGGAAGTTCCGCTTCCGAACGGCGATAAACGATATAGACCGTCTCCGCACCGAGACGCTTCGCACAGCGTGCTGCGTCCATGGCGACATTGCCACCGCCCACAACAGCAATATTTTTCGCATGCATGATGGGCGTTTCACTCCCTTCCTCATACGCCTTCATGAGATTGGTACGCGTGAGGTATTCGTTAGCGGAGAATACTCCCTTGGCACCCTCGCCTTTAATACCCATAAAGCGGGGAAGCCCCGCTCCCGTTCCGAGGAATACAGCTTCGAAACCATACTCCTCCTTAAGCTCATCAATGGTGAGAATGCGACCGATAACAGAGTCCGTCTCTATCTTGACACCGAGCGCCTTCAGTCCGTCCACTTCCTTCTGGACAATGGTTTTGGGAAGACGGAACTCGGGGATCCCGTAGACGAGTACCCCGCCCGCCACATGAAGCGCCTCAAATACGGTAACATCATATCCGAGCTTAGCAAGGTCGCCTGCACAGGTAAGCCCTGCAGGGCCTGAGCCGACAACGGCAACTTTATGCCCGTTCGACTTCGGCTTCGCAGGAGCAGCGGTTGCATGATTCATATGCCAATCAGCCACAAAACGCTCCAATCTGCCAATCCCGACCGGCTCTCCCTTGATGCCGCGAGTGCACTTACCCTCGCACTGCGTTTCCTGCGGGCAAACTCTGCCGCAGACAGCAGGCAGCGACGAGGTACGCGTGATTACCTCATAGGCCTCTTCAAACTTCCCTTCTGCAACGCATGCGATAAAATCGGGAATATTGACAGCTACGGGACAGCCGTTTATGCACGGCTTGTTTTTACAATTCAGACAGCGCTTTGCCTCATCGACGGCAGTCGCCTCATCATAGCCAAGCGCAACTTCCTTAAAGTTTTTATTCCGAACAAGCGGCTCCTGCGAGGGCATCGGATGTTTTTTGGGATCCATATTGAACTTGGGCATATCAGGACACCTCCTTCTTAAAGAGATTGCAGTGCATCTCTCTTGCCTTTGCTTCAAATTCCGCATAGGTGCGAGACCGCTTCATTGCTTCGTCAAAATCGATGAGATGCGCATCAAAGTCAGGCCCATCCACACAGGCAAACTTCATCTCTCCGCCTACAGTGACGCGGCAGCAGCCGCACATCCCTGTACCGTCGATCATAATGGGATTCATGCTTGCAACCGTCTTGATCCCGTAAGGCTTGGTTGCAGCAGCGACAAATTTCATCATGATCAGCGGACCGATCGTAATGACTTCGTCAAACGTCTCACCGCTCTCCAGCAGTCGGTTGAGCGGAACACAGACGTTTCCCTTTTCGCCATAAGAGCCATCATCTGTCATCATGAAGAAACGACTGCTGACTTCCTTGAACTCCTTTTCCAGGATGACAAGATCCTCATTACGGAAGCCGACAATAGACGTCACCTCACATCCCTGCTCATAAAGCGCACGCGCAACGGGAAGCGCAATGGCACACCCGACGCCGCCTCCGACAACCGCAACCTTCTTCAGCCCCTCGATATGGGTCGGGGTTCCGAGCGGTCCGACAAAGTCCGCAAGACATCCGTCCTGCGGAAGCGTCGCAAGCGTCATCGTTGCTCCGCCGACAATCTGAAAGATAATGGTAACGGTCCCCGCTTCCAGATCACATCCCGCGACGGTGAGCGGAATACGCTCCCCGCGTTCATCCGCACGCAGGATAACAAACTGCCCGGCACGCGCCTTTTTCGCAACAAGAGGCGCTTTGATGTCCATCCGCATAACGGTGGGATTGAGCGCTTCTTTCTTTACGATTTCAAACATACGCACGATCTCCTTAGTTTCATTTCCAAAAATTATTATACTATTTTCCGCGAATCTTGTCAATGAGCAAACCAAGGATTTTTCTGCGATTTCCGTCCGCTAATCCGTTGACTTTCCCTTCGTAATAAGATATAATGACAATTAGTTCAAAAAATGAAATAAATATTGGAGAAACCCATGAACAAAATCCGAATCGTCACCGATTCGAACAGCGGCATCACGCAGGAAGAAGCAAAGAAACTGGGAGTCTTTGTGGTTCCGATGCCCTTTTTAATCAACGGTGAAGAGTACTACGAGGACATCAACCTCACACAGGAACAGTTCTACGTACATTTGCGCGGAGACGCTTCTGTCTCCACATCACAGCCGTCCATTGCTTCCGTAACGGAACTTTGGGACGAACTTTTAAAAGAAGACTGCGAAATCGTGCACATCCCGATGTCAAGCGGTCTTTCCGAGACGTGCCATACCGCACAAAGTCTCGCCAAAGAATACAACGGAAAAGTACACGTCGTTGACAATCAACGCATTTCGGTCACACAAAAGCAGAGTGTACTGGATGCACTCAAACTGGCAGAGAACGGCATTTCCGCTTCTCAGATCAAGGAGATTCTGGAACAGACAAAGCGCGACAGCAGTATCTATATTGCTCTTGATACCCTCAAATATCTCAAAAAAGGCGGAAGACTTACGCCTGCCGCAGCCCTTATCGGTTCCATTCTGCGCATTAAACCCGTCCTGCAGATCCAGGGAGAAAAGCTTGACGCCTTCAAAAAAGTACTCTCTCTCAAACAGGCAAAGCAGGAAATGATCGGAGCGATCAAGCATGATCTTTCGACGCGCTTTGCACAGTTCCGCGCAAACGGGGAAATGACGCTCTCCGTTGCACATACAGACAACTTCGCTGAAGCGGACACATTCCGCAAAGAACTGGAACAACTCTTCCCTGACGTTCCCGTGTTGTTTGTTGACCCCCTTTCACTTTCCGTATCCTGCCATATCGGACCCGGCGCTCTCGCCGTCACTGCAACTCGCAGACTTTAATTGATCCAGTTAAATGAAAAAGAGCGGATTTCCGATCCGCTCTTTTCTAATAATACCCTAGTTTACAATTATGATTCCTCAAGAATGCGGATGAGCATAGGAATATCCGCACTGGTAAGTAAATTGACGATCTTATCCCCCACATAGCCGCTCTCCGTTACAACGACAGCGAGAAGTTTCCGATTATCCTCAAAAGCATCGATCGCCTCTTGCACGGTATCCTTCCTGCCGAGGACACGGTAAAAGCGGTTCATATCCTCTTCCTGTAAAACCTGCGCGCAGGGAGTCATGAGGTATTCATCCACATCCTCGCCGCGTTCAAGCGCCTGACCGATGACTCGCACAATCCGACGATTATTGAGAATCCCGATCATTCTGTCCTTTCGATAGACGGGTAAATTGGAATAATTGGTCTGCGCGACCCGAACAAGCGCATCGCCCAGCGTTGCATCCGCATCGATCCCGGTTACGTTTTTTTCCTTGAGCACGGACAGTCTCGGCGGCATGGATAAAAGATCCGCAACATGACAGAGCTGTCTTGTCACTTCATCGCACGGTTCGGCAATGATCAGGTCCTTTTTGCTGTCGTGCACAATCACATTTCGCAATTTGGCACAAAGAAGCAAGTCATCCTCATACTTGCGCACCGTATTATTAAACTCTGCACACCGACGCACGAGATCAGAAAATTGCAAATTCCCCTTCCCGCGATAAATAGCCCTCAAACGGGAATCGATGGTATTATAAGCAGAAATAAAATCGATCGCATTGCTCATGGATAGAGTATAGCATACCTTTTAGGAAATTGCAAGAGCAGATATATATTTCCATCTCAGCGAAATCAGAACGATTCTGTCCCACCCCACAAACGAATCAAATCCGCGCACCCGAACTCACCGCGGAAAGCGGGTATACGACGGTCATTTCCGCAACGCGCCAGTATACGGGAACCATCCAAGCAGCAACGCCTGTTCAGGCGTTCTTCAGAGAATGTCCTTATCAAGCTTTGCAGGCAAAGTAAATGATGCTAAAATCCCTTCCGTCCGCTTCGGAAAAATCCTCGGCGGCGCGTCTCGACAAGATGATATTCCTGTTCTTTTTCAAGATCATAAAGGCAGGGACTCTTTGCCGAAGCAAAGCGTACCTTACCACCGATATCGGCAATGAGAGAGTACCCGTATCCGCACAGAATGACGGGAATCCCGCATAGAAACGCCTGCGCTCTCGCAAGAACGGGCTCAAGCCCCTCTGTCAGTTGTTCAAAGATACATACAGCCGCATCTGCGCCGCAGACGGACAACGTTTCAATGACGCGCGAAAAATATAAATCCTCGGCGACGACAATGCCGAGTTTCCCCGCAGAAGTCTCGTAAATCTTCACGCCCGCGCCTGCACGATAGGCACCGCCGTCGATGCGGTTGACCATATCCGAGACCCCGAGCACGCGTCCCTTATCGGCTACGACAACCGACTTCCTGCGCATGCCGCGCGCATCGGTGAAGCAGCCGCTGATAACAGTGCATCGTCGTTCGCGCGACAAAAGCGCTACATCCGCGAACAGCCCCGTTTCCCCTTTTAGTTCGCGTTCATAACTCACTTCGCCAAGCGCCTGAAATCCGCAAAGAATGACATCCGTCTGCCCTGCGCTCTGACGCTCCGTATAATCGGCAAGACTCCCGCTTGTTACAAAACAGATCCGCATCATCCGTCCCCCTCCCGCAGTATATGCCGCAGGGGGATTTTTTGACAAAAAAAGGTACGGAATAATCCGCACCTTGAAAAGTCTTACCTGCACAAAGATTTATCTGTGACGTCCCTTAAAAAACAGGGCAACCGTTCCCGCACCCGAGTGCGTCCCGATAACGCTTCCGATCATATTGACAAAGAAATTGCGCGTCCCGAACCGATTCTTGATGAGTCCGATGAGATAGTCGACATCTTCCTGACAATCTCCGTGGCTGATGAAGATCGGATCGTCTTTGCCAAGCGTCTGCAACTCCGTCATCTTGTCAACCAGCGCAGCAAGCGACTTTTTTCTGCCCATCGTCTTTCCGATCGCAATCAGATGACCCGCATCGTCAACATAGAGAACGGGCTTGATATTGAGCATCTTTCCGACGACTGCCGTCGCCCCTGAGACTCTGCCGCCGCGCTTCAAATGGAAAAGATCGTCCACCGTAAAGAAATGGCAGATCTGCCCCTTGAGCTTCTCTGCATACTCGGCAGTTTCTTCGAGCGTCGCACCCGAATCTGCTTTTTTGACAATATAATCGATGAACAATCCCTGTCCAAGAGAGGCGCAAAGCGAATCCACCACTCTAATTTTTGCGGCGGGATATTGCTCCGCAAGCTGTTTGGCTGCCGCACAATAGCTCTCATACGTTCCCGAAAGCCCGGACGAAAAAGATATTACAAGTACGTCTTTTCCGGCTCTCACAAATGGCTCAAGGTGCGCAAGCGCCTGTGCAGGCGTGATCTGGAAAGTCTTCGGCATGGCGCCGCCGCGCAGAAGTTCATAGAACTTTTTGACATCCATTGTTGCACCGTCGTCGCCGCCGTATGTGACGCCATCCAGCGTGAATCCAAGTTGCACGCATGCAATGTCATGCTGGACATAATAGTCCTCAGGGAGATCGCTTCCCGTATCCGTCATCAGTACGAAATTTCTTGCCATAGTTGTTTCCATCCTAAAAGTTATTCAGAACAGACTCTCCCCCTGTTCACAAAAATTATACACAAAGGAAACAAATTTGTCAATCGCTTACAGGAGGAACTCATTGCAGAACTGTAAAATTTTTAACCCGCACGATGCGGAAGGTAATTGTTACAACCCCTCCGCTCTTTTCCTCGCGCAAGGAAAAATCGACACGACCGTCAAGGTCAAAATATTCCTGTGCAACATGCGCAAAATCACGGACTGCGGCTGCTTCACATTCTTCGGATATAACCGCTTTGTCCCGACGAAGAAGATTTTCCAAACGTTGCATTTCTTCTGTTTTCATGCTCTCCCCCTTCCCCCTGCATACGCAGTTACTTTTTGCTCGAGGACCCTATCCGCAAGCAATCGAAACCCTCTGGAACGCAGGACAATATTTTCCGAAAAGACCTTGTCCTCTTCCGCAATGGCCGCAATGAGCGGAATGCGCAATGTTGCGGCGATCTCCTCGGGAGAAAGCAATTCTGTGCGACGTCGGTCTCTGCGTACGAGATTGACGACAAGCGAGACTTTGGAGAATCGGTAGCTTTTCAGAATTCCGGTGACGCGATCTGCATCGCGGAGTGCCGAGATGTGCGGCGTCGTGACAAGCAGCGCCTCCTCTGCGCATGATGCCGCACGATGAAATCCGTCCTCAATTCCGGCAGGAGAATCGAGCAGAATAAAATCAAACTGCGGCGAAAGCGTCTCCAGAACGAGACGAATCGCCTGCGGAGAGATATACTGCTCCAGAATTCGGTTGCTTGACAGAGAATAGAGCGTCGGATAATATGGGTGCGGAACAAGTGCCTGTTTGGCGCGGCACCTGCCTTCGACTGCATCAACGATGTCATAGAGCGCTCTGTTCTCAACTCCAAGCACGACATCCGCGTTATTGAGCCCGAAATCGAGATCGCAAACGACGACCCGATATCCTTTGCGCGCAAGCTGTACGCCGAGATTACAGCAGACCGTCGTCTTTCCGACGCCTCCCTTTCCCGACGTGATTACGATCTTTCTTGCCATATACCCTCCCGCGCGCGCGTTTTTCCGTATTTTATCATATTGCGATTCGCGGAATGGGGAGAAATTTTGCAGAAAAAGGTCTGAAATTGACAAAAATGCCCCACCATACGGCGGAGCATTTTTTACTTTCCGAGCAATTCGCGGATGTACTTTTCGTATTCTTCATCCGTAAGTTTTTTGATCTTCTTCTTTGCCATAGGCGCGCCCCTTTGGTGTTCGTAGTACCACAAGTATGGACGAGCCCGCTAAATTTTATTCTGTTCGAAGAGCAATTACGGGATCTTTCTTCGCTGCCGACTGTGCGGGAATCAGACCCGAGATAAGCGTCAGAACAACACTGACCAATACCATGATGAGCGCTGTGGTAAACGGCAGAGCGGCAATCCCCGCAATTCCTGTCAAAGTCTGAATGGCAATATTGATGAACAACGAAATGAAGTAAGATAGCCCGATTCCGATAAGTCCCGCTGCCAGACCGATGATGAAGGTCTCCGCATTGAAGAGATTCCTGACATCCTGTTTCCGAGCACCAAGCGATCGCAAAATACCGATTTCCTTGATTCGTTCCACAACGGAGACATAGGTAATAATACCGATCATGACCGACGAAACGACCAGGGAAATGGCTGTAAATGCCACCAGGACATAGGTTATAATGTCAAGAATTTGCTGCACCATCCCCATGAGAAGGCCGACCGTATCGGTATACGTAATCTGCAATGCGCGGTTTTCATCGGTATCGTCATGGCCTGTATTCCATTGATCGAGATAAGCAAGAATGTTCTCCTTGCTGTCAAAATCTTTGGCATAGATGGAAATACGGCTCACATCGTCGCTTCCGCCCAAAGTTTTGATAGCCGAATCGGGCGTCTGCGAAATATAGACATTCACCCCGGGCAGTACTTCATACAGCGTATAGCCGCTTGAAAGGTTTTCGGTCACCGCAGGCATCAGATACAAACTTGTTTCGCCATAGCTGAACTTCGCTTCATCGCTGTGCATCCATTGCACGATCTGCGAGTTCTTATTACCTTCAATGTACGCTTTAACGGTATTTTCCGTGAGATTGAGTCCCGAGGAAAGACAGCCGTAAGAAAGCCCCTCTTTAAGGCGAAGAATTCCGGAAATTTCCAAATTAAGTCCTTCCCCTTCTTCCGCAGTGAAGGCATCATTGCTGCGCTGTCCCTGGTAGGTAAATTTGTATTGACCGTTCATATAGGACATCTGTGTCCAGCCGGCATTCTCGGTGTATACTTCATCATTATAGAAAAACGTATACTTTTTACCGAGAATATCATCAAAATTGACTTTATCTGCGTCGGGATCTACCTGTTCAGAACTGTCCTCATCACCGAGATTGAACAGATCCATAAAGCGATCTTCTTCCAAAAGTCCGAGTTGCGCAAGCGTGAGGTCGGTCACTTGATTGTTGCTTCCGACAACAAGTACCACTTCATTTTCATTTTGCGGGAAATGTCCGGCAATGACATCATACTGTGAAAGAACGTATTCGCCGTATCCGAGGTTGGAATCGTCCGATGTTCCGGGCATGACATTGACAACATCAAGGAAATAATCCGCATACCCTACCAACGAGCCATATTGCGAAGCAAAAGTCATCAGATCGCTGATATATTTACTCTTGAGGTTGGACAGCGATCGGGTTGTCAGCTCTGTTGTAGAGCTGGTATCGTCGGGGAAGGTTTCTGCCTGCAAAAAGAGGTTATCCGAAATCGCCGCTCCGTAGCCATACATGATTTCAGCGTACCATTCAGAATCCATGCTCTTCAGATAGGAAAGATATTCATCCGAAATGTTATTTTGCGTCGCCATCCCGTTTGCAAGACTGGTCAGGAAAGAATCGATATAAACTTTATCGGTGAGTTGCGACATATCCGGCATATCCTGCGGTGCGGTAAAGGAAGTCATCGCCGAAGCAATATCAAACGAACTTTCCGAAATCGTGACGGGATAGTAGGAAAGCATATCCTCTTCCGTCTTTTTAACATAATTGTTAAACCCATTTGAGAGCGCAAGCACAAGACTCACGCTGATAATGCCGATACTGCCCGCAACGGAAGTCAGTACCGTGCGTCCCTTTTTGGTAAGCAGGTTCTTCGCACTCAGCGCAAGCGAAGTCAGAAAACTCATGCGTGCGCGCGGTTTCTTTTCTTTTTTGCCCTTTTTCGTCTTTGCTTCTTTTTCGGGGTAATCGGACATCACAGGTCTTGCCGCCGATGTGTTTCCTTCCTCTGAGCGCGCTTCTGAAGGAGCTTCCTGCGATTCCTCGACATTTGCAGAATCACTCTGCGTGACATTCAATGAGTCTACAGTGACGTCAGCTTCCTGTTTGTGCTCCTCTTCTGCAGAAGAATCATAGGGCATGGAATCGGATTCCACCATACCGTCCTTGAATTTGACGATACGCGTCGCATACCGATAGGCAAGCTCAGGATTGTGCGTAACCATGATGACAAGGCGTTCACCCGCAATCTCTTTGATGAGTTCCATAATTTGGACACTCGTCTCAGAATCAAGCGCGCCCGTCGGTTCATCGGCAAGCAGAATATCGGGATTATTGACCAGGGCACGCGCAATGGCAACGCGCTGCATTTGTCCGCCCGAGAGCTGATTGGGACGTTTGTGCAGCTCCTTTTCCAATCCGACTCTTCTGAGGGCCTCCGTGGCGCGGCGCCTGCGTTCTTCCTTGCCCACCCCTGCGATCGTCAGGGCAAGTTCCACATTCCCGAGCACTGTCTGATGAGGGATAAGGTAGTAAGTCTGGAAAATAAAGCCGATCCTGTGATTACGATAAATATCCCAGTCACGGTCCTTATAATTTTTTGTAGAGCGACCCTGAATAACAAGATCGCCCGACGTATAATGATCAAGACCGCCTATGATGTTTAAAAGCGTCGTTTTTCCGCAGCCCGAATGTCCGAGAATACAGACAAATTCATTTTCACGAAATTCAAGGTTCACACCTTTGAGCGCAACTACATCACCGGAGGCTGCTTTATAGACTTTCCGGATATCTGTTAATTTCAGCATACATCTCCTTGTTTGTCGCAAAAAAGTGCGGCCGAAGATTATAATTTCGTTATTTACTCGGCAGAACCTTTTTCTTGTGCAATGGCATTCATCACATTGTTAATTGCCTTATGAATTTCGTCATAGAGTGCAAAGAACTGTTTCACCTTCTCTTCGCCGATCTCTTTGACAATGCGTTCCATCGTTGCATTGGCTTCCTTGCACTGTTCCTCAAAAACTGCGCGCGCATCTTCGGAAAGGCAGATATAAGCAATTTTTCTGTCCGTAGGAGAATCTACGCGCGTGACAACTCCGTCCTTTTCCATTTTGGTCACAATCTGCGAAACGGCAGAACGCGTAATTCCAAGACGGCGTGCGAGCTCAGAGGAGATTATGTTCTTCCCCTTCTCTTCTTCAAGAATGACTTCGCGCAGAAGGCGGAACTCCGTTCGGGAAAGCTCATGCGCCCCCGCGAAGAAGTCGATGTTTTCCATGCTGCGCATCAGCTGAAAACATTTGATGAGATATTCGTTGATTTCCATTTTTTATCCTCCTGTAGAGTTGTATTTCTCTGAACAATTTACCAACTTTATTATAGTCCTGCCGATGAAGAATGTCAACCCCATAGGGCAATAATTCATATGAATTCACAATTTTCTCATTTTTTACACGGAGGCTTCCCAATATAAGAATACAGTGTACACTCAAGCCTGGCATTCCAAAAATGGCGCTTTTTATCCGCCCTTCCGCCGAACGCTCTTTCTGCATTCTCATAGGAGGAGAGAAAATAGCAGCTCCAATCGGGCAAAGCGCGGAACATCTTTCCGAAATCGCGGTAAAGCCCTTGCAAATCGCAATCCCCCATCCGTTCACCATATGGCGGATTACAGATAAGGACCCCGTTGGGCTGTTGAGACGTAAACCTGCGCATATCCTGCGTACGGAAAATGATGTCTTTCTCCACACCCGCGCGTTGCGCATGAAATTTTGCGAGTTCGATTGCCTTAGGGGAGATGTCCGAGGCAAAAATTTCGCTTTCGGCATTATCTTTCTGCATGGCTCGCGACTCTTCGCGTGCAGTACGCAAAATGCCTGCAGGAGCGCATTTCCAGTGCGTAAAATCAAAATCGCGCGAAATTCCCGGTGCAATATTATGCAGATAGAGCGCCGCCTCGACGGGAAGTGTTCCGCTTCCGCAAAAGACGTCCGCAAACGGTTTTCCCGCTCTGAAAAAAGAACTCTCGACCATGGCAGCGGCAGTCGTCTCTCTGAGCGGCGCATCATAGTTGCGGATACGGTATCCCCGCTTATGAAGTCCGTCGCCTGAGGTATCCAAAGTAAGATATGCCGTATTTTCATTGAGAAACACACCGACGATCACGCGCTCCCCGCGTTCATCCAACGAACTGACACCGAATTTCTGCATAAGCCGTTTCGTGATCGCCTTCTTGACAACGCCGCCCGTTGCCTTGATTGCCATGAGGTTACTCTTGACACATTTTCCGTCCATCAGGATGTGTGAATGCGGAGAGAGCCATTCCTCCCATGCAATTGCGGAAACTCCGTCAAAGAGTGCGTCAAAATCGGGGGAGGGAAATTCCCCCACCCCGATGAGTACGCGCTCGCCTGCCCGCAGGCAGACATTGAGACGGGCGACGTCCTGCCATGTTCCCTCAAGGCAAATTCTGCCCAAAAGCGCAGGACAGTCCCCGTAACCGAGCTTGCTGAGCTGCCGTTTCACGGACGCTTCCACGCCCGATGCGACAGGAATATAAAGTTTCATTTATGCACCCTCTTCTTCATCTTCCTCATCCTGCGGCGTTTCCGGGACACAAGGATTGAGCGGTGAAGTGACTGGCGTCATGTCATATTTGTCATCCAGATCCCCGAGCAGTTCCTCAATGAGATCTTCGCGCGTGATGATCCCGACAGGTTTATCCTCTTCCGTTACGATCATCATATGTTCGCGCGCTGCCTGCATGCGTTTGAGAAGCGAAGACGATTTTTCCCCGACCGTCGTCGACGAAACAGGTCTTACAAGCGGCACGAACTGTTTTTTCCCCGAAAGCAATGCTTCGTAAAAATCAGCACGGTATAGGATCCCGACGATATTGCTCTTCTCCCCGCGCCAGACAGGAATACGGGAAAAATTCGTCTCACGGAAAATACGGAATACCCTCTTCTCGCTTTCGTTTGTACCAATCGACGTCACGCGCTCGAGAGGAATCATACAGTTTCCGACGCACAGCTCGTCAAAGCGCAGAGTGCGGTGAATAAGTTCCTGCTCCGTTTCATTGAGTACGCCGTCCTCTTTGACATCGGAAACAAGCATTTTGAACTCTGCTTCGGTATATTCCGCCTGTTTTTTGCGATTGAGACGGAACACAAAAAAGACAAACGTCTCCCATCTTCCGAACAGCCAGTTGAGCGGGTACAGGATGATGGTAAATACATACAAGGGATACGCCGCAAAGCAAGCAAACGCTTCAGGATACTCTTTAGCGATGGTCTTTGGCGTAATTTCACCGAAAATGAGGACAACAACTGTGAGAACAATGGTTGAAATTGTCGGTCCCAGCCCCTCTCCGAGCAGCGCCACAAACAACACCGTACCAATGGTCGAAGCTGTCGTATTGACGATGTTGTTCCCGATGAGCAGCGTCGTCAGAATTTTGTTATAGTTCTCGCTCAGTTTGAGCGCAATCTGCGCCGATTTCTTTTTTGCAGCAAAACGGCGCATGCGAACCGAAGAAAAGCTTGTATATGCGGTCTCCGTTGCGCTGAAGAATCCAGAAAATACAATCAGGATCACAAGTGCAATGATAAGAGCGGTCATAGTTCCGCTGTCCATTTATGCGCCTCCTATGCCTGTTGCGGCGCCACAGGCGCCGTCGGAAGAGAGGTAACGGGAGTCAAATCGTACCTATCATCTACGTCACCGATGAGCTCTTCCACCATATCCTCGCGCGTAATGATGCCGAGTGCGTTGTCCTCGGAACCGACCGCAAGCATGTGTTCCCGCATCGTGCAAAGGCGCTCCATAAGCTCAGACACCTTTTCATCAGGGGAAACAAAGGAAACAGGACGGATGATATTATCAAAATCACGCCTTCCCGCTATCATATTTTCATAGAAATCTGCGCGATACAACAGTCCCTCTATGTTTCGCTTTACCCCTTTATACACGGGAATACGCGAAAAATTGGTCTCACGGAACAATTTGTATACAACGCGTTCGTTCTCACGTACGTCCACCGCAACAGTCCGATCGAGCGGGATCATACAATCTGACACCTTGAGCTCGTCGTAGCGCAGCGTCCTGTGAATAAGTTCCTGTTCCGTCTCATTGAGAACACCCTCCTTGCCGACATCCGAAACAAGCATTTCGAACTCTTCCTCGGTGAGTCTGGGCTGTTTCTTTCCGAGACTGAAAAGACAAAAAATAAACTTCTTCCAAAGCCCGAATAGCCATACAACGGGCAGGAAGAGGTATGTACAGACCAGAAGCGGATAGGCAGCGGCACATGCGAACGTCTCAGGAACACGTTTTGCAAGGATTTTCGGTGTAATTTCTCCGAAAATAAGCAAAACAATCGTTACAACGACCGTCGAGATCGTCGGTCCGAGTTCCCCGCCGAGAAGCGACGTGAAAATGAGCGTACCGACGGTCGCAGACGCAATGTTTACGATATTGTCCGCAATCAGCAGCGTCGTCAGGACCCGATTATAATCCGCACTCAGACGAAATGCCATGCGTGCGGTCTTTTTCTTCTTTGCGAAGCGCCTCATGCGCACCGCAGAAAAACTGGTGTATGCCGTCTCCGTCGCACTGAATAACCCCGACAAGACGACAAGCACAAAAAGTGCGATCAACAGTCCAATACATCGACTGTCCATAGATAGGAAATTACCTTATACCTCCTTCATGACGGAAAATCCGTTTATTTTTATACCCACGTTTCCCCAACGCCGGGAAAGCGTAAATATCTGATTTAATATATTATAGAGTAAGTCTCTGTTCCTCAGTCCTTCAGGATTCTTCAAGTTCAACCGAAACCGTAGGAATGCGCCGACCGATCTTGCACAAACGAACATCTCCTCGCGCTCCACGCTTTACCACATGCGGACGCTCATCCGTACGCGGTACAGCAGGGAAAAGAAAAGCATCCTTATGGACAGGCAAAGCTTCCTTGACCTCTTCCGCAGACTCTTTTACCGCAGGCATCTTTGTGCTTTGCAAAGCATCTGTTTGTGTCGTTTTTGGTTGTACAAACTGCTGCTGAGCATTCGTGTTTTCCTGGTCTTTTTCAGCACGATTTTTGCTTACGTCCTCCGTGACGGTTTCCGAGGAAATTTCAGACGGAATCTCCGGCTCGGGCAAAAGCCAATCGGGGATACGATCAGGCACGGGAGCATGGATCGCTGACATCAAACGATTGTGTGCCATCGCACAAGGAAATTGCTCATTGCGATCACAATAGCGACAGCGCGCATATCGTCCGCACATATCGCAGGCATGGATTTCGCTGTCCTTCCACTTTTCAGCATCGAGAAATTCCTGAAGTTCCTTGATCGTCATTTTCGCCATCTCCGAAAACACTTTCGTTTATTATACACTATTTTTCCATATAAAACAAGTGGCAAATGCAAAAAAACTGCATTCGCCGCAAGAAAATACCATTATTTATGATAATCTGTGAGAAATGACCCTCGTTCTCCGCCCTTTCTCCACCCGACAATACAATCAAGCGCAACGTTGTGTAAACTGCGGAATACGTTATTTGCCGCTTCGGGATTTGTCTGTTCCATAAAAGCGAGCAGCTCTTTCATCTCCTTTCGCTTACTCTCCTCTTCCTTGCCTGCAACACGTTCGGTAAAACGGCAGGCACAACCAAGAAAAGAAAGATCGTTGTAATTCGCCCAGTCAATAATGTCTCTCTCGCGCACGGCATAAAGCGGACGGATAAGCTCCATCCCCGGATGACTCGTCGATTTTAGCTTTGGCATCATTGTCTTGACCTCTGCACCGTAGAACATACTGAGCATGGTCGTAGAAACGACGTCATCAAAATGATGCCCGAGCGCAATTTTATTGCACCCGAGTTTTTTGGCAAATTCATAGAGATATCCGCGTCGCATGCGTGCGCATAAATAGCAGGCAGAACCCTGTGTCACGCTGTCCACGACGGAGAAAATATTGCTTTCAAAAATATGAACGGGAACCTGCAAAATGTCCGCGTTTTCTTCGATACGCTGACGGTTTTTTGGTGCATACCCCGGATCCATGACGATGAATTCCAAGCCAAATTCATACTGACCGTGGCGACACAGTTCCTGCATACACTTGGCTAGAAGAAAGGAGTCCTTACCGCCAGAAATGCAGACGGCAATCTTATCCCCTTCTGAAATCAGCTCATACTGTTTTACGCTCTTGACAAATGGACACCAGATCTCTTTTCGGAACTTTTTTATGATGGAGCGCTCAATCTCTCCCGCCGTCATACTTTTTTCTCCGTAAGATAAACGTGTGCAGAATAAGCTGCAACAAGACCTTCGCCCGCCGCTTTTGCATATTGATAGGGTCTGCCCGTTATATCTCCCGCCGCAAAAAGTCCTGCAAGATTTGTGGAGCCGTCCCGACCAGTCTTCACCTGTGCGCCTTCCGTCTCAAGTCCGCCGACAAGCGCCGCAGGCGGCGCCGCATCCCGCAAAAGGAACACTCCCGATACAGCGACATCCCCCTCCTTGGTCACAATGCGCTCGACACGCATGTCTCCCCCGATCAAAATCGGCTTACCGAAATGCACTTCAACATTTTTTGCGGTGAAAGACGCATTCTGATAGAGACAAAAAGCATGCACTTTCTCGGCAAACCCTGCGAGATATTCCACCTCTTCCGCATATCTCTCCGATGCAACGACCGCCGCAATGATCTTGCCGCGATAGAGCGCTCCGTCACAGACGGCACAATAACTCACGCCGCGGCCGAGAAACTGCTCTTCCCCTTTGACGGCGCCCGTCTGCGAAACACCCGTTGCCAATATGACGCTGTGACCGAGATAAGCCTCTTCTCCCGCCGTCACTGTATAAACTTCTCCCGCATATACGGCGTCTGCTCTGCCGCGCGTGAATAAAATGCCCTCATGCTGCAATTGCTCCTCCAGACGGGCAGCAAACTCCTTACCTCCGCCCAAGACAGCAGGATAGTTGCGTACATATTCGGCAGAGCGCAGTTTCTCCCCGAAAAGGTCGGAACCGAGCCAAAGACAGCTTCTTTTCAGACTCTTTAGCGTGAGTGCCGCAGAATAGCCCGCAATACCGCCCCCAAGCACAATGACATCGTAAATTTTTTCCATAAGCTTAGTATATCATGCCGACTGCGCGTTTGTCAAGCTGTACGCTTTTGGGCGTTTTGCATGGATTGATAAAAATATATCGATAAAATAGGAGATTTTGTAATTTTTTTATTTTCGGCAATTGACTTTTTTTTCAGGTGTAATATAATAGTATATATGGAGAAACAGGAAAAACGGAAAACGGGAAAAAAGATCGCCATGCTCGGGATCCTCGCAGGGCTCGGGCTTGTCGCGTTCATGTTGGAAAGTCTGATTCCCCTGCCCTTTCTTCCCGGTGCAAAACTCGGTTTTGCGAATATCTTTTCCCTGTTCGCATTACTTCTCTACGGACTGCCCGAAGCGCTCATCGTTGTCATTGTGCGTACTGTTTTGGGCAGTTTATTTGCAGGAAATGCCTCCATGCTCTTATACAGCCTGACTGCGGGACTTGTCTCTACATGTGTCTCGCGTCTTTTACTGTATGCAGTTCCCCACATCAGCTTTTTATGCGTGAGTGTAGCGGGAGCGATCGTACACAACCTGGTTCAGCTGTTTGTCTATTGCGGATTGACAGGAACCATGCTGCTTTTCGCCTACTCCCCTTACCTGTGTCTGATGGGCGCAGGAGCGGGCGTGGTCGTCGGGCTGGTCGTAACATTTTTATGTAAGGCACTTCCCGCACGGGTAATCATTCCTCCCGTGCGGCAAACCCTACCGAAGGAGGATAAAAAGTGATCATAAGACCAAGGGTGCTTTTCCGCGGCATACGGCTTGCGGGACATAAGTCACCCACACAGCAGCTTCCAGCCGAACGCATCACCGTTCCGACGGAAGTCGCCATTCCGCTTTCTCAGCACGCAGGCGCTCCTGCACAGCCCATCGTGGAAGCGGGACAGGCTGTCAAGCGCGGCGAGCTTATCGCCGTGAGCGCAGGGAATGTTTCGTCAAACATTCATGCAAGTGTTTCGGGAACCGTAAAAGAGGTCGGAGCTCGCTCCAACGGGTGCGGCGGAAAGACTGATTTTATTGTTATAACGGCATCCGAAACGCAAGAGGAGGCTTTTCTGCCCGCACTCAAGAACCCCACTTCCGAAGAGATTATTTCTCGCATTGAGGAATGTGGAATCGTTGGCATGGGCGGAGCGGGTTTCCCGACGCATGTAAAACTTCATCCGACGGTTGCAGTCGACACACTCATCCTGAACGGAGCAGAGTGCGAGCCTTACCTGACATGCGACGATGCGCTCATGCAGGAAAAATGCGCAGAGATTGTGCGCGGAGCAAAATATCTTGCAAAAGCATTGAATGTCAGCCGTATCCTCATTGCCATCGAGCAGAACAAACCTGCGGCGCTTGCACTGTTTGAAAAGACCGATCTTGACGTTGTCCCGCTCAAAAAGAAGTACCCGATGGGCTCTGAAAAACAGCTTATCTACTGCTGCACGGGACGCAAGGTTCCTCTTGGAAAACTTCCCGCACATGTGGGCGTCATCGTGCAGAATGTGGCAACGGCATATGCTGTCTGTGAAGCCGTGGAGCAGGGCAAACCGCTCATTGAACGCATTGTCACCGTCACCGGCGGAGCAATCGCACAGCCGAAAAATCTTCTCTGCCCTGTCGGCACGCCCCTCTCGGTGCTCGCCGACGCATGCGGAGGAGAAAGGGATGCCGCCAAGTTGGTTGCAGGAGGCCCCATGACGGGAACAGCGCTTACAGGCACGGAAGCGGTTGTCACCAAGACAACAGGCGGTTTCCTGTTCCTCACCAAAAAAGAGACAAATACGGACGAGCCTACTCCCTGCATCAATTGCGGCAGATGTGCAGACGTATGCCCTATGCACCTCATGCCCATGCAGACGGAAATCTATACGAATGCGAAAGAGTATGAAAATGCCGATAAATTCGGCGGTGTACTTGCGTGCATTGAATGCGGCGCATGCAGCTATGTATGCCCCGCACGCAGACCGCTTGCACAAGCGATCAAGACCGCAAAGGCGGAACTGAGGAGGAAATCATGAAAATACTTTCCACTGCTCCGCACATTCGCTCGCGGCGCACAACAAAGAATATCATGCTGGACGTACTCATTGCTCTGCTTCCCGCAACGATTGCAGGCATTGTGTATTTCGGCTGGCAGGCTGCGGTTATCATCGTCATTTCACTTGCTTCTGCCGCTTTGACCGAATTTGTATGGTACATCATCGAGCATAAGATCTGGAGAAACGGTCAGAAAACCCTCAAGGACTTTCTTGCGCAATTTGACTTTACCTCCCTCGTGACGGGACTTTTGCTGGCACTTTGCCTTCCCGCAAATATTGAAGGGTGGTATATGCCGCTTTTGGGTAGCATTTTTGCTGTCGGCGTTGTCAAAATGCTTTTCGGAGGAACGGGCAAGAACATCGTCAACCCTGCCATTGCAGGCCGAATCTTCCTGTTTATTTCCTTCACGCTGATGACAGTCTATCCTGACGCAAACTTCGGTCCTCTTGGACAGGATAACCTCTCCATCTGGTGGACCAACACATGGGTGAGCGCAACCACAAACGCATCGGGCGCAGGAACAGCGCTCACGACAGGAGCAACCCAGCTCTGGAACATGTTTAATAAAAAGCCCATCCTCTCCAACCTCGACTTGTTCCTCGGGACGGGCGTTGCAGGGTGCATCGGTGAAACGTGCAAACTTGCTCTCATCGTCGGATATCTCTATCTGTGCGTGCGCGGCGTCATCAAATGGTATCTTCCCCTGCTCTATATCGGCTTTACGGGGCTGTTTGCAGTTGCTTTGGAAGGATTTAATTTTGACTATTTCCTCCCCTCTATTCTTTCGGGCGGACTCATCCTCGGTGCATGTTTTATGGCTACCGACTATGTGACGACGCCAAAGCCGAAACTTGGAAACATCATTTACTTTATCGCTCTCGGTCTCCTTACAGCCGGACTGAGAAAGGCAACGGGGATTGAAGTTGTATCCTTCTGCATCCTCCTTATGAACTTCCTTGTTTTCCTGATTGATATCATCATCAAGCCGCGACCCTTCGGATATGTTCGCAAAAAGAAGGAGGCAAAAAAATGACAGCAAAACAGTTTTTCAAAAGCAATGCCTTCAAGAGCCTAGTCGTTCTGATTGCGATCGTGCTCGTCGCAGGCGCATTGCTGGCGATCTTTAATGATCTTCTTTATATCTCTGATGAAGATAGGCTCAACCGTACACTCTCCAAAATTTATGGAAAAACAGTCTCGGCGCAGGCAGTCGAGCTTACAGAGGAAGAAAAGACTTATTCGTACGGTACCGTTGACAATGTCTACTACATCGAAGATGACGGGAATTATCTTTTTAAGACCACAGGCGTAGGCGGCTATCCCGGGAACGGTACGGTTACACTTTGGACGGTCGTCACCTGCACAGGAACACGCGAGCAAAATAATCTTGTGCTTACGGGAATCGAAAAAGTTGTTTATGACTCCAATGAAGGACAAACACTCATCTCGAATCTCAATGACTCTTTCTATGCTTTCTTTGCTGAACATGACGACCTTGTCGCCGAAGGAGGTTATTTCACCTCTGTGAAGGGCGGAACAGACGATCTTAACAATGTCATTGTCCAGACAACTATGTCCTCCAAAGCTGCAAGCAATGCTGTCAACACGGCACTTGCATGCTTCCGCAAAGTGATGGTCGGCGAAACAGAACCTGCACCCGGCGATCCCGTGCACGAGTTTTATGGAGAGGCAGTCTCATATGAGACGCTCACCGTTGCAGAGGCAGGCAAAACCAACGAATACGGTACGATTGACGCGGCTTACTACATTGCCGAAAAGTCACAGTACCTCTTCAAAACGACGGGCATCGGCGGATTCTCTAGCGGTACAGTTACCCTTTGGACTGCAGTCAATGCAGGAAAGGCAGCCGACGATACGATTACGCTCACAGGAATCGAAAAGGTTGTCTACGAATCCAACGTTGATCAGTCCTGGATGGATAATGTCATTGCGGACAGCGATTTCTTTAATAACTTTGCCAATAAGGACGACCTCGTTGCCGCAGGCGGATACTTTACTGCAAATCCCAACGGTTCGGGCGATCTCAACAATGTCGTCGCGGGAACATCCCTTGCTTCCAACGCTTCCTGCAATGCGGTCAACGCGGCACTCTATTACTTCCGCACAACACTTGCAGGCGAAGAAGCCCCCGCTCCTACCGACCCCGTACACGAGTTCTACGGCGAGGAAGTCGACTATGACGTCATCACGGTTGCAGATGCCGATAAGACGAATGAGTACGGTACGCTTGATGCAGTTTACTATGTCGCGGAAAAAGGACAATATCTCTTCAAAACAACGGGGATCGGCGGATTCAAGAATGGTACTGTTACCCTTTGGACTGCGTTTACCGTGGAAAAGAGTGAAAACGGCGAGACAATTCTTACCGGTATAGATAAGGTTGTTTATGAGTCTAATGTCGATCAATCCTGGATGGACAAAATTCCCCAATCCTTCTTTGACAACTTCGCGACAAAAGACGACCTCATCTCTGAAGGCGGCTACTTCTTTGCAAACAAGGATTCCTCAGACGACTTGAACAACGTCACAGTTGGTGTTTCCAAAGCGTCTACCGCTTCCTGCAATGCAGTCAATACTGCACTCTACTATTTCAGAAACGTCATTGAAATTGCAAACGATCCCGCCTCCAAATTCTATGGTCATAAAGTGACTTCGGAGAAAATTATCCTGACTGACGACGAGACTTCAACGGAGTACGGCACAGTTGATGAAGTCTATTATATTGTAGATGACGGAAACTACCTCTTCAAGACAACAGGTATTGGCGGATTTAAGAACGGTACTGTCACTCTTTGGACGCTGGTTACCTGCACGGGTGCAGTAGGAACGGATGATTTCAAGCTTACCGGCATCGAAAAAGTTGTCTATGAATCCAATGTAGATCAGTCCTGGATGGATAGAATCCCCCAGTCCTTCTTTGATAACTTTGCTGCAAAAGACGATCTCATCGCTGAAGGCGGCTACTTCTTTGCAAACAAAGATTACTCAGACGACTTGAACAACGTCACAGTTGGTGTTTCCAAAGCGTCTACTGCTTCCTGCAACGCAGTTAACGCAGCGCTTTATTGCTTCAGAAATGTCATTTTGACTACAAACGATGCAGCCTCCAAGGTCTATGGTTACAAAGTAAGTTCAGAAAAAATTGAGCTGACTGAAACAGAGACTTCAACAGAGTATGGCACGGTTGATGAAGTTTACTATATTGTCAATGACGGAAACTATCTCTTCAAGACAACAGGTATTGGCGGATTTAAAGACGGTACTGTGACCCTTTGGACTCTTGTATCCTGTACGGGTTCTCTTGACGACGGTACTTTGCAAATCACAGGCATTGAAAAAGTAGTCTTCGATTCACACGTCAGCCAGTCCTGGATGGGTAAAATTCCACAGTCCTTCTTTGACAATTTTGCAACAAAGGATGACCTCGTTGCCGCAGGCGGATACTTCTTTGCAGACAAGAATTCCTCGGACGATTTGAACAATGTCACAATCGGCGTTTCTTTAGCGTCCAATGCTTCTTGCAACGCAGTTAACGCGGCGCTGTGGTATTTCAGAAATGTATTTATGGGAGGCGACGCATGAACGCCAAAAAATACGGCAAGATCGCTTATGACGGTCTGATTACAAACAATGCGACATTCAAACTTGTTCTCGGAACCTGTGCAACCCTCGGAATGTCCACTTCTGCGCTCAACAGCTTCGGCATGGGGCTTTCCGTCACCGTTGTTCTGTTGTTCAGCAATGCGCTCATCTCTCTTCTGCGCAAGGTCATCCCTAACACAGTACGCATCCCTGCGTTTATCGTGATTATCGCAACAATGGTCACCTTGCTCAGAATGGTTCTGGAAAAGTATATTCCAGATTTGTACGACTCCATGGGCGTCTTCTTGCCGCTCATCGTGGTCAACTGTATCATTTTGGGACGTGCGGAGGCGTTTGCAAGTAAGAATCCCGTTCTTGACAGCGCTGTAGACGGAGTCGCAACAGGGCTTGGCTTTACAGTTGCCCTGACGATCATCGGTATCATCCGCGAGTTCTTTGGCAGCGGAAGTTTCTTCGGCTTACAAGTTATGGATTTCAAAATCGGATTTTTCACAAACTCGGCCGGTGCATTCTTTGTCTACGGCATCTGCATTGCCCTGTTTGTGCTCATCACGACTCAGGTCGAAAGAGCGAGCCGCGCCAAAAAAGCGCGCATGCTTCGTGTTCCCGCCAAAGATGAACCGCTTCCCGAGCCGGAAACATCAGCGGCTGAAGCAAACGAGGAGGTAAAGTAACATGGGTGCGACCATTCTTCTGATCGTCATTTCTGCTGTCTTTTCGCAGAACTTTATCCTTGTGAAGTTCCTCGGCATCTGCCCCTTCCTCGGCGTCTCTAAAAAGGTCAACAGCGCCTTCTCCATGGGAATCGCTGTCACCTTGGTTATGATTCTTGCAACGCTCGTCACCTGGCCGCTCTACTTCTATGTCATGGTACCGCTGAAAATCGAATACCTTGAGATTATCTTCTTCATCTTTGTCATTGCGGCTCTCGTACAGATGCTGGAAAAGATCATTCAGAAACTTTCCCCTTCCCTCTATCGCTCGATGGGAATCTACCTGCCCCTCATTACAACCAACTGCGCCATCCTCGGCGTAGCGGAACTGCTCCTTGTAAACGATCTTTCGGGAGTTGTTTCGAGCATTGAAGCGGGCATCTCCATGAACCTCGGTTTCGCACTTTTGTATGCACTTTGTGCGGGCATCGGCTTCACGCTCGCCATGGTCTTGATGGGCGGCGTACGTGAGAAACTGGAAAAACTTCCCGTTGCCAAGTGCATGAGGGGCTTCCCCATCACGATGGTTGCGGCTGCTTTCATGGCAATGGCATTCTATGTCTTTGCCCTGTTGTAAGGAGGCGAATATGCAAAATTCTTTGTTAGCGTCCGTTAATTGGGCGCAAGTCGGTATCGTCCTCGGCATTTTCGCCGCGATCGCTCTTGTTCTTACTATCTGCATTCTGCTTGTTGCAAAGTTCTGCAAAACAAATGCAGATGAAAAAGTGGAGTCCATTCTTTCGCATCTTGCGGGCGCAAACTGCGGCGGATGCGGTTGCACGGGCTGTGCGGGATTCGCTGAAAAACTTGCCAAAGGCGAGGCAAAGCTTACCGATTGCCATGTAACGGAGGCAAGTGAAAAGGCGATCATCGCAAATGTCCTCGGAATCCCCTTCTCCGCATCCAAGCCCACCGTGAGCGTTTGTCGCTGTTCGGGCGGCGATCATGCCAAGGATGCTTTTGAGTATAGCGGCGCAATTGACTGCGCAGAGGAAAATAAGCTTGCGGGCGGACATAAAGTATGCAAATATGGATGCCTTGCGGGCGGGAACTGCACCCGCGTATGTCCTGAGAACGCAATCAGCCTTCCCGAAAACTGCGCGAATGTCAATCCCGACAGATGCATCTCCTGCGGCGCCTGCATTCTGACCTGTCCCAAGCAGCTCTTCATGCGCATTCCTGCTGATGCAAAAGTCTATATCGCCTGCTCCTCACACGATCGCGGAAAAGCTGTCATGGATGCCTGCGAATTCGGTTGTATTGCCTGCGGAAAATGCGTTCGCACCTGTCCCGAAGGCGCCATTACAATGCAGGACAACCTTCCTGTCATCGATTACGATAAATGCGTCAACTGCGGCAAATGCGCAGAAGCCTGCCCCAGACATACCATCAAAGTACGTTACTAAAACGCGAACAAGAACGGCAGTCGAATGTCATTCGACTGCCGTTCTATTGCATTAAAAAAGACAACCACTCGCTGAGCGAGTGGAAAAAGAGTTTATAACTATGGACAAAAATAAACTCCTGTAATAGAATTGAAGCGACTGGCAATCGCAACAAGGGTAAAACAGGAGGTCTAATGAAAGACATAGATAGTTTAGCACATACGAAGTGGCGGTGTCAATACCATATCGTGTTTGCGCCGAAATATCGCAGGCAAATCATATACGGAAAATATAAAGCGGCAATAGGAAAGATATTGCGGCGAATATGCGAGCGATGCGAGGGAGTGGAAATCATAGAGGCAAATGCGTGTGAAGACCATATCCATATGCTGGTAACAATACCGCCGAAGCTGAGTGTAAGCAGATTCATGGGGATACTCAAAGGGAAGAGCAGCCTGATGATATTTGACCAATTCGCCAATCTGAAATATAAGTACGGGAACAGGCATTTTTGGTGCAGAGGGTACTATGTAGATACGGTAGGGCGAAACAAAGAGGCAATAAAGAAATATATAGCAAATCAATTGCAAGAGGATAAACTATATGAACAATTAAGCATGAAGGAGTATATAGACCCGTTCACGGGAGAGCCGGTAAAAGGAAGCAAATAAAAAGACAGCCACCGAGAGGTGGCCGCTGAAAAATTGTTGCGATTGTCAGGAACTTCAAGCACGAGTAGTGCCGCCGGTACCATGCGCTTGAAGCGCCTAATCAAGCCACCGGCTTAGCCGGTGGTACTTGACTTTCATGTACATTGGGGTATGCTAAAAGAAAAAACTTGAGGAACAAAAAATGACAAACAGGCAAATGCTCGGGGACCTGATCTTCAAACGAAGAAAACAACTTGGAATGAGTCAGAAACAGCTTGCCGAAAAATGCGGCGTCTCCAATAAAGCTGTCAGCAAGTGGGAAACCTATGAAGCAAATCCCGACACGGATACGCTCCTTCCCCTTGCTTCGGCGCTTCAGATCTCCGTAGATGAATTACTGACTGGAGAATTTGAGAAAATCTCGCCTGCAAAACTCTCTGCGCCCGAAACGTTTCCCTCTGATTTCTTGTCAGTTCCTTTTCGTGAGTCGGTGCGCCAAAAGGTCCTGCACGCCATCTCTGTCATAGCCCTTATCCTGTTTGTTCCGCTGTTTTTATTCTGCGTGTTCTGTTCAGTATTGGCACTTGCCGATCATTCGAACAATTTTGAAACGGCAGAGCTAATCGGAATTGCTTTATTCTTTCTGATTCTTGCAATCCTTTGCGGAATTCCTGTTTTGCTTGCTGCACGGTTTTTGGAAAACAGACATCACAAGATCAAGGCTTTTGAAAGTCAGATTGCCATAAAAAATACATTCACCCTGTATTCAGCTCTTGAAAAATTGGAGAAAAAACAGCTTTCGAAACAGTTCCGAAACGAAAATCGTGTCCTGTTTGTTGAAACGATCGTAATAAATGCGCTTCTGATCTGCAGCTACCTTTTAAGTATCATTCTTCGTGCATGTAACGTTTTTGCGCCTATAATCCTTGCCGTGCTGAATCTTGTATTTGCTTTGGCAGGAGCCGTCCTTTCCATTTTGCTGATGGTCAGAAAAAACGATTGGTTTCGGAAAAAGAATATTTATTTTTCATACAGACAATTCCGTAAAAATATGTCATGATTTTATAAATGCAAATCAACAAGAGAGCCGATGCGCAGTGGCGCATCGGCTCTCTTTCATATCACTGCAAATCGTGATGTAAAAACAAATGAAAATTGCTCTTAATTTTTCTTATAAATGCATGCCGTGTGCGGCGGAAGGTAGATATCATTGAGATTTCGCACCTGTCCGTCAAGAAGATTTACCCCCTCCGCTTCCTCAACTCGAATGGTGCAATCGCCGTCGCCGATGTTGATCGCGACAATGATCTTCTCGCCGTTACATTCGCGAACAAAGGAAAAGTTGGTATTCATGCATGTTGCCTTCCGATAGGTCCCGTATGAAAGAGCAAGACATTCCTTGCGGATCTGTGCAAGTTTGGTCAAATGCGCAACCAGCTCGGGATGCGCTGATTGATCGATATCGCCGATAAAGGGACGAAGCTTATAATCAAAATCGGACTTGTCCCCCTCCGCTCCGAATTCCGAACCATAGTAAATACAAGGAATTCCAGGCATCGTATACAGAAGCGTATAAAGGTTAAAAAGATTTGCCTTGTTTTTCAGAGCAGTACATGCGCGCTCTACATCGTGGTTGTCCACGAAATTCAAAAGATGCTTCTCCTTGAAGAGCGCCCACGGCGTATCGGCGAACAGGCGAGACATCGAGTGCTCGATCTCAAAAAGATTGGCAGAATTGAAGGCAGAGACCATGCTGCGGAAGCCCTCATAATTGGTGATCGAATCAAGCCGTTCGGGGCAGACATTCTGCTGGAAATTATTATTATGAATGACTTCGCCGACGAGGAAAAATTCAGGTTTTTTCTCATTTACCGTCCGACGCAGCATCTCCATGAACCACGGCGGCAGAAGATAACTGACGTCAAGACGAAGCCCGTCGATGTCAAAGGTGTCGATCCAGAACCGTACGGCATCCATGAGATAACGCTGAACATCCTGATTATCAAGACGAAGTTTGACGAGTTCGGGATGTCCTTCCCAATTTTCGTAGTCGAGCCCATCATTATAGCGGGAATTTCCCCAGAAATTGATATTAAACCAGAAGCGGTAATCCGTTCCCTCGCGTTTTTCCAGCACTTCACGAAAAGGAGGGAAGGCGCGCCCGACATGATTGAACACGCCGTCCAGAACGACACGAATTCCTGCTTCGTGTAGTTTTCTAACGAGTGCGGAAAACTCCTCATTTGTACCAAGACGCCTGTCAATTTTGAAAAAATCGACCGTATCGTATCCGTGACGCTCACTTTCAAAAAGCGGATTAAAGAGCACTGCGCCAATTCCAAGCTCCTTAAGTCGCGGGATCTCTGCCTCGATCAGATTAAAGCGATGGCGCGTTTCCCCGAAATCATTTTCCCGTTCCGCACCACAAAAACCAAGCGGATAGATCTGATAAAATACACTTTCATCGAACCACATTTTGTAGCATCTCCTTGTTATTCACCAAAATATTGTACCATGCATGACGCTTTTTGACAAGGGGGAAAGAAAAAAATTTTTGAAAAATTTCTGTTGAAAAGCGCAAAAAGCGCAATTCTCTTGCAATTCCTCCCGTAATGCGATATAATATAGACATACTTTCAAATCATTTAAACGGACAAACGATATGAACAATTTAATGCAGTTTCTCAAAACCTCTTATACCGCCTATCAAGCAGTAGACAATGCACGCGCTCTGCTCATAAGTAAAGGCTTTTCCGAGCTCTCTGAAGCAGATGCATGGAATCTGAAAGACTGCGGAAAGTATTTTGTCGTACGCGGCGGAAGCGCGATCGTCGCATTCTGTGCAGGCGATGCCAAAAAAGGATTCAAGATTGTAGCAAGTCATACCGATTCGCCTGCACTCAAGCTCAAGGAAAATCCTGCTCTTTCTGACGGGAATTACACGAGGCTCAACACGGAGCCTTACGGAGGCGGGCTTTGGTACACCTTCTTTGACCGTCCCCTGCGGCTTGCGGGGCGTGTCGTACGGGAAAAGGACAATACGCTTTGTTCGGAGAGCTTCGCAAGCAATTTCCTTATTACTCTTCCCTCCCTTGCGATCCACCTCAACCGCACCGCAAACGAAGGTTTCGCGCCCGACAAGCAAAAAGATCTTCCCCTTCTTTCACTCGGCAAGAGCGATTTCGATTCTCTTCTCAATAACCCCGTCTCCTATGACCTCTATACGGCATGCGCTCAGGAGCCCTATCTTTGGGGGGAAAACAATGAATTCCTCTCTTCGCCCCGTCTCGACAACCTGGCAAGCGTCTATGCATCCCTCGCTACCATAACCGATAAAACGAACGGCGTTTGCGTTGCAGCCTGCCTGGACAGCGAGGAGGTCGGCAGCAATACCCGCCAAGGCGCGGCGGGAGATCTTCTCTCCGCCGTTCTCAAGCGTATTGCGCTCTCGCAGAAGCTCAATGAGGAAGAAATACTCTGCGCCCTGGCGAAGTCTTTTTGCATCTCTCTCGACAATGCACAGGGCTTCCACCCCAATCACGGAGAAAAATTTGACCTGCAGGATCGGGCAATGCTCGGAAAAGGTGTCGCCATCAAGGGACACGCGGGCGGAGCGTATACAACGGACGCCCTTTCCTCTGCCATACTCAAAAAAGTATTTTCCCTTGCAGATGCACCCTTGCAGGTCTTTTACAACCGTTCGGATGCAAGAAGCGGCTCTACACTGGGCGCAATCAGCCTCGGACAGGTTTGCATTCTCACCGTGGACATCGGGCTTCCGCAGCTTGCAATGCACTCTGCAGTTGAGACAATCGCCTGCGAGGACTACAAATCGCTGGAAAAAGGTCTGTCCGCCTTCTGGAACAGTGAAATCAGCATTGACGGCGATCAGGTCAACATCAGATAATTTCAATTTCATCAAGCGGGGCGCTTTCCTGTCAGGAAAGCGCCCCGCTTATCATAGAATGGGTTTTATATGCCGCATCTGTTTTATAACGGCTTTCATAAAAACTTTTTATGCATCTGTTTTTTTGTCGGGATCGACGGGAATCTGCGACTGCGCCAAGATCTCCTGATAGTATGGATCGTGCGAAAAGTCGCGGGGGTTGGTGTATTCGCCGCCGAGCGCTTCGATCGCGTATTTCACTTCACGGAACTCAAGGAAATTGATGTCGTCGCGGTCGATATATTCCAGGAGCACGGGAAGCGCGCGTTCGTCTCCGTAAGCGGCGAGATAGCTTGCGTGCATGGGAATCTCGTCTCCCGTACGGAAAGCCGTTAAAAGCAGTTCGTACACTCTTTCATCCCGTTGTTTGCAACGCGACAGAATTTCCAGCATCATCTCCTGCTCCTGACCCTGCTCAAAGAGTGCAAGCGCCTGTTCCTTTGCAGCATCGGCACCGCCCTTGAGCTGTTCACAGACAGCCTCCTTGATGTCATCGCTTACCTCAGAAGTCAAAAGACGGAAATAGGCAGGAAAAGCCTTTTCATTGCTGCCCGCAAGATTGACTGCAAGAGTCAAAATTTCCTCTTCTCGGCGGTCAAAAAGCCGAATGAGCGCGTCACTGCAGCCGCGGCTCTCGATTTCGCGGCAAAGAAAATCAGAAACAGGAACGCCCTCATCATAGTGCCGTTCGAGCGTCTCACAAAGTTCGTCGTCGGACATGGCGGCATAGTACTGCTTAGGCGTCGCACCTGCCTTTGCCACGTAAATATCCCCGAATTGCTTATAGAGCTTCGGGATGACGTTCTCCCACTGTTTCTCCGTGTATTTTTCCGGATTGCTCTGAATGTATTCAGCGAGTTTTTCGTCGAACAATCCGTCAAAATCGATGAGTTTTTTCATACCGTAATCCTCTCGTCTCACATCATGAAATCAAGAATGCACTGTGTTGTGTACTTGTTCGCGTCAAACAAATTGACGATCTCCGAAAGCGAGTGTTCCCCGCCCTTCAGGCGCGACTCGCGGTAGATCGCCGCTGCAAGAGACGCCCGCTCGTCACAGTAGTCCAATGCTCCTGCCTCTTCCAACGTGGCATAGATGTCCTCTGCCGCCGCGCAGATCTTCCCCTCGTTCTCCTCTCCGAGAAGCGCAAACTTGGAATAGACATCCGAAAATGCCTTCATAAAAGCATCCGCTTTTTTCTGACCGATCTCAATCTTGTGCGTAAAAAACTCCTTATACACATTACAAACCACGACACCGAAGGAATCCTCCTCGTTGCGCATAGTCAGTTCATGAAGAATGTTGATCTTGACATACTCTTCAAGCGTGCAATCAAGCAATACTTCACGCAGGAAGGCATCTGCGCGCACACGGACGGCAACACGCGTCGCAAGTGCCTGCAACTTTTCATCCCTTCCCTCCATCTCGTCAAAGGCGATCCGGAAAAAAGTGTTGAGCTCGGGCAACTGCGCAATGTTTCGTATATCGTGCTCTTCCGCCGTGGCTGCCGCCATCAAAAAGCCTGCCACCGTCTCGTATTCGTTCTCGGGAACACGATAGTAATAAGTCATCGTGACCGCTTCTTCTCCGTCCCGCTGCGCTCGAAGGCGCTCAAGATAGTACATCGCAACTGCTTTGCGCGGATAGATCGTCGTAAGCGTCTCCAGCGCCTCAATCGATTCTTCGATCCTTCCCGTCCGACACGCTGCAACCGAGAGAAACCAAAGCACATTTTCATCATAGGGCAGGCGGTCTGCAAGCAGCGATAGCTTTTCAAAAGCAGCATCATCAAGCCCAGCTTCACAAAGTGCTGTTGCAATACGGTAAAGATCGTCCGTTCCTTTCGCAGGGATTTCAGCAAGCTTCGCGGCGACCTTCTTTGCGCCTTCTTTATCGCCTCTTGCCCCGAGCACCGCACAATACGTCGTAAGAGCCTGCACATTTTCGGGATGCGTATTTAAAAGCTCTTCGCACTCTTTTTGCGCGCGCTCCTCGTCCCCGAGCATGAGCGTGCACATCGCGGAAAGACCTGCCGCAGAGGGATAGTCTGAGCTCTCCGTCGGAATCTCCAACAGCTTTTCACGCGCCTTCTCCAATTCCCCGATACGAAGTAAAGACAGCCCCTCCGATAAAAGTTCGGGCTCGGGCGCACCGTCATCGGGCACGATATGAAGCTGCGGTGCCGTGGCTCGACGGAAAAGTCCGCCCAGTTCTGCCGCACCCTCCGCAGACAGCTGTCCGTCCTCGGCAAAAGCACGGTGATAATAGAGCGCGGACTGAACGTCATTGCCCATGTTCATGAATGCAACGGCAAGTCCTTCATAGCCCTCCCCGAAGTCGGCCTCGTTGCAGGTATCGAGAAATCGGAACCATGCATCCGCCGCAAGCTGCCAGAGCTCAAGTCCTTCATAGATATCTGCGGCAAGCGCCTGAGCATCCGCACTCGGCGCATACATTTCGTTGCGCTTATTCAGCATCTTGAGCGCCCCGAAATAATTCCCGTCCTGCAGACGGTTTTCTACCGCTTCCAGCATAAATTCGTCGCTGAAATCCAGCGTCTGAACGTTATCTTCCTTCATGCACTCTCCCCGAAGAGCTTGCGCAAATCTTCCTCATCAAATGTATAATCCGCGTTACAATAATGGCAGTGCACGCAAATTTTACCCTGCTCCTCAAGCAGTTGATATGCATCCGCCTTGCCCATGGCAAGCACAGCGGACACAGCCCGCTCCCGAGAACAATGGCATTGAAAATGTACGTCGCGCACACTCATGTCTTTTGCATCAAAGGCTTCCAGAACGGATTTTGCCCCTGCCGTTTCGATCACACCTGAAATGGCGGAATATTTTGCAATTTGCTCCTGCGCAAAATCAAGTGCCTCATCTCCTGCGCCGGGGAGCGGCTGCAAAAACACACCGCCTGCGCCAATACATTTTCCGTCTTTTCCGATCCTCACACCCAGCGCAACAGCCGTCGGACGCTGTTCGCTTGTGAGAAAGTAAGCGGACACATCCTCTGCAATCTCACCCGAGACAAGCGGGCTTGTCCCGACGAACGGGATCCCGTCACCATCGTCACGAATGACGGTAAATGTCCCGTTGTGCCCCACACAGGCTCCTACGTCAAGTTTCCCATCAGCTCTTGGCGGAAGCTGGACATCTGGATTCCCGATATAGCCTCTGATATTGAGTGCTCCGTCCGCGGCAACACCGATCTTTCCTCCCTTGCCGCCTCCGTCTACCGAAACGGAAAGAGAGTTCTTCTCCTCCTTCAGCCACCCGGCAAGATATGCCGCCGCGGTCATTGTGCGCCCCAAAGCGGCCGCCGCGACGGGCGAAAGCCCATGACGAGAAATCGCCTCGTTCACCACCGCAGTGGTATCGAGTACGGCCAACGAAACACGCTCGTCAAAGACAAGCGCGCGATACAGTTTGCTCACAGTTTCCGGCATATAAAATTTACCCTGTCGCTTTTTTCAAAATTCTCGCCGAGATGCCCCTCAACGCGAACAAGTTCAAAGCCCGTCTCTTCGAGCAGCTTGCAAACGTCGGGAACCGTATGGATATACTGCGTATGCTGCTCGTCATAGCGCTCAAATACGCCGTCAGAACGCCGCACAAAGAGCGTGACGTCCATCTCGACGCGATCAGCAAAGAGATGGTTGAACACAAGATATGTAACCTCGTCTCTGTCGTCCGCAAACACATTGTTTGCAATTTTTTCGCGAAGTTTGTATTCGGAAGATATATCGAACCAAAAAATTCCGCCTTTTTTAAGGGAAGACGCGGCATGACGGAACGCAGAGCGCAGATTTGAATGCGGGATATAATTATAACAATCGTTCGGGGAAAGCAGAAAATCAAACTTTCCCAAAGAGAGCTTTGCCGCATCTGCCTGTACAAAGTTGATTTTGAGCCCCTTTTCCCGAGCTAAGCTCACGGCCTTGGAGAGCATGGGTGCGGAAAGATCGCACCCTGTCATCTCATATCCTGCCTTTACAAGCGCACGCGTAAATGCTCCGCTGCCGCACCCTACTTCCAGTCCTCTCTTTCCGACGCCGAGCCCACTGAGCCCTTTAAGAAAATACTGCGACCATTGTTCATAGCCGCAGTCGTCGTTGAGTCTTTCAAACCATTCGGAAAGATGATCGTATGCCTGCGTCATTCTTTCCCCTTTTACCGCTTATTGAGCATCTTCGGAGGCGTGGGCTTCTTCTTTTTCTTCTTTTTACTGCCCTCTTCCTCCTCCTGAAGGGCGCGTTCACGCTCCTCAAACTGGCGGTTGTATTCAACATAGCGCTCGTCGTCCTTGTGTTCCTCTTCGTAGACGCGCGTATCTTCTTCGATTGCCTCTTTGCTCTCACGAAGCTTTGCAAGATCCTCACGCGAGAAGGATTCAGGAAGCTGATATACTTCAAGATCGTCATCGATCGGCTTGATCGGGCGGCAGACAAGTTTGCTCTTGCCCTGCGCTACAATCTGACGGCGGTATTCACGCATTGCAGCGCTGTCCGAGGCGGAAGGCGCCGAAGGCTGAGGGCCCGTCTTGGGCTTGTCCTTGGAATAAAGTCCTCTGCCCGTCGCAACACCCAAGTTCGGATTGACAAATTTGTCAAATGCCCACTGGGAATAGTCAAGCCAGACAAGCAGCATATAGGAAATTCCGAAGAAAATAATAATGAGAACAGCAATGACTGCAAACAGTCCGCCCGTGAACATTGCAAGGAAGAAAGGCCACGTTGCAAGTGCAACAAAGAACACCGTCTGCGGGAAGGTGCCGATGGTCATGACCACAGCGTTGCGGAAGAGCGCCCAAGGTCCCTGCTTATAACTGATTCCGAGGGAAATCATCCAGAAAAAGAGCAGAAGCCCGAGTGCAACAAAGATATAACCAACCACCTTGGAAGCAACGAGCCAGCCTGCACCGTCTGCATTCATAGCAACAAGCCAATCCGCAAGGTTCCCCATCGTACGCGCAATAAACAGAATCACGGTGAAGACAAGAACTGCTTCAAGGACGTTCCAGTAATTGCGGCGGATCCCGCGCAAAAAGTCGTTTGTGACGAAAATGCCCTCCGTCCAGATGAGGTTACGGATAATATAACCGCCGCCGGAGATACCCAAAGCAGCTATCGCACCTGCGGGAATAAAGAGCGCAAAGAAAAAGAGATCTGCCTGAAAGATGCTCATCTCAGCATAGCCCACAAGTTCAGGCAAGATGGGATACCCTACCCCCAACCCGGCGCCATAAGGGCCGACCGCACCTTCCACATTGAGCGCAAGCATCCGCCAGACAATGACGGCGATGAGCGGCAGGAAAGTGACAAGCATGATGAGATTGATCAAGACAAGTTTCCCGAACCGTCCTTTCAGAATATCCCAGAAAAGGGACCAGCGGTTGGTAGGAAGCGTACTGCGGGCATAGTCCTCGCTGCGTTCTTTGCCTTCCAACCAACGGGCGACAAGTCCTTTTTTTTCTCTGTCTGCCATATATTGTCTCTCCGTTTTCGCATGTTTCGCAGGCAAAAAATTGCCTATGCGGTTATTGTACTACAAATCGCAAAATAATTCAATTGAATTCAGGCAAATTCCTTGATTTTTCTGTGTCGGTATGATAAAATTGTCTTGCTAAAAAGAGGAGCGGACGAACATGAGTACCGCGCGCAAAGGAAATGGAAGGTTTTCCGCATGATGCGCGCGCAAAAGGGTATCTCCGCCGAAGCGCATCCGAGTCCTTCACCCATGCGCTGGGTCTGCGGGAGAATACCTGCATTCCTGTCACCCCGCGGTGAAGCGCTTTTTCGGCAGTCATTCTGAGAAAGTCGAAAGAAGGCGGGGTTCTGCCTTCTTTTTTCTTGTATAAAACCTTTTAAGGAGTTTTCATTATGAACAGAACGTACAAAGTCGGCATCATCGGCGCAACCGGCATGGTCGGACAGCGCTTTGTAACGCTGCTGGACGCACATCCCCTCTTCACTCCGGTCGTGCTTGCCGCAAGCTCTCGCTCTGCGGGAAAGCCCTACGCGCAGGCAGTCGGCGAAAAATGGGCAATGACTGTTCCCATTCCCGATTATGCGAAGAATATGACCGTCCTCGACGCTGAAAATGACGCAGCCAAGATTGCCGCTGCGGTTGATTTTATCTTCTGCGCCGTCAACATGAAAAAAGAAGAGATCAAGGCTCTCGAGGAAAAATACGCAAAGCTCGAAGTACCCGTTGTCTCCAACAACTCGGCACACCGCGGAACCCCCGATGTACCCATGATCATTCCTGAAATCAATTCCGATCACCTCGCGGTGATCGCTTCCCAGCGTACAAGACTCGGAACAAAGCGCGGATTTATTGCCGTCAAGAGCAACTGCTCCCTGCAATCCTATGTGCCCCTTTTGCACCCGCTGAAGAAATTCGGAATTAAGTACGCCGCCGTGACCACCTATCAGGCAATCTCGGGAGCAGGAAAGACGTTTGAAACCATGCCCGAAATCGTTGACAACATCATCCCCTACATCGGCGGAGAAGAGCAAAAGAGCGAAGAAGAGCCGCTCAAGATCTGGGGGCATATTGACAACGGACGCATCGTCAACGCGGACGGCCCCGTTATCACGTCTCAATGCCTGCGCGTCCCCGTTTCCGACGGGCATACGGCGGCCGTGTTTGTTTCTTTCGACAACAAGCCCACAAAGGCACAGATCCTTTCCGCTTGGCAGGAATACGTCGGCGAGCCTCAAAAACTCGGCCTTCCCTCTGCCCCCAAGCAGTTCATCCACTACTTCGAAGAGGATAACCGTCCGCAGGCAAAACTCGACCGCATGACGGAAAACGGCATGGCAATCTGCGCGGGACGTCTGCGTGAAGATGTCCTGTTCGACTATAAATTCATCGGGCTCTCCCACAATACACTGCGCGGTGCGGCCGGCGGAGCTGTCCTGCTTGCAGAGCTGCTCGCTGCCAAAGGTTATTTTTCATAAATATAATAAAGTGAGACGGCAATTCACCATATAGAAAAAGGTGAACGCACGGTAGGTTTTCACACGGATTTGGGTGCACAGCATAAACTGTTGCGCGACAAGGAGACGATATGAGAGGTTTTTTGCAAGGCAGTGCGACTGCCATGATCACCCCCTTCACGGAAGATGGCATCAATTTTGATTGTTTCGGCAAAATGATAGAACATCAGATCAAGGGCGGAACAGATGCGCTTGTCGTACTCGGAACGACGGGCGAGCCTGCGACAATGACCGATGCCGAAAAAGAAAAACTCATGCACTTCGCCGTAGAAAAAGCCAAGGGACGCATCAAACTTATCTTCGGAACGGGTGGAAATAATACCGAAAAGGCAATTGCCATGACACGGCTTGCCACCGAAATCGGAGCAGACGGCATCCTTGCAGTGACACCCTATTACAACAAATGCACGCAGAACGGTCTTGTTGAGTATTACAAGGCAGTCTGCGGCGCAACGCCCCTTCCTGTCATCTGTTATAACGTCCCGGGACGCACAGGCGTCAACATTCTCCCAGCAACAATGGACCGCATTGCAGATATCCCCAATATCGCCGGCATCAAGGAAGCGAGCGGAAACATGCAACAGGTCATGGAAACAGCATGCCGCATCCGATATAAGTGCGATTTGTACTCGGGTGAAGACGCACTTAATCTGCCCATTCTCTGTGCAGGCGGTACAGCCGTCATTTCGGTAGTTTCAAACATTGTCCCCGATCAGGTGAAAATGCTCGTCGAATGTGTACAAAATCGCGACCTTGTGGGTGCAAACAATGTAAACGACACCCTTCTTCCGCTTATCCGCGCATGTTTCATTGAAGTAAATCCCATCCCCGTCAAAGCAGCTATGAATCTGATTGGTTTTGACGCCGGAATCCCTCGCGCGCCGCTCACCCCCATTGAGCCGGAACACCTTCAGCTGCTCAAAAGCGCTATTCAGGAAAACTATATTGAGGTAAACGCATGAAAATCATCTTGTGCGGCGCTTGCGGGCGCATGGGAAAAAACGTCGCCGAACTCGCCTCGGATCGCGGCGTGAACATTGTTGCGGGTGTAGATGTTTCCGCTGGTCCTGCGGCATTTCCTGTTTATCCGAATATTTCTGAAATTAAGGAGTCGGCAGATGCTGTAGTGGATTTTTCCTCTCCGTCCGCCCTTGAAAGCGTTCTCTCCTATTGCGAAGAAAAATGCATTCCTGTCGTTCTTGCTTCGACAGGTTACTCGGAAAACGACCTTGCTCGTATCCGCTCCGCAAGCAAAAACATTGCCATATTCAAAACGGGAAATCTCTCCGTCGGAATCAATCTTTTACAATTTCTTGTAAAAAAGACAGCGGCCATTCTTGGCGACTCCTTTGACGCGGAGATCATTGAACGCCATCATCATTTTAAGAAAGATGCCCCCTCCGGCACCGCACTCATGCTCGCCGAAAGCATTGATGAAGGGTTCGGAGGCGGAAAAGAAAACGTGTACGGCAGGCACGGCCTGATCGGCGCACGCGAAAGCAAGGAAATCGGGATTCATGCCGTTCGAGGCGGAACGATCGTCGGAGAACATGAGGTCATGTTTGCGGGTGAAGATGAGATCATCACGCTTTCCCATTCGGCGCGCAGCAGAAAAGTCTTTGCCGCAGGCGCGCTCAAAGCCGCCGCATGGCTGATTCAAAGACCCGCAGGACTGTACGACATGTCAGATCTCTTGCACGATCAACTCGATTAAATGTCAAAAAAATAAGCGCTCCGCCGATAGCGGAGCGCTTATTTTACTTAATAAAGATTTTTTATTCGTTATTTGAGTCTGGAAACAAGCAAAGCAACGCCCGAAACAACGCCGCCCGCCATAACAAGATAGGCACCCGTCGATGCAATAAAGGATGTACTTGCAATATCCCCTCCGTCCACATTGAGAGGCGACTGCGCTGCATAGCTTGCAGCAAAGGTAATGACAAGCGCCGCAATCACAATAACGATGATCGCACTGATCAGCTTGACAATCCCCTTGAATTTGATGACGCCAAGCTTACCGAGAATCACTGTAATGGAGGCTATCGCAGTCAAAGCAAGCGAAGCGATCGCAAATCCCTGTACAAGACCGATCGTGAGATTGCCGTCCATCAGAAGCTCCAGCATATCGTAATCATCAAACAGCCCCATGTTGACAGCTTCGGGATTTCCGAACGCTGTCTTCGAAACCTGCGAAAAGAACGGTACACAAATTCCGACGACTGCCAGAACCAAACCGACAAGCGCCATGATCATCATGAGCAGATCGGAAAAGCCGATCTTTGTTTTCTTTTTCTTAGCCATATTCTACTCCTTATTTGGAAATTATCTCTATTATACTACAAATCATCACAAAATGGAATAGCTTTTACAAAACTTTCCAAAAAAAATTTATTACTTTACAAAGTGCACAAAATCCCCCCATTTTACGGGTCTTAACGCGCCATTTCGGATTTTACTGCTGCCAATGCGGCACTGACGGTATCATCCATATCCAAGTATTTGTACCTACCAAGTCTGCCGCCAAAGATCACCCGATCCTCCTGCTCTGAAAGCGCACGATACTGTTCATAAAGGCGATCGTTTTTTTCGTCGTTGACAGGATAATAGGGTTCTTCTCCCCGTTTCCATTCTGTTGAATACTCGCGTGAGATCACCGTTACAGGCTGTGTTCCGAACTCAAAATGCTTGTGTTCAATGATACGCGTAAAAGGAACATCCGCAGACGTATAATTAACAACTGCATTGCCCTGAAAATTGGGCATGCCCAATGTCTCTGTCTCAAAACGAACCGAACGATATTCAAGCGCACCGAAGCGATAATCATAGTAAGCATCGATCGGACCTGTATAAATGACGCGGCGAGCCAGAGCAAGATACCCTTCTCTGTCCTCTAAAAAATCACACTTAAGACGCACGTCCACATCAGCAAGCATTTTCGCGATCATGCGGGTATATCCACCTATCGGGATTCCCTGATAGCGATCGTCGAAATAGTTGTTGTCAAACATGAACCGAACGGGGATCCGACGAATGATAAAGGCAGGAAGCTCGCTGCATGCTCTTCCCCACTGTTTTTCGGTATACCCCTTGATAAATTTTTCGTAGATCGTTCTTCCGACAAGCTTCAGCGCCTGTTCTTCAAGGTTTTTAGGTTCACCGATCTTTTCTTTTGCCCGTTCCTTTTCAATACGCGCCTCTGCCTGGGCAGGCGTACAGATATCCTTCCAGAGCTTTGTGAATGTATTCATGTTAAAAGGCAGATTATACATCTCGTTCCCGTAGCGCGCTACAGGCTGATTGACAAAGCTGTTAAATTCGGCAAAGCGGTTCACATAGTCCCAAATCGCTTTGTCCGACGTATGGAAAATATGTGCACCATACCGATGGACATTGATTCCCTCTACGCTTTCCGTGTACGCGTTCCCGCCAATGTGAGAACGCCTGTCAATGACAAGAACACTCTTCCCTGCTCGTGCGAGTTCATATGCGCATACTGCGCCGTAAAGCCCTGCTCCAACAATCAAATAATCGTACATACTTCTCTTCCTCGTATATATGAAATATTCTATCATTTTCCGATTGTTTTGTCAAGAAATGGGAGAAAAAAGAAACAAAACTCTTGCATCCTATCTCTGAATATGATATCATCAATGAAAGGAAGAAAAAATGCAAAAAGATTTGAAAATTCAACACCACGGCAGAGCGATGGACGCAACAATATTTCTGCCGAACAAATCTCAATGTCCCATTGTCATTTTCTGCCACGGATTCAATGGATATAAAGACGACTTCCGCGAAATTGCCGAACACTTGCTCGTTCATGAAATCGGATCGGTGACGATTACATTCTGCGGAAGCGGAGCACGCGACAAAAGCGGTTTTGCAACAACAAACATGACCCTCTTTACCGAGCGTGAAGATTTGTTTGCCGCAATGGACTATGCTAAGTCTCTCCCGCAATTTAACGGAAAACTGTTTTTATTCGGCGGAAGTCAGGGCGGAATGATCTGCGCATTGGCAGCTCAGGCGCGCCCTGACGATATCTGTGCAATGGCGCTTCTCTTCCCTGCCCTGTGCATTCCCGACAACTGGAATTCTCGTTTTCCGCAGAATGATGATATCCCCGATGAAATCGAGCTCTGGGACGTCCGTCTGGGGCGTCAATTTGTTGAAACGCTGCGCGGGCTGGATATCTATGCAGATATGGGAAATTTTAAATCGCCCGTACTCATCATGCACGGCTCCGATGATGAAGTGGTTCCCATTTCCTACAGCGAACGCGCGGCAAAGATCTTTCCGCATGCCGAACTGATCACCTATAATGGCGAGGGACACGGTTTTCGGAAAGATGCAATGCGGGATGTTACGCATAGGCTTCTAACCTTGATACAACAAAATTCATAAGCATTCAGATGCAGACACCCTGCCATATGGCAGGGTGTCCTTTATTTCATGGAAATATTTTCTTTTTTCATAAATCTGTTACAAGCATTTGACCATTTAAAAACATTTTTAGTTTATAATTAAGTAAATAAATTATTAATTGACTTGGAGGGTTCTCTATGAAACGCATTGCAAAGCGACTTATTTTGCCGCTTATTGCCATCGTTTTGGTACTCGCACTTGTCCTGAGCGGTTGTTCTTCCAATTCCGCATATGTGACGTCCATCGCAAAGACCGGTTCAAACGGTTCACAGGATATTTATACTATCTACTATTCGGATGGCTCGACGGACAGCTTTACCATCGAAAACGGCGTGAACGGTGAAGACGGAAAAGATGTCAGTATCATGGACATCTATCAGACTTACAAAGAACAGACAGGCGATTCCGATCTATCGTTTCAAGATTTTCTGGATCAGTATTTAACGCTCAGTACCGATATGTCTGCGGTCATCAGTCAAAGCCTGCAGTCCACCGCAAAGATTTACGCTGAGTTTATTGAAACAACCAGCACAGGCGGCGGGATCGGCGGAATTTTGGGCCGCCCCTCCTACTCTACGTCTAACGTTGTCATATCGACAGGCGCTGCCGTAATTTACAGCATCGATGAATCGCAGGACGGTTATACATACTTTGTTACCGACTACCACGTCATCTACGATAACGACGCCGACAGCACCAAAAACGGCGGAAGTAAAATTGCGCGCAGCGTCTACGCATATCTGTACGGCAGCGAAGGAAGCCCTTCTGCCGTAGACGAAAATGGAGACGGGCAGGCAGACACCGATTCAAACGGCTATACCGTTTATGACTACGGCGATTACGCCATTCCGCTGGAATATGTCGGCGGCACAATCACCTATGATATCGCAGTCCTTCGCGCCAAGACAAGTGACGTCAAGGCTATCAACGAAAATGCACAGGCGGTCCGCTTTGCTCAGGAATATCACGTCGGAGAAACTGCGATCGCGATCGGAAATCCTGAGGGAACAGGCCTCAGCGTAACGCAGGGCATCATCAGTACGGAGAGCGAATACATCACCCTTCAGATCGATGACACAGCACGCTCCTATCGCTCTGTCCGCATCGATACCGCCCTTTACAGCGGAAATTCGGGCGGCGGGCTGTTCAACAAAAAAGGAGAACTGATCGGAATCACCAATGCGGGAGATTCTTCCGATCAGAACATCAATTATGCCGTTCCCCTCGAAATCGTCAGAGGCACTGCGGACAGCATCATCTACTACGCCAACGACGGAAATACCGAAACGGACGGCGTCAGTCGACTTTTGCTCGGCGTCACTGTCACGACCCAAAACTCCAAGTATGTCTATGATCCGTCAAGCGGCTATGGAAAAATCTCGGAAGAAGTTGTCATCGCCTCTGTAAGCGAAGATTCCATTGCACAGACTCTCAAACTTAATGAAGGCGATATTCTTACCGCGGTCATCATCAACGGAACACAATACGAAATCGATCGTTCATTTGAGATCGAAAATCTTTCCCTCACCGTACGCGCAAACGACCTTGTACAAATTGTATATACTCGGAACGGAGAAAGCTTTACAACACAGCAATACACCGTTTCATATTCAGATCTTTCCCAGGTTCAGTAAAGATATAAATTATAGTCCTCCGCAAGCATAGCCTGCGGAGGACTTTTTCGGCAAGAAAGCGGGCGCTTCCATTTGGAAGCGCCCGCTTTCTTTATATTACAAGAATTACAATTCGTAATGCATGGGGTTCGTGAGATACTTGATCTCATCCAACTCATCCGCAGTCACATACCCTGCAGGCGCATTCAAAAGAGAAGGAATACGGTTGACAATGGTCGCACAGGTGTGTTCAACCGTAGCAGGCTTGACAACGTGGAATTCGGTATTGGGTTCCCCCGTGATCCACCAATCGCACATGTCTCCGTCATCGGGTCCGTACACTTTGCCGATGGTCTCCTCTTCCACAACAATTCCCTGATATGTCTCGATCGTCACAACAGCCGACATACCGATACATTTACCCGCCTTAATAGTTTTACCCATGGTTGCGCTGTACATATCCTTGTCCACCGTATAGGGAATATTTTCCTGTTTGATGGACTTGATCGTCAATCCCAACTTATTGCAGATCGCTTCCGCAGCATTCCATGCGTAGGAAGGAACAACTTCCGCAGGATGTGCAAGTTCTTTTTCAAACTCCTTCACTGTGAGGTCGCATCCGTGTGCTTTGGCAAGCGCAAGACCATAATCCTCCACGTTATAACTGTAAGCGCCTTTGATCTTCTGAATATTAGCACAGCCGCCCGCAACCATCGCTACCATATTGATCCAGAAAATATCCTGCATTCCGCTGCCCGTCACCGTGCAGTTGTGCTCCTTGGCAAGCGCATCCAATTTATTGGTAAGCGCTGCAGCGGTCGTCCAGGGATAGATCGCCTCTTCACAGGTCGTAATGACATTCACTCCGCGGATAACACACTTTTCTACCGCTTCATAGATATCCGCGACAAAACTGAACAACGTGACAATGGCGACATCCGCATCACATTCGTCCAGAACCTTGTCCGCATCCGAGGAAATTTTTACGCCCGTCTTGACCCCGAGCCCTGCATAGTCGCCCACATCCATTCCCAGGATTTCAGGATTGAGATCAATCGCGCCGACAATCTCGGCGCCCTTCTCATGCAGATAGCGCAAAATATACTTGCTCATCTTGCCGCATCCATACTGGACCACTCTGATTCGTTTCATACTACACCCCTTACATTTTATTTCGCATCGTTCCCGATACATCCAAATTATACCAAACAAACCCCCATTCGTCAATGGGGGTTTGCCGAAAAGATTGCAAAATCAGGTGAAATCTCTGTCGGAAATCAACCGAGTTTGTTCTTTAATCACATTTTCTTTTGAGACGGAATTATAATCTTACCGTTGCTCACACACACCGTCCCTTTCAGACGGATATCTGAAACGGACGCACCTATACAGATTTCATAGACGCCGTCATCCACTGTCCAATCATCGCATGCCGCTGACCAATAAGCAAATGCCTTTAAATCAAGCCGGATACCAACGCTTACCGTTTTCCCGGCTCCGATTTCATCTTTGGAAAACGCCTTCAGTTCACGTTCGGGACGATAGACATACGATGTAATCGGCCGTACATAAACCTGTGAAATTTCCTTACCGTCCCGTTGGGAATTATTGGAAATTTTATAGGCTACTTTAAGATTATCCCCATTGGAATCCAGTACAAGATCAGAATAAACAAACTCGGAATAGGAAAGTCCAAACCCGAACGGGTAACAAACGGGTTTTCTGCGAGACATAAAGAAGCGATACCCTACATCAAGCCCCTCGGCATACCGCGTAACCCCCGCAGTGCGGGACAATTCAGGAAGATCCGCCTCAAGCGGAAAAGTCTCCGAGAGTTTCCCGCAAGGATTGCGCTCGCCTGTGAGAAGATCCGCAACAACCTCGTCGCCGCCGTCACCGTTATATCCCGCAAACAGAATTGCCGCCACACAGTCAGCCCATGCGCTCGTATCGATCGCGGCGCCCGCAAAGATAACAACCACTGTATTGGGATTGGCTGAAGCCGTCTCGCGGATCGCAAGTTCCTGTACGGCAGGAAGACGCAGCATTTGCCTGTCGCCCGCTTCGTATTCATACTTTCCGCCCGTACCCACGCAGACAATATTCACGTCCGACAGCGCGGCATTGCTCTTTGCAGTGAGGAAGTTCTGTGTCCCTGACTCAACGCCGTCATAGCGAAATGCGCCTTCATACACGACTTCTCCGTCCGTGCGCGCTTGCATAGCCGCAGGAAGATCAAAATGCCACTCTTTGCGATTGACCGCCGAGGATCCCTCCCCGCGAATCATATCGACCGTATCAGGACGCGCATAGCAACCACACACAGAAAGCCGAATGCCCTTTTTCAGCGGCAGAACACCATTGTTTTTGAGCAAGACGGCGCCTTCGGCTGCAATCCTCTTGCTCGCGGAAATCCGATCTGATTCCTCAGATCTGACACGTCGTGTTTCCCTCATCTTTCCGCAACGCGAAATGAGTTCCAAGATCCTTTGGGCACAGGCATCAATTTCCTCTTCCGAAATAATTCCGGATGCGACATCTTCCTCAAGCTTTTTAAAGTTAATTTCAGAAAAAGGCATCTCCAAATCAAGCCCCGCCCTTGCAGAAGCCGCACGATCGCGCACCGCGCCCCAATCGGAAAGAATGGCTCCGTAAAAGCCAAACTCACTGCGAAGCATGTCAAAGCCCTTTTTATACTCCGCGGCATATTTGCCGTTCACACGGTTATAGGAACACATCAATGTGAGCGGCTTGGCTTCGCAAGCAATTTCAAAGGGTTTGTAGTAAATTTCCCGAAGAGTACGTTCGTCTACGTCGCTCGACTGGTGCGTTCTGTCAAATTCGAGATTGTTGGCACAAAAATGCTTGACACATGCTCCAACACCCCCTTCCTGCATTGCGGAAATGTAGGCTCGGGCAAGTATTCCCGCAAGGTAAGGATCTTCCGAAAAAAGTTCAAAATTGCGTCCGCAGAAAGGCGAACGTTTGATATTGACTCCGGGACCAAGCAGAACGTCTACATCCAAAGAAATACAGTCATCCGCTATGCTCGCTCCCATCAATCGCGCACACTCTTCGCTCCATGTATTCGCAAGCACCTGGACAGACGGATACGCAACGGACGGAACAGTTACTTCAACTCCGTTTTGGCTCTCCGCAACCTTACGAACACCCATCGGACCGTCGGAGAATATGACCTGCGGAAGTTTCCCCTCGAGATCTTCCGTCTTCCAGCATCCCTTCCCGCAAATAAGGCGAAGTTTTTCCTGCAATGTAAGTTGGCTTAAATTTATCATATTACTTAATACCTTGAAAAGGATCCCGTCTTCCCCCTGCGGATCAGATGGAATCCTTTTGCCGAATCACATATTTTTTCAAACAATTCAGGTTCTGTCCGTGCCGCAGGCAACTGCGGCACGACAGAACACAATCCGGAGGGAAGGATGACTTAAGTCTCAGAAGGTGCGTTCACCAAATTGGGGGTGTAGGAAATATCACTGAAATACATGTCCGCACTCCAGTTATACAGTTCGTAAGAAACAGCCTCTGCCTCTACGCTGCATGCCAAAGTCCATTCGCCGCCCTGCAGGCGATAATAAGCATCGAGCTTATTTCCGTCCTTTACGATCATCACTTCAATGCCATTCGCTGTAACATCTTCATCAGTCGTGCTGATTGTTGCACCTGTCCAAATTTCGGTCACGCGAAGCATCCATGCGTTTCCATCAATTACACCACACTGGAAGACATAGTTTGAATGTGCCGAATTTTGGGTAAACACTTTGAACCCGAGGCCATCAGCAGTATTGCCGCCTTCCTTGAGGTTCACTTTGAAAGTAAGCGTGAACTTATCTGCAGAAGCGTTGAGAGCAATTCCGTTATACTGGCTCGAAGGCGTTACCGTTGTCTCGTCTTCACTGACAGTAAACTTGTCATTCGTTCCGATCAGGTCATAACGAAGGCTGATATCAACCGTGTCTTCCTTGGAAACAATGATCGTCTGGCTGTCATAGCCCTCCGCGGTGACCGTATAAACTCCGGCTCCCAGCGTAACCGTGTATTTGCCATCCGTCACAGTTGCCTTTTGCGTTGCTGTACCGACAAAAGAAAGCTCTGTGCCATCGGGAATCGTCCAAGGCTGGCTCGCACCTGCGACCGCCTGAGCATTCCCGCTGATGGTGTAAGTTTCTTCGGGCGCTTCCGCAAACGTAGCTTCAACCGTGATGTTCAGCCATCCGCAACCGGCAATTACCAATTTTCCGTCAGCAGTAACAGAGGTCGACATCTCCGTTCCGTTCACTTTGAGGCTCTGAAGAAGATAACCCGTCTCAGGGATAACGTTCAAGACAACGTCGTCGCCGAGCACATATCCGCTATCCGCAACCGAGACGTTTCCATTGACTGTCTCACCAATATTTACCTCAATTCCAATGGCCTCAAAGGAAGGAACATTCCATCAGCAACAATCATGACCTGGATGCCGTTTGCAGTGACATCCGCGTCTGTTACATTGATTGTCATACCGGCCCAGTCAGAATTGATGATACGGATTCTCCATGCGCCGTCAATGTAACCGCACTGGAATGTGTAGTCGGTAACTTCTGAATTGTCAACTAGAATCTTGAATCCGATACCGTCTGCCGAGCTTCCGCTCTCCTTGAGATTTACCTTGAAGGAGATCGTAAACTGCTCGGAGGCAATATTCACGGGTACACCGTTCCACTGGGTCGAAGGCGTTGCCGTTGTTTCATTTTCGTCGATCTCTACATTTTCATTCGTGCCGAGCAGGTCATAGCGAAGACTTATATTTTCAGTCGCTTCACCGGAGACCGTGATCGTCTGGCTGCCGTAACCGACCGCACTCACAGTATACTCGCCATTCGGAAGGCGTACGCTGTAAGACCCGTCAGCTTTTACTTTTGCATTATAGACCGCATCTCCCGTAAAGTTCAGAATCGTTCCCTCGCGAAGTTTCCATGCGTTGCTTGCACCGGCTACGCCCTGTGCCGTACCGCTGATCACATAGCCCTCATCCGCTTCTGCCACGCTCTTCATTTTTCTCTCCTTGTTCGTTTACCCTGAAATATTCCTGATCGCTCATATCCTTACCTTAATACATTGATAAATATCTATATTTGATCCAAAAAAATATGCATTATTCTTGCATATTACATTTCGTACACCCTAAAAAAGCAATCAACCGGTTTAACTTATCGCAATTCAAAGAATAGTATACCCATTTGCCGTCACGTTCAGAAAGCACGAGCCCACTGTCACACATGAACTTCAAATGATGCGACAATGTCGGCTGTGTAATATTAAACTTTTCAAGAATTTTACAAGCACACAAACTACCCTGCCGAAGCATCTCAAAAATTTGAAAGCGTATGTCGTCCCCAAGCGCTTTCAATATCTGTATATATTCTTGCTTATCCATATTCCCACCCTTATTGAAGTATTTCATATAGATATTTTTCTATGTAAAATTCAGTTCATAGAAATTTGTCAAATGATTTTCAGGCTTTTTGAATGAATTTCAAAAAAAAGAAATCTGTCCTGATTGCGAGGTTGAGGATTTACTCTGATTCCAATAAAAGCAACAATACAAAAAAGCGACAGGAACAAATTCCTGTCGCTTTTTTGGTGCACCAATAAGAGCCTAAATCGAATATTCGATTTAGGCTCTTATTTTCATATGTTACCGAATTTATTTATGTAACTGATATGCACCCCAAAAGTTGGACAGACTTTTGGAGGTGCATATATTTATGTCAA
>ERZ1643246.256-NODE-256-length-69458-cov-7.568520_pt1 | contig 69458 bp, 61 predicted proteins | sample MGYA00579265_ERZ1643246 | MGnify/ENA primary metagenome ERZ1643246 (study PRJEB29033, sample SAMEA4952261) | chicken gut metagenome | biome: Broiler Chicken; feature: Gastrointestinal Tract; material: Caecum | place: Ireland | collected 2018 | study: Broiler... | reverse complement strand
TAACACAAAACTGGTGTTCCCTTTTCTATGTGTCCTACAAAAATTTTACGCTAGCGTGCATTTGCTGAGTTTCCCCGCATCAGGGCCCCTTCTTCTGTCAGTATTACCGATAATCCAGAATTGTAATCTGAAGTGTCCGCCGTCCCATATACTCATTGATTCCAGGATAATAGGTCAGATCCATCAACAGGCCGTCTCCTCTTCCTCGCAACAGATGTTCTTTTGCCTGAGGGCCATATTTTTGAGACAGGCAGGAAAAAAATGTCTCCAGATCCCCAAAAAAGATGGCGTCCATCACTGTGTGATCCGTATCTTCCACCTCCAGTTTCAGAACATTCTGATGCTTTCCGATGATTCGTCCTCTCCGCAAAGTCAGCTTTCTCTGAGCAAAGACCGGCTTGGTGTTCCCTTTTCCAAAAGGTTCCAGAAGCGTAAGCTCTTCTACAAAATCTTCCGTAATCTCGCAAAGCGGAAGCTGCATGTCAATCACAACTTTCTCCGTAAGATCCGCTTCCGTCATGGTCGTATTCTCATTCAGCTGTTTCCTTAAAAACAGAATATTTTCCTCTGGAAGAGAAAGCCCCGCCGCAAGCTTATGCCCCCCGAACCGGGTCAGCAGATCCTTGCATCGGCTCAGTTCATCGTACATCGGGTAGGCTTCGATGGACCGTCCGGATCCCTTTGCACCTTCTTCCGCCTTTGTCAGGACAAACACCGGCTTATAATACCGTTCCCGCAATCGTCCCGCCACAATCCCGGCAATACTCTCATGGCATTTTGGCAGATAGACTACAAGGACCTTATCCTTTTTCAGTCCCGTCGTCTCCACCTGGATCACCGCCTCTTTTACAGCCTCCTCCGTCAGATTCTTTCTGCTGTCATTGAGGGCCTTGAGATCCCCGGCCAGAAGGTCCGCTTCCTTTTTCGTCTTTGCGCACAGAAGCTCCAGTGCCCGTTTGGCAGTATCCAGCCTTCCCCCCGCATTGATACACGGTCCGATCACAAATCCAATATGATATGCCGAAAGCCGGTCCACGGGAACTCCTGTACATTCCATCAGAGCCGCAAGGCCCAGATTTTTGGTCCGTTTCAGCATTTCTAATCCCTGCCTGACAAAAATCCGGTTTTCATCTGTCAGTTCCATGACATCGCCCACCGTTGCGATGGCAGTGTTTTCCATCAGGTAATCCACATCCTCCGGATCTCTTCCCATGGCATTATACAGGGCCTCGATCAGTTTGTAGGCTGTCGCCGCACCGCACAGTCCCTTATACGGGTACGGACAGTCTTCCTGCTTAATGTCTACCACTGCATCCGCCGGCGGGAGCTGGTAAATCCGGGTTTTGTCTTCTTTTTCTTCGTAAGGTACCTCGTGGTGGTCTGTCACCACGATGGTCATGCCCATGCTTTTTCCGTAGGCGATCTCTGCTTTTGCCGCAATGCCGTTATCGCAGGTCACAATCGTATCAATATTGTCGTCCAGAGCGCGGTCGATCAAATCAATATTCAGCCCGTATCCATCTTTGATCCGGTCCGGGATATCATAATCCACCTCTGCTCCAAGTCCTTTTAATCCTTCCAGAAGAATATATGTGGCATTGACGCCGTCAATGTCATAATCTCCAATGATACGGATGCTCTGTTTTTCCATGATCTTTTCCCTCAGAATATCTACCGCCTTGTCCATATCTTTCATGAGCATCCCGTCATACAGGTCAGCGATGGTCCCGTTTAGATACCGGTCCACCGCTTCTTCTCCAATTACATCCCGGTTGCGGATCAATGCTGCCGTCCTTGGATGGATTCCAAACCGGCTTCCCAGTTCCGTAAAGTTTCCGCCCTTTCTAAGCACTACCCAGTTTTTCATCTGTATCCCTCCATAAAAGCAAAAGGACGCCGCAAGATCTGTATCATCCATCCTGCCGCATCCTTTTCCGGTTCTATTTTCCCTTTTCAGTTACCGTATTCCTTCTGCCTTTCATCTTCATAACGTACCAGAGCGCCCCTGTAATACACACGGAAGAATAAGCTCCGCACACGATGCCGATCATCAGAGGCATGGCAAATTCTCTGACAGAGGACACTCCAAAGACAAACAGGAAGAACACCATCATAAACGTGGTCAAAGAGGTGTAAATGCTTCTCGTCAATGTCAGCGTAATACATCTGTTGACAAGCTCTGCAAGGTTCTCCCTTTTCCCCTGGATTTTCCGTTCTTCCCGGATACGGTCAAAAATAACAATGGTTGCATTGATCGAATATCCTACAATGGTCAGCATACACGCAATAAACGTGCTCCCGACCGTAATGCGGGATACCGCATAAAAGGCAAGCACCACGAGGACATCATGTACAAGCGCGGTCACCGCACTGGTGGCAAAGCGGATATCCCGAAACCGGAACCAGATATAAAGAAGCATACATATGGTGGAAATCAGTACTGCAGCTGCCGCATCCCGTCTCATCTCCTCACTGATCGTAGAGCTGATGCTGGAATAGGTGATGTCGGATTCTTTCACCTGAAACTGTTCCTCCAAAGCCTGGTTCAATGCTTCCCGCTGCTTCAGGTCCAATGCTTTGGTCCGGATGACGATCTGCGTACTGTCCTTGACCTTCTGTGCCTGCACTTCCGAATCTCCTGCCGCCTCTCTGATCACAGGAATTATGCTCTTATCAATTTCCGAAATCGAATAATCCTTGTGAAAATCCACTGTGGTGGATGTCCCGCCTTGGAACTCCAGACTGTATGCCAGCATACCGCTGCCTTTGACATGATGATACCCCATCACTGCAAATCCGCCCAGAATGACAGCCAGTGAAACCGCGAAAAAAAGCGTCCTTTTTCCAAGGAAGTCAACTGGTTTCCTTTCCTTCATTTTCCTGGCGTAAAACTTCTCGTTTTGAATTCCTGCCGCATAGAACGATTGGATCAACATGCGGGTAATGACAAGGGCGGTAAACATGGACACCACAATACCAAGGGCAAGTGTCTGTGCAAATCCCCTGACAGTCCCCGACCCAAGGAACCAGAGTACCGCTGCCGCAATCAGCGTGGTAATATTTCCATCTATAATGGCAGAAAGGGCTTTATGGAATCCGTTTTTCAACGCGGTTCTGACGCTCCTGCCTGCCGCAATTTCTTCCTTGACTCTTGCAAAAATAATCACATTGGCATCCACTGCCATACCAATGGACAAGATGATACCGGCGATTCCCGGAAGAGACAGGGTAATATCAAAGGCATTCAGAAGTACCAGCACAAGGCCCGTATAAATCAAAAGCGCAAGTCCGGATGCAAGTCCCGGAAGCAGATAAACAGCTATCATAAATAGAATGACGGCCGCCAGTCCGATACCGCCTGCCAGAAGGCTGGTGCTGATTGCCTCCTCGCCAAGCTGCGCTCCCTGTACCTGAGAATTCAGTTCTGTCAACTCCAGGGACAGACCGCCGATCCGGATGGAAGAGGCAATCTCCTCCGCCTTCTCATAGCTCTCCATCCCATCGATATAGGCAGTCCCGCCGGTAATCGCTTCACTGACTTTCGGAGAGCTGATCACTTCTCCATCATAAATGATGGAAATCTGCTTTCCAACGTTTTCCCTGGTTGCCTCGGCGAACTTCTCCTTTCCCTTTTCATTGAGCTGAAGCTCTACCGTATATTCCGATGATCCGGTCGTCCGGTTCTGTCCACTTGCTGCTTTGGCGGTTTTGATATCGCTTCCCGTCAGCACCGTTTCCCCGTCCGCAGTCTGAAATTCCAGAGAGCCTGGCTGACCAAGCTCTTTTAGGATTTCATTGGCATCCGAAACACCCGGAATGGAAATGCTGATCCGGTTGTCCCCTTCCTGGTATACACTGGCTTCCGTGCTGTAGGCCTCCACTCTCTTCTGAAGTTTGTAGACCGTATCCTTCATCTCCTCGGATGACGGATGCGCTTCTTTGGCCTGATAGGTGATACTGACGCCGCCGGCCAGATCCAGTCCAAGTCTGATGTTTCTCATGGCTCCGCTGTGCGAGCTCCCCCATCCGCATACTGCCGTGTAAGTCAGCAGTACGATTATCAGAACGGCCGCAGCCAGTCCCGCAATCCCTCTGCTTCTTTTCATTCAGCCCATCTCCTTTATGCCTCTTCGCCGTCCTCAGCCTCTCCAGCCAGTGCGGCTTTGATCATAATCGCACACTCTACACGCTTTCTCTCCATCTCGCATCCGATATCGTACGCATCGTTCAGGCTTCCTTCAAAGTGGTAGGCATTTGCCATACATCCGCCGCTGCAGTAAAATTTTGCAAAGCAGTTTCGGCATTTTTCTTTCGAGTAGACATTACATCCACGGAACGCATCCGCGATTTCAGGCTTTGTGATCCCTTCATCCACGTTGCCCATCAGGAAATCCTCATCTCCTACAAACTGATGGCACGGATAGAGATCTCCCCAAGGTGTCACTGCCAGATACTCGGTTCCGGATCCACAGCCCGACAGCCGTTTTGCCAGGCACGGTCCGCCTTCCAGATCGATCATGAAATGGAAAAAGTTGAATCCTTTTCCTTCCTTCTCTCTCTGGATCATGTATCTTGCCAGCTTATCATATTCCTCAAAAATCTGAGGCAGATCTTCTTTTTTGATTGCATATGGGTCCGTGTCATCTCCTACAACCGGCTCTATGGACATCTGCTGGAATCCAAGATCTACAAAATGACGTACATCCTCTGAAAAATCCAGATTCTGTCTTGTGAACGTTCCTCTCACATAGTATTTCTGCTGATTTCTGCTCTCAGCCAGTTTCTGGAATTTCGGCACAATCAGATCATAACTTCCCTTCCCGTTTCTGAACGGGCGCATCCGGTCATTGACTTCTTTCCGGCCATCCAGGCTTAAGACCACGTTGTCCATTTCCTGATTGATAAACTCCTGTATCTCGTCATTTAACAAGACACCGTTTGTGGTGACCGTAAAGCGGAAATGTTTGTCATGCAGCTTTTCCTGCTCCCTTCCATATGCCACCAGATCTTTCACAACCTGCCAGTTCATCAGCGGTTCTCCGCCAAAGAAATCCACTTCCAGATTTCTTCTGTTTCCGGAATTAGCAATCAGAAAATCCAGCGCCTTCTTTCCCACTTCAAAAGACATCAGCGCACGTCTTCCGTGATATTCGCCTTCCTCCGCAAAACAATATCGGCACGCCAGATTGCAGTCGTGGGCAATGTGCAGGCAAAGAGCCTTGACTACCGTTTTTCTCTTCATGACTTCCTGAATACAGGACTCATGTGTATCCGGTGCGAACAGCTGCCCGGCTTCGGTAAGTCCGGCAAAGGCTTCCAGAACCTCCTCGATCTCGGACGGATCGTATTTCTCCTGATACTGTTCTTTGATGGTTTCTCTAGTTTTGGCTGCCCGGATAGTATCAGCCGTCTGCTCCGGATTCATCTTCACGAGCGCCCCGATCAGATCGTATCCCATCTGGTCTACGACATGGACGCATCCGCTGTTGACATCCAGGACAATATTATATCCATTATTCTGGTACTGATGGATCACTTGTAGGTACCCCTTTCTTTTTTTCTGTAGACATCAAGAGACAGCGACCAAAAAGCCGCTGTCCTGTACATTTCATTTATAAATTCCGTCTGCTTATTTCTTCTGCTCGCAGGTCTGATTTCCTACTGTGCAGGAAGTCTTGCATGCTGACTGGCAGGATGTCTGGCATTCTCCGCATCCGCCTTTTTTCATTGTGCTGTTTAATGTCTGTGTATTTAATGTTTTAATGTGTTTCATCCTGATCTCCTCCTTATGCATTTTGCTAGAAGTTATTATAGCATAGGCTTCTTCTTTTTTAAAGCCCTTTTTTTGACCGTATTTTGGCCATCAGAGTTTTCTGTTTCAGGAGAGCATTCCGCCCAGCATTCCTCCTGCTGCGCACAGGATGAACGTCGTCACAATCTGTACTGCATCTCCCTGAAGGGTGTGGTAGACGCCAAAGGTGACCAGCACCAGCAGCAGAAAATAGGAAATGCCCAGAATCAGCCCCCAGATAAATTTCTTTACTCTTTGCAGTTTCCCGATCAGAAATCCTCCGGCAAATGCAGAGACCACATAGATTCCGGTAATTCCTGCAGTCACAGTTCCTTTGTCCAGATTCAGTTTATAAAGCAGCACCGCCAGCACTAAAAGCAGGATTCCGGTAACGATATAAGATACCAGAAGCGCCTGAAAAATCCTCATGATACCGGATTTTTGTCCCTTTACTCTCATCGCATCCTCCTTGTCCCTTTCTTTCTAAGACTATTGTATGATGCTGACCGGTTTCTTATGACTACGGTTCCATCTGGCTTCCCAGAAATACGGCGGCGCACTGCGCCAGTTTCTGACAGATTTCCCCGGAAACGCCCTTCTCCTTTTCCATCCGGATGAGCAGCACCCCTCCGATGACATCACCTCCGGAAATAACCGGACTGATCACCATCTCCTCACAGTCCGCTGTCCTCCCCTTTAAAAAACGGAACCTGGATGCCTCCTCCCTGCTTATGGCCACCGGCTTTCTTTCTTCCAGGAGCTGGACAAACTCCTCCGCCAGTTCCTGCTCTGCCGTCTCCTTTCTTCCGGATCCAGAAGCGGCAATGACCTTTTCCATGTCTGTAATACAGGAAAGGATTCCCGATGCCTGAGCCAGGCTCTCTGCATAATGCTGGGCAAACGTGTGTATTTCCCCAAGGGGAGAATATTTCTTCAGGATCACCTCGCCGTCCTGTCCCGTAAAAATTTCCAGAGGAGTTCCCTCCCGTATACCAAGTGTTCTCCGTATTTCTTTCGGGACAACCACCCGGCCCAGGTCGTCAATTCTCCTCACAATTCCTGTCGCTTTCATTTCCTCCAGTTCCCTCCATTTCACAATTCAACCGGTTTTCCACGGTTTCACATAAGGCTAGTATCTGCAAAAGGAAAAATTTTATTCTATTTGCACTTTCTCATAGAAGAGAGTAAAATAGAAAAAAACCATTAGGAGGTCCAAAAAGCTATGAGCAAAATTGACGACGTAAGAAACGCAATGGTCGCAGCCATGAAAGCCGGCGACAAGGCAAGAAAAGAAACTCTGTCTTCTCTTCTTGCCGCTCTGAAAAATAAAGCAATCGACAAACGGGAAGATCTGACTGAGGCAGAGGAAGTACAGGTTGTCTTAAAGGAAATCAAACAGACAAAAGAGACACTGGAAATGACTCCGGCAGACCGTACCGAGATTATCGAAGAGTGCCGGGCAAGAATTGCCGTCCTGGAAGAATTTGCCCCGAAAATGATGGGCGAAGAAGAAATCAAATCCATCATCACCTCTGTTCTCTCAGAGATGGGACTGGATCACCCGACAGCAAAAGACAAAGGGAAAATCATGAAAGAGCTGATGCCGAAGGTGAAAGGAAAAGCCGACGGCAAGCTGGTAAACGAACTCGTCAGCACATTCTTTGAATAAAAAAGCAGAAAGAGAAAGCAGCCTACTGGGCTGCTTCCTCTGTATTTTCTGTATTTTCTTTGTCATTGGTCTGATCGGAACCGCTGCTGTCATCCGTGTTGTCGGAATCCGCAGATCCGCTGTTGTCCTCTGTGTTGTCGGAATCTGAGGAATCGCTGCCATCATCTGTACTGTTGTCCTCCGTCTTGATTGCAACTCCCTGTCCATTGAAATCGATCTTTTTCCAGACATCCTTATTTTCTTTGATTTTGGTGTCCTTTTTCCAATCTTCCACAATTTCATTGTACTTCTCAGACTCCCGCTGGGAGATAATCTCCTGCTTCTTGCTGTCCGTTGCAGCCTGATCAAAAGTGGATGTCACCTTTCCTACATAATACCCTGTATCCGTCTCAATGACATCTGTCACCTGTCCTGCTTCCAGCTTGTCTGCAGCCTGAATCAGCTCCTCGTTTGGGGAAGTCGTGCTGGAATCGAACGTCAGATCAATGGCGGACTTGTCCTGATCCTCTGCTGCCTGTCCAAAATCGGCACCGCCTTTGACTGCATCGAAAAACGTATCCGCTTTTTTCTTTGCCTCCTCTTTCGTATCCGTCGTACTATCTGAATCACTGCTTTGGGAATCCTTCTGATCCGAGTAGGTAAAGGCTACATACTGCATGGCCTTCTGAGCCGCCTCTTCGTCTGAGACATTCCGGTCTACGTCTTTTAGCATCTCCGTCTGCATCTTCTGCTGGATGGTAAAGAGTTTCATCACTTCTTCTACCGTATCCTTGTCTCCGGATATTGCATCTCTGACATCCTCATCATTATCTTTCACAAACTGATCCGCCGCATCCTCGATGGACTGTTCTTCCTCATCTGTCAGCGAAACCTTGTAGTCTTCTGCGTGTTCATTTACCAGATACAGCTCTTCCAAAGACTGCATGATAGTCTCTTTTGCGGTCTCCTCATACGTTTTTCCCTTTTCGACTTCTGTTTTCCACATATTATCTCCCATCATGGAACCATAATATGTTTCATACATTGCCTGCTGATATCTCGCATAAAAATTTGCCACATTTCCTTTAATTTCTGTATCTCCTACGGTTGCTACAACATCGCTGTCCTCTATCGTCTGCTTTCCGCAGCCTGCCATCGCCCCCGCTGCCACAGCGGCAGCCAAAAGGACTACTGCCAAACGCTTTTTCATATCCGTCAAAAGCCTCCTTCGTATTTCTAACTATCCTATTATATCTGTTTTTCCATGGACAATCAATGTTTTTATATCATTTAACAGATTTTTCACGACTTCCAGAATGTCCGGATCTTTTTCCCTGAGATTCCGTTTTTTCTGTTCATAGAGGAAATACGGAGGGGTATCATTTTTGAAGATCAGATCGCCTTTTCTGCGCTCCAGAAGCTTTGGAATCTCCTCGCCGCGTACTTTTGCGCGTTCATACATCGTAATCTTCAGCCGGTTTCCTTTCTGTTCAATAGCTGTTACATAGACCGAATGAGCCAGCGCTTTCAGCCTCGCGATCAGAATCAGCTTCTGTACCTTTTTCGGAATATCTCCAAACCGGTCAATGAGCTCCTCCATCATATCATCCATTTCTTCTTCCGTCTCAATCAGAGCAATTCGCTTGTAGATATCCAGCTTCTGATATTCATCTGAAATGTAGGAAGATGGTATGAACGCATCCACGTTCAGGTCGATGGTGGTAGTAAAGCTTTCCACTTCATCCTGAGAAGCTCCGGATTTCATGCTCTTGACAGCTTCATTGAGCATCTTGCAGTACAGATCATAACCGACTGCCTCCATATGACCATGCTGGGCTTCTCCGAGAAGATTTCCGGCTCCGCGGATTTCCAGATCCCGCATTGCAATCTTAAACCCGGAACCAAGATCCGTAAATTCCCGGATCGCGGCAAGCCGTTTTTCCGCCACCTCTTTTAACATCCGGTCTCTGCGGTAAAGCAAAAATGCATAGGCCATCCTGTTGGAGCGCCCGACTCTTCCTCTGAGCTGGTAAAGCTGTGCCAGTCCCAGCTTATCCGCCTCATGAATAATCATTGTATTGGCATTGGAAATATCAAGCCCGGTTTCGATAATGGTGGTCGAGACAAGGACATCGATATCTCCATTGATAAAATCATACATAATCCGCTCCAGCTGATGCTCCCGCATCTGGCCGTGGGCATAGGCAACGGTAGCTTCCGGAACCAGATTCTGGATTCTGGCTGTAATCTCCGCAATATCCTTGACTTTGTTATAAACATAATATACCTGTCCCTGCCTGGAGAGTTCCCGTACGATTGCCTCCCGCACCATCTCATCCTGATATTCCATGACATAGGTCTGGATCGGCATCCGGTCCATCGGAGCTTCCTCCAGCACACTCATGTCCCGGATGCCGATCAGGCTCATGTGAAGCGTTCTTGGAATCGGAGTAGCTGTCAAAGTCAGAACATCAACATTTTCACGAAGCTTTTTGATTTTTTCCTTGTGCTGTACCCCAAACCGCTGTTCCTCATCGATCACCAGAAGTCCCAGGTCTTTAAAACACACATCCTGGCTCAAGATCCTGTGCGTTCCCACCAGAATATCCACCTGTCCCTTTTTCAGATCCTCCAGTGTCTTCTTCTGCTGGGCCGGAGTCCGGAAACGGCACATCAGGTCCACCCGAACCGGAAAATCCTTCATCCGCTGAACCAGTGTATTATAATGCTGCTGGGCCAGGATGGTGGTCGGCACCAGAAAGGCTACCTGCTTATTTTCCTGCACTGCCTTGAACGCCGCGCGCACGGCCACCTCGGTCTTTCCAAACCCTACGTCCCCGCATATCAGACGATCCATGATTTTATGGCTTTCCATATCTTTTTTTGTCTCTTCGATTGCCGCAAGCTGGTCATCCGTCTCCTCAAAAGGAAACATCTCTTCAAATTCCTTTTGCCATACCGTGTCCGGCTCATATGCGTAGCCTTCCTTTTCCTGTCTTGCCGCATAGAGCTCCACCAGATCCCGCGCGATCTCCTGGACGGCCTTGCGCACCCGCGTCTTGGTGCGCTCCCAGTCCTGTCCCCCCAGCCGGTTCAGTTTCGGCTTTTTGGCATCCGCAGAAGCATATTTCTGGATCAGGTCCATCTGAGTTGCCGGGATATAGAGATTTCCGCCCCCTGCGTAGGAGATCTTCATATAGTCTTTCTCGATCCGGTCGATTTCTATTTTTTCAATTCCCTGATAGATTCCAAGTCCATGATTTTCATGGACCACATAATCTCCGGGCTTCAGATCGGTAAAGCTTTGGATCTTTTCTCCTTCATAAACCTTTCTCCGCTTTTTCTTTTTCTTTTTTCCAAAAATATCGCTTTCCGAAATGACGGTAAATTTCAGCATCGGGTATTCATACCCTGCCGCTACATGTCCGTAGGACACCAGGATCTCCCCTGGCTTCACCAGCCTGTCCGGATCTTCATCGTAATAACTGTTCAGGTCATAGTCCCTGAGATCCTCCGCAAGCCGCCTGGCCCTGGTTCTGGAACCGGACAACAGGATGACCCGGTACCCGTTTCTCTTCAGACGTTTCAGATCCCTTGTCAAAACGTCGAAACTGCTGTTGTATGGATTTACATTTCTGGTCAGAATACTGTATGTATTCCGGATCAGAAAATCTTTGAGCTTTCCCTCCAGGGCTGTAAATCCGATGCTGTGATATTGATTGAGAAGCCCTGTAACCTCATGGACGGAAAATACATGGATATCTTTTTCATCTTCCGAAAGTTTTTCTTCCTCTTCTCTTCTCTCTCGCGCCTGACTGACCTCTTCTTCTACCGTTGCGCCACGCTCCCGGAGCCGCCCCGGCTCATCCAGAAACAGCAAGGACTGTTCCGGATCAAAATAGCGCAGAAAAGAGACTTCTCTTCCCGGGTCCGCCTCGTCTTTGGCAGGATAAACCGTAATCTGTGCCCGGTTTTCCACCGACCGCTGCGTCTCCACATCAAACGTACGAATCGAGTCAATCTCATCATCCCAAAACTCAATCCTTACCGGAAGCTCCTCTGTCAGCGGAAAAATATCGACAATCCCTCCGCGCACTGCAAACTGCCCCGGTCCTTCAATCTCCGCTTCCCTGTCATATCCCATTGCGGAAAGTCTGCCCAGAAGTTCCTCCAGATCCATGATATCCCCGGATGCAATGGAAAAAATTTCACTGTCGATTTCCTCAGGCGGCCGCACACCGTCCATCAGGGCATCCATTGTCGTAATCACAGTGACCTTTTCCGATTCTCTCAGTGCTTTCAGGACTTCCATTCTCTGCTGAAGCAGATATTTTCCCCGGATATCCGCCCGATAAAAAAGCAGATCCTTAGCCGGATAGTACCGTGCTTCTCCTTCCAGAAACTCATATTCCTCCAGGACTTCCTTGGCCTTTTCCTCATCTGCCGTGACATAAAGCACCCGGCTGCTGTCCTCAGAAAGAGCATACGCAAGGTGGCTTTTCTGCGAACCGGTACTTCCAGCGATCTGAATCATCCCTTTTCCCTTGAATTTTGTCTTTTGAATGGACTCAAATTCCGCAAGCTCCAAAAGGGGTTCCGTAAAAGCCTTCATTTTTCTTTGCTCCTTCCCATCAACCTTTGCGGTTAAACTGATTCATTGCCTCGTCAATCTCACCTGCGGCAGCCATTCTGACTGCCTGTACCGCTTTTTCATATGCCTCTTCCATCTTTTCCTTTTCCTCTTTTGAGAAATGGCCCAGCACATAATCCGCCAGATCATAACCTTTTGGTTTCTCTCCGACCCCGACTTTTACACGCATGAACACATCATGTCCAAGATGTGAAATGATGCTCTTGATCCCATTGTGGCCGCCGGCACTTCCCTTTTTCCGAAGTCTCAGCTGTCCCACATCCAGGCTGATATCATCAAAAATGACGATCAACTCTGAAGTCTCGTCCACTTTATAATAGTCCGTCAGCTCCCGGATACTCTCTCCACTTAAATTCATAAATGTCTGAGGCTTGGCAAGTATCACCTTGACTCCGTCTATGACACCTTTGCCAATCAGCGCCCGGTGTTTTCTTGTATCCACTGCTATATGGTATTCTTCCGCAATTTTATCTATGACATCGAATCCAACATTATGTCTGGTTCCTTCATACTTTGCTCCCGGATTTCCTAATCCTGCTATAATAAACATACGTCTGTACCTCTCTTTTTTCGTATCTTTTTATTCTAACGCAAAAAAACGCTTTTGGCAACGCTGCATAATTCTTTCTGCTGTTACATATATACTATAAAAGACAAAATCCCGTGACACGACAGGATTTTCCATCTCACGGAAAGGAGGCCCTTTTCACCAATGAGTTCCAAAACAAAAATTGTTGTATTCCACATGAAGGAAATCATCTATACGGTGGTCTTCGCTGCCCTTGGCATCCTTCTGATTCTTCTGCTTGTGTTTATGTTTCTCCCGGACCATTCCAAAGGGAAACAGACCGCAAAAGAATACACGCCCGGCATTTATACCGCCAGCATGACTTTGAACAATACCCCTCTGGAAGTGGAAGTGTCCGTGGACAAAAATCACATCAACTCCATCCGCTTCTCCAACCTGGATGAAAGCGTGGAAACCATGTACCCGCTGGTACAGCCGGCCATGGAGGAGATCGCCGGTCAGATTATCGAAAGTCAGTCTACCAGCCGGATCAGTGCCGGCGAGGATGACTCCTATACATCCAATCTGATTCTCGACACCATACAAAAAGCGCTGAAAAAAGCCGAGGCAGACTGATATGCTGCCCCGGCTTTTTTATCCTTCTACAACCAGGTACTGTCCTCCCGGAAGCGCGAACACTTCTGATGCATCTTCGATTTCCTGCATCGTCATACCGTCCACGTCCGCTCCGGACTCATCCAGATATTCCTTGACCTCTTCGATAGAATCCAGTACGACTGCCATACAGTCTTCCAGAAATGCCTCCGCCTCTTCCGGCGTTGTGGCAACCGGTTCATCAAAGAGCTGGGACTGTTCTCTTAAAAACACCTCAATACACTCTTCGCTAAATCCTTCCATGCTTTCCCTCCTCACTTTTTCTGTTTGTTACGATCGCGGTCAGCTCTTCCGGATGGTCGATAATCACATCGGCACCTGTTTCCCGGAGAATTTCTTTTGACCGGAATCCCCAGCTTACACCAACTGTTTTTACACCGGCATTCTTTCCAGTATGCATATCCACATCGGAATCACCGATATAAACACATTCTTCCCGGCTCACGCCCGCCTTGTCCATAATGAGCAGAACAGCCGCCGGATCCGGTTTTCTCGGAATTCCTTCCTTTTGTCCCTGGACAAAATCAAACAGCTCTGTTCCAAAGAATGTCTGTACCACATCTCTTGTCTGCCCGTCCGGCTTATTCGACAGCACCGCAAGATACAGTCCTTCCTGTTTCAGTTTTCCAAGCATCTCTTTAATGCCGTCGTAGGGCTTTGCGTGATAGGTACAGTTCTCAGCGAACACCATGCTGTATATATCCATAGCCTCCTCAATTCTGGCGAGTCTTTCATCGCCGCAGGCCCTCAGTGTGTTCTCCATCAGCCTCCTTGCGCCGCTTCCTACAAATTCCCGGCACTGTTCCAGGGTAATCTCCGGCAGCCCCATCTGCTTTAAAGTCAGATTCACAGAATGCGCAATGGACTCCAAAGTATCCGTCAATGTTCCATCCAGATCAAAAATACAAGCCTTATACATTTTCTTCGCCTCATTTTCTTTTTAGTTCCATCTACATGTATAGCATAATATATGCCTGTTGAAATTTCAACAAAAAAAGAACGCCGCAAAGACGTTCTTTTTTCTAGTCCAGATACTGACGCATCAGACGGAGGGCATTTTTTTCCAGTCTGCTCACCTGCGCCTGGGAAATATTCACTTCTTTTGCCACTTCCATCTGGGTCTTTCCTTCAAAAAACCGGAGCCGGATAATGTATTTTTCCCGCTCATTCAAATGTTCCATCGCCGCCTGTAAGGACAAATCCTCGATCCATCTCTCCTCTTTATTCTTTTTGTCGCTGATCTGATCCATCACATAAAGGGCATCCCCGCTGTCATTATAGACCGGTTCATTCAGGCTGACGGGAGCCTGTATCGCATCCAGTGCATAGACGATGTCCTCTTTTGCAATCCCGATCTCCTCCGCGATCTCCTGGACCGTCGGCTCTCTTAAGTTCTTTTTCACATAGTTCTCTTTTGCATAGATCGCCTTATAGGCCGTATCCCTGAGGGAACGGCTGACGCGGATGGAATTGTTGTCCCGCATATATCTGCGGATTTCTCCAATGATCATAGGTACCGCATAAGTGGAAAACCGGACATCCAGCTCCGTGTTAAAGTTATTGACGGCCTTGATCAGTCCGATACAGCCGATCTGAAAAAGGTCGTCCGGATTTTCATTGCTCCCTGCAAACCGTTTGATCACACTAAGTACCAGCCTGAGGTTGCCTTTGATATACTTCTCTTTTGCCTCCTCATCGCCTGCTTTGATCCGGGTGAACAGTTCTTCCTTTTCTTCCTCGTTCAGGAGAGGAAGCTTTGCCGTATTCACCCCGCATATTTCAACTTTGTTCAACGCCATCGTACATCCTCCTGTCCGGCAGTGCTGCCTTTCTAACAAGAATCATGTACATTCCGGCATTCTCTTATTCAGTCTCCGAAAAAATAAAAAAACTTTTAGTCCTTGACAGGTCCTTCCTCTCTGTTCCCGCTAATCATTACGGTCCCACTTATCAGCCAGATTCTGGATCTGGCTCTCCAGCTTCGCAAGATCTTTATTGGACAGCCCCTCATTTTTCATGACTACATCCAGCAGATGCTTGGCCGCCGCCACTGCACGGCCAAATACCTGGTTCGCCCGGATTCTGGCCGGCTTTTCCGAGGATTTCTTCGGGACCCTGATCCCTTCACTTAAAATTTCCCCTGTCAAAAGATCGACACAGCCCCCGGAGTACGGCGCAAAAGCCTTGTACCCAAGTGTTTCCCGGATCGATGCGGCAAACTCGTCTGTCACCTGATCCTCTCCGTGGACAACGAATACATGGCGTAAAGGGGTTTCAAACGCAGACAGCCAGTTCAGCAGACCATTTTTATCTGCATGTCCGCTGATTCCCCGTAGTGCGCAGATTCTGGCGTTGACCTCTACATTTTCCCCGAACAGCTTGACGCATTCAGCGCCTTCAATCAACTTGCGCCCCAGTGTTCCTGCCGCCTGATATCCGACAAAAAGAATCGTACATTCTTTTCTCCAAAGATTATGTTTCAGATGATGGCGGATCCGGCCTGCCTCACACATTCCCGATGCGGAAATGATGATCTTTGGCTTCTCGTCAAAATTAATCTGCTTGGAGTCCTCACTGGTCGTAGACAGCTTCAGCCCAGGAAACCGAAGGGGATTGATCCCTTTTTTCACAAGCTCCATGGCTTCCTCATCGAAACACCCCAGCATGTTTTTGTTAAATACATTGGTAGCCTCAATGGCCAGCGGACTATCTACATACACTTCAAAATCCGGATATTCCGGAAGCAGATTTTTCTCCTTGATTTCCCGGATGAAATACAACAGCTCCTGCGTTCTTCCAACTGCAAAGGACGGAACAACCACATTGCCTCCCTTTGCGAATGTTTCCCGTATCACCTTCGTAAAATCTCCTACATAATCCGGAATTCCTTCTCCGTGAATCCGGTTTCCGTAGGTAGACTCAATCACCACGTAATCCGCCTCTTTTACCGTTGTCGGATCTTTGATGATAGGCTGATTGATGTTTCCCACATCGCCGGAAAACACGATTTTTCTCGTTTCTCCCTCCTCCGTAATCCACACTTCAATACAGGCAGATCCAAGCAGATGTCCCACATCGCTGAACCGGACTTCAATCCCATCACAGAGGGAAATCCTCTGTCCATAATCGCAGGGAGCAAACAAAGCTGCCGCATCCACTGCATCCTGCATAGTATAAAGCGGTTCATAAAAAGGTGCACCGCTCCTTTTCGCTTTCCGGTTGCGCCATTCTGCTTCAAATTCCTGAATATGAGCACTGTCACGAAGCATGATACTGCACAGATCCGCCGTTGCAAACGTAGATACAATATCTCCCCGGAATCCGTTCTTCACAAGGAGCGGCAGATTGCCGGAATGGTCTATGTGGGCATGAGTCAGAAGCACGTAATCAATCTCGGACGCAGAAACCGGAATTTCCTGGTTTTCATACAAATCCGGGCCCTGCTCCATCCCGCAGTCTACCAGAATATGTTTCTGGCACGCCTCCAGGAGATGGCAGCTTCCGGTTACTTCATGTGCCGCGCCTATAAACCTTAGTTTCATAACATCGCCCCTTTCTGTTGCCTTTCGTATGTAGATATTGTACCACTTTTTATCTGTTTCTTCTTCCTTTTTCTGAATTTTTATTCCAGTTTTGCGATTTCCTTCTTCAGCCGGATCATGATCTTTTTCTCCAGCCTGGAAATGTAAGACTGGGAAATTCCAAGAACATCCGCCACCTCTTTCTGGGTCATCTCTTCTCCGTCCGGAGTACCCAGTCCAAAACGCATGTTGACGATTCTGCGCTCTCTGACAGAAAGTCGCCCTACCGCACGGATCAGCATGTTTTTCTCCGCTTCCGTCTCCATGTCCTTATAGATCGTATCCTCTTCTGTCCCCAGAATATCCGACAGCAGAAGCTCATTTCCATCCCAATCTACGTTCAAAGGTTCATCGATGGAGACTTCCAGCTTTGTCTTGCTGTTTCTTCTCAGATACATGAGAATTTCGTTTTCAATACACCGCGAGGCGTATGTGGCAAGCTTGATGTTTTTATCCGGATTAAATGTATTAATTGCTTTGATCAGGCCGATCGTGCCGATGGAAATCAGGTCTTCTACACCGACTCCCGTATTGTCAAATTTTTTGGCGATATAAACAACCAGACGCAGATTGTGCTCAATCAGCTGTTTTCTGGCCGATTCTTTCTGTTCTGTACCGAGCTGTTCAATCGCCCTTGCTTCCTCCTCCACATCCAGGGGCGGAGGAAGAATATCTGATCCCCCTATATAGTAGACTTCCTGCTTTTCCGGAAAAAGCCATGTCCGAAAGGCCGGAAGAAGTTTCTGTCTGACCGCATTTGGTACCGCAATATTCATAATCATTTCAATCCCCTCCTAAAAAAATATCCGGATTTACAAGCATTCTGTAGGACCCATCTCCGGAAATCGTTGTATCTGCCAGCCCGATCCATGCCCCGCAGACCCTTTTTTTCTTTTTTCCGTATAAACACAGGCTGTCAACCTGTACCAGATCCAGCATGGCATGCTCATTTCCCATGGACCGGAACGCAATGCTGCGGATCTTCTGTGTATCAGCAAGCAAAGGAGCTGCCGCCTGTCTTTCCACGATGCAGACCGGCTGTCCCGTAAGGGGGTCTGTCAGCCTGTTCCCCGTATCAATCAACGCACAGAGCCGGACCTGTTCCCCTGCCTGCTCCAATACCGCTTCACAGAGGTACCGGTTCTGTCTTTGAATCAGTCTCCAGAATTCCCAGATTCCCTGCATCACCTCGTAACTGATAACAGCAAACAGAAAAAAAAGGCTTCCTGTACGAATATATTGTCCAAAGAAGCTGAAAATACCTCCCAGAAGAAATGCGCCTGCATAAAGCATCAAAAATGCTTTGACAAACTCTCTTGCACTGTTCACTGGAATTCCCGTAAGGAGCATTACAGTAGTTACCGCCACATGGCAGATCAGCAGTTTCAAGATGCCTCCGGCAGGAATCAGAATGACCAGACAGGTCAAAAGTGCTCCCGCAAAAGCTCCCATCAGGACTCTTCTCCTTTTAAATCCGGCGCACAGCATTCTGGCTGACGCTGCAAGGAGCAGATAATCCATCATAAAATTCACGAGAAAGAATACATCGATGTAAATCTCATAGTACATTTGCCACCCTCTCTTCTCCTGTCGCTGCTAAATCGATTCCGTATACGAACAACTAGTATTATAAAAAAAAAGGGATTTGAAATTTTGTCAGAAACTGACAGAGAAATGAGTTTTCTTTCGACAGCAAAAAAGAAGGCATAAGGACAACGTCCTTATACCTTCTGATTTTACCATTCTACTATTTTTTGAAGAAATCCGGAATCTTGATCGTCTGTTCTTTCACTCTTCCTGTCCCGGCTGTATAAGACGGTGTGGAAGCAGATGATGTGCTGCTGCTTTCCGGTGCTGCAGTTGTTCTGGACTGCTGTGGCATTCTTGTCACTCTTCCCATATCTGTTTTCGGAGAAGCGTCCTGTGTATCAGCAAATACAGATCCTGCCGGTTTTCCGGTTCCAATCTTGGATTTCAGTCTGGAAGCAGTACTCTCTGAGCTGCTATGTAATCCGGTCGCAATGACGGTAACAGTAGCCTCGTCAGATTTATTCTCATCATACATCGCACCAAAGATAATGTTTGCATCTTCGCCTGCGAGTTCCTGAACATACTCTGCCGCATCACTTGCATCCATCAGAGTGATATCTCCGGAAATATTAATGATTACATGAGATGCACCTGATATCGTTGTCTCAAGCAGCGGACTTTCCACAGCCTGCTTCACAGCCTCAAGCGCCTTGTCATCTCCTCTGCCATGTCCGATTCCGATATGAGCGATGCCCTTGTCAACCATGACAGTCTGGATATCTGCAAAGTCAAGGTTGATCAGAGACGGAACATTGATCAGGTCTGTAATACCCTGGATACCCTGCTGAAGTACCTCGTCCGCCTTTTTCAGTGCGTCCGGCATCGTAGTTCTTCTGTCCACAATCTCCAGAAGTTTATCATTTGGAATCACAATCAGTGTGTCAACATTTTCTTTTAATTTTTCAATTCCTGCAAGAGCATTATTCATACGGGCTCTGGATTCAAAACGGAAAGGCTTTGTGACTACTCCGACTGTCAGGGAACCCTGCTCTTTTGCGATACGTGCTACAACCGGCGTCGCACCTGTACCTGTACCGCCGCCCATTCCACATGTGACAAATACCATGTCTGCGCCTTTGAGTGCTGCCGCAATCTCATCTGCGCTCTCCTCTGCTGCTTTTTCTCCAACTTCCGGTTTTGCTCCTGCGCCAAGTCCTTTTGTAAGCTTGTCTCCGATCTGCATCAGTGTAGGGGCCTTACAGAAAGAGAGAGCCTGTTTGTCTGTATTGATGGCGATAAATTCTACTCCGGCAATCTGCTCATCTATCATGCGGTTGACAGCATTGTTACCGCCTCCACCTACACCAACGACGATAATTTTTGCTGCTGCTTCTGATTCATTTGTCTTAATTTCTAACAAGAGTGTCTCCTCCTTTGTTATGCTTTATTATTTATACACCCTACTAGTATATGTATTCTGCCATATATACTATATAATATAGTTTTTCGTTCTAAATTTCAATAGAATTTTTCTTATTTTTCTATTTTTTTACGTCAAATTCCTATGATACTTTCAGGCCATTTACTGCCCCTCGGTCTCTTCTTTCTCAAAGCGGATCGTCTCTGTCAGTTCTCCGTAATGCTCCAGGTGGAGCGTCCCGCTTTGTCCCTTCAGCTTCTCCAGAATCGGCGGCAGCTGGGCTGCCTTTTCCTGCGGATCACCACTTCCAAGCTCCGCGCGGATCGAACCAAAATAAAGTGTGATCGTTTCCCCGTCGCACACAATTCGGTCAGGGGAAACATCACTTCTGCCCAGAATCGTCTGAATCTCAACAATATATTCAAACACAGAAGAATCCTGAACGTCAAGCTTTTCTCCCTGTCTGGCCTGCGAGACATCCAGTCCTTCCACCACACTGACATCCTCCCTGGCACTGTCAGAAACGCCCAGAACAGTCCCCTCCTTGTCAAAGTAGACATAGCCGTCATCACTCTGGGCGCATCCGGCCGGAGACTTTTCTTTGACCTCTACGCGCACGGTCCATGGATTCACCATATGAAACTTCATGCTGCTGACCGTTGGCGGGAGCTGGTAGTCTCCAAACTTTGTACTCAGCAGCAGAACCAGTGTATTTCCGTCCTCTCCCTGTTCATGTAAATACGCTCTTACTTCATCGTCTGTAAGAAAATCTGTCCCATTTACCTGAATCGTCCGAAGCTGAAACAGCAGAAGGAAGGAAATGATCAGCGCGATCACAGCCGCCCCGGCTCCCAGTCTTTTGAAAATCTGCTTCCGCCTGACTGTTTTCAACTGTTTTCTCTTCTCATCCCTCTGCACGATCTGTTCATTCATGGATGTGCCTCCTGTATGTTCTCTTCATTAACGCTTTTATTTTACCAACTGGCAACACTGAATACAAGCCCCATTTCCACAAGAAGGAAAACAACCGAAGTTCCTCCATAACTGATAAACGGCAGTGTGATCCCGGTATTGGGAATGGTATTGGTCACAACCGCGATATTCAGAATCACCTGAATCATCATATGGCCCATCGCCCCTGCCGCAATCAGCGCTCCAAAAAGATCCTTTGCGTGGGAGGCGATCACAAAGAACCTCCAGATCAGAAGAAAAAACAGAAAAATCACAAGGACAGCGCCTGCCAGCCCAAGCTCTTCACAGATAATGGAAAAAATCATATCGTTCTGGGCTTCCGGTACAAATCCCAGTTTCTGTATACTGCTTCCAAGCCCTTTCCCAAACAGCCCTCCGGACCCGATCGCATAGAGCCCCTGCAGCGTCTGATAGCCCTTTTCGTATTTTTCCGGATTCTGCCAGATCGCGATCCGTTCCAGCCGGTAACTTTCCAGGCCAAGAAACACAGCCATAAATCCGGCCCCCGCAGCTCCCATAAAAAGGAACTGTCCATACTTCGGGCTTGCCGTAAAGATCAAAATGACAGCAATTCCAAGGATAATCACCGCAGTACTCAAATTGCTGGCTCCCACCAGTCCCACAACAGGGAGCGCAGACAACATGATTCGGAACAACGTGGAAATACGGCCGATCTTTTTTACATTTCTCGTTACAAGCCAGGCAAGGAACACAATCAGCGCGACTTTCACATACTCCGATGGCTGAAAAGAAAATGGTCCCAAAGACAGCCATCTTTTGGAACCATTGTACTCATCGCCAAACAGCATTACCGCGATACACAACCCGACTGCCAGAAGATACCCCGGCACTGCCAGCTTTTCCAGAATATGATAGTCTGTTTTGGCAGTAACATACATTCCGGCCAGTCCGACCGCAGTTGCGAAAATCTGTTTTTTCAAATAGTAAAAAGAATCATCGAATTTTATCTTCCCATTATAGGAACTGGTACTGTACAGAATGATTAATCCGGTTATCACAAGTAAAAAAACGATCACCAGCAGGACTTTATCCATCCCTCTGGCTTCCGGTTTTTCTCCCTGCTTCAAACTACCCTCTCCTTACAGCGATTTTACCAACTCTTTGAATTTTTCTCCACGTTCTTCATAACTTCCGAACATATCCCAGCTTGCACACGCCGGCGAAAGCAGCACCGCATCACCCGGTCCGGCTATGCTGGCAGCAAGTTTTACCGCATCTTCAAACGTATCCGCAAATACATAATCCGTAAATCCGCACTTTTCGGCTGTATCGGCAATCTTCTGCCTGGTCTCTCCAATCAGAATCAGTTTTTTGACTTTGCCGTGGAAGCTCTCAATCCACTCATCATATTCGGACTGCTTATCATAGCCTCCGCCGATCAGAACAGTCGGACGGTTCATGGCCATGATACCGCGAATTGCCGCATCCGGGTTAGTGCCTTTGGAATCATTGTAGTAGGCGACTCCGTTCTTTTCTGTCACATATTCAATCCGGTGTTCGACTCCGGCAAAGTTTCGGATCACCTCCCGGATCGTATCCATAGGTACCCCGTAAAGTGCAGCCATTGCCACAGCCGCCATCACATTCTCATAATTGTGCGTGCCGAGCAGCTGAAGCTCATCTGTGCGGCAGACAGTTATTTCTTCCGGATTCCGATAGATCAATGCTCCATTTTCCAGGTAAATTCCCCGCTCCAGCTTTCTTTGGCTGCTGAAGAAAAACGGCTCCGCCTGTGTTCTGTCTGCAAATGCTCTGAGGACCTCATCCTCATAATTCAGCACACAAAACTCCTTTTTCGTCTGATTCTTCGTAATCGACTCTTTCGCTCGGATATAATTTTCCATTGTATGATGACGATTCAAATGATCTGGAGTAATATTCAATATCGCACTGATTTTCGGAGCGAACTCATGGATTGTTTCCAGCTGAAAACTGCTGATTTCCGCCACTGTCACGCTTTCCGGCGTCATTTTCAGCACTTCCATAGTATACGGATTTCCAATATTTCCGACAACAAACACTTCTTTTTTCCAGGCTTTCATAATCTCCCCAAGAAGCGTTGTCGTGGTGGTCTTTCCATTCGTTCCCGTGACAGCAAGAACATCGCCCTTTCCAAAATGCCAGGCCAGCTCCACCTCACCCCACACCGGGATTCCCGCTTCCCGGACCTTCTGCACTTCCGGAAGATCCACCGGAACTCCAGGACTTAAAACGACAAGATCGATTTCCTCCAGCCTGTCACTTGGAAACTCACCGATGACAATTTCGGCGGAAACATCTGGTCCAAGCCGTTTTTCGACCTCTTCTCTGCTCAACTTTCTGTTGCCGTCATACAAGATTACCTCGGCGTCTTTCTTCGCCAGAAGCGTCGCCGCTCCGATCCCGCTTTTTCCCGTTCCAAACACGAGTGCCTTTTTCCCGTTTTTATCAAACATCTCTTTTCCGTCCTTTCTTATCTTATAGTGCCAGCAGCGCAATCAGACACAAAACTGCCGTAATGATTGAAAATACAGCCACTATTCTTGTCTCCGACCATCCGCAAAGCTCGAAATGATGATGGATCGGAGCCATCTTAAAGAATCGTTTTCCGCCTGTTTTCTTAAAATAGGTGACCTGAATCATGACTGACACTACTTCTACAAGATAAATCAGACCTACAAGAATGATAAAAATCGGCATCTGCAGCATATACGCCGTAGCAGCCACAAATCCCCCAAGAGCCAGGGAACCGGTGTCTCCCATGAACACACTGGCCGGATACACATTAAACAGGAGAAATCCCATCAAAGCCCCGACCACCGCACAGGTAATCGGTTCGATTCCGCTCTTCGTTCCTACGGCAACCACAGTAAAAAAGGTAGCTACCAGTACTGTCACACTGGATGCAAGACCGTCAAGCCCGTCTGTAAAGTTGACCCCGTTGACGGTACCGATCACTGCGATAAACAAAAGCGGGACAGCCAGCCAGCCAATGTCCCAGTATTTTCCGCCGGAAAACGGAATCAAAAGCGTCAGCGGCGTCCTGGTAACCTTGACAAGATAATAGGCAAATACTGCCGTAATCACAACCTGAAGCGCAAACTTCTGCTTTGGATACAGACCGTCTGAACGTTTCATGACCACTTTCAGGTAATCATCCAGAAATCCGATCAGGCCGAACCCAAGTGTCACAAACAGAATCGGTATGATCTTCGGATAATCTTTCACATAAAAAAGGGAGGTAATGACCACGGAGGCCAGAATCATGACTCCCCCCATCGTCGGAGTTCCTGCCTTCTGGAGGTGGGACTCCACTCCTTCAACACGCTCTGTCTGTTTCATCTTCATCTTCCGCAAAACCGGAATCACGATCGGCCCCATAATCACGCTTAGCACAAATGATATAAGAACCGGAATTACAAATGTAAAATCCATCTCTGCACCTCTTCATCCTTTTGTTTCTAAACAGGCCTTATGCCTGCGTTTAATTATAGCGTATTCCCCCTGTCTTTGCAACCTCGCCGTCCCACTCTTATTCTTCTTTTTCTATGCCCAGATAAGGCAGTACATCGTCAAAAATCTCTCTTACAACCGGAGCTGCGATCGTTCCTCCATAATAGATTCCCTGGGGATTATAGATCACACACATACCAAGCACCTGGGGATTGTCTGCCGGAGCAAACCCGATGAAAGAAGAAATATATTTGTTGGCGCTCCGCGGAAGAGTCTGGGATGTGGCGGTCTTTCCTCCGATCCGGTATCCCTCTATATAGGCATTCTTTCCGGACCCCTCCGACACAACACTTTCCAGAATTTTCTGCATGGTTTTTGATGTCTGTTCCGATACAATCCGTTTCCCCTGTTGGTTCGAAAATGTTTTGACCGTTTTCCCTGACTCCTGGTCCTGTACTTCCACTGCAAAATGCGGTGTCACACGCTTCCCACCGTTAATCAGAGAGCTGACGGTCGCAGCCATCTGCACCGGTGTCACCTGAAAAGACTGGCCGAAGGTCATGGTCGCCAGTTCGACTTCGCCAATATCTTCCCGGCGGTGCATAATCGTGCCAGCCTCTCCCGGAAGATCCACCCCCGTCTTCTCCATCAGGCCAAACTGTTCAAAATAATCACAGAACCGTTCGGCTCCAAGGCGAAGTCCAATCTCCATAAAGACCGGATTGCAGGAATTCTGCACTCCCTCCACAAAGGTTTCCGTTCCGTGTCCGCCTGCTTTATGGCAACGAATCCTCCTGTCTTCTACAATCTTATAACCCGGACACACAAACGTGTCATCCAGATCCACCACTCCTTCTTCCAGGCAGGCGCTGGACGTTATGATCTTAAAAGTAGATCCCGGTTCATAGGTATCGTTGATACATCCGTTTCTCCACATCTGATTCAAGAGCTCCTGCTTTTCTTCCTCCGAGCCGGCTGATGTTCCTTCCGGGAGCTCAAATGGCGTGTTCAGATTAAACTCCGGCCAGTTCACCATGGCATAAATCTCTCCATTTTGAGGATTCATCAAAATGACCGCTACCTTGTCCGCCTGCTTTTCTTCCATCACTTTCTGCGCCATCTGCTGGGCATACTTCTGAATATTATAATCCAGGCTGATCTGGAGGGTGTTGCCCGCCTTTGGTTCAATCCGGTCTTCCGCCACCCCTTCCAGCTCAATGCCTCTGGCATCCGTTGTAGAAAGAATCGTCCCATTCTCCCCTTTCAGATAATCCTCATATTTGACTTCCAGTCCGATAATTCCCTGATTATCGCCGCCTGTGAATCCCAGGACCTTACTGGCCAGTTCATTATAAGGATAGTACCTTTTAAAATCCTCATCCACCTTGACTCCGGCAAGATTCATATCCCGAATCCGGTCCCCGGTCGCTTTCTCCACATTTGTTTTAATCCGCTCCATAGAAGAAACCTTCTCTACCTTTTTGCGTACCTCTGATTCCTCCATCTCCAATTCCCCGCTCAATGCCTTAATGACACCTTCCGGATCTTCAATCTGGCTGTGAATCACGGATACCGTGCAGACAGTCTTATTGGTAGCAAGAACTTTCCCGTTTCTGTCTACGATCTCTCCCCTGGCCGCCTTAATCTCCCGTTCTCTTTCATGGAGGTCTTCCGCCCTTTTCTGATAGTATTCCGCATCAAAAATCATCAGATAGCCCAACCTCGCAATCAGTCCCAGTATCAGAAGCACAGCAGCCAGAAACACAATCAGAATCTTCCTTTTATTATAGGTCTTGTTTTTCATAAAAAAACCTCACAGAAGTGATTGATATAACTTATTAATCCTTCCGTGAGGTTATTCTTTTTATTCTGATTTTGTAATATTCAAATACGGAAATGCTTCTTTCATAATGTCCGCTGCCAGCCCTGTCGCAAGATAGCTTGCCGCCTGCTGTGCCAGATTCGGTTCATCTATCACGACATAGATCACTACTTCCGGATTGTCCTGCGGCGCATATCCGATAAAGGAGTTCAGGTTCTTTCCCTCACTTCTCGGCAGTTTCTCCGCGGTACCGGTCTTTCCGCCGATCGCATACCCTTCTACCTGGGCAGAGGTTCCGCTTCCCTCTTCCACAACACCATACATATAATCTTTCAGAGTATCACAGGTTTTCTGGGAGACTGTCTTTCTTGCAAACACCGGTGTTTTTGTCTCTACAACATCACCTTGTGCATTACGGATCTCCTGTACCAGATACGGCTCATAATAATTTCCTCCGTTGATGAGAGAACAGAATCCCGCCGCAAGCTGTGTCATTGTGACATTGAAATTCTGTCCGAAGGAATTGGTCCCCAGGTCGATCGGCTGCATTTTATCTGCTGAGTAGAGCAGATTTGATGTATCTCCTTCACCCGGCAGATCGATTCCGGTATATTCTCCAAAACCGAAGATATGCTGATACCGGCAGAAATCCTCTGCACCTAGTGTTTCCGCGATCTGCATCATCCCCACATTACAGGAGTTCTCCAGCACCTGCTTGAGCGTCTCCACTCCATGTCCATTTGTGGCAATACAGGACACCGGATTCGCAACCCCCTCGTAGGAATAGGAACCCGTACAGACATAGGTCTCATTTCCTGTCAGTTTTCCGGTTTCAAATCCAGCCGCCATGGTAAATGGTTTCATCGTGGAACCCGGCTCGTACGTGTCGCTGACGCAGAAATTTCTCCACAGCGCATTGAGCGTGTCCAGTTTTTCCTCATCCGTCATCGCATCCTGTTCTTCAGTTGTGTAGTATTCCGACAGATCTCTTGGATGATTCAGATCAAAATTCGGGTAGCTCGCTTCTGCAAGAATAGCGCCGGTATTCGGATCCATGATCATGACTGCCGTATTTTTAGTCCCTTCGCCTTCACGATAATTGTTTTTAAGCCGGTCATTCAGGGCAAGAATATGTTTTTCCACAATCGCCTGCAAATTCACATCAATCGTTGTCACAATCGAGTTCCCGTCTGTCGGACTTTGGATCGCATTCTCGGAACTGGATCCGGACGAGAGGTATCCTGTCCGTTTCCCGTCTGTGCCGTTTAACTCGTCATTATAATACGCTTCGAGTCCGACTGTCCCCACGTTTCCGGAGGATGTAAATCCAATCACATCGCTTGCCAGTGTCCCGTATGGATATGTCCTTACATAGGAATCCTCCAATGTCACACAGACGATATTTTTATCTTTGTCCATCTGGGCCTGAAAGGCTTTCCCTGTCTCGTAATCCACATTGCTTTTCAGAATCACATATCTGCTCTCCGCCTGATCCTGTAATATTTCACGAAGTTCCGGCTCATTCAGCCCGAATCCATCGACAAGAGCCTCTACCGTGGCATTGATTTTCGCATTTTGGTACGATGTTTTCGTCTCCAGAAGTCCTGCCACATCCAGGACGACATTATAGGAGCGCTCACTGGCCGCAAGCACTGTCCCATTGGTATCCAGAATGTCCCCTCGCTTATAGGGGATCGTCTGGCTTCCGCTGCGCATCTGGCTCATAACCTGCTTCTGATACTCCGCTCCCTTGACCACATTCAAGGCAGCAGCCTTTCCCGCCAAAAAAACAAAAGCCAGTACGATTGCCGTAAACACTCCTACCAGCTTTATCTTCATTTTCTTCGGGAATTTTCTGTGAAAATTCTGAAATCCTTTCTGTTTTCTTCTTTTTTCCATGCAGTTCCCCTTGTCTTTATACCGCTATTTGTCTGCTGTCTGTCCATCCTCCGGAATACTTTCGTACTGTCGGATTTCATGATCTCCCGCACTCTGATATTCTACAATCTGAGAAGAATCCGCATAAACCATGCCCAGATCTTCTGCCCGCTCTCTGATCTCTTCCAGATTCATAGAGTTGGCAATGTAACGGTACTCTGATGTATTTTTTTCTTTCAGGCTTGTGATCTCTGTACGCAGACTTTCAATCTTTCTCGTCTGCTGGTCCAGATCCGCCTGTACACCAAGATAATGGAAGCAGACAAATAATGCTGCCGCCACCGCACACGCCAGAAATGTGACATAACCGAATCCAAGCTTCATGGCCCGGCGCTGATTCTTTTTCGTCCGCGGACTCACCGGCTTTGCCTCCGTTTCGTACTCTTTTGTATTTCCGGATGTCCGTGTCTGCCTGACACGGACCAGATTATCATACATAAAGGTATCATCCTGTGTTCTTCTTTTCTTTCCTGCTGCCATACACGTTCCCTCTTTCTGTGTCTGGTATCTCCGCATTTTTCTTTCCATCATATATGTTCAAAAATACGGAGTTTGGCACTTTTTGATCTGCTGTTTTCTTCCAGTTCCCTCTCTCCCGGAAGAATCGGTTTTCTTGTGATCACCTTTCCTTTTGACTTTTTCCCGCATACGCATACAGGAAAATGACTCGGACATGTACAAGGATTTTCATTTCTTCGAAATGCCTCCTTTACAATCCTGTCCTCCAGCGAATGGAACGTGATAATACAGATCCGTCCGCCCGAATTTAGTAAATCAATCATCTCATCCAGCGATTCTTTCAAAACGGTCAGCTCCTGATTCAGTTCGATCCGGATTGCCTGGAACGTCCTCTTTGCAGGATGTCCTGACATCTTCTGAAACTTCATTGGAATCGATGCCTTTATAATCTCTGTAAGTTCACCAGTGGTTGTAATAGGACCTTTTTCCCTGGCCTGGACAATATGTTTGGCAATGTTTTTTGCAAACTTATCTTCTCCATAATCCCGGATAATACGAAAAAGGTCCATCTCACTGTATCCATTGACAATATCAGCGGCAGTTTTCGTCTGCCTCGTATCCATCCGCATATCAAGCGGTGCATCCTTTGTGTATGAGAATCCACGCTCTGCCGTATCCAGCTGGTAAGATGATACGCCCAGATCGAGGACAATCCCATCCACCTTGTCAATGTTTAATTCCCGGAGCCGCAGTTTCATATCACAATAGTTGCTCCTTACTATCGTAACCTTCTCCCCGAAACTGCGAAGCCTGATTCCGGCCGCTTCAATCGCGGCGGCATCCTGGTCTATTCCGATAAAACTCCCCTTGTCATTTAACCGCTTACACACTTCATAAGCATGTCCGCCTCCACCAAGCGTTCCATCTACGTAAATGCCGTCTGGCTTGATGTTCAGACCATTTACGACCTCTTCCAGCAATACTGATTTGTGTTCAAATGCCATGGTTTTTCCCTCCTGTATCCATGTTAAATTCTAAGGCCCAGATCTTCCATGTCACTTGCGATATCATCGATATCAGCCTCCACTTCCTCACTATGCGCATCCCAGGCTTTCTTGTCCCAGATTTCAATCTTATCAAGGACACCTGCCAGTACCACTTCCTTTTCCAGTCCGGCATAAGCTCTCAGGGCTGAAGAGATAAGGACTCGACCCTGTTTGTCAAGTTCGCCATCAACAGCGCTTCCCAAAAAGAAACGTTTGAAGTCTCTGGCTTTTTTGTTTGTAAGTGGTAATTCCCGGAGCTTTTCCTCAAAAGCGTTCCATTCGTTGTCCGGATACACAAATAAACAGCCGTCCATCCCCTTTGTAATCACGAAATGTTCTCCCAGACTTTCGCGAAACTTGGAAGGGATGATCAGGCGGCCTTTTGCATCAATACTATGATTGAATTCTCCGTTCAGCATCGAATCACCTTCTTCCAAAATGGGGATGTACTCCACCATTTTGTACCACTTTTCTCCACTTTCTACCACTTGAAACCATTGTAAACCACACCCATCCCTTTTTCAAGTGTTTTTTCCAAAATGATTCTTAATAATTTCTTATAGCATTTCGCGCAAGAAAAAAAGAGTCCCACTTACAGAACTCTCTCCTGGGCAGTCTCTTCCATGACTGTTTCTGTAAAATAAAAAAACAGCATGGCCGAAACCATACTGTCTTCTATCCTCTTTTATTCTGTTCCTTCCGCACTGTTCAATCCATTCAGATACTCCTCAAATGCCGAATAATCAGCTGTCACGCTTGCCCTTGGCCTGCTCTCCTCTATTTTCTGATATCCGGAATATCCGATCCAGGCGACAGCCAGCACCACAATTACAACCGCCAAGGCCGCCTTCAGACGGAACAGGATTTTTTTCTTCTTTTCTTCTTTTTTTCTTTTATCTTTATTGTTTTTATAAGAATCTGCTTTTGTCAGGCTCATTTCCGTTACTCCTTTTGCACTCAACTGGGATATATGATAACACATCTGAGATGCAAATACAAGTTTTGAATCCTGATTTCACATTTCCGACACACTCTTGGCCTCTTCTACCCGCCTATACTGCAATGATCACTCCACCGTCATTCGCGTACATACTGCTGACGCCTCTTGTATCTAGTACAATAATCTCTTTCAGCGGTATCTTCTTTCGCAGCATCTCTTTGACCATCTCTGCGCGTGCCGGGCAGTTACAATGTGCAATTCCGAGTGCCTTTTCTTCCGGATCGACGATCTCCGCCGCTACGCGGTCCACCATCTTCACAAGCGCTTTATGAATTCCCCTTGCCTGTCCATGCTGGATAATCACACCCTGCTTGGTCGCCCCCATAACCGGTTTGATGTTCAATACCGATGCGGCCAGTGCTTTCAGTCCTGTCAGCCTTCCATTCTTTCTGAGTGTTTCCAGAGACTCCAGCACAAAGTACGTATTCTGTCCGTCAATATAAGTCTCCACCGCGTCAATGACTTCCTGAAAACTCATTCCCTGCTCTTCACACTCCATGATCTTCTTTGTGATCAGTGTCTCACCTACCGATGCGGAACGCGAATTGAAAACATAGATTTCTTTCTCTCCGTGTTCTTCCAGGAAGAGATTTTTCCCAAGAACAGCACTATTATAAGAACCGCTCAGCTCTGCGGAAAGTGTCACCACGTAGACTCGTTCTTCTTCGCCCTGAAATGCCTTCATGTAAGCTTCCGGAGACGGACAGGATGATTTGGGACATTCGCTGCACTTTGCCACTCTCTCCAGGAAATCCGCCTGGTCAAAGGTGTCATCGTCTACAACAAGATATCCACCTACATTCAAAGTCAACGGAGCGGTAAAAACCTTTCCGGACTGTTTCATCTCAGGCGTCAGCTCTCCGCAGCTGTCTACAATCACTTTATAACTCATCTTTATTCCTCCTGCATACCACCGTATGTTTTTCACATCTATCATATGTAGTTTTCATTACTACCTTTCTAATCATAGCACAAACATGCAGGAAAGAAAAGCCATTTTATTGCCGTATTTTGATTTTTCTCGATACATTCAAAGCTATGCCCATCTCAATCATCAAAAACAGGGCTGAAGTTCCCCCGTAACTGATAAAAGGAAGGGTAATTCCGGTTGTAGGAATCACATTCAGCACAACGGCCACATTTAAAATAACCTGAATTGCGATATGGGCAAAAATCCCCGTCACAACCAATGAGCCGTAATAATCCGGCGCATTTTGTGCAATAAACATCAGCCTGTAAAGCAGAAGGCCGAACAAAATCAGCACCACAATCAGGCCAAACACGCCCAGCTCCTCACAGATGATGGAAAGAATCATATCATTCTGCGGCTCCGGAATCACCATCTTCTGCGCACTGTTTCCAAGTCCTTTTCCAAAAAAGCCTCCGCTTCCGATTGCCAGGAGTCCCTGCATGGTCTGAAAGGCGCCGCTTTGAGCGTATTTTTCAGGATCCACCCAGGAAAGTACCCTTTGGAGCCGGAAGTTTCCGCTGGACTCCAGAAGCCTTCCAAGAATCTGACCTACAATCAGCCCGCCAATCATCAATACAAAAAAGGCAATCACAATTTTTTTCGTCCGCGGATAGGTCACGAAAAAAATCACAGCTGAAATTCCAAATACAATAATGGCGGTACTTAAATTTTCCGTCAGAATAAACACCCCTGCTGCCGCCAGGCCACCGTACAGGAAAATCCTGACCGCCCCCTTTTTGGTGTAGGCTTCTCTTCCAAGAGAACAGATGACACAAGGGATGAATAAAATGACAGCAATCTTTGTCACCTCAGAGGGCTGGAGCTGCTGCCGGAAAGGAAGCTGGATCCATCTCCTCGCCCCATTTGCCTCAATTCCAAGCGGCGTCTGTACCAGTGCCATCAGAATAAAAGAAAGCACATACAGAATTTTCGCATATCTTGCATAGAGATGATAATCGATTTTTGTCACGATATACATCACCAAAATGCCAAGCCCACTGATCAGCAGCTGTCTGCGAAAGTAAAAGGTGCCGTCCCCGTTGTGATCGATCTGCGCCGAATAATAGCTGGTGCTGTAAAGCATAATCAGTCCAAAACAAAGCAGAAAAATCAGCACGGCGACAAGTCCGTAATCAAAATAGGAATATTCCACTTTCCCTGCCATTTTCTTCTGACGCATCATTCGTTTTCGTTTTAATCTTTGACGTTGATCCATGTTTGAAATCACTCCATATTTTTCATTTATACTACCCCGATGATTTCTTATTATATCCGTATTGTCCCGGAAAAACAACTATCTCCCGGAAATGAATTGTAACTTTCACCTTCTTTTTCCATATCATAATCTTAGAACAACGCATGAAAGGAGATTCAGAATGCAGAATTATTATCAACGTCCTCCGTTCCGGCAGCCTTATCAAGGCAGGGAACAGGCAGGGCAGAAAGCCTGTCAGACACGGCCATCCAAAAAAGATCCAGAAACCAAATTTGCCGTCGCCATGGCATATGTCCCATGGCAGCGCGGTCTGGATCTGTATCCGATCTGTAAAGGCTTTGTAAGAGGAACGATTTTCGAAGAGCTTGATAAGCCATTTCTCGGCAAAGGAGGCTGTTGTTCATGAAAAATTATCCATCCCGGAAAGAACTGCTGAATCAGATCAATACCGTAAGCTTTGCTGTAGATGATCTTCAGCTCTATCTGGACACACATCCGGATGACGAAGAGGCTCTTTCCTGCTTTCACAAGTACAAAGAACAGCGTGTTGAAGCACTCAAAGAATACGCCGCCTGCTATGGTCCTCTGACCATCGACAGTATGGATGAATCCTGCGGCGACAGATGGAACTGGATCAATGAGCCATGGCCTTGGCAGGAAGGAGGATGCTGATTTATGTGGAATTATGAAAAAAGACTTCAGTTCCCGGTAAAAATCGCAAAACCGGATCCCAAAGCAGCTCAGATCATTATCAGTCAGTTTGGAGGTCCCGACGGAGAGCTTGCCGCCTCGATGCGCTACCTGTCTCAGCGGTATACCATGCCGTACAAAGAAGTCACCGGAACTCTCACAGATATCGGTACCGAAGAATCCGCTCCGATTTTCTTTCTATTTTTTGTCTTTCTTTGTCTCTTTCTGTCTAAAAATGTCGTATTTAAAAATCTATGGTTTTCTATATTATAATAAAGCATTGTGGCGTTTCCTCAAATGTAAGAGAAAGGAGAGTTATGGAAAATCTGTCACAGCTGATTCACAGACTGGGAATCCACGCTACTTACCGAGGGTATCACTATCTTTATAGAGCAGTGCTGCTTGCCCTGTCCAATGAAGAATATCTGTTATCCATCACAAAAAAGATGTATCTTGACATTGCATCTTACTACCACACTCCGGTAAGTAATGTGGAGCGAAATCTCCGAACAGTCATAACCATCTGCTGGGACCGGGGCAACAGAGAGCTTTTGGGGCAGATTGCCTCTTATCCTCTGACTTTCAAACCGTCCGCCGGAGAATTCATTGATATTCTGGTCGCCTACTGTCAGGAACATCATATCACCAGTTAAGCCGGTAACATATTGTTCATCTTTTTTTCAAATCAGCAACATATTTTTTTCATAATCTTCCTGTATATTAAAAGACATAGAAAGCAAGAAACCTTTCTAAGCAAACAATTTTCTTTTTCATAATCTGCCGGTACAGCGCACTGTACCGGCTCTCCTCATTTTCGGGCACTTTTTTCATATCTGCGCCGGCAGCTTCATAAGTTTCTACAAAACGTTCAAACGAGGGATTATTTTGTCTTACTGTATGTATCTTAGAAAATCCAGAAAAGATCTGGAAATGGAACGCCTCCATCCGGGCGGCACACTGCTAAGGCACGAATCCATTCTAAAAGCCCTTGCAGACTCCATGTCCATTTCCATTCAGACTATCTACCGTGAAGTAGGATCCGGGGATACCATATCCGGACGTCCCATGATGAAACGTCTTCTCTCCGAAGTAGAACAGGGGCTTTGGGAGGGCGTCTTTGTCATGGAGATTGAACGTCTTGCGCGGGGGGACTCCATTGATCAGGGAATCGTCACCCGTACCTTTCAATACAGCAAAACCCGCATTCTTACTCCCTACAAGATCTATGAACCCGGAAATGATTTCGATCTGGAATACTTTGAATTCAGTCTGTTTATGTCCAGGAGAGAATACAAAACGATTAACCGGCGAATGCAGTCAGGGAGGCTTGCCAGTATCCAGGAAGGGAAATACGTGGGGAATATCGCTCCCTACGGATATAACCGGGTCCGCCTGGACGGCCGCAAAGGCTTTACCCTCGCCCCTAATGAGGAAGCGCCTGCCGTCCGTCTGATCTTTTCCATGTACTGTGAGCACTTCTGTTCGATTGCCGAAATTGTCTGCGCGCTCAACCGTTCTGAAGACTTCCATCCACGGAAAGCTTCTGCATTTACCTATTCTTCCATTCATGATATTCTGGACAATCCCGTATATATCGGAAAACTGCGCTGGAATTACCGCCGTACCACTCCCCGGCTAAAGGACGGAATTCTTTCTTCCCACCGGCCAAGGCAGCAGGACTACCTGATCGTCAAAGGTCTTCACCCCGCTTTGATTTCTGAAGACTTGTTTCTGACTGCCCAGCTACGTCTTCATCCGGATTTGGAGCAGAAGAACTCGCCCATATGGAAATGATCTGTGCCATTGTGCACCAGTTGACAAGAGACCTGACTCCGGAAGAAATCGAGCGCTCCGGATTCGGTCCCTACTACGTGGACCATACACTCGCCCTCTGGCCTCAGGCTGCAAGTGGAATGCCTTGGACTGCGACTGTATTCCAGTCAAAAGGCGATCCGATCACAGATCTGCACGAGGATCTGGCGGCAGAGCAGAAGGCCCGCACCACTTATGACAATATTCTCAGGCTCGTCCATGATCCGGATATTATCGCTCCAATCCGGTTTTTGAGAGAACGTGAGATCGTTCACTATCAGCGGTTTGGAGAATCTCTGCGTATTGTTACAGATCGTCTTGACAGTAAAAACTTCTATGCCTTCAACCCGGAATTTGACAATCCGGCATGCCGCTCCTGACAGGATCGGGCTGCCTGAACCTTCGTATAAAAAATTCGGGAGTGTGTGGATTACACACTCCCGATTTCCTGTCGTCTGCATGACAGCTCTGTTATTTCATAAGCTTTTTGATTGTTTCGCACAACTCATCCACACACTCGACATTTCCTTCCTGAATCTCCTTCACTACACACGAATGAATATGTTCAGAAAGAAGGGTTTTATTAAATCCGTTTAAGGCGGCCTGAATAGCCTGGACCTGAACAAGGATATCTATGCAGTATCGATCCTCCTCCACCATTTTCTTTACACCGCGTACCTGTCCTTCAATCCGGCTCAATCTGTTGATCAGATCCCGGTATTCTTTTCCTTCTCTATGTTTCTTTTTCTCTTCTTCCATCTGTTCTCCTCGGCTTTCCTGTGATTCAACATGTTTTGGCTGCGGGAAATGATAGCTTCCCTATACCCAGTCCCGGTATATAATCATACTACAATGCTCCTTCCCGTTTGTCAAGTACAGCCATCATTTTCCCACCGAAAAGGGACACTGGAATTTGTCCCGTGTCCCTGTCTCTTAACTTAACTGCTCTGTCAATGTGACTTCTACTTCTTTTTCATTATATTCACCTTGTCCGGCCGGAAACTGTACCGTCAGCTTCACAGTCTCACCGATTCGGTAATAACTCAGCTGTTCCTGGAGCCCTTCCATATTGCTGATTCCGGATCCTTCGATACCGGTAATAATGCATCCTTTCGTGATGCCGGCTTTCGCCGCGCCTCCTTTTTCCATCACTCTGGAAACATAGACGCCTTCCGGCATACCGAACTGTTCCGCACTCTGAGCATCTACATCGGTTCCCTCAATCCCGATATATCCGCGCTGGGATTTCGGCACCTGTGTTCTGGTCTCCTTATTCATCAGATTGGTAATCACATCTGTCACATCCGAAATCGGGATTGCATATCCCATTCCTTCTACAGCAGAGTTATTCACTTTTACTGTATTAATACCGATAACCTCTCCCTGATTATTCAAAAGGGCACCGCCGCTGTTTCCCGGATTGATCGCTGCGTTTGTCTGGATCAGTTTACTGTCAAATCCTTCCATTTCAATCTCGCGGTCTTTGGCACTGACAATTCCATTGGTGACGGACTGTCCATATCCGAGAGCGTTCCCGATAGCAATGACTTCTTCTCCAACCTTAAGCTGGTCAGAATCTCCAAGAACTGCAACTTTAATACTGTTCCTGGTGTCCTTGCTGATCTGACGGATCGGAACGGCCACCACGGCAAGATCCTTTGTGGAATCTGTTCCCTTAACAGTCGCATCCACACTTGTTTCATCGTTGAATGTGACTGTCAAAGTCCTACATCCTTCTACTACATGATTATTCGTGACAATCATCAGTTCCGAACGATTCTGTCCAACAATAATTCCGGACCCCACGCTTGTCTGCGTCTGTTCTCTCGTTCCTCCAAAAAAGTCCTGCACCTGCTGTACACTCATATTCTGGATGGAAACAACAAAAGGCATCGAGTTTGCCGCAATCTGACTGATTTCAGATCCCTGAAGCTCCCCATCTGCCTTTCCGGATGGCTGTACTGTCTGCACCTGGGCAGTATCCTGAGAACCTCCTGTCCCCCATATTCTTCCTGATATATAATTGACTCCCTGAAATGTCAGTCCGCCGATTACGCCGAACAGAACTGCGAGTCCTGCCACCTTTCCTACAACGGACGTCTTCCCTTTTTTCGGCTGTTTGGGATTTTCAGATGGAGAAGATCCCCCCTGAGGCGGGTTCTGCTCCGGATGATAGTATTCATATTCTTGATTCATAACATTTATCCCCTTTCCATCAGGTTTCTCTTTTCTTTCCGATTGACAGTCTATCTAAAAAATGTGTATAATCTGTGATCAATTCCTAAAAAAAAGCTGAATTCCCTTTTACGGAAATTCAGCCCTTATTTTTATTCCACCGTTACGGACTTCGCAAGATTCCGCGGCTTATCTACATCACATCCGCGTCCGACTGCCACATAATATCCAAACAACTGAAGCGGAATAATTGCAAGAGAATTTGTAAAATATCTGTTCGTCTTAGGAATGTAAATCACATAATCCGCTGCTTTTTCGATATCGGTATGTCCTTCGTTTGTAACAGCCATCACGAAAGCTCCCCTTGTCTTTACTTCCTCGATGTTGCTGATCATCTTCTTGTACAGATTTTCCTGTGTCAGCAGAGCCGTGACAAGCGTTCCGTCTTCAATCAGGGAAATCGTCCCGTGTTTCAGCTCCCCTGCCGCGTAAGCCTCTGAGTGAATGTAGGAAATTTCTTTCAGTTTCAGAGAACCTTCCATGGATATCGCATAATCAATTCCTCTGCCGATAAAGAAGATACTTCTGGCTGCCAGATACCGGTTGGCAAATTTCTGAATCCTGTCTTTGTTGTTCAGAAGCATCTCCACCTGAGCCGGGATTTTCTTCAGATCTTCGATCATCTCTTCCAGTTCGGTCTCTGTAATCTTCCCTCTCACAAAAGCAAATTTCATAGCCAGAAGGTAAAGTGCAATCAACTGGCAGGAATACGCTTTTGTAGTTGCCACTGCAATCTCAGGTCCTGCCCATGTATACATTACATTATCGGCCTCCCTTGCAATGGAACTTCCCACCACATTCACAATACCAAGTACCTTGCATCCTTTTGCTTTTGCCTCACGGAGCGCCGCAAGAGAATCGGCCGTCTCACCGGACTGACTGATCACAATGACCAGTGTTCCCTCTGTCAAAATCGGATCTCTGTATCTGAATTCCGAAGCCAGATCGACTTCCACCGGAATTCTCGCCATGCCTTCAAATACATATTTGCTGGTGACTCCCGTGTGGTACGCAGAGCCACAGGCTACGATGACGATTTTCTGAATGGCCTTGATCTCCTCATCATCCATGCCTAATTCCTCAATATCGATTTTTCCATCTTTGATTCTAGGAGAAAACGTATCTGTAATTGCTTTTGGCTGCTCATACATTTCCTTCAGCATGAAATGCTCATACCCGCCTTTTTCTGCCGCGTTTGCGTCCCATTCAATATGAACCGGGGTTTTCTCCAGCGGTTCCTCATCTACAGTGAAAAATTCCATGCTGTTTTCTGTCAGTCTGACGATTTCCTCATTTTCAATAAAATAAACATCCCTCGTATATTTTAATACCGCCGGTACATCAGATGCTATAATGCTGCCTCCGTCTGTATGCCCTACAATCAGCGGGCTGTCCTTACGTACTGCATAGAGTTCATTCGGATGATCTTTAAAAATAATACCAAGGGCATAGGATCCTTCCATACGATGCATGATCTTTGTCACTGCCTCAAGTGGATTGCCTTTGTAATAATAATCCAGAAGATGCGCAATGACTTCTGTATCTGTCTCAGATACAAACTGATATCCTTTGCTTTCCAGCTTCTTTTTCAACTTGATATAATTTTCAATAATTCCATTGTGTACAACAACAATCGTCTCCTCCATGTTCATATGGGGATGTGCATTGATATCCGATGGAGAGCCATGGGTCGCCCATCGCGTATGTCCGATTCCCAGTTTTCCCGGAAGCGCTGCCCCGCCATGCGTAAGCTCATTTAATACCTTCAGTCTTCCTTTTGTCTTTACAACATTGATTTTATTTCCGTCAAAAACCGCAATTCCTGCCGAATCATATCCTCTGTATTCCAGTTTTGACAGTCCGTCCAGAAGGATCGGCGCCGCCTCCTCTTTTCCAATATATCCAACTATTCCGCACATATTTCTCCTCCATTTTGCACAATTAGCCGATTTTTTTACACTTTTGTATCACGGGCACTATTTTATCATCTTCTTATGCTGTTGTAAAGTACTAATTTTCCTCTCTTCTCCCACTTTCAGTCTCCAAAAAAAGCAAAACAGCAGGGAAAACCCTGCTGTTTTGTCTTTTCTCTATTTTTCTACAGATCAATAAAATCCATGGAGAAATCGTCATCGTCGTCAGACTTTGCTTTGTTCTTTTTGCCTCGTTTTGACTTTTTGGACGGCTTGACCTCTTCGTAATCTTCTTCAAAATCATCGTAATCTGAATCATAATCACTGTCATCATCGGACTCTTCCTCGTCCTCTTCGTAGTCATCCTCAAAGTCCTCGTAGTCGTCATCGTAGTCTTCAAACTCTTCTTCCTCTGACTCGTCATAGTCCTCATAGTCATCATCATACTGTTCAAAATCATCAAACTGCTCTTCCGGCATCTGAATCTTTGGAAGATCATCTGTCTCTGTGCTGCTGTCGCTTCCCTGTTCCGGTCCGTCTGGTCTTCCTGGACCTTTTCTCTTTGTCAACTCATCCAGCTCATCATAGACATCATCAAGCTCCAGGTTTCTGCGGTGAAGCTTCACTGCCAGAATAATGATCAAAATCAGGAATACTAAGAATGCAAATCCAGCTCCAATCAGAACAACATCTACATGATCCTGAACAAACGTGGAAACTGTTCCGAAAACGCCGCTCTCTGAATCAGAGCCGGAGGTCGTCGTGGTAACATCGTCCCCATAATACTGATATGTCTGATCTTTGGAATCATAGCGGTAAATCACCTGATCTCCGTCAGAATTCAACGCATTCATCAGATAGTATCTGCTGTTCTTGCTGTCCTGCCATACCGGAAGTGTCTGTGCATCCGAAATTTCCAGCTCTACTTCCTGGTATCTTGCCGGAAGCGTCACATCTCCTCTGTCTCCCAGGAGAATAATCGTACTTCCTGATGCAAGTGAAACCACATGAATCGGAGCCGCTGTGCCGTCCTGCGCATTGAAGAGGAAAAATGCCCCCTCATTATTGGAATCCAGAAGATAGATCAGCTGCGCGCTGCCATTCTGCTGCGCTGCGCCTTTTACCGTCTCACCATTTACAGTAATATCCGCGGAAGTAAATCCTGCCGGGATCTCACTGTCAGCAAATGTGCTGGCAACCGTATACTCCGTGTCATTGACCGTCAGCTTCACTCCACTTGCCTGCGCTGCCGTTGAAGAAGATGATGCAGTACCGTCTCCGGCTACAATCTGAACATCGGAATATCCCGGAGGATCCAGAAGATTCAGTGTCTCCCCATTTGCATCCGTAACTTCTGCGCTTTCCTGCTCCAGTCTGGTCTCTCCCTGGATCAGAGCTTCAAACTGCATATCAAAATCCAGTCTGCTCTGTCCATTTGCGGAGCCGGAATAAACAAGCGTGCCATCGCCCTGATCTGTCACATTGTCATCGCCGTCTACATAACGCATAGCCGTTGTGTCGTAACTCATCGTAAGCTCAACCTGATCGAGATTTCCGTCACGATTCACTACGCTTCCGGTTATGGTAAATGTATCACCGACAGCAATTCCCTCAAGGTCTGTAAAGAAAATCAATCCATCTGCCGCATTTACAGCCAGCCTGGCACATGGTACTACCAAACATACAGCCAGCAGCATGGCTGCCAATCGTTTCACCAATTTCATATTTGTACCTCTTCTTTCGTCTCAGATTTTATTTACATAATATAAGTTAATGATACACGTTTTATAATAAAATGTCCAGAAATTCTCTTATCAATTCCCTAACATTTTGCTTGACTTCTTACTATTTCATTCCCGCAATCAGTCTCTGATACATTTCCTTGAGACCATACTGCGGCTCCCATCCGAGACTTCTGAGTTTCCCTGCGTCTAAATGCATCTTCACATCCGGTGCATATCCATAGGTCCGCGCGTCTTCTGGAATATCAAAAACCACTTTTGATTTCCCCTGTCCGAACTCCTCTGCAACCATTCTGGCCATTTCCGCAATCGTCGTGGTAGTTTCCTCATTGCATACATTATATGCCTGTCCTTTTTCTCCCTTTTGAAGCAGGAGTGCAAGCGCCCGGATCACATCTGTGGTATAGCAGTAATTTCCATTGGACTTTCCTTCTGTATGAAGTACGATATCTTCTCCCTTTACCGCACTTCTCGCAAACTGTGCATACACACGATGATCACTTTTCAGTACTCCGGCCCCGAACGTCTGGGCAAGTCTTGCAATGCATACCGGAACCTGATACTCATCCGCATAAGCGGCACAAAGGCATTCGGAAATTCGTTTTCCTTCCGAATAGCTGCTCCGAACATTCAGAATGTCAATATATCCAAGATCGGTCTCTGTCACTTTTTCCAGAGATTCATCCGGTCTTCCGTACATTTCCATAGACGAAAGATAAACCATCCCTTTACAGTGTTTCTCTTTTGCCAGTTCCAGGACATGCCTGGTTCCTCGATAAGATGTCTCAATCGTCTCCACCGGCTGATCAACAAAAAGCTTTGAAGTTGTGACACTGGCTGTATGGAGAATGTAATCCACTGTCCCCGGTATCTCCAGAGGCTGTCTCAGATCTCCTGTCACAAGCTGAAGATCTGCATCTTCCAGATTCTCTTTAAAAACTTCTTCTGCCTTTTTTTCATTCCGGATCAGACCCACAACTGTGATTTTGTCATCATGGATTTTATTGTACTCCATGCACGCTTTGGCAGTTAATGAGCCGATCAGTCCTGTCGCACCGGTAATCAGGATCCTGCTCCCGGCGAGTTTTTGAAAAAATGGATCCTCTGCAATTTGCTTCATATCTTCCTGAACAATCTGATTCATGAAAACCCCCTCCGTTTAAACTCCAAATAATTGTGAATTTTCGTCTGCCTCAATCAGCGCCTTAAATGTGTAGTAATCCATCGGTGTAGTAATTTTGATATTTTCCATCGGTCCTTCTACCAGATGAAGACTGCACCCGTAAAAAGACATCATCGACGCAGAATCAATAAATTCTTTTCTTTCCTCTCTTGCCTGGCGGTGTCTCTTTAAAATTTCATCCAGATAAAAGCACTGCGGCGCTCTTGCAAGCATACAGTCAGCTCGTTCAATAATCTGCTCTACCGTCTGCTTGTCCTTTGAGCGGAAAATCGTCTCGATTGCCGGCGCTGTCGTAATAGCGCTTCCCGTCTCTTCTGTCTTTTTAATACAATCCGAAATCAAACCGGAATTAATCAGTGGCCGGACTCCATCATGAATCAGAACAACTGTTTTTTCTCCCGCTGCAAGTTCTTCCGCCGCACAAAGCCCATGGTAAATAGACTGCTGTCCGGTTTCCCCGCCCGGAACAATCTTTTGCACCTTGTCCAGACGATATTTTTCGATCAGCTCCTTCAGAAATGGAATCCAGTCTTCCACACAAGCGACCGCTATCGCATCAATCTCACTGTGGTTTTGAAAATGTTCCAGCGTATAAACGATAATTTCTTTTCCATACAGCCGAAGAAACTGCTTCGGCAGTGCTTTACTGTTCATCCTTCTGCCGATTCCGCCGGCAAATACAACTGCAATATGTTTCATGTCTATACCGCACCTTTTCCATTTTTCAATCTGTTATCTATCACTTTTTTGTACCGTTCTGCTACCTTCAATAATCCTCTGTAGAGCTTCAGTTCAAACAGAAGAATTACAACCGTCTGCTTCTTGTTCTTTCTCATCAGATTCAGCAATTTCCGGAGATTTAGATTCATTCTGTATCCGGATTGTCTGTGTATCATATTCAGATAGTCTTTTTTCCTTTGGTAGGAAAACGTACAGTTTTTATCACACAGCATAAACAAAATCGGAATCAGATAGTCTTTTGTAACCCCTAATTCTTTTTTCCCATCATTCAGGCAGTTGATTTTCAGTTTTTTCCACACCTTTTCTTCCAGAGCACATGCCGTTTTGTATTTATCTAATGCTTTTTCGTTAAATTTTGCAGACGCACTATATGCAGAACGCACATAATGATAATAGTAACATCCTTCATGTAAAGCAAATATTTTGGCATAACAAACCAACTGCCGGCAGAAAATAGTATCTTCACAGCCGTATCGAAAATCTTCATAAAATGTAACCTTATTATTTTCAATCAGTTCTTTTTTGTACAATCCGTCCCATACAGCGGTTAAAGCACCCATTTTCTGCAAATCAAAGTAATGTGCCGTAATTTCTTTTCCTTTCAGAACTCTATTGGAAAATCTCCGCGTTTCTCCGCCCATATCTTCATTTTGATCGTTAATGTATATGGTTCTTCGCCCAAATTTAACAATATCTGCATTTGTCTTTTTGGCATATGTATAATTTGATTCCAGAAAATCTTCCGAAACAAGATCATCATTGTCCGCAAAAGCGATATATTCTCCCTGTGCTATCGACATTGCATAATTTCTGGATGCACACATACCTTTGTTTTCCTGATGAATCACTTGGATTCGCGTATCGCGTTCTGCAAATCTGTCGCAGATTTCTCCACTGCGATCCTTTGATCCATCATCCACTAAAATAATTTCTATTTCCTTTAATGTTTGTCTGATGATGCATTCCAGGGTCTCTTCCAAATATTTTTCAGCATTGTAAACAGGTATGATTAAACTGATTTTTATCATTTTCCTATTCTCCTTTTCAAGACTAACTCTCTGACCTGTCCAGCCAGATCACAAACTGCATTTCTTTTCCAAAAAAGATACACAAGATAGGCCACCAGATAGATTGCCATGGACATCCACGACTGGATGAACCAGCTTACGATAATAAAAATAAGAACCATCAGCCACTCAGCTGAAATATCTTTCCAGATTGACACATGAATCTCCTGAATCAGCACCAGCTCACCAATACAGCATCTTAAGCCCATAAGTATCGGAAGTGATACGATTGCGATCGTCAGATTGTCCAGCATATACACCGAAACCGCCGTAGTCACAAAAGTGATAATAACCGCAACACAGTTAATTCCCAAAATGCTCTTCTCCCGCCGTAATGCTTTCAAATATGTATTGATTAACATTGTCATTTTACTTTCAAATACACACATTGGGAACAAAAGGGCCATGTATCTTAGACTTTCAGCGTACTGAGGAAGCCACCAGGAAAGGATAACCTTAGCCGGATAATAGACAACGAGAAGCCCAAGCACCGGAATCATTAACATATTCCTCATTTTGGCATACACTTCCCCATATTGTTTCAACGATATATTTTTGAGCATCGGATAGATTACGATGCTGACCGCACTGATAAATGTCATCAAAAGATTTGATGCCGTGATACTTAAGGAAACACGTCCAAACGTTTCAACAGACCAGTGATTTTGAATTGCCCACCGGACAATTCCAAGAAGAAGCTGGCTCGCGATATTTGCAAACATCAGCTTAATTCCTACACTGATGTTATTCCACGCTTCCCTGACACCTTCAAATAATCCCTTTAGTTTTCCTGAAACAATATCCCGACATTCTCGTGTAAGCAACAAAAGTGTTACTCCTCTTGCGACAAGATCCGCTGCAATCAGGACTTCAAATTGTTTGATTCCAATGCATAAGCAGAGAATAACCAGTACTGCATAGACAATTTTTTCAAGGAAATAATTTCTGGCATAATTAACAATACGGTTTGTTGCCTGCAACACATACTGTAAAAATGTCCGCGGAAGCTGAAGAATACAACAAATTCCCACAGCAATCAAAACAACTCTTCTCTGTGCATCTGGGACTGTAATGATCGCAAAAATTCCAATCATTACAGCCAGAAAAATTTCCACAAATGTCAGAAGCCAAAACTGTTTATGAAAATAGCTTTTATCCAGCGTATCATAGTCTCTTCCTCCAAAACGGAGATACACACCATCTGCCCATCCAAAATGAAAGAATCCCACATACGATGCATAAAATAAATACAGCTGCCAGTACGCATACTCTGTTACTCCCAGAATCTTTGGTACAATCAGTACAAGAATCATTGAAATTAATGTGTTTGTACCATTTGCAAGTACAGAGTATGAAAGATTTTTTACTATTCCATTTCCGTTATTTTTCATGTTTTTCTCCTAAAAAAAAGTTTTATAAGGCAGCACATGATTAAAACTTAATGTCGTTGATACATTGACCCAGTCCGCCGCAACAAGCAGCAAAATAAGGGCCAGTTTTACCCACACTCTTTTTTCCTTATCCAGCAGTCTTGGAATATAAAATATGGTTGGTATAAAAAAGTAATATACAAACCGTTTATATTCCGGAATCCAAGTACAAACCGTTACCATGACCAAAGAAATCATACAGCCGTTCAGAAAAACTCTCTCTATTCCTTCAATGTCTTTCTTTTCATGTCCGGCCAGAAGCAAAACAACCACAATCGTCACTACTGTCATAGTAAGATATGGAACCTCCAACGTATATTCCTTGGAAATATAATTAGAATTCATATAACGTGGCATAAATGTTTTGAACAGCCAGGCCATAATGTCATTAAAGAAAATGTTGATTGGAAGGATAGCCAGGGCTCCCGCTGCATATAACGAAAGTCTGATTTTCTTTCCAAGTATAAAATAGAATGGTAACATAACATAAGCAGTCACATGAAACAGGCCGCCTATAATTACCAGTACAAAGTAAAACAAAGGTTTCTTTTTTTCGATAAACTGAAAAGCAAAAAATACACATCCAACTGCTACAAATTGTCTGATCTGATTTAATCCCAGGAGGAAAAAGAAACCTCCTGAGAAAAACAGCAGATAACTGACTGCGTAATTTTTAGAATACTTTCTGATACACAGCATCAACAGGGCATATGCAATAAAACATGTAATGAAATAAACCCATTGAAAACTCAGCCCCATCCTGGCAACGAAAATATTGATCAGTTTATAACCGATCTCCACATCCTGCCCCCGGCCAGATACAATATTCTGATAATAGGTATAATAATTTGCATAGTCATTTCCCACGTAAGACATGCATGCATTGATCAGATACATAGGAAGAAAAGACCCCATTATGGAAAGAATCAGCATTCCATATTTCCAAGGTTTTCTCTCTTTTATTTGACGAAATGCCCCAATACTGTCTTCACATTTTTTCCAGCAGTATGCAAAAATCATTGTGATGACCAGCATAATAATATAAATGTAAATAAGTCACCAGTCCTTTTTTATTCTACCCCAATGATTCCTGCCACTTCTACGTGATAACCATTGAAGGCCTGAATTTCTTTTTCAATTTCCTCTTTCAGAGATACCCCTATTGTTTCCAGCACAATAACATAGTGATATTCCTGAGCATTCTGAATTCCTTTTGCAGAAGCAATCGGAGACTCAGTAAAAATAAATCTTTCAGAATTACTTTTTTTATTAAATGCATTGATAAGGATCTCTGCTGTCTTCTTGCTGATGCCATTTCCGTAAACAAGAATTTTTTCATCTTTATGACACCGGGCTGCCATATCTGCAGCTACAATTTCAGCCAGCTCATCTGCTTTTTCGAAAGCTGTCTGATTTCCTTCCAGTTTTGCAATTAATTTTCTCCAGATACGTCCGATCACTCCGGCTTTCTTTTTATAATACAAACCATATGTCTTAATTCCATTCTTTTCAATCTGTGTCCAAAGAATTACTTTTCTTGACATCATATAAAGGAAAAATACAATAACCAATGCAGCTACAGCCCCGATAATTGCTCCCCATACACAACCTTTGATCGTCTGCATCATTACAGTTTTCATACTCATCGTTGTCGTAGCAGGTGTACTGCTTCCTGCATTTCTTGTCGGTGAAGCTCCGGCGGATGTTTCCGGAAGTTCGTATCGTGTTGCCTCTGCCACTTTTGTATAGTCAAAATTCGGATATTGCTCTTCCACAGCAGCAGTCAGGAGTTTCTCGTATGCCTCTGTCACTTCTCTTGCAAATTCTTCATTTAATGAATAGAAGCCAATTGTTACATAATTCTTGTTGACAGATACCGCAAACTGTCTTCTAAAATCATATTCCACGTATTCATAATTCTTTTCTTTGTCGAGGATATATCCGTAGGTAGACATCAATTCTCTCATTCTGTCTCCATAGATTTTGGCCTGTTCAAAATATTTATCATACATCTGGCTCATAATCTCATCATCATTTTTTACGGCATTATATGCATTTGCAATTTCCTCACCTCTGGAAATTCCTGTTGTACCAACTACTTCATAGTTCGGTCCCACATTGATAGTGATTTCTGTCCAGCACCGCATCGGCTCACTTGTCTGTTCCGTTGTCTGTGACACTTCTTTCGGCTGATTTTGTGCCGCCCTGTAATCCTGATATAAGCCCTGGAATCTTACCCCTGCAAATCCAATGATTCCAACACAGATAATGATAATGATCAGTTTCCATTTTCTTAAAATATATGCTATAAAGTCATTCAAATCATAAAAGTTATCCATCTACCTGTTCCTTTCTTTTACCAGAAAATTTCTGATTGTTCTGACCACTGTTTCTGTGGCATGTCCGCTTTCCATATCTCCAAGAAGTTCATGGTGTGTTTCAATCTTCTCCCGATTCTTATCATCGTCGTAATCCAGGATCAGCTTCTGAAGCTCCTGATTGGTTTTTGCAATCGGAAATGCCCATGTCTCCGGGTCAGAATAAAAATTCCGTTCACTTTCATACTGGTCAAAATCCGGTGCAAATAAAAATCCAGGTTTATATGTCAGGGAGTAATCCCAGATCGTAGAAGAGTAATCCGTAATGAAAACATCCACTGTATACAAAAGTTCCTGCATATCCGGATAATCTCCTGCATCGATGCATCCCTCTGTATCTACATGCTCCACAAAATGATGTTTTCTCATCAGGAACACCCATTCTCCTCCAAAACGCTTTTTCAAAGCCTCGATACATCCTTTGATGTCAATCTCCAGGTCAAAATTGGCGTTCCCCTCTACCCCACGGTATGTCGGCGCAAAAAGTACGATTTTTGTCTCCGGATCCAACCCAAAATAACGATAAACCTTTCCTTTGACATCCTTATCTGTTCCGTGAATCAGAAAGTCATTTCTTGGCATGCCGCATTCCAGAAAACGTTCTGTCGGCACCGCCTTGGCAATGTGCATGACTTCTGTAAACTTCTTACAGCCTGAAAGGAACACATCCGTCTGTCCTCCGCAGATCCGGTTTATGATTACTTCCGGATCCTTTGGATCCTGGATGGTATCTCCGCCAACTCTTTTATATGCTCCCCCTCCGTGCCATGTATTGATAAAACACTGGCTTTTCCGTTTTGGGATGAAACTCCCGATTCCATCGTTGCTGATGATAATACCAGATGTCAGCATATAAAAAACAGAAGCCGCGGTATGCGGTTTGACATATTTTACATCTTCCATCGGATCCGCTTCTTTATCATATTCCCAGATATATTCAAACGTATGAGGATATTTCTCTCTCATATATTCAAATATGTACCATGGATTGCAGGATATCGAAGTGCCCCTGTTCGAAGAAAGATAGATTCTTCTTTTTTTTACCGGTACAATATAGACTGCTTTCAGAATGAAGCGGAGAAAATATACCGTCCACAATTTGATGCGTCTCATAGCTTCACCTTTACTTTCTTTTGATTTTTTCAAACAGAAGCGGCCCGTATTTTTTTGCCTCATATACACCTTTTCCAAGAAGGAGGCAAGTCTGAATTTTCTTTTTATTTAAGCTCTTCTGCAAAATTTTCAGTGCCTTGTTGTCCGTATGACAGATTCCTGCTGTTCGAAGGTACAATTCATCTTTGGCCACACAGCACACCCATGCCCGCTGCTGGCTCCCCTTCATCCGGGACTGCGGATCCGCATTTCGCATCAGGCCGGACAGAATATACCTTAGATAGATGTTCCCAAGCACATCCACCGCCTCTTCTACAATTCCCCTTTTCTGGCAGAAACGGTACATTTCGTAAACCCGCCGTCTGCTGAGTTCAAAGTATTCTTTTACAAACTTTGTAGTAATACTTCCATTGAAACGCTTGTTGTAATAATAGCCTGCATGATCAATCACCGCCACAGACTCTGTATGTTCCAGCATCCGCATGGTGAAAAAGAAATCCTCATATAAGATTGCTTCTTCAAACCGGATTCCAAACTGTTCCGCAATCTCTCGTCTGTACAATTTGTTCCACTGATATCCAAGCAGCGTCTGTTTCTCAAGCTGCAGGGCTGCAAGAGCAATCTCGGTCTTTTCTCTCCACACCCCTCTTTCAGGGATAATCGGATTGTCCGACACAGGATTTCCTTCCCCATCATAAAACCGCTCTGTATCTCCCCAGACCACCATATCCATTTCGCCGTTCTGAGAAGCTTCCACTGCTTTTTTGTATAGATCCGATTCTATCGTATCATCTGCATCCATAAAAGCAAGATACTTTCCGGACGCCGCCTGAATTCCGCGATTTCGCGCCATTCCCGCCCCTGCATTTTCTTTCAGGCGGATCAGCCGGACTCGTTCGTCCTGTTCCACATACTCTTTACAGATTTCACAACTCTCATCACTGGAACAATCGTCAACAACGATCAGTTCCAAATCCCGGAAACTCTGACCAAGTACGCTTTCCATACTTTCTGCAAGAAACGCTGCAGCATTGTACACCGGCATCACTACACTGATCCACGGTTGTCTCTTTTCCATTATCTTCCCGCCTTTAATTTGGTAAACAGTTTCGTATTCTTTGTTTTTACAAAGGTAATAACCCTGGCTTCCAGATAGGTCAGCCAGGTATTCTTCCAGCGAACCGGAAGAAGCATAATTTTCATATAAAAAGATCTTGGTTTCGCAACCTTGATCATTTTGTCCACTCTCGGATTCGCCAGCATTCTTTTAATTTCAGCACGCTTTTCCTGAGGTGTCATATCACATTTCGGGTTGGTGACATTCTCCACACATCCGATAAAACGTTCTACATATCTTCTGGCAATCATTTCCTTGCTTCTTGGATCTCCTACATGCCACTCTTTGTAAAGATCCATCATCCATCCATGTTCTTCTTCCCGCTTTTCATACATGCCTGGGCGGTATGCCGCTGTCTCAGACTCGGACCGGGCACGCAGGAAATGATAATACTGTCTGTGTGTCACGGTTACCCGTTCTACATTTCTTACAATACTGATATTGAACGGGAAATCATCCCAGAAGGTCTCTGGAAAACGGAGATTGTTTTCCAGAATATATTTGGATTCAAACAGTTTATTCCATGGTGTATAGAGCAGATTTTTATCAAACAGCTTGTATGCGTTTCTTCGGAATGATTCTTTATCCGGATAGACCGCATCTTCTACAACATAGTCGTCTGTCACATAGTGCTCCTGGTCATAATAAGTGTCAATATAAAATCCCGCTACTACAAGCTGTGCATTGTCTCTTTTTGCAAGATGATACATGTCTTCCAGCATCGTCGGCTCTGCCCAGTCATCGGAATCCATGAAATACATATACTCTCCCCTTGCGATATCAATCGCTGTATTTCTGGCACTTGGCGCACCTCCGTTTTCTTTGTGGATCACATGAATTCTCTCATCTTCCGCCGCATAAGCATCACAGATTTCCCCGCTTCGGTCCGGCGTCCCATCATCGACAATGAGGAATTCCCAGTCCTTTAACGTCTGAGCCTGAATACTTTCAATGGCTTTTCCGACATATTCTTCTACCTTATAGACAGGCATAATCACACTTACTTTGATGTTGTTTTCTCCCATAATCATGCTCTCCTACTGTAATTCTTTTTCTACAAGCTGAAATGCGGACTCAATCACTTTGTCCATATCATAATATTTATATTCTGCAAGCCTTCCGCCTAAAAGCAGATGCTCTTCTTCCGCAAGATTCCGGTATTTCTGGTAAAGCTCCTGATTGCGTTCATCATTTACCGGATAATACGGTTCCATTCCTTCTTCCCAACTGGTCGGGTATTCTCTTGTGATCACAGTCTTGTCCTGTGTCCCGAACTCAAAGTGTTTATGCTCAATTACCCTTGTATACGGAGTTTCTCTGTCCGTGTAGTTGACAACCGCAACTCCCTGATGATTCTTCTCATCTAAAACTTCACTTTCAAATTTCAGACTCCGGTACTCCAGTTTTCCAAAGCGATATCCGTAATATGCATCCAGCATTCCTGTGTAAAGTACTTTCTCACCGAGTGCATTATACTTTTCTTTGTTCTCATTGTAGTCAACCCCAAGTTCTACATCACAGCCCTCAAACAGTGCATTGATCAGAACATTGTAGCCTCCAATCGGTATTCCCTGATAAAGATCATTAAAGTAATTATTATCATAAGTATATCTCACTGGAAGTCTCTTGATAATGAACGCCGGCAGATCTTTGCAGTCTCTTCCCCACTGCTTCTCCGTATAGCCTTTGATCAGCTTTTTGTAGATATCTTCTCCTACCAGGCTGATTGCCTGCTCTTCCAGGTTTTTCGGTTCTCCCTTAACCGCCGCCTTCTGCCTGTTGATAATTTCTTCCGCTTCTTTCGGCGTTGCAATTCCCCACATCTTACTGAATGTATTCATATTAAACGGCATATTATAGATTTCTCCCTTATAATTTGCCACCGGAGAATTCGTATATCGATTGAATTCTACAAGGGAGTTGACAAAATCCCATACTTTCCGGTTGCTCGTGTGAAAAATATGCGCGCCGTATTTATGAACATGGATTCCCTCGATATCTTCACAGTAGAGATTACCTCCCAGGGTTTCTCTCTTTTCCACAATGAGGCAGGATTTCCCTGCTTTTTTTGCAAAGTACGCAAAGGTACCCGCAAATAATCCGCCTCCTACAATCACATAATCATACTTTTTCATATCCGTTATTCCTCCGCTTCCGTTTCTTCTGCTTTCTTGAAAATATATTGACTTGTTTCATTCGTTTTAAACGCTTCCGTGCTGTCCGATTTCAGCAGGACAATCGCTGTCTGGAAAATCAGCTGGATGTCACGTAAGATACTGAATTCCTCAATATAGATCATATCCATCATCAACTTGTCCTTTGGTGATGTGTTGTACTTTCCGGCAATCTGGGCATACCCGGTCAGTCCGGCCTTTACCCGAAGCCGATAACGGAATTCCGGAAGCTCTTCTTCATATGCCTCCACATTTTCCAGCATTTCCGGTCTTGGTCCGACAAAGCTCATATCCCCTTTTAAAATATTAATCAGCTGTGGAAGCTCGTCCATCCTTATTTTTCTTAAGATTTTTCCCGGTTTGGTAATCCGGTCATCATCGTCCGTCACAGAATGATTCTCTACATTTTCCTTCATAGTCCTGAATTTGTATACTTCAAAAACGCGTCCGTTTAATGTCGCACGCTTCTGTTTAAAAAAGATGTGTCCCCCATCATATGCTTTGATCGCAATCGCACTGATAATCCAGATCGGGGAAGTCACAATTCCCAGAATAACTGCCAGAGACATGTCAAGCAGCTTTTTCATAACCCGCTGTTCCATCGTCCATGTCTTTACATTGGCATTCAGGACAGAAACATCATCAAGAAGATAGTACTTTGCACTCATCTCCACAATGTCTTCGATTTCCGGATTAAAATAGATATTGATTTTATATTTATAGCAGAACCGTACAATTCTGCTTCTGACTTCCTGAGGAACATCGTGAATAAATACCGTATCCGCATTTTTCATGGTCTCATACAAATGTTTGTCTTTATAGTCCATGATATAATCGATTTTATACTGCTTTTTGTACTTCAGGATTCCTTTGACAATATTATCGAGGCTTTCCTGTGAGGACGTCACGATACAGCAGCTCTCCGGTTTATGAATCGTGAAAAACAGTCCATTTCCGCCATATGCAAATACGATGATAATAATGACCTGTACGATAAAGCTCAGGATCAGGGAACCGAGACTGTCAAGCCGAAACGCATAGATGCTTGGCGTAATCGTATTCATGATCATCAACTGGATGTAAGTCACAACATCAGTAAACAGAACAGCCAGAGAAAGTGAATAAATGATCGGTTTACTCTTTCTCCGGCCTACATCATACTTGCCGTAAATGCTGAGGAACAGTAGGCCTACAATACAGTATGTTGAAAATGTAATACCCATCGTCCTGGAAAGTACGCCAAGCGCCCTATTCTCTCTGGACATAATAAACATAAAAGTGCCCATCAGTAAAATATATAATAGTAATTTGATACACAGCCACATGGTTGACTCAAATTTCTTCAGTTCTCGTTTCATATTACACCTCGCTGGTCTACAAACTTCCTATATTATATAAGATTTCTATAGTTTCCGCAAGTTTTTAGACCTTAAAATTTTCTTATCTCGTAATATTTTTGTAACACTTTTGTCTTAAAATTCCAGACAGGCCATCGAATAAAAAGAGAGATCGTCATCCTAGTGTGTATCGATCCCTCTTTCTCTTCTGGACAAACTATGTTCACACTAATAAATTCCGCTCTCGATCAGTTCTTTAATTGCACGAACTACACTCTCTTTATCTTCCTTATAAGTCACTCCAAACCATTTATCTCTGGATTTCAGGACCCGCACTTTTGCGCTTCCTTCTTTCAGGAGTCCGCCGATAATAGTTGGGAGAAGATACTCTGCTTTCAGGTCCTCCGGACTTGTCTGATCGAGGAACTCATAAAATCCCTTTTCCAGAACATCCAGAAATTCCGGCTGCAATCCCCACATGTTCATGGAAACCGGTGTATCAAGTTCCAGCTCTTTCGCTCCGTCTTCCGCTACCGCCTTTTCTCCTTTTCGGATGATATTGTGTGTCTCCACAATATTGGTCAGATATCCATTTTCGTCAACTTCACAGACACCTCTTGTTACCCCTCCATTTTCACTTAAGGTGTTTTTCAGCACAAATCCAACCATGCAGACCGGAATTTCTCCTGTCTTCTCTTTTTTCTCTTTCAAATACTGATAAGCTTCTACGTATGCTTCTTTCCCGTAAAAGTCATCCGCATTGATCACGAGAAACGGTTCTGTCACTTTTCCACGACATGCAAGAATGGCCTGTCCGGTTCCCCATGGTTTCTTTCTGTCCGGGAACTTATTCTGGAATGCCTCCGGAATGTCATCCAGTTCCTGAAATGCATATTCAACTGGAATCTGCTTTTCAATCCTGTCACCTATCACTTCTTTGAAATCTTTTTCCAGATCCTTCCGAATGACAAATACAATCTTGTCAAACCCTGCCTCCATAGCATCCCGGATGGAATAATCCATAATGATTTCCCCATTTGGTCCAACTGGTTCCAGCTGCTTGATTCCCCCTCCAAATCTGCTGCCGATACCAGCGGCCATAATCACTAAAGCTGCTTTGCTCATGGCTTTTTCTCCTTTATTTAGACTGATATTTCCTTCATTATACTTAATTTTGCTCTTGTTGTCTACCAAGCTGGAATGTTCCTCACATTCCTCGAAGATTTTTTTCTGGCCTGACAGAAATTTCCCGGTCAAAAAAAACAGAGCAGGTTTCCCTGCTCTGTGCATTAGTTTTCTATCAGTCTGTCAACTGCACTGAAAAAGGCTCTGAATCCCGCCCGTGTGATGTTGGAGCTTACGCCGACTCCATATGTCTCTTTCCCGGTACGATTGTCGTGCAGGCAGATATATGCAGCTGCTTTTGCTTCTGATCCCTGGCTGAGCGCATGCTGAGAATAATCTACAAGGGTAAAATCCATTCCCGATTCTTCCGCCATCAGTTTTTTCAAAGCTGCAAGCGGTCCGTTTCCTACTGCCTTGGCACTCTTTAACTCCTCTCCCGCCATAAATACAACTTCGATTTCTGTCTCATTTTCCGCCACATCTTCTGCTTTTGCTCTTATAAATTCATACGGCGTCTTCTTTCTGAGATATTCCTTCTCAAATACCTCCATGATAGTTGCCGGCGCAACTTCTCCCTGCTTTTCAGCAATTTTCTGAATCACATCAGCAAATTCTTTATGCATTTTTTTCGGAAGCTTATAACCAAACTCGCTGTCCATTACAAACGCTACGCCGCCTTTACCTGACTGGCTGTTAATGCGGACAATCGGTTCGTATTCCCTTCCGATGTCTGCCGGATCAATCGGAAGGTAAGGTACCTCCCACCAATCCTGTTTCTTTTCATGCATTGCCTGCATGCCTTTGTTGATTGCGTCCTGATGGGATCCGGAAAATGCTGTAAACACAAGTTTTCCGGCGTACGGATGACGCATTGGGACTTCCATCTTGCAGCATCTTTCATAAACTTCTTTGATCTCCGTCACATTTTCCAGATTCAGCTCCGGGTTGATTCCCTGCGAGAACATATTGTACGCCACATTCAAAATGTCAATATTTCCAGTCCGTTCTCCATTTCCGAAAAGCGTTCCTTCCACTCTGTCGGCTCCTGCAAGCAGTGCCAGTTCTGTTGCCGCAACGCCTGTTCCTCTGTCATTATGAGGATGCACACTGAGAATCACGCTGTCTCTGTCGCTGAAGTGACGGTTCATCCATTCAATCTGATCCGCATACACATTCGGGGTTGTCATCTCCACTGTGGCAGGGAGATTGATGATAATCGGGTTTTCCTTTGTTGCTCCCCACTCTTTCTGAACAGCCTCACAAACTTCCAGCGCATAATCCAGTTCTGTTCCTGTAAAACTCTCTGGTGAATATTCCAGTCTTAAATTGCCCTCAAAATCTTCTGCATATCTTTTTACCATTCTGGTCCCGTCCAGGGCAATCTCTTTGACTTCTTCTTTTCCTTTTTTGAACACCACTTCTCTTTGCAGAGTGGATGTGGAATTATAAATATGTACGATGGCATTTTTGACACCTTTCAGAGATTCAAAAGTCCGTTTTACAAGATGATCTCTGCACTGAACCAGTACCTGAATCCACATATCGTCTGGAATCAGATTCTGTTCTACCAGTGTTCTCAGGAAATCATACTCGATCTGAGACGCGGAAGGGAAGCCCACTTCAATCTCTTTAAATCCAAGCTTTACAAGCAGCTTGAACATCTCTATTTTTTCCTCTACCACCATTGGCTCAATCAGCGCCTGATTTCCATCTCTTAAATCCACGCTGCACCATACCGGTGCTTTTTCAATCTGTTTGTCCGGCCAGGTACGTTCCGGATACGGAACAACCGGTACTCTCCTATATCTCTGATAATTCAGCATTTTGAACCACTCTCCTCATTTTTATTCTCCAAGCCCGCTCTCCACAAGAGCTACCATTGTTTCAAGGGCCTGCTCTTCATCTTCACCGTCACAAATAATTTCCAGCTCATCGCCGCATTTTACACATGCCCCCAGAACACTGAGAACGCTTTTAGCACTGCTGATCCCTTTATTTGTACGGAATTTTACACTGCACCGAAACTCTACCGCAGTCTTGCAGAACAGTCCTGCCGGTCTTAAGTGAAGACCGGTCGGATTGCTTACAACCACCTTCCGGCTAACCATATTATTTCCTCCAGTTATTCAGTTTCTTCATTGTCAATCTGTTCCAGTCTGACTTTAATTACGACATCTTCTGCAAGAGAACATCCTGCCGGAAGCTTTACCTCTACAGGCACATCGTATTCTCCTGGTTCTTTATATGTCACAAGATTGATCGAAAGGCTTCCTTCGTCAAGCTCCAGAGAATCCAGAATATCCTGATCTCCCTGAACCTTGATTTCCAGATTGTTTCCGGATACATAGGAATACTGGAGCCCATCCTGCAGATTGTTTACCGCAATGGAACCTGTCGGGATCTCCAGTGTACGGCTTCCTTCCTCCTCAATACCGATTGTGACAACAACCGCGCCTGCGTTCTTATCAATCAGTTCTACTCCATCCGGCAGATATGGTGTAATATCAACTACCACTTCTTCTTTGCTGTCCAGATTCTGTACATTCAGTGCCTCTGCCGGGATCTCGATCTCATCCAGATCTTTCAGCACATCGGAACTTCCGGATACCTGTACTTCTGTCGGCTCTGTTTCTATTCCCGTAAACACATATCCGTCCGCCGCCGTGATGGATGAAGTATCGAATGTCAGCCGGAGCCTCTTCGTATTTCTTACTTCTACCCGTACACTCACGTCTGTTTCATCTTTCAGATCCTGAAGCGTAAGCAGCGTATTATCAATGGTTTTTCCATCTGCATCATAAAATACCAGTTTCGATGGAAGAACGGTATCCTCGGCCAGTCCGGTTACATCTACTTCCGCGACTACTTTATCGATTCTTTCTATAATAGATTTCGGACCGTTCACTTTGACCTTCTCCGGATCCGCCTTGATCTCTCCAAGAACATAGCCGTCTCTTACACTTCCGGTTGTCGTTGGAGTAATCGGGAACGTATTCTGCGCCTCATCTTCAATTGTCACCTGAAGATTTCTTGGGCTGGAATAGGCTTCCGTATACTCAAATCCAGGAACAGACACCTCAATCGGGATCTGGGATCCCAGGGACATCTCTTTCATATCCGCATATGCTCTGATGTCAGAAGCGCTCATATTGTGAAGAACAGAACGCTTTGCTTTTACCGTAACCCGCACGGTATCTGTTTCATCTTCAATCTGATACGTCTTTCCTTTGCTGGTCACTACTTCCGGATGCAGGATCTCTACCGGTACATTTGAGAACTGTACAGACGTGACCGGATCATCCACATTGACAACAACCGCCCACAGAAAAATAGCAAGGGCAAGCGACAACAGCTTCAGAGGAAAGTTTTTAATCAGTTTCTTTTTCATGTTTCCGCCTTCCTTTCCACAGTTTCGCTATTTTCTTTTCTGTATTTTTCGTCTGAATCCGTATCAGGCTCTCTTTCAGATACTCCGGCGTCACATTTCTGACCAGCTGTCCGCCCTGTGCAACCGACACATACCCGGTTTCTTCCGATACCGCAATAATCAGCGCATCGCTGACTTCACTCATTCCAAGAGCTGCCCGGTGTCTTGTTCCAAGTTCCTTGCTGATCTCCATATTGTCTGAAAGAGGCAGATAACAGGTTGCCGATACAATCCTGTTTTCTCTGATAATGATCGCACCGTCATGTAGCGGAGTATTGTGCTCAAAGATATTAATCAGAACCTGTGAAGACACAATACAGTCCATATAAATTCCTGTACTTTCATACTCCGTCAAACGAATCGCCTGCTCTACGACAATCAAGGCACCTGTTTTTACCTTTCCCATCGCGAAACATGCATCTACAATCGCATCAATCGTACGGCTGCTGAAGCGTTCATTTTCTTTCCCTTTATCAATCGGTACAATGGCTGTCAGGAACCTTTTCTCTCCCAGCTTTTCCAGCGCACGCCGCAGTTCCGGCTGAAACACTACGATTGCCGCAATCGCAAGGATTGACACACTGTTTCTTGCCAGCCATAGAATGGTATGCATTCTTAGTATTGCGGCGACAAGAATAAATACCCCCAGAACCAGAATTCCTTTCAGCAGCATCCATGCTTTTGTATTCTTGATCCATACCATAATCTGATAAATCAAAAAAGCGACAATTATGATTTCTACTACATCCGTCCAGTAAACATCCGGGATATACCAGTCTGGAAAATATCCCTTAAATGCTTCAAAAATTTTGCTGTTCATTCCTGTCACCTCCCATCATCTTATACTCACCCATTTGATCCCCTTTTTTCTTTTGCTATTTTGACTGATCCTGATCATCCAGCTCATCTTTCAGGAGTTTCTCAAGATCCATCTCCTCCTGAAGCTGTTTTGCCAGAAGCATCTCTTCTGTCATTCCTGGTATGTAAGATTTTTCCGGCTTCTTATCTGAAGCAGCCGTAGAATATTCTTTCTTATTCTCTTCGGAATTCTCTTTCTTTTTCGTCTCATGCTTTTTCGTGTCGTTCTTCCGTCTGCTGATTCTTTTCACACGTTTTTCCGGAACCGCCACCGATACCTTTGGTATTGCCTTGACGTAATAATAGTATTCATCGTCTTCGTACTGAAATTTCTCTGCTTTGGAATAATCGACGGAAAAAATAAAAAATTCCAGAATCAGCGCAAGCAGCACGGAAATAATGTTTCCGAATATCAGTACCACATAATCAATCTGTGCGCCAAACACAATGCTTCCTGCCACAATCACGATAATATCGGATACTGCGCCTGCCGCTACCCCGATCTTCCATGACTGATCAAAATCACTGGTCCGCAATGTGTATACAACAAGTACCGCCACAACAAAAGACGCAATATAAATCCACATGACCTTGTTTTGCAGAATCTGTGAGGCAAACAGTGACATTTCACCTGCCATTCCCTTTGCCCCCGTCACTGCTGTAGCCGACATTTCCAGATAATCAATCATGGAATAAACAAGCGTACCGAAAAAGACCGGAACAATGCAGACCGGCGTACCAAGCAGTGCAAAGGAAATCGGTACCGCAAATGGAATTTTGAAAAAATATGCCACCATCATCAGCAGAACAATCATCGACTTATCCGGCGTAAAGCGGAAATAAAAAATAAACATCACCGCAAAAAGAGCCGCCGTAACAAGCATGACTCCCATAGACAAGGCATAAATATGCATCAGTATCAGCACCGCCGCAGCAAATACGGTGATCGTTCCGGGAAGGAACGCACAGATCAAAGCCAGGACCAAAGTAACCAGCGGATTCGCTGCCGCCTCCATATATCCGATCTTGGAATTTACAAGATAAAAAACAATAAACGCAAGCAGAAAATGGACTATTTTATCTACTTCTTTTGAGTATTTCGCATAAAAAGCCTGCAGCTGTTCTTTCAGAACAAATAAATTACTCATTCTTTTTCTTCCTTTCTTTACCGTAGAATTTCTCCAGCTGCGTCAGCATACGGGTGTAGCGCTTCACTCTCCCCTTTGCTCTGTTGTGCTTCCTCTGGTAAAATCTGGAAGCAAACAGCCCGTAGGAAACAGCGAGAATCAGATACAGTGCTATGGCTGCCAGCACAATCAGAACCATAACAAACAGATTTGCTTTATCCAGAAGCGTCTCCATAAATGCCGCCGCAAAAATTCCGAACAGCACTACATATCCTACAGTCACCCAGATCACGGTAATGATTGTCTGATAGCTGATATAATCTTTTTTGTAATAGGAGGCGATCTTAAAATCTTCTTTGCCATACTTTTCTTCATAAAGTGCCATCTTGTTCATCAACTTGACTTTTTCTTCGTTAACCATGTTTCACCTTCCTAACCTCAGAAAACTATGTTCAGTATATCAAAAATCAAATATCTTGTCCAATACTTATCGTTAAAAAGAAAACCATGTCAACTCCGGCTTTTTTCAGTGCTTTGGAAGCTTCATTCACCGTATTCCCTGTTGTATAGATGTCATCAACAAGGAGCACCCGTTCCGGAAGCGTAGTTTTTCGTTCAACCTCGAAACTATGCTCCAGATTGCGGGCCCTTCCGCTCCGGCTGAGACGTTTCTGCGGAACGGATGCTTTCCTTTTTCGCAGCAACCTTGTTTCAACCGGAATCCCTGTCATCCGGCCAAGCTCCTGAGCCAGAATCTCCGCCTGGTTGTATCCCCGTTTTCTTTTCTTTCGTCTATCCATCGGAATCGGAATAATGGTCTGTACGCCCCATTTTCGAATCTGTTTTTCGAACCTTTCCGACATTTCTTTCGCATAGTACTTTGCGTATACTCTCCGGTTATGAAATTTAAACTGATAAATCGATCCGCTCACCGGCGGACGGTGTATCCATAAACTTCTGCCCTCCTCATACCAGCAGTTCCCCTGGGCAATCCGCTCCAGACAGTCCGGACAGTACTCCGTCTGTTCATTTTGAACCGGCTTTCCACATTTTTTGCACATTGGCTCTTTTGTCCGCCTAAGTTTTCTGAGACACTCTTCACATGCCCCTTTTCTATACACTCTCCCGCAGAACGGACATACATCCGGATAAATCAGGCTCCCTATCTTCATCCATCATTGTAATTCTGACTTCCCTACTGAATTTCACGAATCCGTTCCGCCAGGGACGTGTTCCGCTTCTGTTCTTCTACATTTTGGATCATTTCCTGGAAAACAGTATCGCTTCCTACAAGTGTAACACATTTTTTCGCTCTTGTAACCGCCGTATACAATAAATTCCTGCAGTAAAGCTGTCGTGGTCCTGCAAGCAGCGGAATAATCACAGCCGGATACTCGCTTCCCTGCGACTTATGTATCGTGACCGCATACGCCAGTTCCAGCTCATCCAGCATTTTGAATGGATATTTGACTTTTCTCTTCTCGTCAAACTCTATCTCTACTGTTTCATCATATGTATGAATGGCGGATACAATACCGATATCGCCATTAAACACTCCTACTCCTTTATCTACAACCAGCCCATACTTTGTAGCGATTTCCCATTCCAGCTGATAATTGTTTTTTGTCTGCATCACTTTGTCGCCCACACGAAAAATCTTCTCTCCGTACTCCTTTTCCTGCTTTTTCGGAGATGGCGGATTCAAATACTGCTGCAAAATCCGGTTTAACCGTTCTACTCCAAGAAGCCCCTTTTTCATCGGTGCGAGGACTTGAATATCTGTCATTTTCGCATCTACATACCGCGGAAGCTTCTTCTGGATCAGTGTCAAAACCACACTGATAATCACATCTGCATCCTGTCTTTTCAGGAAGAAGAAATCTTTGCTTTTGTTATCGAGCCTCACTTCCAGTCCTGCGTTAATCCGATGGGCGTTCACCACAATATCACTTTCCTGGGCCTGCCGGAAAATTCTCGTCAACATCATAACCGGAAATGCCTCGGAATCAATCATATCCTTCAGCACTTTCCCAGGACCAACTGAGGGGAGCTGATTGATGTCTCCCACAAAGATCATTCTGGTCCCCGGCACTACCGCAGATAACAGCGCATGCATCAAAGGCAAGTCCACCATGGACATTTCATCGATGATAACCACATCCGTCTCCAGAGGGTTCTCCTGATTTCTCCCAAATCCGCCTCTTTCTGCCTCCTCCGGATTCCCGGTAACTTCCAGAAGCCGATGGATTGTCTGTGCTTCATATCCAGTTGTCTCGGTCATCCGTTTCGCCGCCCGTCCGGTCGGCGCTGCCAGACGGATATCCATTCCTTCACTTAGAAAATACCGGATCATGGCATTGATCGTGGTGGTTTTCCCTGTACCCGGTCCTCCCGTCAAAATAAAGATTCCATTTTTGACGGCCTCCGCCACCGCCTCTCTCTGTCTCTCATCCAGCGTAGACTCATTCTGCTTTTCCAGACTGTCAATCCGTTTCCATATCAGTGCGTCGTCCACTTCATACCGGATATTCAGCTCTTTCAACATACGGGCCGTATTCAGCTCCATATAGTAATACCTGGAAGGATATACTCTTACCGATTCTCCATCCTGCTTCAAAACCACCTTTTTCTCCATAGCCAGATCCATTAAATATTTTTCTATATCTTTGATCTCCACTTCCAGAAGTTTCGCCGCTCTTGATGCAAGCACACGTTCCTCCAGATAAACATGACCTTCCTGAACACTTTGAAGCAGCGTATAAAAAATACCACTCTGAATACGGAAGTCCGAATCCGTATGAATGCCGATTCTCGCTGCGATCTCATCCGCTGTTTTGAAACCAATGCCTTCAATATCATCTGCCAGCCTGTAAGGATTCTCTTCCAGAATACTGTAGATGCCCAGTCCGTATTTCTGATAGATTTTCACCGCGAGATTGATGGAAATCCCGTATTTCTGAAGATAAATCATCGCCTGTCTGAGATCTTTCTTTTCTTCTACCTGAAGACAGATCTCTCTCGCCTTTCTCTCACTGATTCCCTTGATTTCAGCCAGACGCTCCGGCTCTTCTTCCATAATCCGAAATGTATCACTTCCGAACTTTGCCACAATCTTTCCGGCAAGAGCAGGGCCAATTCCTTTCACTGCGCCGGATCCCAGGTATCTCTCGATCGACTCTTTATCTTCCGGCTCTTTGATCCTGTGATTCAGCACCTGCAGCTGAAGCCCATAGGATGGATGCATTACATATTCTCCTTCCAGCTCCAGAAATTCTCCTTCCCCGATATAAGGAAATTTTCCTACACAGGTCAGTTCTCCGTTTTCATTATTTAATTGAAATACTGTATATCCATTATCTTCATTTCTAAAAATGATATGGTCTATATAGCCTGTTATCTTTTCCACGTATTTCCTCCTCTGCAGCCACCGACGGCACGGATTTCCTGATGTTGTCAGAGCCTCATAAAGCAACAGGACTGCTGCGAAAGCTCCTATTTCTTCCTGCAACAGTCCTCTTTTTGACTTCTATACATGAAACTTTTTGTTTTCACTCATAAATTCTACAAACTGACCAGTTCCAATCGCCACAACCTGCATCGGATCTTCCGCTGTCATCGTATTGATGCCTGTCCGCTCTTCAATCAGCTCTTCCAGTCCTCTAAGCAGAGAACCTCCTCCCGTCAGAACAATTCCACGGTCAAGAATGTCTGCGGAAAGCTCCGGCGGCGTTCTCTCCAGCACACCAATCACAGCTTCCACGATCTGGCTCGTCGGCTCTCTTAAAGCTTCCTCCGTCTCAGAAGAAGAAACTGTTACCGTCTTTGGGAGACCTGTAACGAGGTTCCGTCCCCGTACCTCGATCGTCTCGTCCTCCACCAGCGGATACGTCGTACCGATCCGGATCTTGATGTCCTCTGCCGTACGTTCTCCAATCAGAAGATTGTGCTTCTTTCTCATATACCGTACGATCGCTTCATCAAAATCATCTCCGGCAATTTTCAATGATGTATTGACAACCGTTCCTCCCAGTGAAATCACCGCAATGTCGGAGGTACCTCCTCCAATATCGACAATCATGTTACCGCATGCCTTGGAGATATCGATTCCGGCTCCGATTGCCGCTGCAACAGGCTCTTCAATCAGATGTACTTCTCTGGCTCCTGCAGCAAAAGTCGCTTCCTCCACCGCTTTTTTCTCAACTTCGGTAACACCGCTTGGTACACAGACACTGATGCGCGGCCTCTTAAAGGTACGCTTTCCAAGTGATTTCTGTACAAAATACTTGATCATCTTTTCTGTTACTGTATAATCCGAAATCACGCCCTGTCTGAGAGGACGAACCGCTACAATATTTCCCGGTGTCCTGCCAAGCATCAGCCTGGCCTCTTCTCCAATCGCACGGATCTCGTTTGTATCTCTGTCAAACGCAACTACAGACGGTTCTTTCAAAACAACGCCTTTTCCTTTTACATACACAAGAACACTGGCTGTTCCCAAGTCAATTCCAATATCTACTACCGCCATGAACTAAACCCCTTTCGCAAATCCTTTCTATTCGCTCCTCTTTGGTTTATTATACTTCCTCTTTTGCATGTCAGAACTCATAAACCTCTGGTTCTACGCATACATTTGTTATTATAATCAATCTTGCCGGAAATGGAAAGAGTTTTTTTCCATAATCTGTAACTTTCATGATTTCTTAAGGAACGGCGCCAGATACTGCCCTGTATAGGACTGCGGACACTTCACAATCTCTTCCGGTGTGCCCTTTGCAATCACGGTACCTCCCTTATCTCCTCCTTCCGGCCCCATATCAATGATATAGTCTGCCGTCTTGATGACGTCCAGATTATGCTCGATGACAATGACCGTATTGCCATCAGCCGCAAGTCTTCTGAGAATTTCCGTCAGCTTATGGACATCAGCAAAATGAAGTCCTGTAGTAGGCTCATCCAGAATATAAACTGTCCTTCCCGTACTCCGGCGGCTTAACTCCGCTGCCAGCTTGATCCGCTGTGCCTCTCCTCCGGAAAGGGTTGTAGACGGCTGTCCCAGACGGATATAGGAAAGCCCTACATCATACAGTGTCTCCATCTTTCTCCGGATGCTTGGCACATGTTCAAAGAACGTCAGCGCCTCCTCCACTGTCATATTCAGCACATCATAAATACTTTTTCCTTTGTATTTGACTTCCAGCGTTTCTCTATTATAACGTTTTCCATGGCAGACTTCACACGGCACGTACACATCCGGCAGGAAATGCATTTCAATCTTTAGAATGCCGTCTCCGCTGCACGCTTCGCAACGTCCGCCCTTTACATTGAAGCTGAATCGTCCCTTTTTATACCCCCGCGCCTTTGCATCCGGCGTTGCCGCAAACAGATCCCGGATCAGATCAAACACTCCGGTATAGGTGGCCGGATTAGAACGCGGAGTCCGCCCGATTGGGGACTGATCAATATCAATGACCTTGTCCAGCTGTTCCATTCCCTGAATTTCCTTATGTTTTCCTGGAATCGTTCTGGCATGATTCAGCACTTTTGCAAGTTTCTTATACAGAATTTCATTGATCAGAGAACTTTTTCCTGATCCGGATACTCCCGTCACACAGGTCATGACTCCCAGCGGGATTTCCACATTGATGTTCTTCAGGTTGTTTTCCCTGGCCCCGATAATTTTCAGATAGCCAGATGGCTCTGCTCTTTTTTCCGGAACCGGAATTTTGATTCTTCCGCTCAGATAATCCCCTGTGACAGAGCCCGGCGTATTCATAATCTCCTGAGCCGTACCTGCCGCAACGACTTCTCCACCATGTTCGCCTGCTCCCGGTCCAATATCCACGATATAATCCGCAGCAAGCATCGTATCCTCATCGTGTTCCACTACAATCAACGTATTTCCAAGATCCCTCAGATGTTTCAGCGTAGCAAGTAGTTTATCGTTATCCCTCTGATGCAGGCCGATACTCGGTTCATCCAGAATATAAGCTACGCCGACCAGTCCGGATCCGATCTGAGTCGCAAGACGGATCCTCTGAGCCTCTCCTCCGGAAAGGGTTCCTGTCGCTCTGGCCAGTGTCAGATACTCCAGCCCCACATCCATCAAAAATCCTATCCGGGATTTGATTTCTTTTAAAATCTGGCCGCCAATCATTTCCTGAACCGGTGTCAGTTCCAGATCTTTCAGAAATTTCTGAAGGTTCTCAATGGACATCGCCGTAACCTCATATATATTTTTCCCGCCTACAGTAACCGCAAGTGCCTCCTTTTTCAGGCGCTGTCCCTTGCAGGCGTGACATGGCGTAATCCGCATAAAGGTCTCGTATTCCGCCTTCATAGTTTCCGATCCTGTCTCCCGGTACTTCCGTTCTACACTTTTAATCAGTCCTTCAAAAGCCACATCATAAACGCCTTCTCCTCTCTGGCCTTTATAATGAACTTTAACAGATTTTCCGTTTGTCCCGTAAATCAGAATATCATGAATCTTCTTCGGATACTCCTCAAACGGAGTATCCAGATCAAAACCGTATTCCTCACAAAGAGCTCTCAAAATAGCATTGGTAAAACTGGACGGATCCATACAGGACTGCCATCCGATCACTGCGATTGCCCCCTGATTAATGCTCAGCCCTTTGTCCGGGATCATAAGATCTTCGTCAAACTCCATCTTATATCCAAGTCCAAAACATTCCGGGCAGGCGCCGAACGGATTGTTGAAGGAAAAGCTTCTCGGTTCAATCTCATCGATACTGATCCCACAGTCCGGACAGGAAAAACTCTGGCTGAAATTGATCGGCTCGCCTCCGATCACATCGACAGTCAACAGCCCCTCCGCCAGATTCAAAACTGTCTCAATAGAATCTGTCAATCTCTTTTCAATTCCAGGCTTCACCACAAGCCGGTCCACTACAATCTCAATATAATGCTTGATATTTTTTTCCAGATTGATTTCTTCTGTCAGCTCATACATATTTCCATCAATGCGTACTCTGACATATCCACTCTTTTTCGCCTTTTCCAGCAGTTTTGCGTGAGTTCCTTTTCTTCCTCTTACAACCGGAGCAAGCAGTTGGATTTTGGTGCGTTCCGGCAGACTCATGATCTGGTCCGTCATCTGATCTACCGTCTGCTTTTTGATTTCCTTGCCGCATTTTGGACAATGGGGAATCCCGATTCTCGCATAGAGGAGACGGAAATAGTCATAAATCTCCGTCACAGTACCCACTGTAGACCTCGGATTCCGATTTGTTGACTTCTGATCAATGGAGATTGCCGGGGAAAGTCCTTCGATACTCTCCACATTTGGCTTCTCCATCTGCCCCAGGAACTGTCTGGCATAGGAAGACAGAGACTCCATGTATCGTCTCTGTCCTTCTGCATAAATGGTATCAAAAGCAAGCGAGGATTTCCCCGACCCGCTCAGTCCTGTCAGTACAACCAGTTCATTTCTCGGAATGTCCAGGTCAATATTTTTCAGATTATGCTCATTGGCTCCGCGTATGCGGATATACTGTTTATCTTCCATTTTCCTTTCCCTTCTTACTCTTCATCTATCTCCTGCAGATGCTTTTTGATTTCAATCATCTTGTCACGCAGCTCTGCCGCTGTCTCGAAATCCAGGTCGGCCGCCGCTTTTCGCATCTGCTTGTTCAGGTCCTTGACCAGTTTTTCCAGCTCTTCCCTGCTCATGGACTCCGGATCTTTCTCCAGAATCTGCTCCTGTTTTGCGACCTTTTTGGAAATGCTGATCAGGTCCCGGACCGCCTTCTGTATTGTCTTAGGCGTAATGCCATGTTCCTCATTGTATTTCATTTGCAGCTCACGCCGTCTTCTTGTCTCGTCAATGGCTGCCCGCATGGAATCTGTTATGGTATCGGCATACATGATCACATGCCCCTCCGCATTCCGCGCGGCACGCCCGATCGTCTGGATCAAGGACGTTTCCGAACGCAGGAACCCTTCCTTATCGGCATCCAGAATCGCAACAAGCGTAATCTCCGGAATGTCCAGTCCTTCTCGCAGAAGATTGATACCAACAAGAACATCAAAAACATCCAGACGCATATCCCGGATAATCTCCGTTCGCTCCAGTGTATCAATATCCGAATGCAGATACCGGACACGGATTCCCAGCTCTTTCATGTAATCAGTCAGATCCTCCGCCATCCGCTTGGTCAGAGTCGTGATCAGAATCTTGTTTTTCTTTGCGATTTCTTTATTTACTTCACCTACCAGATCATCAATCTGCCCTTCTACAGGACGGACCTCTACCTCCGGATCCAGAAGCCCTGTCGGACGAATGACCTGCTCTGCCCGCAAAAGCTCATGTTCCTCTTCATAGGTGCCCGGCGTTGCCGAGACGAACATGACCTGGCTGATTTTACTTTCGAATTCTTCAAAATTCAGAGGCCGGTTATCCTTCGCCGAAGGAAGCCGGAACCCGTAATCTACAAGAGTCGTCTTCCTGGACTGGTCCCCATGATACATGCCTCCGATCTGCGGAATCGTCTTATGGGACTCATCAATAATCATCAGATAGTCATCTGGGAAATAGTCCAGAAGCGTATGAGGCGGCTGCCCCGGTTTTAATCCTGCCAGATGCCTGGAATAATTCTCAATTCCAGAACAGAATCCGGTCTCTTTGAGCATTTCAATATCAAAATTAGTTCTCTCTGCAATTCTCTGAGCTTCTAAAAGCTTGTCCTCCCCTTTAAAAAAGCGAACCCGTTCTTCCAGCTCCTCTTCAATGGAACCAACTGCCCTTCGAATCTGCTCGGCCGGCACAACATAGTGTGACGCCGGGAAAATAGCTACATGCTCCAGTTCTCCTTTGATCTCTCCGGTCAGCACATCAATCTGAGTAATCCGGTCAATTTCATCGCCAAAAAACTCCACACGGATTGCCGTTTCCTCTTCATTGGCCGGAATAATTTCCACCACATCACCCCGGACACGGAATGTACCCCGCTTAAAATCAATTTCGTTTCGGTCATACTGGATGTCAATGAGCTGTCTGAGCACTTCATCCCGGTCTTTTGACATGCCCGGCCGGAGGGATACCATCATCTTCTCAAAGTTTTCCGGTTCACCCAGACCATAGATACAGGACACACTGGACACAATGATCACGTCCCGCCGTTCAATCAAAGAAGCGGTCGCCGAAAGCCTGAGCTTATCGATCTCCTCATTGATAGCGGAGTCCTTTGCAATATAAGTATCTGAGGACGGAACATAGGCCTCCGGCTGGTAATAGTCGTAGTAGGACACGAAATACTCTACGGCATTGTTCGGGAAAAATTCCTTGAACTC
>ERZ1643246.255-NODE-255-length-69523-cov-10.310373_pt1 | contig 69523 bp, 84 predicted proteins | sample MGYA00579265_ERZ1643246 | MGnify/ENA primary metagenome ERZ1643246 (study PRJEB29033, sample SAMEA4952261) | chicken gut metagenome | biome: Broiler Chicken; feature: Gastrointestinal Tract; material: Caecum | place: Ireland | collected 2018 | study: Broiler... | reverse complement strand
AAAAGCTGATAACCTCGCCTGTTTGACATGGTTATCAGCTTTCAAGTTTCAGTTAAACAAAAAACCGCCGCTGCTTTTGGGGAACAACGGCGATTAACTTTTTATTTTTTTTAAACAAAAAACCGCCGCTGCTTTTGGGGAACAACGGCGATTAAGCTGATTGAGACATGAATTTAAAGTATCAGCGGCATGGCACTGTCTAACGCCATCACCGCATCATAGATATTATCACGATCAGTTCTGGTATAGGCATGTTTTTTCAATTTTTCATCGACTAATTGACGAAATTCTTTAGCCTGCTCCAAAAATTTGACATATTGTGCGGCATTTTCAACCTCACTGGTATGGTACATAAATTCATTCATCGTATTGACGTTGCGCTGAAAAGCATCCAGATGAGCCCAGAGCCGTTCCTTGACGCCGGTTGACTTCATGGCATCAACGAACAGCCGCTGCACGTTGACGGCTTCTTGATAAGCCAGGCGCATGTAGTCGCGAATATAGTTTTCCGTCATGATCTGCCTCCGTATAGATGATCTTATTTTCATGATAGCAGTTTTTGGCGAATAATGGTCTAAATCAGATGGAAAAACGATCAATTAAGTTTGAAACAGCTGTATTGAAAGGTGAGTTAGCGTTTGAACGTCAATTTGAATAGATTTTATCCAAGATATTTGTCGTCAGCTATGTTAAGCCTGGCTGAATTCAGTTAAAATTGGTATATGTATATTTATTTTGAGTAAAAGGTCGGATCGGTTTGAAGTATCAGAAAAGATTTGTAGATAAAGCAATCTTAATGGCACTGCAGGATCTGGGTGGTTCAGCCAGTCGCGAGATGATTCGTAAAACGATTTCTGAAAATCAGTATGACGGGCTGCGCTATGAGGATGTTTATGCAAGCAAGGATGAGAACCACCATACGCCATTTATGGAGGATTTTACCGCTGCGATTCAAGATCTGTATGAGTTTGGCTATATTGAGCAGCCCCGAGTCGGCGAGGATATCGTCACAACGGATCTGGGTAGACGGCAAAATCTGGCTGACTATGAAACTAAGCATGATTCAAAGCGGCATTCTCATCAGCAGCCTAAACAGATGACACTCACGCGGGCTTCTGAGGCACAGGATCTGCAAAACGCGGATTGGAAAGCGGATTTGCTTAAGTGTTTGATGCAGTTTAGTCCAGCCAAGTTTGAAAGTTTTTCGCGGCTGCTGATTTCCAAGATGGGCGTCCGATTGGATAAAGAGCGCGGCATTAAACTGACAGGCGATCATGGCATTGATGGGTTCGGTTATTTTATGGCGGATGATTTTCGCACCAGCCGGGTCGCCATCCAATGCAAACGCTATGGCAAGCAGCCGGTTTCAGAACCAGAAATTGACAAGTTTAAAGGCGTAATGGCAAGTTTTAACGCGGATTATGGCATCTTTATCACAACCAGTCATTTTACTGCTCAGGCCGAGTTCAAGGCTTATCAAGGCAGCAATACGGTTACTTTGATCGATGGTCAGCAGTTGGCAGAATTAGTCGAAAAATATCAGCTGCATATTAAGCCGGTTAAGATATATGTACTTGACGACTACTATTATCAATTCAAATAAAAAGGCATCTCATCGCTGAGACGCCTCGAAAAAATGATTCTTGCAGCAGCTGGTTTAAGCGTTGCCGTTAGAATCAGTCAACAAGAAAATTTAACAATAAAGCTTGTTGACGCCTTGATTATAGCATTAATGGCAATTCGAAAACAGTCTGGCTAAATCAGTTGCAATAAAAGAATTGGGGGAATGAATATGGGATTATTTTCTAGTCGTAATCAACCAAAAATGAATCCTGATCAATGGTACTTCCCATATGGTCAAGATCTGCAGATGGAATCAGGATCCAACGCGTCCTTAGAAATGTTTCGCGACCAGCCATTGGATTCACTGGCTCGCGAGATATGTCAAAATTCGCTTGATGCAGCAGCCAGCCGAGAGCCAGTAAAAGTCGCATTTCAATATTTTGACCTGCCTACTGAACAGCTGCCAAACGTCAATCAATTGCGCGACGATATCCTGCCAGCCGCGCAAAAAGAATGGTCTCATGAGAAAAAGACGCAGCAGATGCTTAAACGGATGGCAGAAACGCTGAGCCGGCCAACGATTCCGGTATTAAAAATCAGTGACTACCAAACGACGGGGCTTCTGAATAAAAACTGGCAGTCGCTGATTGAACAGGCGGGGTCGTCAATCAAAAAAGACGATTCTTCAGCCGGCTCATTTGGAATCGGCAAAGGAGCGCCGTTTGCCGTCAGTAATCTGCGAATGGTTGGCTATAACTCGCTGGCAGCTGACGGGCATCGTTCAATCTGCGTGATGAAATTCGTTTCCTATAAGCTACGAGAGGCCAAACAAAATATTACTCAGGGTACTGGTTATTTTGGTGCATGTGGCAAACAGCCTTTTGATACCGATCTACCGTTTGATAAAAAACACCCTCGTCAAGAAACGGGTACAGATATTTATGTTCTGGGCTTTAACCATAGTCTGTTGAGTGATTGGCAGACGCAGATCAAGCGTTCAATCGTTGACAACTTCCTATTCTCGCTTTATAAGAATCGACTGGTGGTTGAAGTAGATGGTGAAACGATTGATTATCCGGCTGCCAAGATGATTTTAGATGACCTGCAAAAAGATAAGCGGCTGGCTAAGAAGTATCGAGACGCCTTTTGTTATCTCAACGTTTTGGAAGATCCCGACCACTGCGAGTTTTCACTTCAAGGATTGACAGACTATGGGGTACCGGATGGCGATGCAATACTGCTGACTTCGAACTGCTCACAGGCTAATAATCGCCGAGTCTTGATGACGCGTGAAGTCGGGATGAAAATCTACGAACAGAATCGAATCAGTTCCACGCTTCAATTTTCGGGTATTTTTTGGGCCAATGGTGAAAAAATCAATCAGCTGTTGAAGGAACTGGAAAATCCCAATCACGACAAATGGTCTGAAAAGCGAGCCGCTGATCCAAAGAAAATGGGTGAGTTTTTAAGAAGTATTCGTCGTTTTATCAGTACCACGATTAAAAGCCAATACGAGCAAAAGATTGAAGAACAGGTTGATGCGTTTGGCGTGAGCAGCTTTTTGCCGGATGATCTAAATGCTTTTAAAGGTGCCAAGGCGCAGCTGAAACAAAAGGGCAGCAATCGTCCTAAAGTTAAGCTAGAGGCTCAACCGCAGACCAGCGATCAAAGTCCAGTACGCGCTAGTGAGACCGAGTTTAGCGATGATCTGAATGAATTTGGCGCGACTGGCGTTCAGGATGGTGAAACCAGCGGATCGGGATATGATGATGGTGAAAGCGGCGGCATTGGTGGTTCAAACGATGCCTCGTTTGGTGATCAGCCCGGCAGTCATGCTCCCGATAAAGGCAGTGATCAGTACGCTAAAATCAATGTAAAACGGCAGCTGATCGGTAATGTTACCTATCGCTGTATTGAAGCCGACTATCATCAAGGCCGCTATAATCTGCTGATCAATCCCGGCCAGCCGCTTGACCAGGTACGAATCGGAATCAATGTAGTGGGCGACTCAGGCAATAAAGATATTGTACATGTAAAAGCCGCTTCCTTGGATGGCACGCCGCTGGGAACCAGCTTTAACAGTGTTTATCTTGACCAGCTGGCAAAAGGACAGTGGCATCGGATTGAAATGATTTTGAATCGGAACTCGCGCTTGAAACTGGAGGTGGAAGTCTATGCGCATTGTGAATAGCATCTATCCTTACCCAGTTCTGTCGATTAACGACCCAGATTACCAGGCAGATTCAAGCTTTGTCGTGCATTACCGCCTTGAGAATGCGACGCCATTTAAAAATGCGGTCTTGTATGCTGACTTTGAGTTGCATGATCAAGTGCTGAACGAACAGATTGAACTGGATAAGGCTGGTTTTTATCTGCATATTGAAAATTCGCGGGCGGCTTTTCGACGACTGATTCCTGTTGAACCAGGCAAAACAAAGATTGCGTTCGAAATTGATCCGCGTTACTTGCGTCAAAAAGTAGAAATTACTGGCTTTTTATTAGCTAAAGATACGATCATCGGCTTACGCAATGCCAGCGTAAATCCTGATCTGTACGGGCCTGGCTATGTCTTTCCTGATTTGGAGCCGGGTGATCCTCTGGCGGTATCATTTACGATCAACCTGGACGTATCAGATATTGACAGTTTTCAAAACATTTCTTCAATCATGAAGGTAACCTCGCATAAGGACAAAGAAATGAAAGTCAATAATGATGGGGATGTTGTTTATATCTATCTGCCAGAAAAGATCTATCAGCAATATGTTCGGGATCAAGATCTTCCCAATATCTCCTTAAGTATCGTGATCATGCCAGCCTTGCTGCAGTTGTTGAATTTTATGGCCCAGCCGGGAGCTGAAGAATTGTCTGACAAACGCTGGTATCAGGTGATTGAAAAGAAGATGCAGGCTAATGATTTTGAAGTTGAGGATCTGTACAAAGATCCCAGCCTATCGCTGAAAGTAGCGCAGATTCTACTGGAAATGCCGTTGGATCGTGCGTTTGACGAAATAGAAAGGTTGACGACGGATGAAGACTAAGCTGCGGACGTGTACGAATGAATTTTTGGAAGCTTTTAAACGTGATTTTGATGAAAAATACCTGGATCTTTATCGCAATCTGGATCGAGCAGCCATCCAAAAACTTTTTGAAAATGATGAGATATACGAGATCAATCATGAGTTTGAATATCAGCTGTTGAAACCAGGCGACGAGGTCCATAACACGATTGCTGTCTACAGTGCGCTGAATTGGCTGACGCCGGTGCAGGCCACCCAGGAAGAAATGTGGTTTACAATGCTTAACACGGTATACCTTGATTATTTATTGGCCAGTCTCAAACAGGTAGCCAACCATCAAAATTTCGATCAGCATATCAAAAACTATCTTTTCTTTTATGGCAGCACCATTCGCGCTCAGTTAACGCAACGGCTGTCAAAGTACTGGTGGGTAGGTAAGCGCCTGTATGATGAGCAGAATGCGGATACGGATCCTTACTGGCTGATTCGTTTCTTTTGCGAGCTGGATCTGTCTGGTAAGGCAATTATTTTCTTTGCTAGCAAGCTGACGAACAACCAAGATATCGCGCTGGGAATTGTGGAAGGCATCTACGCCCGACGCGACAGGGTAAAAAATGTCAAAGAAACCTATTCCTATATCAATAAGCACTTTAACATGATCGGTGGCGTTAAGGTATTGGACATTACGACGCGTGCCCAGGTTAAGCAGGAAACAATGGATTTTATCGATTACTTTACTGCCAACCCGCATACCTTGCCAGTCAAGAATCGTCAAATCATAATCTAAACTTTAACTTCGGTTTGACTGAACTTGAGCTACGCCAGAACGTCTAACCAGCGAATTGTTAATTAAGTGCAGCAAGACGTTCAGATTAAAAACAGACAAAAATCTCTGCCAAGTGATGGCAAAAACGACTTAGCTGATCTTAAAACAGCTGCCAGTCATATGAATATCGACAAATAAAACCCGTTGCCAAGCATTTTGCTTAGGAACGGGTTTTTGATCAGCGCGCCTTGGCCAGACTTTGGCAAACCGTGGTCGTTTCTTTTTCAACCAGCGGCAGGATGTCCATTGCCATGCAGTCGTCAATATGCAGCTTGATTTGGTAGTCGCGATCGTTAGGGAAGAAAGCATGATCCTGAACGTAGACGATCGCGCTTTGTACGGAATCCAAATGCCGCCGCTCGATTACTTCCGACAGTTCAACTGCCAGAAGTTCGATCATTTTTTGATTGTGGTGATATTTGAAAAAGCTGCGCAAAGTCACGTTTCATGCCACCTAAAATTTATTAAAGCGAAGATGCTTTTTTCGATTACTCACGAGATAGTATTTTAGCTGAATAGATTTAAAAAGCAAGCCTTTTACCACGAAAAAATTATTATATTTTGATGGGGATTCTAGTCTTTATTTTATAAAAGGCTAAAGCCCAACAATTTCAACGGTTACAGACCTGTTAAAAGCCTGCGAGAGACATTGAAGGGGAAAATCATACGTCAAAACTATTAATCAGACCGCTGTATCGTTCAGCGGTCTTTTTTGTGACATGGAGATAAATCTGGCGCGTAATGGCGGAATCTTTATGACCCAACCGCTTTGAGATCAGCTCAATTGGAACACCTAGCTCAGCTAATTTAGAAGCGTGGGTATGGCGAAAAATATGGGTTGATAACGGTTTGGGCAAATCTAATGCTTTTTGAACTTTTTTAAGCTGATTGTCCATTGAAAGGGGGTGAAGAAAAGCACCGGTTTTGGTTTCAATGCTAAACAAAACGTCATCAGGCTGCTTGTTTAGAGAATACTGGCGATAAATTTTGACTGCCTTATCTGGCAGAAGAATAGTACGGTTGCTGCTTTGGGTTTTAGGAGTGTCGCTGATTGTAAACTCGCTTTTGCGTTTGTAAGAGTATTCCAAAGTGCAGTCAACTTTAACAAACCACTTGCCATTTTCTTCAAAAACTTTCTTGACTTGCAAGGCAAGAACCTCACCAATCCGCATGCCAGTAAGATATTGCCACAGCAATACGTCAGCATGTACTGAATTGATAGCTCTAACGGCTTCTAGGACCTGTTTGACTTCATCATCATCAAGGTATTTATCCTCAATACTTTTGGCTGAGTTGTTGCGTTTCCAATTGATCTCAAGCTGACCAATTGGGGCTGCAATATAGTCATGCCGGTACGCATAGCGCATGAGCTGATTAATCTTAGCCTTAATTTGACTAGCATAAGCATTGTTATATCCGCGCTGATAGATCATGGCTTCTAAAGTATTGGTCAGATATTTATTAGTGATTTTGGAAACAAGAATTTGCGAATCGAAATTCTGCAGAATTCGGACTTTGAGATTTTTCCATGAGGCAAATGAAGATGGTTTAACCGTTTGCTGATAGTAATTATCAAATTCTTCAATCAGTTCACCGAGTGTAACGCCTTCTTTGATCTGACCGTCTTCAAGATGACGAAGCTTCTCTTCAATCCGCTTGTTCAGGGCCTGCTGCGCCAGCTTGCGTGTGGTATTGGTTTCCTTGTCCATTGTGATTGATACACGCGTATATTTGAGCGTCAATGGGTTTTTGAATTGTTCGACAAACTTTACTTTGCCGGTTTTTGTGGGTTCAGTCCACATGATTGATCCTTCTTTCTATGAATTTACGGCTGCCGGGCACGCGCATAGCTAAAGGATCAATCAAAATTCTAACGATTTAATCTAATGATACTACTTTTGCCATTACCTCGTTCCAACCTTGGAACGAGGTTGAACGAAAAGAAGGCCATTGTTGCATTGATTCAATTACCGAGTAATTTAGTTTTTAGAGTGTGGATCCCCACATTCCTACTAATTTTTTAAACAAAGAGGTGAACGATGTGTCAGCAACTACTGAGAATACAAGCAAGGTCAAGCTGGAACTGCCAGATGATTTGAAGCAGGCGATTTTAGAAATAGTAAAAGATGCAGCAGTCCAGGTGGTTGGATCGGCAACTCGGCGCGATGAACAAACGTGGCCGGAGTATATGAATAAGCAGCAGGCTGCAAAATACTTGAACATTTCTGTAAACACGCTGCAAAACTGGATCGCAGATGGCGATATACCGTTCGTCGTTGTTGGCAAAATGGTGCGGTTGAATCGCCACCAGCTTGATGCCTGTATGTTAAAGAAAACATTGCATTAAACAGTGACGCAAAGTCTTGCCGGGCACGCGCGTCAAAAGAAGAATCTGCAACCTCGTTCCAACCTTGGAACGAGGTTAACCAAAGGTGACGAAACAATCGTTGCCTTTTTTATATATTTTGGCGAAAGTTGAACAAAGTCTGATTTCAACTAACTTTAGTAAGTACCATTGAATTAAGGGAATCTAGAAGGGAGTCCAAAATGGCAGAATACATGATTTTAACGGAAAAAAAGTCAGCAGCCGATAATTTCGCACAAGCGTTGGGCGGCATGAGTGGCAGCTTTGACGGCCATAGCTATCAGATCGTGCATGCGCAGGGACACTTGATGGAACTGGCAGAGCCAAAAGATCAGGTATCCGATGATTTAAAAGATCGCTACAGTTCCTGGGAGCCGGAAAATATGCCCTGGAATTTGGCCGATTTCAGTTGGAAAAAGGAACCAACAAAAGGATCCAATATCAGAAAGCTCTTGAGTCAGATAAAAAAAGTCAGTCAATCTTCGCAATCAATTGTGATTGCTACTGATAATGATCCGTCTGGTGAAGGGGAACTGCTGGCCTGGGAAATTATCAATGCCATTGGCTGGCATGGCAAGGTTTATCGTGAGTATCACGATGATGAGACACCTAAGTCAATCATTAAGGCAATGCGCAATCTTAAGGACGTTTCCGATCAGTCGCAAGACGGCGACTATCTGAAAGCTAACGTCCGCTCCAAGTGGGACTTTGCCTCAATGCAGCTGACACGTTTGGCCACCAGCTACATTCGTAATGCCGGCTACTACGTTAAGGTAGTTAATCAGGGGCGCTTGAAGTCGGTTATGCTGTCGATGGTCTATCAACGTGAACAGGCAATTAAAAACTACGTCAAGAAACCATATTTCGAGGTTAAGTTTCAAGACGATCAAGGTCACGTTTATGCTCGCAAGGTAGCCAAGGACGATGAAGAGAAACTGGCCAAGATTCGGCATAGCGACAAGGCACTGGCAGAACAGGAGCTGCAGCAGTATCAGTCGCCGGTGCATGTCAAGCGCTTGAGATTGGAAAATAAGCGCAATATGCCAAAGACGCTGCTTGATTTGGCCAAGGTTGATGCGCTGCTGAGTAAAAAAGGCTACTCGTCAAACCAGATTAAAAACGTTTACCAGCAGCTCTATGAAGCTGGCTATGTTTCCTATCCGCGAACTGAGGATAAGGTGATTACTACTGAACAGTTTAATGAGCTAGTACAGAACTCAAAAGAGATTGCCATGCTGGTAGGTGTCAACGTTAAGCTATTGACGCATACAGCGCCACGCAAGGAATTGGTCAAGGATTCTGCTACGCACGGTGCCAACCGGCCGGGATCCAAAGTGCCAGCCAGTCTCGATGACCTGGGCAAAGTGCTGAAGAATAAAAACGACTTACAATGTGCCAAAGATATCTATTGTCTGCTTGGTCGTACGGCCTTGGCAATCCTTGGTGAAGACTACTTGTATCGGGTCGTTACAGCAGTTATTGAAGAATATCCGGCCTTCGGAACGCAGTACAACGTGCCGGTTAACTACAACTACAAGCAGATCTACTGCGAGGGTGAACTGCCTAAGGAACCAAAGCCATTAGGCAAGCAAGCCAAATCGATCGTTGCCGAAGGTGCCAATCCAAAGCCATCTAAACCAACCAAAGCCTGGCTGTTCAAGCGGTTGGCCAACTACGGCAAGTATGGTATTGGTACTGGGGCTACCCAGCAGAGTACCATGGCTGATCTGACCTCGGCCAAAAGCAACTCTCACTTACTGAAGGATACCAAGGGTGTGCTGTCATTAACGGAAACCGGCTTGATGTCGGCTGTGATTGCGCAGGGAACCATGATTGCCTCGCCAAAGGCTACCGAACAGCTTTTCCAAGGTATGGATGCCGTTGGTGCTTTTAAGCTGGAACCGCAAAAGGTGCTTAACTCTATTAATACGGTCATTACGCATGATAAGCCACTGCTGCAGCAGAACATGGCATTGGTTGAGCAAACCATTGGCAAGCCGGAAAAGAAGCAATATCCAAAACGTGACAAGGTAGACGTAACCTACCAGGGAAAGCCGGTCCAGATCAATGCCAAATGGGGCGAACATACCTGGACGCAAGGGGAACTAACAGAGCTTTCCGCCGGCAATACCATTACGTTTGACTACAAGAAGGGACAAATTACTGGTCAACTTGGCGAACGAGAATACAAGGGCCACAAATTTATCGCTTTTGTTCCTGATTTTGACAAGGACTAAGAAAATACGAGGAGTGAATCATTATGTTTAAAATCCGCGGACACTTTATCAAACAAGAACCATACTTCAACAATCTGATGCAGCTGACTTTCAGTACTGAATGCGGTGATCTGGATATCATGGTGCCACAAGACGACTACCAACAGTACTTCGTAACTGATACGGAGCCACAAATGGGTTCTTACTGGATTCTAAGACTCTTTCAAAAGAACTATGCCGATCTGGGCGGTGTCATGTTATTTCGGTTTGGGACGGCTGAACAGATTGCCGAAGCACCGGCAGCACCTGCACCTACAGAAAAAATCGAAGAAAAACCGATGGCACCTGTGGCTATAAAGAAAATTGAAAAATCCCCAGCAGCCGAAGCCGATGCAAAATCAGCATCGGCCAGCGAAGAATTACTGCCTGCTGATACAGACGAAAAAGATACGGCTGAAGATGAAATGCCGGCACCCAATTCAGATACTGAATCAAATGAAGCTACTACTGATGGTGAGAAAGCCGGTGAGCATGAAGAAGAATCAGAAGAACAGCCAATTAAACTAACGCCGGTTAATAAGGAAGCTTCGACTACCGATACGAGTCTGATTGACGACTACGATCCTACTAAGGAATTTCAGAATGACGACGATGAAGAAGATGATGATGATGACTTTATCACCGATGAAGTCCAAAACGTCGATGGCTTTAACTGGGATTTTCAAGAGAAGCAACCAGATGAATCTGCTAACGTTATAGAAGCCAAAACCGTTGGAACTGGTGATGACGTGGCGGAAAAGTTTGCCGAACATGAGGCTGAAAAAACGGCCAGCGAACAAGTAGCCGAAAATGATCCAACCGACTTGACCGGCAAATGGTCAGAAGATGCAGCAGACAATGACGATGAATGGGCCGACGATGATGAAGCTGATTCTAATGAAGAAGAAGATGACGATAGCGAAAACCTTTGGTAAAGATCAATGTGAATGGGGGTGCAGGCCATGGAGCAGAAACATTTTCAGACGCTTCGTGCACTTAACCAAAGCGGCTACACGGCTGATGTCGTCCACAAGCTGAATAAAGACTCTCGCCAGAGTGCACAACGCTGGTCAGATAAGTCAATCATGACTGACTTGACTGCGCCGAACCGGCTGCCAATTGGCTGGCGGGAAGACGGCCTAAGTACACTGACCAGGCTGCGCATTTACGAACTGCGCGATGCGATGGAGCTGGCTGGTCTGAACAGCAACTACTGGTTTGTATCTAATCAGCTGACTAAGGATACATGGGAAATCGACAACCCATTTTTAATGCGCCGCTTTGAGGTCAGCTTCTGTCAACGGAACGAAATGATTGAGTGTTACTGGTATGACACAGGCGTTAAGCAGATCAAGACTTCCAATATCATTGAGGCAATTTTGCTTTCGCAGCCATAGAAGGGAGGCGGTACAGTGACTACTGAAACACCATTGATGGATAAATACACTGATGATCTGACCGCAGCCGTAGCGCTGAATCCTAATGCCTACCGGGCAATTGCTCGTGATAACGAGATTCGGCAAGTGATTTACAACCTGAATCGCCGCTCCAAAAACAATCCAATTCTGATTGGCGAGGCGGGGGTTGGTAAGACGGCCATTGTTGAGGGACTGGCTCGGCTGATTGTCCTAAAAAAGGCTGGCCGGCAGCTTAATGACAAGCGGATTCGGGTCCTGCAGATTGCCGCACTTGGTCAGAATGATACGGTAAGCAAAATGCTGGGCCTGATCAAAGAGTTTCAGGCGACAAAAGGGCAGAACATTCTTTTTATCGACGAGGTTCATACCATCATGGGTGTGGATTCAACCAATGGCGCAATGGATCTGGGCGACGTGTTAAAGCCGGCCATGGCGCGGGGCGATATTCAACTGATCGGGTCAACAACGCTTGACGAATATGATAAGTTTATCGAACGCGATCCAGCTCTACAAAGGCGGTTCCAGCAAGTACTGGTCAATGAGCCGACAAGAGCAACGGCGATCAGAATATTGCGAGGAATTAAGGGAACCTATGAGAAGTATCATCAGGTTAGATATTCTGACAAAGCCGTTGTTGGCTGCGTTGATTTATCAATTCGCTATATTGCGGACCGCTACCTGCCAGATAAGGCGATCGACCTATTGGATCAAGCTGGAGCGATTGCTGCAACGCATGGCAAAGATAAGGTTGGACTAAAAGAGATTGCCTTGGTGCTGCAGGAAATGAAGGGCATTCCGGTAACTAATGTGCTACGTAATGATAACGTCCGTCTGCGCAATATGCGGCAGAAGCTGGGGGAAACCGTCAAAGGGCAGCCTGAGGCCATTAAAGCAGTGGCTGATGCAATCACAATTGCCAAGGCTGGTCTGCAAGCACCGAATAAACCGCTTAGCTCGTTTCTTTTCTTAGGCACGACGGGAACAGGCAAGACGGCATTATCAAAGGCGTTGGCCAGAGTTATGTTTGATGATGAGGAAGCAATGGTGCGGTTCGATATGTCAGAATTCAGCGAACGTTCCTCACTGGATCATTTTCAAGAACTGCTGACGGATCAGATTAAACGACAACCGTACTGTATTCTACTGTTTGATGAAATTGAAAAGGCATGTACGGCCGTGCATGATCGACTCTTACAGGTACTTGACGATGGAGAGTTGCGCGACAAGCGTGGGCGGTCAACCAACTTTCGCAACTCAATTATCATCATGACAACAAACCTGGGGGCAGATTTGATTGCGGATAAGGAATCTTATGAGCATGCCATTGATGAGGCCTCACTGGTCGATGAGACGCCACGACAACGAATTCGCCGTCGAGACGCGTTCCGTAAGCAGGTACAGATGGAGTTGACCAATATTTTTCGGCCCGAGTTCGTCAATCGAATCCAGCATAAAATTGTCTTCAACATGCTAACGCGCGATATCATCGAACAGATCGCCAGAAACGACTTAAAGGTCATCAATCAGCGCCTGGCTGAACATGGCTTTAAGCTGGAGTTTCAACAGGATCTGATCGATTATCTGGCAGATGTCGGCACTGACGTTAAGAACGGTGCCCGGCCGTTGGAGCGCGTTATCGAACGCGATGTCACCGCGCCATTATCTATGATTATTCTGCAACTGGAAAGCACGCCGGATAATCACTATCACACGATTCAGACCGAGGTTTCTGACCATCGGACGCAACTAGAACGCCAGCCGCTGCAGCGTCATTTGATCAATGGCCGGCAAATTATCTTTAAGCAGCTGCTGGACACCAATTCGAAAGAAGGCACAAAAGTTGGCTAAAGCTAAATTTACGAATAAAAAAACTCTGAATGCCCAAGAACAGTATGAGCAGGCACTGGCCAAGGTGAAGGCAGCCCGTTTAAAGCTCAACCGGATCAGTCAGGAAGAAGAGACCAAGGTTGCTCAAAAGATCGGCGAACGCGTTATGGAGCTGTACCACCTTGAGTCCACGGATCAGGTTAAGCAGTGGCTAGCTGAATTGCCGGCAGCAATGCCACCAGAATCAACGTCTTCTGAAAGCGAGGCGTCGGCGCCAAAGGAAACTTTTCGGCCTGACACGGGCGATTCTAAAACAGAGTCAAACCAAAATTATTAACGTGGCGAAACTTAAACTAACTAAAAAAATGTTTATTCTGGGTAAAAGATCGTTTGTAGAAACGAAATTCATTTGGAAAGGAGAATGAAAATGCCTACTTGGATGCTTAATCTCTGGGCTGGATACCAAACGCATGTGGTAAGTCCCCTGTACTTTAACGCTGACGTTGGTCAAAACACGGCTAACACGATCAAGACGATCGCCAATGATCTTAAGATCGCGGCGCTGGTTGGTATGGGTGCCTCAATCATGTGGGGAGCTGGCCTGTTCGGTATTGGTGGCGAGGAAGCCGCACGGAAAGCAAAGAAGCGCTGGATTCAAGCCAGTGTTGGTATTGTTGTCTGCATCGCTGCTTGGTTCCTGCTGAGCTGGCTGGAAGGCTACGCTAACCAAAACTTCTCAGAATAACTGCTCAATAAATCTCCTAATATTATTTCACCAGTCGAATCTTCGGCTGGTTTTTTTGTTTGGCGAAACTTGTCTAACGATAAAATCCGTTTAGGCTTACTCATGTATTAATTTTTAAAAATAAATAAGGAGATTTAGCGATGGGACTTTTTCATAGAAAAAATAAAAAGAAAAGCATCATGCTTGATGACAAATATACGATTCGCTTAGAATTTGCCGATCAATTCAAACCGGAAAACAATACGCAGGTTGCCGAGGCAATCCAAAGCGCCTCTGAAACGGAAAAGAACAATGGTCTGCCAGCTTTGGATCAAACCTTGCCGTTTGCCACGCTTAAGACGGCTGAGGATCTGTTTGACAATCTGCGTGACGTAGTTGCCGAAACAGCAGAGCCGATCGAGTTTGACTATCTGGCCATTTGGCTGTTTGACAAAACTAAAAAAGCCAAGATGGGTAAGCCAAACTCTGATGACGGCAATCCGCACGAATACATTACTTTGCCAGGCTTTAAGCTTAACTACGACTACCAAAATCTGACTAAAGTAATTTTCGAGACGATCTTCAATCTGCCAGAAAACAGCGATGTTTCCTATGATGAAAAGATTGAGATCTGCCAAGACTTAAAACAGGCTTACCTGGAGTCGGTGAACGTTGGTGAGAATGAAATTGCCCGCCTGCCGAAAAAGGACGAGATTGAAAAGGGAGCCGTTACGCTTGACGTGCCAGCCTATTCAACCAGCGAACCGCCAGCGGAAGCAGAACCCAAAAAGCAGTATTATGATGCAAAAACGCATACCTTTAGCGATCATCCAATTGCAGATGACACGCCAAGCACAACCGAAACAGTTGCTGCTGAGCCGGTAAGTACTCCAGCGCCGGCGCCGATCGAAAAGCCCAAGCCTGCTGCCAAGCCAACTGCACCGGCTGCTTCTACGGTACATGAGACGCGCTCGGCCGTCAGAGCCGTAACCGATGCAGCAGACGACGAACAAAAGCTTGCCCGTGAAAAGGGGCATGTCTCGGCACCGCAGTTTGAGGTGGCAGAACTCGATCCGGTTGAACCAGGGCAGCATGGCTACGTTGAGTATCAGCTGAACCAGCGCAAGAAAACCTTTAATGCGCTGCTACAAAACAGCGCGGAAAAAATTAATGATAAAAATGAAAAAGCAATTCTTGATCTTCGTGAAAGTTATAAGACTAAGATTGAGAAGGCCGTTGCCAATTTCCGCAAGCAGCACAAAAATGATGCAGCAAATCTGCATGCCAAGATCGCTAATGAACTGTATGCTGCTAAACAACGAGAGTTAAAAGCCGAATATGCCAAAATTGATCGGCAACGCGAAGATGACCTGGAGCAGGCTGAACGCGTCTATCATCAACAGCAAAGCAAAATTAACAGCGATTCCGAAAACAACAAACAGCAGGCCGAACAACGACTTAGCAAGCATTACGAACAGCTTGCCAATAAAAAGTTTGATACAGAATGGGCTGAGATCAAACGGCGGAATGAAGATGCGGAAACTAAGCTACGCCAAGAGAAACAGCGCCACTATGAACTGCAGGCTCGTGAAGATGCTGCTCAACTGCGCGTCAATGGTTTAGATCTGCTTCAGCAGATGCTGACTGATGAAACGCAGGAATTGGACGATTATCGGACGCAAGTGACGAATGAGCATTTAAATGCCAAACAGATTGTCATTTCAGAAAATCGTTCGGAGACGGAAAAGCAACGAATCCAAGCACCGTTTGAGGAACTGCGGGAAGCCAACAAGACTATCAGCGACTTAAAGGAACAGCTGTCTCGCACTGAAGCGCTGCGGGCAACAGCGGAAACTGAAAATGCTGCGCTCAAGAGTGACAAGCAGTTGCTGCAGGAAAAAAATGATTCTTTGATGAATGAAAAACTGGCAGCTGCCAAGGAACTGAGCACCAAAGATTCCAAAAATAAAAACGATGAGCTGAATTCAACGCTGTCCAACTACATTAAATTCAAGCTGGCAACCGAAATGCAGCCGCAACAGCCAGCAACGCGCGTAGCTGCAGTTGAATCAACAGCAGTTGCCGCCGATGATCATCAAACGTCAAAAGGGCACGGCGAACAATATACTAAACAGATGGACGGCATGCTGCATGGGGTGAAAAGACTGGTTGTTATGTTCTTCCTGCTGCTGGTACTGATGATCTGTGGTTTCAGCTACTACACTTATCGGCAACATAAAGAAAATGCTGCTCGTGTAGAACAGATTACACAAACGATGAACAAGAAGGTTGCCAAGGCTAAGCAGACCAATAGCAACGTTGTTCAAGAATCCTACAAAGCCAGTTCAGCAACTGATGAGACGCAGGTTGCTTTGAATGCCTTGCATGCAAATAACGGTACTGAACTCGACAAGTACAAGAACGAAAAGTACTACGCCTTGGACAAGGCAATCATTAACAATGATGCTAAGGCTGCTGATGCAGCGGTCAAAGCAATGGGAACTGACTTGGCCATGAATGATCGCTACCGCTCAACGCAGGCGGTATCACTGCTGAACCAAGCCGGTGATACTGCTCTGGCTAATAAGGTCAGTGATGCTAACAAGTAATATCCAATTAAGCGACTGTTGTCTTGCAGACAATGGTCGTTTTCACTTTGATGGCGGAACTTGTCTGAACTGGAATTTAAACTAAGCTTTTGTCTGAAGTTACGAAAGGATGGTGGTGCTATTGGCCTTTAATTATGATAGGGAAAGACGCCGCAAAGATGGAAAACAGGGACGCTTGATTGGGCAACCAATTGTGCTAACGATAATCTGGCTCTGCTGGGCGGTCTTTATTAGCTGGCTTAATTGTTGGCTAACCGCGGGGATCCGGGCAACGATTGACTGGTTTCACTCGCCGGATAGCTATCAGTTTCTGAACGGTCAAGTCAACGCACAAGTATTTTCAATACTAAGCAACGGTTGGCAGAGGGCCAACTTAGGAAATTATCAGGTCATGCGGAGCAATCCGCTTATTTTTGGAGTAGTCGAACTGATTGGTGCTGGGGTAATGTTGCCATTGGTGATCAAAACCTGGCTAAAATGGCGGCCAAATCATGGCAACCAGTATGGCAATGATCGGCTGACGACGGAAGATGAGGTATTGGTCCAATATCCACAGATTCCAGACCGCGGCTTTGAGTATGATGGCGTAGGCGGGATTCCCGTATCGCACATTAAAGCAACGGCACCGGTCTTCTTGAAACATCACCCGGTTGCCTGGCTACGCTACTATTTCGCGCCGGAGGTCAGTCAGCTGGCCACACGTTTGCCTATGCTCAAAAATGCCTTGCCGTTTGTTGAGCCGGCCAAAGGGTTTTACTCAATTGACCAGACAACAGTTAATTCCCTAATCGTCGGGATTACCCGTTCTGGTAAGGGTGAAACACTGGTGATGCCGCTGGTTGATATTCTTTCACGCGGTTCGGAAAAATGCTCAATGGTTGTTAACGATCCAAAAGGTGAATTGTATCAGATGAGCTATGAGACGCTCAGAAAGCGGGGGTACAACGTGCAGGTGCTTAACCTGCAAAACACGGATTTCTCCATGAGTTATAATCCGCTGCAACAGATAATCTCGTTTGCTAAAGAGGGCTACTATGATGAAACGCAGCAGGCTGTTAATACCTTGTCGTCAAGCATCTATGTTGATCCAAACGCCAAGGATAAATTCTGGCAGAACTCATCAATCAACCTGCTAAACGCTTTAATTTTGGCCGTTGTTGACTATGCCAAACGCAACGATCGTTGGGACGAGGTAACGATGGACAACGTACTGCATATGATGACGGAACTTGGCTCTAAACAGGTCAACGTCAATGCCAGTGGCGATATCGTACCGAGTGCAGATGAATTGATGGCAGATAAAAGCCTCAAAATGCCTAGTGATTCGACGATTGCTGGGCAGAAGAACAAACTGCTCGTCTACTTTGCACAAATGCAGAAACTCAATGAAAAGCACTACAGCCAGTTTCGGCAGATGGCGCTAGACTCGTTTGCGCAATCCAAGTTTGCCGGCGATGAAACCTCAGGTAACATCTACTCGTCAGCGATGGAAGGAATTAAAATCTACCAACAGTCGAACATTGCCAAACTGACCTCAAAAAACTCAGTTAACTTTGAAAGTATCGGCTTTCCGCGGACGATGCGCTTTCGGCTGCCAGAACGCTACAAGTTTAAGACGGCTGTCATCGAGATTGACGACAACAACGGTAAAAAGTTGGAGAAGCGGACGCAGATCGTTGATAAGGTTGGTATGCTCAACTACGCAATCAAAGCTAAGCTGCCAGATGATTTTACGATCAGTATCAATTTCGACTATCGCAAAAACGAACCGGACTATCGTGATGCCAAACTCGTGGTCAATGGCCACAAGCTGTATCAACGCAACGGTTTTACGGCCCATTCATTCAAGCGTGATCCTTACACGCATCAGCCACTGCTAAAAGAGGTCAAGCTGACGATCAAGCAGACTACGCTGGCTGGCGACGTTACAGAAATGAAGATGGACTATTCCGAATCACCGGTGGCCATGTTCCTAGTAACGCCACCAAATAATCCATCGTACAACCAGCTGCCGGCTTTTGCCGTCGATCAAATTTTTAACACGATCTACTCAACGGCTCTGGCCAATGGGCGCAAGTCATTTACACGCGTTCATTTTCTGTTGGATGAGTTTGGTAACTTACCGCCTATTTCGCATATGGACACCAAGGTATCAATCGGACTGGGGCAAAACCTGCTGTTTGATATCATCGTGCAAAACCTGGAGCAGCTTCAGATCAACTACTCGCAGCAGCAGGCGGACACTATTGAGTCCAACTGTGCCAATCTGCTGTACATTCTGACGGAATCCAAAAAGACGGCAGAAACCATTTCGGCCAAAATCGGTAAGCGGACCGTCAACGTACAGACCAGTTCTGGCAAAATGGGCGACGTACATGGCACCAGCTTCTCAAACCAATTTATCAGCCAGGATATCATGTCAATGAATGACCTGATGAAGCTGATGGGTGGGGAAATGGTCGTCTTGCGGTCAGTCTATCGTCAGGACCAAAAAGGCCATTCGGTTGCGGCCATGCCAATTTTTGACCATGGTCAGACGACCATGCCATTCAGATATACGTTCTTGCGGCATGAGTTCAACGATCAGATGACCTTATCCGATATTGGCATTAAATCGCCGCATCGCTCGCTGGACTTAAAGGCGCTGCGCATTAACTACGATAACGCCTATAATCAGTTGCTTGAGCTGATGGACAATGGCCAGGCGCAGGCCGAACCAATAGATCCGTTTGGCAGCAACGAATCGGTAGCCGGCAATCAGCCGCATGGAGCTAAGCCTCATCTGGGTGATGAGGATTTCATGCAGGAATTTCTGCAGCCTGATGATGTTTTTGGCACGAATGATCTGGTCGATGATGATAACGATCAAATCTTTTCAGTCGCCGAACTGCAGAATCAGCAGCTATTAGATGGTACGTTTCGAGTAGTCTATACGCTGCTGGCACAAGGATTGCCCAGTGAACGACGCATGCGCTTCTTAAAGGATACGCATGGCTACTGGTCGAAGCCGGAAAACAACAGCTGGAAAAACTTGGCAGGCCTTTTTGATGGCAAGCCAGAGCTTTTTGACAAAGCGAAGGATCAAATATTGCAACTAAAAACTGAAACTTCTGAAGGGGGGAACGCTTAATGCTGACAATGCTTAAAAGCCTGCTGCTGCAGCTGGTGCCGATCATTGCAGTCAAGGCGCCAACAGACAGCGAACTGTCGCAGGCAGTCAGCAACAGTCCAATTACGGACGGATCCAGCAGTCAGATTGTCAAATTTTATCAGGAATGGGGACCGCATCTGCATCTGACCTGGGGTATGTTTCGCAAGATGGCCGGCTGGTTTCAATCCGTGCCAGTGCACTGGATCTATGATTTTAACCGCGGTTTTGAAAAAATCTTTACGGCAACCTTCAGCCTGCTGGGCTGGGACGGTACCTTGTCCAGCAAGGGGTCGCCACTGCACGGGCTGTACGTTGTAATGTCCTCGATTGGTTGGGCCTTACTGGGGGCAGCATTGATCGTGATCGTACTCCAGTCGCTTGGTCATGCCGTCAAGTGGGGCAAAATTCTGCCGAACGTCTTGATGGTTGCCTTAACACTAACGGTCCTGCCATTAATGATGCGGACGGTCAGTGGTGCCGGATCAACGTCAGGCGTCGGCAACGTCGCAGTCTCAGCGCGCAAGGACTTAAATCAGGCTAGCGACAAGGGCATGACTGATGATCTAGCAATCCAGCCGATCAAAAATAATATTATTGATCTGAGTACCGTTGTGCGACATGGCTGGCAGGAAAATCCGGATCGTTTAAATATCTCTAAGCTCAATACCATTAGTGATGAAAACGACGTAAGCAACTTGGACTTTGGCGATTATCTGGATAAAGATACGCTGAAGAATTTGGGCTTGGATAAAGATCCTTACAAGAACTATACGGCACCGCTTCAGTATCACTTAAACGATGAGTCCAAACAGACTGGCGGCGGCTATATCTTGGTAAAGAACGCGACTGGTGTTGGGGCCGGCTCCAACAACGATGACGTCTATGCGCGCTATGACGTTGACTGGATGGGCCTGCTGGGGCAATCCATCATCTTAGGCGTCATTCTCTTGATTGCCTCAATCCGAGTCGTTAAGGATATCTTCGAACTGACGGCCATGAACTTGGTAGCACCGATTCTGGCATTCCAGTCAGTACGCAGTCCGAAAAAGCTGCGTGATCTGGTCAACTCAATCGTGGGATTGTATCTTTCCATGGTCCTGATCGTTTTGGTGCTGAAGATGTTCTTCATCTTTATTGCTGTAGCGCCGACAAAGCTGCCAACTGATATGACGTGGATCACGCACGCCCTGGCCGTGATCGTGATCTATGCCGGTGCCGGCTATGCCATGCTGGCCGGAATCAGTTATTTTGAACGAGTAACTGGCGTCAGTCAAGGCTTTGCTGACGAAAGCGGTCATGCTATGGCTGCTGGTGCAATGGGCGGTGCCATGGCAGGCATGGGTGCTAGAGCGGCCGGCTGGGGCTTTAGCAAGGTTTCCAGCTTTGGCAAAAATAGCAGCAAGGGAATCTATGGCAATAATGGTTCCAACAATTCACACAACCAGTCGCATGATTCCAACAGCAATACGGCACTAGGCAATCATTCGCAGAACAGTCACGGTATCAATGATAACGACAATCTGCAGAATAACTCGGCCAACCATAATGTGAGCCAGAACGCAGCCAACAACCATAATGCAACGGGAATCAACAGCAATACTCAAAATGCTGACAATTCCAGCGAAAACAATAATTCTGGTCAAACCGATACCAATGTTGATAACAATGCCGATAACAGCATGAACAATAATCCTTATGATGCTACCAACTATGATCAACAGGGTGATACGATCGATGGTCCAGCAACAGGGATCGGCAGCAGCGATGAGCTGGGCGAAGAAGCTGGTTATGGCAACAGCTCAGACGGTCAAGGAATTGGCGAAGTCAGCGATGAAAATGTTGAAGGTAGTGATCAAAATCTGGATGGCCAACCAGGCGCATATGAGGATCCAACAACAGCTAGCGGAATTATCGAACCTGAGTCTGATAGTCAAGATGATCAACCATACGCTGACTCTGAAATGGGCAGTGGCCTTGGCGAACCTGGTGTCGATGGTCAAGGTGATCAACCGTACGCTGACTCTGAAATGGGCAGCGGCATTGGCGAACCTGGTGTCGATGGTCAAAATGATCAGCCGTACGCTGACTCTGAAATGGGCAGCGGCCTTGGCGAACCTGGTGTCGATGGTCAAGGTGATCAACCGTACGCTGACTCTGAAATGGGCAGCGGCATTGGCGAACCTGGTGTCGATGGTCAAGGTGATCAGCCGTACGCTGACCCCGAAATGGGTAACGGTATTGCTGAACCTGGTGTCGATGGCCAAGGTAATCAGCCATACCCTGGCTCTGAAATGGGTAGCGGCATTAATGGTTCCGGCACTGATGTGATTGATCAAGAAGCATATGGCCATAGTGGCAATGCTCAACCAGGACTGGCAGCAGATCACGGCATTAATGGTGAAGCACCTAACAAATTTGATATGTCAGAAAAGGCGCATCAATCAGCAGAACCGACTGGAACGGTAGAACCAACGAGAGGCGGTTATGAACATGCTAACGGTAATGCTGGTTATGCTGATCAGGGAGCTGCGCCATCAGTGGCACCATCGATTAACAACGAAAAAGCACCGGACACAAAAACGGTAACGCATGATATGCCAGAAACGGCGATTGAAAAGCCAAGCGTAAGTCAGCGGATCAATCAGGCTGGCAAGAAGCTGGAGAAGTCCAGCACCAGTTATCTTTCGAGTCGTCGCTTCAACATGTCCCAGCGAGGACACGTCAGCGGTCGAGAATCAGCACCATTTGAAGACGATGAATAAACACTAAAGAGTCAGTCGTAAGGCTGGCTCTTTTTTTAACCTCGTTCCAACCTTGGAACGAGGTTGGCGAATGTTGAGCGAATGGCATGGCTAAGTATTATTGGTTGATGAATTAATAACAAGAAAAGGAGGCCGTGATATGGATTTTGGCGTTGTTCCTGACGTCCGATCGGAAATTAAGTTTTTTACCGGCGTTTTTCTTAAGGACGTTGGATGTTTTGGAATTGTAATTGGCAGTGCCTTTCTGCTTGGCAATCTGTTTCCAGCTGAGCAGACGGTGCAGCAGACGCTGTTTATGATCACGTCAGTAATTTTAGCGATTTATTTGGATTTGCGTCCGCATACGAACCCAGGCAAACGCAATTTTGAGGTGATCTGGATGCTGATCGTTAATCGGCAGCCAAGACTGTTTAAGTCATTCGGCTACTACGAGTTTAAAACAGTAGCTCAGATGAGAGAGGAGGACCAGAACTTTGGCGATTAGAGGAACCGCAAGTGCAGACATGGCTGGTCGGCAGCGGCATGGGGCTTTTGCAGGACTTTTTGGTAAAAAACGTCAACAAGAGCAATTAGATAGCGAACACTACCGCGGATCAGAGAACGTACCCAGTGCCACGATGCTGGAATTGCTGGCCTATCGCGGGTTTACCAAGGATACCGATCACTTTATCGTGCTGCGGGAAAAAGCTGATGGCTATGCCGATATGCTTAATATTCGCGGGCAAGGCGTAGGTACGATGTCCGGCCGAGAACAGCAGCAGATTATTGACGGGTTTCATCATTTCTTACAGACCGCGGTTGACGATATGAAAATCATTATTAGTCCTTTCCCAGTCGATGCTTCTAAGCAAAAGTCATACTGGCAGAGTCGGTACGTTAAAGTGCTGAAGGCAGTTCAGCGGGAAAACGATCCGCGACGCCGGCAGCAGCTGCGTACACAACTGCGCTATATCGATATCAAGCAGAAGCAAAACGTAGCCGTAGAAAAGAAGCTGGTATCTGAAGAGTTTATCTTGATCATTTTCGGCAAGCGGAAGCAAGAGCTGCGCAATCTACGCGATGCGGTGATCAGCTGGGGTGGCGATTCGTTGATTCTGGAACCAATGGATCTGGAGCGCAAAGAAGAGACGTTGTTTCGGATCAACAACTTGAACACGCAGATCAAATAAAGGGGGGAATTTGATGAAACGAAAGGAAATTCTACGCTTAACGCAAGCGGGCTATGATCTTGACTTTCTGGCGCGGATTCAGCCGCAAGGCAATCTGAAGCGGCATGCGCGCTACCTGGAAATGGGCGATGGGTACGTTACATGCCTACGCGTATATAAGTATCCAGCACACGGACTGATGCCGTTTTGGGGCGTGCCATTAACCAACAACGACGCAACCATGGCCGTGATCAGTCTTGGTACGGAAGACCGGACGGAAATTTTGAAGCAGCTGTCACGATCCGCTACGGAACAAAAGATTCGAGTTTCCGGCAAAGCTAAGGAAATGGATAACGTGGAAGCGTCCGGCACCTACATGGACCAAATGCGGCTGATGAGCCAGATCTCGCAGGCTAATGAGGTCATGAAACGGGTCTACATGCGTATTTTTGTCTATGCACCAACATTAGCCGAACTTGAGAAGCGGACAAAGCGACTGATTCGGGAAAACGGCCAGTTTATGATGGCTCGGTATGCTGATGAGCAGCTTTCTGATTTTGAGTCGATTTTCATTCCAACGATGCAGGAACAGGATATGCTTAATCACCCGGTGGGCGTACCAATTTCGGCTCGATCAATGTCAGGATCCTATCCGTTCAACCACGTCAAACTTGAGGATCCAAACGGTTCGTACTACGGCTATACACGGACTTCTGGCGAGGTCATGTTTGATCCATTTCAGCGCGATCGACACCGGACGCGTTCCTTTTTCTTCGTGACGGGGAATGCCGGTATGGGTAAGTCAACCTTGTTAAAAAAGCTGAACGACGACGTATTCGCCAGAGGGGCCTACATTCGCAACTTTGACGTCTCTAGCGAGTATACGGATCAGACGCGTGACCAGAACGGCGTCATCATCAAGCTTGATCAGCCGGAAAACATGATCAATCCGTTTGAGGTCTTTCCTACAGTAGTAAATGACGATGGCACGGTCGATGAGATCAACTCATTTGCCCAGCACGTTACCAAGCTTAAGAACTTTTTCAAGTTTTTGAGTGAAGATGCCAACAGCGATGATATGACGATGCTTGATAGCTGGATTCAGGATTTCTACATTGATCAGAACCTCTGGGTCCGCAATCCGCAGCAGAACGCCCAGTCAATCCGCATTACTGGTCTGGATCATGATATGTACCCAACGCTGCGGGACTTCGTACTGTACGCCAATGAGCGCCAGCGAAAAGCAGAACGCGATCCACGCATGCGGCTGACCAGCAACATGGTCACATCGATGAACCGGATCACCTCTACCTTTGCCAACATTGAGGAGTCCAAGGGAGATATGTTTGACGGCATTACGAGATTCCCTGATCTGACCAACGAACAGGTGGTAACGTTTAACATTCAAGGGCTGCTGGCACAAGGCAAGCCGATTTTCAATGCGCAGATCTATTCGGTCTTGACGCTGTTATCCGCTGATATCATCAAAAACGGTATGAAGCTTCGCCGGCAGCTGAAAAACGGCACACTGGATATGTATACGATTCCTTGGTACTACCTGAATATTGATGAGGTTGAAAACATTATCAATCCAAAGTTTACGTTTGGTGTTGAGTTTTTGGCGTCAATGATGGAGCAGATGCGTAAAAACTTCTGCGCGATTACGATGGCTGCCCCGACTATCAAGGACTTGATCATGAATGGCAATTCGCATGATCCGTACGTTTTGGCCGTGCAAAAGATTTTCTCGCTGTTTCAGATCCGCTTCTTCTTCCAGATTTCCGATGATGATCTCCCACGCCTGCAGATGGCGCTGGGTGGCTCAACCACGACTGATGAGCTGCAAGGACTGACTAAGCTGGAAAAAACGGAAGTCTTGATGAACATCAACGGTGATCGCAATGTGCAGTTCAAGGTTGAGATTACGCATGACGAGGAACGGCGGTATGGAGGTGGCATTTAATGGCAATTCGATCACGAGTCCAACTGCGTAAAGATGCCGAACACAAGCGCCAGTCTGAGATTACCGACAAGGCAGTGCGAAAAGCAGAGAAAAATCACCTGGTCAAACACCCGATCAATCGTTATCAGCGGCTCCGCGATGACACCAATGCAGCCGTTCAAAAACGTAAGCAGCAGCTCCTAGATAATGAACACGTCCCTGACTATCAGAACGAGAAGCTGAAGTTTATGCTGATCGCACTAGGCGTTATGGCGCTCATTATGCTGCTCCTGCTGATCTAAGGGGGCGGGATTTTTGAAAAAGAAAAAGTATTGGATTATTGGCGGTATCGCTGTGGGCCTATTGCTGTTAATCAGTATAATCATGGCCATGATGATGCTGCTCAGCAACAAGTCATGTAAGACCGGTGGCACTTCTGATATTGGTGGTGGCAGTACCGGTGGCGGTGGTGCCTGGACACAAGTGGGAACCGAAGCCTATAAAAATGCCGAAGCCACCTTTAAATCCTGGACCAGCATAGGCATGAGTGGGGCGCAAGCCGCTGGGATCGTTGGCAACATTGGTGGGGCTGAAGATCCTGGATTTGTATTGGATCAAGCGGAAATTGGTGCTGGGGCTGAAGGTGGGGGTGGTTTGTACCAGTTCACACCAAAGAGCAAGTATCTGACCAGTCCAAAGTCGGATAAATCCTGGTCGGTCGAAAACCAGCGAGACGTCGTAATGGCGCTTGAACCACAAACGGTTAAAGCCTACTTCAAGGAAACCAAGGGTGGAACGCCAGAAGATGCGGCAACCGCTTGGATGAACGGTTATGAACGGCCATCGCCATCAGCACGGGCAAATACCAATAGTGCACGACGGGCAGCCGCGCGGACTGCATATGAGCTGTTTGGCGGGGCCAACATCAGCGGTTCAGACTCGATTCTGGGCGATGCTGCGGCAACAGCTGATGGCGGATCTAACGCGCAGAACGATGAGAATCAGTGTAGCTCTTCAAGCGCCGGATCTGGCGGTGACTGGGGTTGGCCGTTTGCGTCAATCAAAAACAACAATCCGTCAATTTCCGGTGAGCAGCTGTTTGGCCATAGCACGAGTCGAACGGGAAACTTCCATGATGGCGTGGACTTTGGCGATGCTGCCTATGGCGGACAGGAAATCAAGGCCATTCATGGCGGCACCGTTTATAAAATCGGCCACAGTGGGACGACGCAAAACGACTTAGGCTACTACATTTGTGTTAAATCTGACGATGGCTACTACGAGGTCTATCAAGAGTTTGCCTTCTCAGATAGCCAGGCTGCCAAATACATTAAGGTTAAAGAAGGCGACACGGTTAAGACTGGTGACACGATTGGTACCTTGCCGAAGTCGGGTTCTGAAACCAGTCCGCTAGTTAATCACGTGCATATTGGCGTTTCTAAAAAAGAAATTAGCGCTGCTGAAAGCTCAGCGTTCCGCAATGATGGTACGTGGCTCGATCCGGTGCAACTGATTAAGGACGGCCAATCAAAGTAGGGGGTTAGATTTTTGAAAAAAAACGAAATAGTGCTCTGGGCAGTGGCTATCCTCTGTGCAGTTCTGGCAGTGGTCAATATTCCTAATACTACCAAGCTAAAGACGGTCAACGCGCAGATCCGGCAGACGCAGCTGAAAAAGAAAGCCGTGGCCACGCAGACGGCGATGAATTCGCCATACTCAAATGAATTTGATTTAAAAAGCGCCGAACAGCATGCCGAAGCAACGCTAAAAAGCGCAATTGCCAAGGAACTTGGGGACCTGCACTCTAGAAAGGACTATCAGGCCAATAAAAAACAGCTGCAAGCCGCATTAGGCAAACAGCTGACAACGGAACTGATCAATCTGAACGAGGATCCCAACACGAAGAAATGGGTAATCACTAAAAACGATGCCACGATGGTTGCATTTGGCAATGCTGACAATATCAATAAGGTTCCTGTCTATATCACAACAGAGTTTGAGCAGCAAGATGGTACGAAAAAGCTCTATCTGATCACTTTAAACTATGATCTGGAAAATCTGAGCGTCAACTCATATCAGATTCAAGTCATTACCACGAATGGAGGCAATCAAGATGGAACAAACTAAAAAATCCACACTGGCTGCCGTACTGGTAATTGCTATCAGTCTAGTCTTGCTAGGAATCTTTAAATATCAGCAGAATACTTATGATCAAAAGCTTCAGAAAGCGCAGACGGAGTTGGCAACGGAACAAAAGGCGCTTAAAAAGGCGAAGAAGCAAGAGCAGCGAAAGCTCCGAGAAAAAGCAGCTACCGGTACGGCGGCGCAGCAGGACTCCGCTAAGCAGGCCAAAGCGGAAAACGATGCCAGTACGCAGGCGGCCAAACTGTTTAAGATCTTATTTACCTACAGCTCGCAAGCAGATTGGACTGCACGCAGCTCTCAGGCCAAATCGCTGGTGACGGATACGATTCTAAACGACAAGACGTATTTCAACGACGGCAAGGACGATACGGGCAACAGCATTATCGACACGATGAAACTGCAATCCAGCTTTATCAGCGCCGATACGCGCGTCAGCCTGATCAATGACGACACAAATACGGTTGATTGTGTTTCGGTCGTTAAATATGCTGCTCAATATGGCTCAGAACGCTCAGCAACGACTACCGTTGTCTATACCAGTACGTATGACTTGAACCAGCAGAAGTTTACGAAACTACAAAAGCTTGGCACCACGATGGTTGACGCGACGACGGATCAATAGAAAAGGGGGATTGTAATGATCAACAAGCAATTGACGCACGTGCATAAGGAAGATTCGGTTGCCTACGAAACGCCTTCCTGGCTGGGACGGCATATTTTCGGACTGCTGCTGGTAGCAACGGTCGCCACCTTTGCAGGGACAATCACGGCTTGGGCACTGGGGGCGTTTAATTGATGACGGAAGATACGACTCGACGAACAGACTGGACCATTGTTATCAGCTATTATCTGATCTGGCTTGGCTCGTCACTGCTTGCCGGTAAGACTGCTTATCTCAGTTCATACACAATGGCTGGGCTGGATACGATCATGCTGATCGCCATATTTTGGCGCTCTAAGGAGCTTAAACGGCCAATTGATATAAATCTCCTTAAAGGCATTGGCTGGGGCTTAGTCGCGTGGGGAGCCGTACTGCTGGCCATGCTGAGTATCAAGGCATTGACTAATAATACAGTTGGCAGCAGCAATACCGGCCTCATACTGCATATGATGCGCAAACAATGGCTGTATACGGTCTATATCGTGCTCGTGGCGCCATTGCTGGAAGAAATTGTGTTTCGGCAGTGTCTTTACCGACGGATTGATACCTGGATGACCAAACATTGGCCTGGCATGCTACCCAAGGCGCAATTCATCGCAGCAGCCTTGGTCGTGGCACTGTTCTTTGCCGCCATGCACGGGGACACGTCGCTGTGGGAATACGCACTGATCAGCCTGTTGTTACAAGGGTTATATCAGCGGTATGGCGATTTGCGCGTCAACATGGCAGCGCATCTGGTCTTCAACTTAACGACTCTAATCGTTTTAACTTGTTTATGAGAAAAAACAGCGTTATATCAGGAACTTCCCGGTATAACGCTGCTTTTCTTATCCCTCATGCAAATTCCTTCAACCTCGTTCCAAGGTTGGAACGAGGTTGATTTTTTAGGTGGCGAAACTTGTCGACAACCAATTTTTATTTATAAAGAAGTTTGGAAGCTCAGCAGTCAAAAAACTTTCTTTATAAATAATGACTCCGAGGCTTCCTGAGTGCGTTGGGGGACCTGCGGGTGTCCGTGTGCAATTCACATTCCTAACTGAATATTTCCAGGCAAGAAGAGCAATCTTTTTCGATTGGCCATCGTTAATTGCCGCTCAGCAGCGACTCTGCGCCGTTAGCCACCCGAAGCGTCCGTGATTCTGAAGCACACACGGAGTGAAGTTTACCTAAAGAGCAAATGACACCCGGAGCAGGAATTGTAGTCAACAACAGGTATGCGACACCTTCTGCCACAGCAGGCGGTAAAAAAGTGGCTGGATGTCTCGGAAATGCAACAGACCATCCTTCTGATCAATGCGATTTTCTTAGGTTCTCGCGATGTTTTGCTCGAAATTGTAGTAGAGCAATCGTACAAATCAACTCTGGGTCTGAAGGAGCAAGGGCGAGATGCGCTTAAACGGTTTGCCGAAATTTAGTCTTAATTGCTTAATATTGCTAAATATTAAGATGTTATTGAGACTTAAAAATAGGGGTGTAATGGTGTGCGCACTTTTTGCCACGAGATAGGCAAGGTGCGCAGGTACCCCAGGGGGTGGCTTGAGGTCAAGCCATAACGGGGGAGTTAAGGATAAGTGGGCCTAATGGCAGGCAAGTTGTAGAGACTGCAGGGTGCCGATTTAAGAGACAAGGAAAACGCGCACTGAATAAGCAAGTAGGCTAGATAGCTGAAGATACCTGCTGGATGGTAAGCAGGTTAGATAGCTGGAGATGGCTGCTGGATAGTAAGGGATAGTAAGCAAGAGGCCTCGCGACAAAGATGGACGCGGGGCTATTCTTAGTTTTATATATGGATAATATTATTTTATATATATTTTATTTAAAAACACCCTTGTAATTAATATGTGTCGTATATATAATAGCTATATAAAATAATATAACAAATATATGAGGTGGTTTAAATGGAATATATTTTAAATGCAGCCAACGATTTAGGGTATGGCTCAATCAAGGCAACGCTGAACGATGAAAAGGTCAAGATGCCATCAGTAATTGCCGGCAAGAAACCGCAGGACATTACGGAACCGGTATCGTTTGATGATCAAGAAAAGCAGACGGCCTACATGAAAGACTTTCTTAATAAGATGGACGTATCGGTCTCGAGTTCAGCCGTAACCAAGCAGGGCCGTTACCTAATCGGCCAGGCAGCGGTCAACAGCAATCTGCCATTGACGGCTTTTGACGTTAACGACTTTGCCGGCAAGAGCGATGATGATTTGGCAATGGTCCTGACGTTAAGCCTGATTGCTGGCAAGCGGGTCAAAGATGCCTTCTTTAACAGCGAAGATCTTGGTGAAACGCTGAAGGTCACGGTAAACATGGCTACGGCGCTCCCAGTTGCGGAAGGTAAGAATACCGGCGTGATTGACCGCTACAAGAATAAGTTTCTGGGCAAAACCCACACGGTAACGTACCACAACTTTAAGGATCCAATTACCGTAGCCATCAAGTTTCGGACGGTCTACGTTGCTTTGGAAGGCGAAACGGCGCAACTTTTCATTAAAAACTCAGATGAAAAATTCAAGGCCGCGATGGTAGCAGATCTGAAGGCCAACTATCCAGAATTGGCTGACGTTTCAGCTAACGATATCGTTCAAACCCAAAACGTGTTGGGGATCGATATCGGCGAGGGCACGACTGATCTGGTCATGCTGGTGAACAATCTGGTCAATGCGAAGGCCTCAACTTCGCTGGCCAAGGGTTACGGCAACGTCTTACAGCTGGCCAATGATGCTTTACAGAAGCAACAGATGGGTTTTGACAATCGGGCACAATTGCAAAGTTATTTGGCTCAGCACGTTAGCCCATTTGCCCGCAAGCATCAGCAACGGATTCAGAGCATCGTATATGAACAGCTGGAGCCGTTTGCTGATGAGATTGTCACGGCAGTTTCAAAAACCATGCGGCTGGCAAACGCAAGAGCTGAATTGATCTACGTCTATGGCGGTGGCTCAATTCCAATGGCTACGCAGTCCAGTCTGCGCACGAAGCTGGCCGACAAGTTGCGACACTTTACCGGTGGCGATGAAGTGCCGATCATCTGGATTGCGCCTGAGTACGCTCAATTCCTAAATGAAAAGGGACTGGAACTGATCTTGAGCGCAATTGCAGAATAAGGTGGTGATCAAATGGCTCGAAAAAACTACAGCTTCGGCTTTCCAGTAGGCTCAACAGCTTATGAATGGCTGGAAGCACAGGATAACAAAACTTTGTCGCTTAGTCTGGCAATCGATTTTCTCGTTCAAATGTATGGCAAAGGCGACTTTATGCAGGTCGTGATGGGGGCAATGGCCAACAACGTTGCGGATCCGGCTGACCTGCTGGCAGAAAAGGTTAATCAGATGAACCAAAATCCAGAACCAAAACAGCCGGTTTCAAGCACTGCTTCTGAAGAAGAATCAAAGGCAACGGCTGAAAAGACGCTGGCAGGCAAGACTGTCAGTGCACCAACGCCAGACAAAAAGAAGATTGATATCAGCATGCTTTCCACCGAACGCGATTAAGAAGGGAAGGGAGCATCGTGGCAACCTTTTTGGAACTCATAACCTATATCGGTGTCTGCTTTATCGATCGACACTTTACCAAACTTAATAGCGAACTAATCAAACGGCTGTGGCTGAATAAGCGAATAGATGCCTACTGGCAATGCGATTCGAGGAGGGATATCATAATGCTTCTGCAGGTCGGGCTGACAATTTTGAGTCTGATTATGGCATTCTGCAAAGACTACAGTCGCAGTGTCAGCATGATCTTCCTCGTCTTGCTCGGCGACGTACTGCTCTGGCACTACGTTTGGAAAATCGATCGTCAATAGTTTTGATAGAACGCAGTGGCATCTGCCAATTGGGACCAAGCTCTGGTTCAGCTCGCCAACTGGCCTGCACCGTAACTACAAATCATTGAAATAATTCAAAATCAAAAAGGCGAATCGCTCCTGCTGGAACGGTCCGCCTTTATTAATGACAAAACAGCCGCTAGAATCTTCTAATGGCTGCCTGGCACAAGGTTGATTGTATGTATTCAATTAATAGTTTGAGTATACGGTACTTCAGCTGATTAAGCAACCAAAAGTTAACGAAGATAACAGGCTTCCAGTTGGGCATAATTAAACTGGTGTATAATCAATCACTGTATAAATGCTTTTCATTCGAGGCTTTGTTCCAGAGACACAACAATTGGTATCTTAGTACTATATAAGGAGAATTTTATGTTAGAAGATAAGTTTAACTTGACCAAAGATCAAAATAGACGTTTTGCGAGAAGCAACTTAACCCGTCTAGTATATATTAATTCGCGATTTGAAGGCATAAATACGACACTTCCCCAGACGCAAACGATAATCGACGGATTAGGGGTTGATGGTGTACCTATTGACGATATAAATATCATTGTTCAACTGAAACGAGGTTGGCAATATGTAATCAACTCTGATGAAAAACTTGATTTAGACTTTTTAAAAAACGTGAATCGAATTGTAGCATTAAATGAATCTTTAGCACCAGGCGAGTTGAGAACTGGCGAAGGGGGAGTTGATACTGAATTAGGCGAATATAAGCCGTCAATGGTTAACAGTGAAGCAGAAGCAGAATACCTGAGTGAACTATTGGCAAACAAAAATAGTTCCATAACTGATAAGTCGTTAACTTTAATGTATCACTTAATGCGTAATCAAATCTTTTGGGACGGCAACAAGCGAACAGCAACATTATGCGCTAATAAGCTTATGATCGATAATGGGGCAGGACTAATAAGCGTTCCGCTTGATAAGTGGCCGGAATGGAATAATTTAATTGCTAACTACTACATGACAAATGATATGTCAAAACTAAAACGTTGGACTTACGAGAATGGTATTCAAGGCGTTGAATTGAATAATAGCAGAGCGCCACAGCTCAAACAAAAGTTAAATCACCATAAGCAAAGGGAGCGTTAACCAACCAATTGAGTTCGTTAAAGGCGTTAATGGTAACGGTAAAAACGTTATTTTACAGAGTGGACACAACGTTAAAAAATACCGAGAACTGTAACAAATGTTCTCGGTATTTTAGTGTGTTCCTAGTGCAAATTAGTATATAGTTCTCTCAATTTTTGACGTTCTGCCGGATGCGGTGCCACTTGAGCGTATCGCCCAGCAGGACGATCAGGGAAATACCGCAGGCAGAAGCGTATTGTCCCTTGAACAGCTGCCAGCCAACCAGGATCAGCAGCAGAATGTTCAGGCCGGTAAAGATGGCGTTGAGTTTCAGCCAGCTTTGATAGCGCGGACGGTTGAGCTGCTTGAGCTGATCTAAGAAGCGTTCAGTCTGGCCGGCAAGTGCATGATCAAGGGCCAGAATGGCCAGGAACAGAATGATTTCAACGATAATCGGCATGATGCTCTCCTTGTTTTGGCGTAAAATGAAAGGGTTGATAGGTGCAGACCAATGCTTTATCAACCCTCGGTCCTCAGACAGTTACCGCTGCCTGGGAGCTTTTTGTTTAACAAAAAAGAGCCGATCAAATAAATGATCGACTCACTTTCATTCGATACCTGGCTTCGGCTCAAGGCCTCCATCAGTTAACGGTCATACCGTTAATTCACTATTAGTATAATACTATTTTATATTTAAGTAGTCAATCATTTTAGTTAGTATAGAGAAAAATGTATTTAACTTTATATTATCTGCGTACCATTTTTCGTGCCGATGGAACCGTTCAATTAGACGCTTCCCTTGGCTAATGCGGTGTTCACTCATCTTCTTACTTTCAATAATCTTATGCAGGTAGAATAAAGAAACCAGATCGTTTATTTTTAAGTCCTGAAGATAGTTATTTGGGATTTCCATCATTCTTGCAGCTGCTTTAACTGGATCTGATGGATGCGGTAAAAATTCTTTCTCTGAAAATAGATTAAGTAGAAGAGGATTGCTATGTGCACAAGCATTTCTAATGTGTTTGCTATATTTTAAATGATTATATATAGGCTTAATGCGTTTATAATGTGTTTTCTTGTAATAGAAGTTTACGAACTGCAGTAAAGTACCAAAAGTAATAATTTCCATAAAGACCCAAACAGGCACAGTATCATGGTATTTATGAAACATATCTTTTTCATATCGGTTGCTTTGGAATACTTTAATAGCCCGATCATAATGTTTCGGAAACTTTTCCTTAAATTCTTGTACAATAGTGTAGCCATCTTCTTTAGGATCGTTTGCAATTTGGTGAAGCAAAATTACCTTGATACCGTGTTCAATATCTAAAGAGAGATCAAGAAGGTAATCTCTAAGCTGCATATCAATTGATGCTAAATCAGTTAAATAGGCAAAATCTAAATTAATATATTTACCATCAGAATCTTTTGGAAAATTAACTCTATAAGAAGCCAGTTTAAAATAGTAGTTTATATTATCCAGCATGTATCGGGCATCCTTAGGATTAGTGATTTCAAATTTAATTCCATTGGCCTGCATATGTGATACCAGTTGGGAAGAATTAAGCATTGCTTTTCTTACCATATTTAATCACTCCACTTCTGTAAACCAGTCGAAATCGACGGGTTTAGAATCCGAATATTAAACGATAAGTAGTTTTTAATGTCATCAATTTAGTTGGACGATTATGATTATAAATATAACTTTCACGTACACCTTCTTGGTACTGAAGCTCACCAGATGTTTTCATTGTATCTGGTGTATTTGCCAAAGCTTGATCAGTGGACATGCCATATCGTGAATGTTACCTGAATCATCAGCACTATTTGATGAAGCCTGGGTTGCTTGAGAAGATGTTTGTCCCACATTATTTTGCTGGGCATATGGTTGTGAACTTTGACTTTGGGAGCCGGAATTTGCAGAAAGGGTGTTTGAATTGCTTGAAGATTCTTTTATCAGAACTGTTTGCCTTTACCTTAACTCTGAACTTTACAGGCTTTTCAGTAGAAACAAGAGGTGAGAACTGTAATTCAAACGTTCCAAGCTTGTCTGTTCCAAAACCATGCTAAGCTAATCAACATTTAATTTAAAGCAATTATATAGCGTAAATATTGATATTGCTAGCATTTGTAACGATATTTTTGATTAAAATTCTTTAATTGATATAATTCTGCAATAAATGATATACTATTGGTAATATTTTATATTGATATTAATTTAGAAAGGAGCAGGAAAATGGCAAAAGAAAAAACGGAAAGAACTGCCTATTCGTTCCGCTTCGTCAAGGACAGTCAGACGGTTGCCTGGCTGAACGCGCAGGAAAACCGGACCGTCTCGCTGGATCTGTTGATCAAGATGGCAGCCAACAAGTACGGCAACGTCGATTTGCCAACGCTGCTGGCCAAGTGGGCCACGGAGCACGAAGGTTCCGATGCAGAATCTGAAAAGAAGTAACAGAAAAATCAGTCAGTCTTCAAGCGAGGACTGGCTGATTTTTTCATATATGGATTAAATATATATTGTACAGAATCATATATATGAGAACATTGCCAAGGCCAGGTTCATATATACGCCATATATAGATTAAATATAGATTGTACTGAATTATATATATGGCTCAGATGTTGCTGCCAGTAAAAAGTGATAGTGTATAATCAACTACTGGATAATATTTCACATGCGAGGTTTGATTTATGAACAACTCAACTCAACTCAACTCAACTTGTTGATTATGTAGTTCAGCGCTTTTTTGTCAAGCAATTTTTCGGGGATTCACTGACTGTTTCGGTTAGTGGATCCTTTTTTGCTGCCAATGAGACGCCTTGGAAGGCAGGTGTTTCATTTGGCTAAAAAGGAAGTAAGAACCGACTTATGGGTGGCTTCCCAGCTTCAGGAAGCCGGAATCGATTTTGATGCGCAGGGATCCAACGTGAAGGAAATTAACGATGCTCTAAAGACTGCCTCAAAACGCGGAACTGGTCAGGCCGGCTACCCAGAGTACGTTGCCGTCATCAAAGACTACGTGCTCGTAGTTGAGGATAAGGCTGCACTGGATAAGCAGAAGCAACTGAACGAAAACGGGATTCTTGCGGTGGACGTCAAAGCCGTGACCGATTATGCCGTCAACGGCGCCTATTTCTATGCCAAGCATATCGCGCAAAACAGCACGTTTAAGAAGGTTTTTGCCGTTGGCGTTTCAGGCAGTGAAAAGCATCATAAGATTACGCCGCTTTATGTTGATGATCGCGAAGGCTACAAGGAACTGCCAGATCTTGAATCTTTCGTATCATTCTCGCCGGCCAACATACGCGAATACTACACGCGTTACGTGCTTGAGGAGCAGACGGACGTCGAGAAGACGACGGCGCAGATTCTAAAGGACGCGGCTGAGCTACATGAGTATCTGCGTACGTACGGGACGCTGAAAGATCAAGACAAGCCGCTGGTCGTTGCAGGAATCCTACTGGCGCTGGACGAGATTGAATATGGCGGCTTCAATATTGGGAGTCTGACGGGCGATCAGATACCCGGCATGTACGACGGCGACAAGCTGATGAATGCCATTAAGGGACGCCTGACGCGTTCGAACGTGGGTCCAGATGCCAAGAAAGACAAGCTGTTGGCCGAGTTTTCAATTCTTCAGACCAGTTTCCGATTAAATGAGGTTAATGAAACACTCGGCAAAACGCCATTAAGATACTATACGGAATTTCTGTACGATCGCGTCTTTAAAAGCATCAAATACCAAAAGACCAGCGAGGACTTCATCGGACGGTTCTATGGCGAGTTCATGAGCTATTCCGGCGGCGATGGTCAGACGCTGGGCATAATTCTTACACCGCATCATATTACGGACTTAATGTGTGAGCTGACGAACGTGCAGGCCGATGATGTCGTTTTGGATCCAACCTGCGGAACGGGCGGATTCCTGATTTCAGCCATGCACCGCATGCTGGCACTAGCCGAGTCGGATCAGCAGCGGAAGAACATCAAGAAGAAACAGCTTCATGGCTTTGAGCTGCAGAGCAATATGTTTGCCGTAGCCTGCACCAATATGATTCTTCGTCGCGACGGCAACAGCAATCTGGAGTGCTGCGACTTTCTTGCCAAAAACCCGGCGCAAGTGCAGCTGAAGGGCGCAACCGTCGGCTTGATGAATCCGCCATACTCGCAAGGTACCAAAGCAGATCCGTCACAATATGAGCTTTCCTTTATTGAGCACCTGCTGGATTCTTTGACGATTGGTGCCAGAGCCGCAGTGATCGTGCCACAATCCAGCATGACGGGAAAATCCAAGGCTGAAAAGGACTTCAAAGACTCAATCATGGAGAAACATACGCTGGAAGGTGTGATAACCTGCAATCCAGATACCTTCTATGGCGTAGGGGTCAATCCGGTCATTGCCGTGTTCACGGCTGGGGAGCCACACCCGGTAGACAAGATCTGCAAATTCATCGATTTTCGCGATGACGGCTATGAGGTGCGGGCACACGTTGGCCTGGTCGAAGGTGATTCTGCCAAAGACAAGCGTCAGCATCTGCTGGACGTCTGGAATGGTCGTACTGAAGCACCATCAAAGTTCTGCGTTGAGTCTACTGTCAAGCCTGATGACGAATGGCTGCACTCCTTCTACTACTTCAATGATGAGATTCCGACTGATGCCGATTTTGAGAAGGCTATCGGCGACTACCTGACGTTTGAGTTCTCCATGATCATGCAGAACCGCGAGTACCTGTTCGAAGACGTGAAAGAAGGTGATGGCGATGAAGAAGCTGAATGAGAAGTCATGGGACGCTTTCGAGTTAGATTCAATGTTTACTTTCGAAAGAGGAAAAGAAAAGAACATGGCGTCACTTATTCAAGGTTGTATTCCCCTTGTATCTGCTCGAAAAATAAATAATGGCATTAAAGGATTTGTGGATAATCCGACAAAAGTCGTTAAAGGTGGAAATGTAATTTCACTTAATAACGATGGCGACGGTGGTGCTGGCCTTGCGTATTATCAGCCTGCCGATTTTGCATTGGACACGCATGTAACAGCCTTATATCCAAAAAAAGATATATTATCCAATGTTCTTATTTACATGACGGCCAGCATTTCAAAACAGCATGCTATTTTTGGACACGGGCGTTCTATCTCATTACCACGCACTCACCGCATTCAAGTTATGCTTCCTGTTGATGATTCGGGTAATCCAGACTATGACTACATGGAACAGTACACCTCCGAAATGAGGAAGGGTATGCTCATGCGGTATAGGACCTATGTTGCTAGCCAGCTCTCTCGGTTAGAATACGAGGATATTCCTGAATTAAATGAAAAAGCATGGAACGAGTATAGTCTTGAAAAGATTTTCTCTGTTGAATCAGGAAAACGGTTAACAAACGCATATAAAGTTGATGGGAGCAGGCCATTTATTGGTGCGACGGATAATAATAACGGTGTTACAGGCTTTGTAGGAAATAGCAATTCATCACTTGATAAGAACGTGCTAGGCGTGAACTATAACGGTGCACCATGTATTGCTTTTTATCATCCGTATGAATGTATTTTTACAGATGACGTAAAACGTTTGCATCTACGCTATCATGATGATAATAAGTATGTGCTACTGTTTTTTAAAGCTATTATCATGCAGCAGCGAAAGAAGTATGGCTATGGCTATAAATTTAAGGAAAAGCGAATGCTAAGACAAAAACTAATCCTTCCCATCAATGCTGCTGGAGAACCAGACTACGAGTACATGGAACAGTATGCTAAGAACATGATGCTTAAAAAATATCGTCAATACCTGGAATATCTGGAAGGGCAACATTAAGTAAAAGAAAATCAGTCAGTCTTCAAGCGAGGGCTGGCTGATTTTTTCATATATGGATTAAATATAGATTGTACAGAATCGTATATATGGGGATAGCGCTGAGGTGAGGCTTATATATGTACTGTATATATGTTGCACAGAATCATATATATAAGAATGGAATAAGAACGGATCCATATATAAGCTAAATATAGATTGTACTGAATCATATATATGAGGGTAGTGTCAGGACAAGGTTCATATATGCGCCATATATGTACTGAATATATATTGTATTGAATCGTATATATGAAGATGACGGCAAGGTGAAGACCATATATGCGTCATATATATACTGTACGGAATTATATATATGTAAATGGAATGAGGACGGATCCATATATACACCATATATGTCTGCAGAAAATCTGCAGAAAAATGTTAGTGCAAATGCCAATATACCAGTATTCTGTCAACTTTTAGTCTAAAAAACCTGCAGAAAACGTACTGAATCACATATATAAACATATGTTCTGTTAGAGGCTAAAAAATAAACCACCGATCGTGGCAGCAAACATTTTATTTCAGCAGCTGTACTCGATGCCAGAAGGCCCATTCCGCGTCCCCAATAAACGACTGCGGAATGCCAAAGGTCTGCATCAGCGCCTCAGGAGTCTGAAAATGCCAGCCATGCGTCCGACTGTACCGCAACAGCAGGCTGATGGCCGTGCGATTGCCGGAACTTTCGTACTTTTCGCAGACGCTGACGCACTCGCAGGCATAGGCAGGCGGATCCTGATCAATGATATGGCCGATCTCATGGGCCAGGGTAAAGGGACGCTCGTTGACCGGCTGCCAGTTTGGATTGTACAGCACGAGACGCTCCTTGGGATTCGCCTGCGAGGGCCAGTTATGAGGCCATTCGCAGCAGATTACGACTGTAATACCGTGGTGCCTGCAGTAGGCCAGCAGCCAGTCGATTACTTCGTCCATCGTCATCACTCCCTGCCTCAGTGGTTATTGGTCGTCATTCTCGTCGTTTTTGATCTGCGTGTCCAGGTAGGCTTTCAGGATGGCCTTCATCGACGCACGCTGGGCATCAGAGATCTTGATGCCGCGGTAGCTGTGCATCTCATCAACCAGATCGTCAACGCTTTTAGCTTCTTCAGGCTTGGCAACATTGGAACCAGACTGTCGCGCATCGAATCGTTCTTTTTTATCGGTAACGCCCATCAGCCAGCCTTCGTCAACATTTAATGCACGGGCCATGGCGCCGAGGTTATTCTGTGAGGCTTTGTATTTACCCTTAACGTAATCAGAAATGGAGTTTCTTCCAATACCGGACCTTCTCGACAATTCGGATTGAGTCATATTGGATTCACTTAAGGCCTGTCTTAGCCTTGATTGAAAGCTATCCATGGTGGATGAAGCTCCTTTCTCTATTTTTAATTTTGTAAACTTTTGATAACAAAATTTTAACACAAATCGGTATGTCTCGAAATGACTACGAGACGGCTAAGAATGGGGGCAAAATATATTGACTTTAGGACAAGGCTATTTTAATATGTTGTTGTTCGGATAAATGTACAAATCATATGGTGAAAGGGAGTGATGATTTGAACAAGGAATATGACTACTCATTGTTAAAAGGCAAAATGGCCGAAAAAGGATATACATTAACAGATCTTGCTGAAGCCATGGGAATTGCCAGGTCTGCGCTTAGTCGAAAAATAAATAATCGGGCTAGGTCAGGATTCACACAACGGGAAATGGTTAGCATTGCCAAAATATTAGATATCAATCTTGATAACATTAATCGCTATTTTTTTTACATTCGTTGTACGGAAAACAGAACAAAATGTAAGAATTTAAAAAAGTGATCATTGTAGGAGACAGTGTAAACAAAAAATTACAAATTGTAAAAAATGAGGTGATTTTAATGACTGAACAGCAGACGATCCTGACGCTGGCCTGTGTGCTTAAGAGTTCGGACCAGGCGATCATGGTCAATCAGCTGCTGAGCTGGCAGCATGAGAAAGCCCGCATCAACGATCCGGAAGCTTTTCATGAAGGCAACTGGTGGGTCTACATGCCAATTCGCGAGTGGCAGGAGCAGCTGAGCTGGATCTCAGAACGGACGATTCAGCGGAATCTCAAAGAGCTGAATGAGCTGGGCCTGATTCGCATCGGTGACTTTAATCCATATAGATATGACCGCACCAGGTGGTACACGGTCGATGAACAAGCACTAGAGAAGAGGATTCAAAAATGTATCGCAAACAAATAACGCTCCGGTTTCCTAAAGAGCTGTATCAACAGCTGCAACGAGAAGCGGAGCGTATGGGGATAAGCGTCAATGCGCTGATATCGATTATTTTGAATGATTATCTGAGCCAAGATTAATTTTGCCATGATTGTTTTCGAATTCGTCAACATGTCGAATAATCAATTGCTCGATTTCTTTGTTCATTGATCGGCCATTGTAGTCGGCAATGTATTTCAGCTTTTCTCTCAATTCAGTTGGAATACGCAAGCCAAACATTGGATATTTTGATGCCATGATGAAGATCTCGCTTTCATTATCATTCTGTTAGCATTTTAGCATCAAAATGATGATGAAAAATGATTTGACACCAAAGTGATAACAAAGTATTATCATATTCATAAGGAGTGATAACACTATGATAACAAATAAAAAGCAAACAGGAATTAGGATCACTCAATCTTTATCGGATAAGTTGACCGAATTTTCAAACTCAAAAGGAATTAGCAAAAATGCTGTGATTATTATGGCAATTGATGAATTTTTGAAAAAACACGAAGAAATTTCTAAACAAGATAATCGAGGTGATCAGGATGAATGAAGCGTATCAATATCAGTCGTCATTGCTAATCGACGAACCACCAATGCTGATGCTGCCCAGCTTGGCCAAAGCTCTGAAAAGTGCTGATAAGGCAATCATGGTGCAACAGATACACTACTGGCTGCAGATCAAACGCAAGGCTAATGACGCTAGAGCGTTTCACGATGGACGCTGGTGGGTATTTAACTCAATCCAACAGTGGCACGATCAGTTCATCTGGATGTCAGAACGCACGATTCGGCGGAATTTAGATGAATTGGCTAAGATGGGAATCATTATTGTGTCTCGCTTTAATAATAGGGCTTTTGATCGCACTAAGTGGTACACGCTCAATTATGATCTGCTTGATCAATTGGCTCAGGGCTTTCAAAAACCTCAAGCTGACGCATTTCCCGATTCTGGTCAATCGAACCGGCCAACTTGGCCTCAGCAACCGTCCAACTTGGCCTCAGCAACCGTCCAATATGGCCCCAACAAGCGTCCAGGTTGGACTCAACAACCGGCCAAGGTGGCCAAACCTATACCAAAGACTACATCAAAGACTTCTTCAGAGATTATCTCAAAAACTTCATCATCATCTGCTTATGCAACTAACAGTGAATATATACATAGCAACGCAACTGCTTCTTCGCTGTCAGCTGATGATGATGCTGGACGGACACAACCTGGTCAGTCTTTGACTCAATCAGCTGCTACTGCCTCGCCTGTGCAACTGCAACAACCTACTGTTCAGCCGCAACGGGCACAACGTCAGCCAAGCGGCTGGACGGAACCAGCCGATCCGACTGGTCCTGACTCTTTGGCTGATCCAAACGGAATGAACAAGATTTTCAAGATCTGGGCTGATCTTTGGAGCTGGCCTAGCTCAACAACGATTGCTGACTTGACGGCCTGGGTCAAGGATTTTGGGCCAGAGGTCGTGCTTTACGCGATCAAGAAGGCAGCCACGGCTGATGCCAGTCGGCCTCATGCCTACATGGCAGCAATTATGCGTGGCTATCGCAATGCCGGGATCAAGACCCTGGATGATGTTAAGGTCGCTGACCAAGCTCGCGAACAACGTAATCAGAGCTACGGCCGTTCACAATATAACCGTAACCGTGGCAATCGGGCGAATGTTCAAGAAAAGCTGCCGGACTGGGCAAAGCAGAGCGATGATGACACTGATGAAGCTGAGGATGAGAAGCAGCCAAAAACAGCTGAACAACTCGAAGGTGAACGCCTAGAGCGCGATCTGCATCGGGCCGTCATGCTGCAGCAGCAACTTTATGGGGTCGATCTGAACGCAATTTGCCACAACTTGGATCAACCGGACGGCCACGGCTATTTATCGGCGAAGGCGCCGAAGCTCTTTGAGCAGTACTGCGCACAGAACAATCTGGATGTCGTTGATCAAATAAAAAAAGCCCGCGAGACCGCGGACTTTGATTAGTCAATATAAAAATACGAAGTTTGATTTATATATTCAGAATAGCCTAAAAAGGCTGATAAATCAAGCTTCTGACCTTTAAAAAGTTAGGAGATTTTAATAATGACGATGACTGTTAAAAATTTTAACCAAGCTGCTGAAGCCAAGGGCTTTACGACTTCCGTTGACGCAACGCTGGGCCTGATCTTACTTAAACACCACGAAACTGCGGTCTGGGCGATCGCTATTCACAAAGTTGGCGCGGCTAGTCAACTGGCTCCCCTGGAGCTGAACGAGGCCATCCAGGCACAAGATCTGGCGGAGACTTTAGCTGAAACGGATCTGGCTGACCGCTACGCCGATATCTTTGAGCTTTTCTAGGCCGGGAGGAGTGCTATGCAAGAAATTAAAAAGAGCAACGAACGGCAGACCAAGCTTTATCAACGATTTGGCAACGTGCCGGTGCCAGGGGACCTGGTTGACTTTTACCAGAAACTGGCTCCAGAAGACTTGATGGAGTTCGTTCAAGTAGAGAGCGAGTATGTCAACGTGCTTCAGGGGACGCGGCTGCAGCTTGGCCGGGTCTATCGGGCGGCCAAAAAGCTGTTTGCACACGCCGGGAGCCGGTCGGATCTGCACGAGACGATGACTTTTGAAAAGTGGGTGCGCGCGCACGGCCAGTCGAAACAGACCGCGCTTCGCCTGATTACACTGGCTGATCAGGTGGATCTCATTCAAGCGCAGGCTCTGGATACCCACGACGATGGCCAGCTGATGGTTGAAAATTTCCTGACACTCAGTCAGAGTGATCAGCTGGCCATTGCGGACGGCAAGGTCGACGAGAAGGTTGTCGGCATGCTACTGAATGCCACGCCGGATATGAGGCAGTCGCCGATCTGGAAGGGTATGCTCAAGGAGTTGCACGAAAGCCGGCAAGCGATTGAGGACCAGAAAAAACAGCTACAAGATCAGACCAGTCAAATTCAGCAGCTGACTCAGCGCAATAGCGATCTTGAACGCTCCAGATCCGACTTTACGGACCAACTGTCCGCCGCAAAAGACGAGAACCGCCACTTACAGCTTCAACTGGCCGAAGCGCAGACGCAAGAACCAGAACCGGTTGAAGTACCGCCGGCTGACTACGATGAGTTGAAAGAGCGGCGCGTAGAGCTTGAAGCCCAGCTTAAGGACACTGAACAGACCCTGGAGGAGGTCAAAAAAGAGCTGCACGAAGCAAAGAGCGCCTCAACTGGAAGCTACTCGCAAGAAGATATCGATGATTTGCAGGAGCAACTGGCAGAACTGACGAAGCAGAATCAAGCGCTGACCAAGCAGGTCAAAGCGCAGGCAGCGCATGAGGATTCACGGCAGAAAGCCTTTCAGACGGTTTCGGCTCGCTCAACCGATATGTTGTCGGCACTTCCACGGACGCTGGACGTAATGGCCTTGGCTGGCGATATTGAGCAGCTGACGGATAAAGAGTTGCAGCAGACGGATCTGCCCGCTTTAGCCAACTCTCTGGAAGACAAGGCCAGCCAGTTGCGAAAGCTGATGCACGAGAGTCAGAGCGTGGTTGAGGGCGATTTCTCGGAGGTTAAAGGGAAGGAGGACGATGGCGCATGATGTTTGCGAAGGGCAAGTACGTCAACGCTGACGGTCTCTCCTCGCAGGCGTACTACCTGCGGGTCCCACCAGATAAGCTGCGAGAGTTTCAAACGGCCGTCTTAAAGGCTAGTCACCACGACTATCTGGCTCTGGCCACCGATCAAGGCTGTCGTCTGCGCGCGGTCCTGCTTGAGGGCCGACTGATCCGGCAGCTGCCTAAAAACGCCCGCGCGGTCGGGGACTGCTTTGCAGTCCTGTATGGTGCTGATAGTCGGCCCTTGATGGCCGTTGATCTGGTGCAGACGATCCCAAAGTCGGTCATGGAGCGCACGTTATCCAATCTGGCCGCTAAGATCTACTTGCCGGAAGCACGGCATCAGTTGCCAAAGTGAGGCGGGTATGATCAGAAACGGGAAGAATCAAAGGCCGACACGGGCACAAGTACGTGAGCAGCAGCTGCATGACCTGATCAAGGGCAGCTGGGAAACCGAAGAGCAAACGGAGGCGCGGTCAGACGATCGGCATATGGTCAGCGACTTCATCATGTCGCTGGTCGTGATTCTCATTCTACTGGCCGCCGGCTGGATAGCAGCCGTGTTTTTAAGGGGGCTAAAATTATGAAATTCTGCTATGTCGTGTCGCGAAAGGAAGGCGAAGACGTAGAGCCAATTGCGGTTTTTCGTCGCCTTAAACCGGCACTGAAATACGTTAAACGTCACGGTATGGAGCCGGAAACCGCGAGGCAGGACAACGCCTATCAAGGTCTGCTTGAGCAAGGGTGGGTCGTTGACTTTGTACCGGTAGCGATGTCTGAGCAAACTGCCAGCACGGCAATGGCAAAAACCAAGCTAAGCATTGGCAAGGCAATTTTGAAGGAGTGACCAGGTTGAATCGATTGTCGGAAACCAGAAAGCTTCACGGAAAAACGTTGGCTGAAGTTGCTGATGCTATTAATTTGGCGCCAAATACTATTAGCCAGTATGAGAATGGAAAACGAGAACCTAAACTAAAAATTTGGCAGGAAATGGCTGATTACTTCAGCGTTTCAGTGCCCTATCTACAGGGATTTGATGAGTGCAAGCCAGCGACTAATCGCATCAGGTACCTACGTGAGAAAAACGGCTTGAGTCAAAGTGCTTTAGGTGGGCAGATTGGGGTCTCACAACAAGCTATTAATAATTATGAGAATGGTACACGCGAACCAAAGCTTAAAACTTGTCAAAAACTTGCTGACTGCTTCGGCGTATCAATCCAGTATCTGCTTAAGCTTGACTCAGATACTAATCAGACTAAGGGTGAACTGGATTTGGCATTAGCTCAGGCAACGAAAGAATATAGCTTGAGTGATCGGCAGGTTCAGGAACTGAAACAAGAACTGCTCGCTAATCTATGGTTCCAAGCCAAATGGATTAAGGAAAAGGAGTGTGAAAAACATGACACAACGGATTTCCAGTGAAAAATGGGCCAAGATGGCCGACTACATTGAGCAAAACATGGACGGATACGACTTGATCGAACGGCACGGCTACTGCCTGGGCGTTAAATTACCGGACGTGGCCGCCTGGCTGGAGTTTACCGAGACCAAGGGTACGATCGCCATTGATATCATGGATCACCCCGAAACACCGATGGACGGCCAGATTCTGGAGTACTCCTTTGGCTACAGCCTCGAGGCCATTCCAACGATTCTGGCAGTGGCCAACCGGTATCTGGTTGAATGCGGCGGCTTTGAACAGGCCGTCTACCAGAAGAACCACGGCAAGCGCTTCGCTAACTACTACGATGACGAGATCCGCAAGCTGATTCCCAGCCGAGGCGGCTCGAACCGCACCTACGTCTACGTGGTCTATGAAATCTTCTACGATGAGCAGGGCGATACCACCAAGGTCGGGAGCTATAGCTTCTTGTACAAGGCCGATGCAGAGCATTACCTGAAGAAATTGCAGGCGGATCAAAAACCAAACCGCTTTGCCTATCTGCGGACGCAGAAACTGCTCTTGAACGATCAGGTTGATCGTAAGAATGTGACCAACATCTGGGTTGATCCAGAAGTTGCCCACGCTAATCTATACAACTACGCACCGCAGATTCCAATGGCCTTCAGCCAATTCAAACGGGCCAGCGACGAGGGGACCACAAAGTTTATCCACGACGTTCAACAGATCGTCTTGGATCCGGATTCAATCAAGGGGCGTGTCTCATGAACAGTGAAAAACAATACACAATGGCCGATGTTTACAAGCAGGTCTACGAAGAAACCGGAATCCTGCCCGTTCATTGCCTCTGGCTGGACGATCAGAAGATGACCAAGGCTGAGATGCTTAAACGGGCGCAGGAAACCAAGCGCTTGATGTTATTGGCGTTTGAAGAAGTCGATAAGGAAAGAGGCGATCCAAAATGACGATTACCAACGGTCAGTACCTGGTACGTAGCGGTCAGACAATCCGTTACAGCAACCATGGTCAGGAAAGTCTGCTGGTCGGTGAGATCACCGAAAACAGCAGGGATTATGACGTCGAACTCTTCTACGGTCCCAGCCGCTTAATTTTTTACCGGACGATCCGGTTGAAGAAACGGGCTGGCTGGCACCGCATCAGGCAAGAAAGAAGGAGATATCAGCATGTATAGCGACAATCCAATTAAGGAACAACGGCGGCGCCGGATCACAATCGGCATTATCGCCGTCCTCATTATCAGTGGCGCGCTGTTCGGCTTTCACTTTTTTCATAGCTACCGCCGGACCAACACCACGGCGCAGATCAAGCTGATGAGCAGCAGTACGCCTACCGTTGTGGTGTTCTACTCGAAAACCTGCTCCGACTGCAAGCGGGTTGTGGCAACCGTACATAAGGCTGACTACGAAAGCCGCCTGGCCGACAACGTGATTGGCCTGGGTGATGCGGCAAACAAGCAGCACCACGTTGCGTACGTTGAGTGGCAGAACGGTCATGATAAACGGCTGTTTGAGCAGTACAACGTCAAGTCGGTACCGACTTTCATGGTCTTTCAAAACGGCCAACCGCAGCCACTGGAAACAGTCAATGGCTTGCCGGTCTATCAGTACAGCGGCACCGATAAGCAGAAAATCAAGCAGATCTTCCAACGGCTGACTTTGGAAGCGCAGGTGACGGAAAATCAAACCAACTAAGCAACTGATCGCACAACGGCGAAATCGTCGTCGGCGTGAATGGGAGAACAAGGTTTACTTCAGACGGCTGATGGCGATTGGTAAGGCGCAGGAAAATCTTTCCGAAACCATGACCGCAGAGCCGGCGATTGCCTTTTGGACTGACCTGATCGGCATGCCCAGCGAACACGTCTGTGTTGAGCTGACCAGCCTATCCACTCGATACGGTGCTGATGAGGTGATCGATTGGATCAAGATTGTTTACACTAATGGGTTTTCAGATGCAGATAAGGCGATTGAGCGGATCAGCAAAGCGCTGGAGCTTGACTATAAATACAATCAATCAAACCTGTAGCAGGTAAAAACTATCGCTTAAAAAGGCTTTTAAAACGTTTTAAATTAAAAGGAGAGATTCAATGTTAAAAACATACGGCTTCCGCAGGGCGGCCAAATACATCAACCAAACCGGGATCCTGGAACAGACCTACACGGCCAAGATCATGAAGCAATTGCGCGATGACGTCCGGCTGGTACCAAAGATTCACCGGCGTCGCTACACGCAGGAACAGCTGGATACCTTTGTCAAAGAGGTCCGGCCGCGCTAAAGGAGGAATTTTAAATGAACCCGACAAAGAAAAAGGCAGCCCTGGAGCTGCAACTGACGGACGAGATCAAAAAGGATCTCATGGACGATATCGACAAAGCGCAGACAATCAGTCACCACTGGGAAGGCCAACTAGACGGGACCGATCTGTTACAGACGTATTATCCAGAAGCGGCCAAGGCCGGCACGACGCCGTTGATGGCCGACGTATTGGCACTGCATTTGACCTACTGGCTCAACAATGAGGGCATCTGCTATGCTCAACCGCGCATGATGAAGTACCGGACGCGGATCTCAATCAGCGGTTATCCGGTGAATGAAGGAGTGGATTCAGCTTGGCTGACGGATTGGTTTGCAAAGCGCAACCAGTATATCCTGGACGATTTGAGCACGGCGAAAGCCATTGCAGAGCAGATCTTGCAGAACGAAGCAAATAACGAAGAAAGCGAGGAAGCAGACGATGACGAAGGTAATGAAGACTAATGCCCGCGGGGAAAAGAAACGTTTTGACACTGTAGATGGCATGATGCCATTTGCCATCAGCGTTAACACGGACGGCTACGAGGGAGATAATGCACAAACGGATATCATCATCGAAAACGACGGTGCCGGTGTCTTGCATGACGTGGCCGTTGAAATCAACGGTGAGGTACAGTACTTCAGCAACGTGAAGCAGCTGAAGTTTACGACAATGGGCAGTCTAGAGCGTGAGGATCTGGCCGAAATGCTACGCTGGGTGGCTGATCAGCTTGATGTCTAGGCTAGAAAGGAGCAGTCATGCTGGATGAGCTTAAACGCCTCCGAGGGGCCTGGCAGAAAAAGCTGGCTAAGTTTTACGAATGGCATACCGAACATGCTATGCAACGCAAACTGATTGTCTCCGGCACGCTGGTAGCCATTATGGCTGCCTTGCTGATTGGTACGAAAACGGCTCCCAAACAGTCGCGCTTTACTAACACGCCGCTGAATACACAGGAATCGTTTGGTCAAAACTCCAGCGCCACAATTGCCATGACCTCGCGGCAGTACAACGCAAAAAAACACTTCATGGTGATCAAATTTCAAGTGCAGGCCAGCAGCGGTCAGGTGATCAATCCACGCAGCATCAAACTGAATGCCAGCACGCTTCAGCACCAGGACGCCAGCTACCAGGTCCTGCCCTTGGCCAACAACAGCTATGTAATGGTCATCAGCAATCTGAAGCCCGGCTATCAGGCCCTGCAGATTGTGGCCACGAATAAGAATCCTGATCTAAGCCAGCTGACGACGACTGATGAGGACTACGACGGGACCAGCTCATCGTCCTCGTCAGCAGTCAGCAATGCCAACAGCAATCAAGCCAAGAACAAGTACAAGTTCATCATCAACGAGAGCGACAAGTTCATTGACAATACGCTGGTCCAAAAATCGCAGAAACAGTACGCAGTCGAATCGCTCAACGGCTCAATCAAGAACCTGAACAAGAGCATTGACAAACAGCAGGCCGCGATTAAGGACTATCAGGCGCAGATTACGGCTGATAAGGTGGGGATCGAACAGATTCAAAAGGATAGCCAGTACAAGGCTGATGACGATTCCGGCTCGGACACGATTCGCAGTGCGCAGTCTGATATCACCAATCAGCAGGCTAATATTGATCAGGCCAATAAAAAAATCGCCAAGTACCAAGAACAGATCAAGCTTTATCGCAAACAGATCCGCGACATTAAAAACGGCAGCTACCGCTTTATCGCAAGCAAGAGTACGGGTGAATTGAAATAATTTAGTTGAGATACGAAAGGGGGCTAGGCTCGGCAGATCATGGGTCTGTCGGGCTTTTTTTATGAAAAAATACTTGATTTTGGTATCAATCGACGAACGCATGATGGTACCGCTTTGTTCGGACACGTTTAGTCCGGATATTCTGCTGGTTTTAATCGCAGGCATCTGCAAAACGTTTACGGAACTTTATGACGATAAAATGCCATTGCAGAATGCAATTGTAACGATGGCTGAATTTTATAACGTCTGGGATCCTACTAGCAACGGCACCGTTACGATGGATTATCTGCTTAATCATGATGACGAGGTGCAATGGGCAAAGCTCGAGGAGGCTTACGAAGCAACTGAGGACGTTGGGCCGTACGATCTGCTCGGCTACCCGGTTTATCTAAGCGTCCGCTCATATTTAAATGGCAAGGGATACGTTTCGGAGGAGGATATCGATGAGTACTTCAAGAATCACCCAGAGTCAGATAACTGATCCGCGGTGCTGGTCGTTTGCCAGACGGGCACTGGCAGAAAAACGCAGCGAAACCAAACGCAAGCCATTCTGGTTTTGGATTGAAGTGGAGCTGCCCAACCAGAAAAAACAGTGGTATCAATTGCCAAAAGATCTGCAGTTTGCTATGCGGCAGTATCTGCATGAGCGTCCAAAAGAATGGGCAAAAGTTTTAAATGGAGCGTTGATCAACGTACCACAATCCGATTATGACGATCAAGGTTATGCCAGCCTCACGCTGGGTATGATTCGGCAGGTTAAGATTCGTCGTCAGCACACCAGCATCAGCCGGCAGGTATCGCGCAGTCAGTTCATTATGCCGGAGTGGACCTGGTATGGATTGGCCAACAAAAAGCAGATCAAACGCTTCATGTTTCACGATCATGACACTGGCAATCGCAAGAATATCTTGGCTGCATTATGGCACTGGGAAATACGGTTCTTGTTGAAAAAATATTTTAAGATTGGAGATTTTTAGTATGGAATTTGAAACGATACACGAGATTCGCAATCGATTCTTTATCAAGCACGAAACGCCAGAAGAAATTGCCGATACGATCGACTATTCAGAGTTGCTGGAGGAATTTAAAGAGCTGGGCATTGTCTTTGACGATCATGGCACTCTAACTTGGCACGGACGTAAAATCGGCGGCATGAACAAGAGCTATGCCGTTAGCCTGCTACGGAAAATGATGGTGCGGATCATCATCAGAGAATTTATGATTGATGATCAGGTAAATCAATATGAGGCGCTCGAAAAACAGCAGATTGCACTGACGGTTATGAAAATCTCACCAGAAATTATGGCCATGGATATCGACTTTCACGATCTAATCAGCGTCCTGATTGACCAATCATTTACTTTTGATGCAACAAAATCGAAATGGATTGAACTTGAATACGCCGGCCAAAAGTTGGGTGCGTTTGTTAATCCGTATTCCAATCAAAGTACAATCGCGGATACAAACTATGAGGCCGTTGTGCAGATTCTAAAACTGCTGATCACGCCATTTATGCTGAAGAACTATCAGCCAGCTGTAAAAGTCGTTTTGAATGAGGAGGAGTGAAATGAGCAATGGAATATTGAATATGTTGACCATGGTTGCTACTAGCGGTTGCGTCTTGATTTTTGGAATCATCCATCGTTTAAGCTGCTGGAAAAAATCGCTGACGTGCTGAATATCGATATGAATGAGTTCCGCGGATTGAGTTAAAAATTGGCAGGCCGGTCGGTAACGGCTGGTCTGTTTTTTTAGAAAAAGTCGGTTTAATTGCCGACTTAGAATCATTTGATTTTTACGTGGCGAAAGTTTGAAAAAATCAAAATCTATTTAGAATTTCTAAATAAGTCATGTAATAAATAGCAATACATGATGTAACTAATGCGTAACTACAACGTGTTAATAGCCCATACAGGCGAGAAAATTGGCACTACTGCCCGGATCCTCGCCACTGGTGGGCCGCCGACTTGTCGGTGGTAGATCCCCCTTATGCTCTTTAACCTCAAATGAAACGTAGAAGGAGTGAATTATGACAATTTCAAAAATCGCGATCAAAATCGATGCAAAAATCTACGAAAAAATTTCGATCGAGGCCAAACAAAATCATCTTAATAAAACTGAGATGCTGGAATTGATTGTTAAAAATTATTTTCACGATAAAGCAATTGAAGAAGGAAATTCGGAATTAAAATCGATCATACGTAATTACAACGAGAACCTCGCATCAATTTCAGAAAATCTGAAAAAGCTGGCTGGCGATTCGGAAACGACTAAGAATTATATTCGAATGTTTTTTGAGGAGCTAACTGGCGTATATGATCCAGATGATCTTGACGGCAGTGATTTCAAAAATTAAAAGGAGTGAGATTGATGGATCTTCAGAATCACTTTTCAATTCGTTTATATGACAAGACGGTAGCTAACCTTAATTATTTGTTGGCGCAATGGAATGCAAAACCATTTTTGATTAAACGAATGCCAGATAATCGTAGTGCTTTGATCAATATGCTGCTGACTGACTACTCAAACTATCTAATAGAAGAACAACGGCAGGACAAAAAGAAAAGCTACGATCAAATTGCAGCTGAACTTAATCACTCAAGATCAGAACGTGAGACTGTTGAAAAATTGCATCGTGAAAACGAGAAGCTGCACAAGGATAATATGCAATTGCTCAATCGATTGAATGAACTTTATTATCTGGAAATGATTGCGACGAAAGTTCTAATTGAGACTGGCGGCTTAAACGATCTTGAATCGATGTTTGAATTTGGCTCGACGGAGTACAAAACTCATCAGGCTTTGCAGCAGTTGGTTGATGAAGATAACAAGCGACTGTTTGCTAAAACTAAGAATCAAAAAGGGTGATCAAAATGCGAGTAAAAAACAATCAGGATTTCTACCGGGCGCTGCATGCTTTGGAAGAAGATCCAAAGTGGTTTACGCATGTAGGACAAGAGAGCGGCTTGGATCAATACATTGACGATGGCGATCCGCAGACTGACGTTAAAACAGTTTTAGAGGATCGAAAACGCCTAAAAAAAGTCCGCAAGATGCTGCAGGTTAATCCGCAAGCATGGCGCACTGGCAGCAAGCGCGATACGGTCCGCTTGATCGTAACGTACTATGCTCGGTTCGGTTTGAGTTACAAAGATATGTCGGGGATTTTGCACATTCCGGTCAGCACGCTTCGGCATGGTTATCCGCCATTTAAAAAAGACGAGGTGATCAATTCTGACTTGCGTGTTGAGCTGAAAGATAAGTTTGGCAAGCACGTTCGACTGTAAAAAAGAGGTGAACAGTTTGTATATGACCAAAGAAGGTGAGCAGTCGCCGGATATCATCTATACGCAGACGTTTCACGTGGCACAGGCAAAATATCTCGGCTATACGGAACGGAAGGAAGCCATTAATCCGGAGAAAGATTTTGAGCTGGAAAACAATCCATATGCTGACAAAATTCAAAAGGATCCTGATGAAAAATTCGCCGGCTACATTGGCTATACGGATCGGCAGGCTGCTACCAAACTTGAGCGGGGCGTTGACAAGAATCGCTATCCAACTTTTACGAAAGATAGCCTCAACATTGACAATCACCAGCATCAGGAACTGATCGATAATCTCAATTTAGCGCAGAAAAATAAGACCATGCTCTGGGCCGGCGTGATCTCGTTCAGTCCGGAATTTATTCGCGAGGCGGGGCTGTATGACGAGAAAACCAAAACGGTTGATCAGCGGGCAATCAAGCTGGCGGTTCAAAAAGCCATGCCTGGTTTTTTGGCGCAAGAAGAGCTGAACAATTCAGAAACTTTCTGGTGGGGCGACGTGCACTTAAATACGGATCACGTCCACGTACACCTGGCCATTAGTCAGCGACAGAATACGCGTGAGATGAAAAATGGAGAGCCGGTTGGCATGTTTCATACCAAGTCGCTGCGTCGGCTTAAATCTGATGTCCACCATGAGCTGGCACAATCAATCAATCGTGAGCGCGATGTAGAATTGGACAAAGAGATTGATCATCTGCGGAAGGATCTGGTGGAGAACGTGCAGTGGCTGGTGCGGCACGATGCGGATCAGCAACAGCAGCTGCAGAATATCTACTGGTCGCTGCCTCAGTATCGCGACAAACGCAAATGGCGGGCCAGCAACCATAGCAAAGTCTTTAGTGAGTCGCATGAGCTGACGGATAAATTGGTTGATAATTTTTTAAACGATCAGCTGCATGATTCCTATCAGCAATTTAAAGCAGCCGTACACGAAAAAGATACTCGCAGCCGAAAAAAATACGGTCAGCATATCAAAGATACAGAAAAAAAGCGCGATAAAGCTTTGCGAGAATTTCTGGCCAACCGGGTGTATGACTATCTGCGTGAAGTCGATGAGCAGCAAAACGGTCAGCAGACACTGGAAAAAATTGCCGCGCAAGGCGTTGATGAAAATCTTAAGCAGATTGAGTTGGAAAAGCAGCGACTCAGCATGCTGAAGCCATCGTCAAATGAAGCTAAAGCCCTAAAGAAACGTCTAGGACTGCGTCGTCTCTATCTGCGTCAGGTTAATCTGGATGCACGGGCAAATGTCATTGACAATCAGATTGCCAAACTAAAAAAGCTGCACGACAAATCGCCAGCCAATGAGTATTTTTTAAACGTGTTGAAGGAGCAGCGGGAACTGGTTACGCTCAAAAAACTGCCAAAATTTGAGCGGGCTAAGCAGGGAATGACCAAGCGCTATCGAGAGCTTTCAAAACGCTATGTCAACGTGGTCAAACTGCCGATTCAGGCAGCCAGTCCGGAAGTTGTCAGTGAAAGAGTTGATCAGCTAGGCAAAGAGTTAGGCGTTATGCTCAAGTATCCAGATTCGCCGACTGTACAGATGATGCTGCCGAATCCTGGCAGTCCCTATGGCTTACAGAATGCGGTCTATTATTATCAGATGCAGCAGCAGGTATTGAAGCTGAAAGGGCAGATCTACGAGAACAACCGGCAGTATAAAGACGATTTTGCCAAACGGAACGCAATGAATCGGCCGCTGTTCCAGCGATTAAAAAAGAGCTATGCGATGCTTGAGAATGGTGAACGACTAGATCAAATGATTCAACATCGGCAGGAGTTTCTGGAGCGGACGCAAAAGCAGGCGCAAGAAAGATATCAGACACACCGCGGCAGTCTGCGACTATTGTCTAATCTGGATCGCCTGATGAGCGGACTCCGACGTGACGGTAGAGCAGAGATGAATGCCATGCGCAAGCACTTGGACGATGATGATGAGATTGAGCGTGCTGATCGAGAAGAAGAACGTGAGACGCGTGAGATTTGAAAAAAGGAGTTTTAAATGAAAAATCCAATTACTTTATCTGATTTTGTCAGTTCTCAAAATGACTTAGAAACGTTTGCTCAAATTGCAACGCGTTTCGTTGACCTGGACGGCAATGAGATCTATTTAACGTTTGAAGACGGCTGATACAATGATTATGCAATTTGTTATAACGACTTGCTTGATGCCGGACTTGAAGTAACGGTTTTGGCTGATTTTGCCGAACGCTATCAGACCCACGCGATGAGCGAAGATGGTGAGATCGTACTGAAAAGCAAGGATCCAGCAAAACTGCTGCAGACGATTATAGCCGTGTATTTTTGGATTGGTGAACAAGAATACCCAGTGCGGGGATAGAGATGATTAGCAAAGCGTTTGGATGTACAAACGCCCTACAGGCAGCTAGGCAATTAGCCTTTACTGTATGCAGGGTGTTTTTTATTCTTGAATATGTGAGTATATACTAATGGCGTAGGTTATGTGAATTTTGCAATTATTCATGGAGGCATAGTTATGAAACAAACACCTAAGCTAGAAAAATCGCTTGTAATAAAGCCTAAAAAAGAAAAAAGTCGTTTAAAACAGATGTTTAATGGGTATGATACTAATAAACCATATCCATTTGAAGTCGTCGATAAGGGTAATTCTGTGACTGAGAAGCATCTGTCATTTCCGTGCAGACAAAAGTAAGCCCTGCTATAATACTAATAGAAAAAGCAAGGCCGCTTTAAAGACGGTAGCTTTAGGACCTCAAGCTGTTTAACGCCGTTCGTACCCTCTGCTAAAATTTACGAACGGCTTTTATTATTTTTTAATCATGAGTAAACAAGAAAAAAGTATCGAAAGAGTATTAAGATTGCATTGATTACAGGGGCAATTGCTTGGGCAATTTATGGAGTGGTTCGTATATGGTTAGGATAAAGTCGGTCGTCGGATTTTCCGACGGCCGTTTTTGTTTGGCGAGACTTGCATAAATCCTTATTCTGACGATGATTAAAATCAGACTTTAGATGGGGGCCTCTTTGCTTATGGAAGAAAATTACGATCTGGGCCTGATTACCAGCCTGGAGCATGGCGTGGCCAAAGGGATCATATTAGGCACGCAGGAGCCGTTTGCGATAAAGATCAAGACCGATGCGGCGGATTCCCTGATGCAGTATATGGTAGTGGCCATTAATCCAGACCATACTGATTTTATTTATCAATAATAAGGAGAGTGATAGATTATGTCTGCAAATGTTAGACGACAACCGATCAGCCAGGAATACTTTGAAGAAAAAATGCTCGATTTTTACGAAAACTGTAACGTCAGCCGGCCATTGGCGATGAAGATTCTAGCTTTCTGCAAGGAGATGATTCCGCTGATGCTGATGGGAACGCCAGAGACGGTTGCACGCGTCTGTTATCGAGAATATACTGGCGAAAAGCTGTAGGGGGCGGTTAAGGTGCCCTATGTTTTGATGTATCAAGCGCGCAGCAAACAGCGCTGGTATTGGACGATTGATCAGAAATTTACTTCAAAAAAGAACCACGAGTTTGTGATCTGGGAGTCCTTGACCGGCCTGTATCATGACTTTGACAATCTGAAACAGGATTATCCAACGCGGTTTCGATTCAAACGGTCAGATAGCTTTTTTGCTTTTGACTTACAGGATCGGGAAACGTTGCCCTTGGCTACGATTGCGGAAAAATATCCGGAGGTGCAGGAAAGTTCTGCCCGCTACGTGATTACGGTCATGCGAAATAGCGAAATGTATTATTTTCGCAAGTCCACCAAGAAATTTGAGCAGACCGACGCGAAAGCATCAGTTTGGCAGGAATTGGCCGCACCGGTTGAGTTGGCTCAGAAGATGGCTAAAAGCAAAACGATCTGGGCACACAATAAAAAATGTGATCCAGAAACGCTGCGCATTTTTGATCTGGCCAGCGATGAGTTCGTCTGGGAGCCTTCCAAAGAAAATCTGGTGACAGAGCCAAGCTACGTACCATTGTTTCAGACAATTGAAAAGCGCATTGACGCTCATCTGCAGAATCGTTCGCGAATCAGTACCGATGCCGCAGTAAGGCACAATACGCCGACAATCGACTGTGATCTTTGCGAAATGCTGGCGGCAGTTGGTGTTCTGGTACAGGGACTGGCTAAGAAAACTGCGGTTGACCGATTGCTTAATGCCTATGAGAAGAGCATTCTTCAAGACTTCCTGCACACGATTGAACTGACGGATCTTGACCAGCTTGATCAATCAGCGTTCTTGGCCGCTTTTCAAGCATCGCGCCTGGAGCGGCGAAAGGTCAAGGATCTTAGCATCTTTTTAACAGCGCTGGCAGAGTCGTTTGACGTGAAAAAGTTCCTGAATATTCTGCAGAGCAATCCATCATACGGCAACAGCTATTCCTTCAAGGATAAGGAAACAGCTGACAAAATCAGCAGTTTAATTAGAAAGTAATAATTCTAGCTTGCTGGCTAGAATTTTTTTATTAAGAAAAAGTATCATAAATTATATTCATGGTATTAAAAATTATACTTCAAGTGTTATAATTAAAACATAAAAGATAGGAGGAAAGGCATGGATGATTACGAAAAAGCACGCGCGGTCGTGCTTGACAAGAATAATAGCTTTGCTGAGTTGAGCAAGTGGTCTGGAATGTCAATCCCACGACTTAAGCAGTTTCGGGCAGACCCCGAAAAATTAAAGACCGCAAAATGGATTGCGGTTCATAAATTGGCGGAAATGTATAAGGAGGAAAACAAAATGAACGCTACTATTAAAAACTTGGTCGAAGAAAAAATCGATCGTCATATCACTACCGTCTATGATGGTAATGTGGTGATTAAGAAAGATTCGGTCGATGTTAAGAATGGCCGAATCCGTTTCTGGGAGCTGGGCGATGTGACCAGCTGGATTGATCTGGCTGATATCAACTGCACCGAAGACGAGGCGCGCGAATTAGTTAAGAACGTCGTGATGAACGCGCTGTTTGCAATCAGTGACAAGCCAGTGACCACTGACTTTAATGTGAAATAGGAGGCGATGATGATTAAAACCAGACTATAGAAAAGCGGCTGTTCAACGGCCGCTTTTTGCCTATTGATCATGCTGAGTTAGCCACTTGGTCATGTTGACCGTGACCCAGGTAACCAACTGATTATCTTTCAGTTTCCACAACTTAGGATCTTGTACCGCTGGATAATCGATACCATCTAGCATGGTTGCCATTGCGTCTTCCGCATGGGTAAGGGCTTCAGTAAGGTTTTTGCAGTCAGTAACCATACCCGGAATATTTGGCGAGGTTACGACGTAATAATGTCCATCATCGGTATATTCAGTCAATATTACTGGATAGTTCAAAATATCTTGTTTCATAATGCACTCCTTTATCTTTCCGTGATTATATCTCGAATTTCTGTTAAAATAAAAATAACGCAACTGTGAAGTCGCGTTATCAGGTTTATTTATTTACAAGAGGCGATCGGCTATTATTCAAAAAAGTAGTCGATTGCCTTTTTGTGTTCCTTGCGGCCTTTCCAGGCGTAGTACAGATAGGCAACCAAAGTGAAAATGAGTACAGCTGCCAGATCATACTTGTGATCGGCTAGTGTTACTCCTAGCAGAATTGACAAAAACGTAATGGTAAAATGGTCAGTCATAATTATATCCCCTTAGACGTTTATTTTATATAGAAAATGTTCACTACTATGAACGTTTTCTATATTTTTATTATACTATCATTAGTGCAAAAATCAATATATTTGAATAATATTATTGAAAAATGTTCACTATACTGTACAATAATAATAAAAAGTAAGAGGGGCATAGATCATGATTTTTAATCGCTTGAAGATGCTGCTGAGCGAACGTGAGCTGAGCATTACACAAGTAGCTAAAGATACCGGCTTATCACGGACAACCTTAACCTACATGATACAAAACAACTCTAAGGGCATTCAGCTGGCCACGCTAAACCAGCTGTGCCAGTACTTGCATGTGCAGCCTAAGGATTTGCTGGAATACTACCCGTTTGACTTGCACTGCGAATTTAACAGAGATCAAGACAAGATTACTGTTGCCGCAACGATTCTGGAAAATGGCCAGGTTATTCAATCCGCACAAATTTCAGGAAAGATTACTAATATTACTTGTCGGATTGCTTATTCTGATCTGGAACTTCATTTTGCCAACTATTTTAGTCAATTATCTGTCTTCGCCAAGACGTTGATGAAAAATGATTTTGTGGCGTTAGCAGGCAAAGAGCTTGGCTGCTCTATTGAATTGAGGTGAGCAAATGTTAATCTTACGTGGCCACTTTACTGCAGCCGAACTAGCAAAAGCTTTTGATGTTTCTGAATCTGAAGTTAGAAAGGTTGCTGGTGATAAAATTCCGTTTAAACTAATTGGCCAGACGCGCAAGGCAGTATTGGGAGAAGGAGTCTCTGAATATATCGGCAACAACTTCACGGTTCCTGAGTGCTGTCGGTTATTGGGCAGATCGCTATCTGATGATCCAAAGGGTGCCTTTTTAGGTATTACCATTTATGGTGATCCAAAAGGAGATAATGTAATTCCACTTGAAGATGTGATTCATGGCTACAATCTATATCTTAATGATATTGATGACGGATATTGGGACTAACTACGGTAAAACTTGTTTAATGGTGAAACTAAAGTATCTTAAATTAATAAAATATGAGGAGGTACTGACTATGAAAGAAAAGTATGCCCGTAATTGGACGTTTATCTGTGATCCTGAATCATTACCCACAAACTGGCGTGAGATACTTAATACAGAGCAGACTGCTTGGGTTGAAAGTCCGCTACATAATAAGGATGTCGATTCTGAAGGTAATTTGATAAAGCCCCACTTGCATATCGTTATGATGTATAAAGGTGCTAGAAGTTATAGTCATATGCAAACAGTCACGAATTTGCTTGATCAGGAGGCTCCTAAAGTAGTAGTAGCTACTAGAGGCATGATAAGATTTCTAATTCATGAGGACAACCCGTCGAAATATCATTACAATTATGAGGAAATTATCTGTCACGGTGGAGCCAATATAGAGAAATACTTTCATGTTTCGCCTACAGCTAAAAGACGCGAAAAACAGAAAAAGGATCAACAAATATTGATGAATGTAATTACATATACTATAAAAAATAAGATAATAAGCTATGATGACCTAATGCAGTATATTCTGGATAACAAAAAATATGATTGGCTGAATGTACTCAGTACTGGTCATCGTGCGATGATCGTGAGTGCGCTAATTGAATCATTGGAACGAAAAAAGCTAACGAATAAATAAGAAATTTAGAAAAGAATATAAATGTGTTTTTCTAACCAGTCATTAGTCAATCTAGTGGCTGTTTTTTTATTGGCAAAAGATTGAATCCTGAGAATTCCCGTTATCCTAGAGCCAAGAATCAAGGAAAGCGGTGAGAAGATGCTGAATCCAATTGGCTTGTCAATGCACGAACTCGGGCGGATTATGACCAGCCCGCCGGCAGCGGCGAACCAGGGTATCTACCTGGCTCATGATCTAAACAGCAACCATTACTTTGTTCTGGACCGCTTAAACAAGAGTGATCAGAGTCAGCAGCCATTTGAGTTTGAAACGTTTGATGACGCTTATGCCTTCTCGAAACTAAGGGAGCGTGGAAACATGGATAAGGAAAAGAAACAGGAAAAAAAGGTCTCGCCAGCAGAAATTGAACGGTTTGCCGTCAGTCGCAAGGCGCAACAGCTACTGAAAGACGGAACGCAGACCATTGATGCAATGGAAAAGCTGGTTGATCGGGTCAGTCCAGTAGTGGACTATGGTCGGGTCAACAGTTTGCTGCTGACGCAGGCCAGTCCGGAACAGGGCTTTATGACGAAGCAGGCCTGGATCCGTCATGATAAGAAAGAGGATTTAAAAGGCGTTGATTTTGATCAGCTCGAAGGCGTCAAGGTATTCGTACCAAACGCTAAACAGCCTGGTCAACCCGTTACGTTTGACGTTGGTAAGATGTATTCTGCCGATGAGATTGCTGCCAAGTATCCTAACGTCAAAATGCCGGCACAAGCACTGGTCAGCCAGCGCAGTCTGATGCACCAGTCTTCAGAGCCGGAACGACTGGGCGCAGTGGTTGATGCTCTGCGAGAACTGAGAGTGCCGAAGCCGGACTGGGTATGGGGACGCAATCATATTCATGCCGTGCAGACGCATATGGCACGCCATATGGCTTTTGCCAGCACTGGACTGACGAATCAGTCTTTCCATTTCAGCGTCAGTGAGCGCAAGGCTATGACCAACCTGCAGCCTGATGAGCTGCAGACGATGTTTGTCAAGTCGGTCAGCCTGGCCAGTAAGATCAATCGGACGGCCAACCGCAAGCTGTATCAGATGAAGACGCAGCAGAAAATGCAGCAGCCAGTTAAGACTAAAACAAAGGAGCGCTGATTATGGCAGAATACGGAGAATTAAAGAATCTGCAGGCCTTTTTAACTTATTGGAATCTCACGGCCGACAAGTTTGAACAGCAGAACGATATTTACGGCCGGCTGACGGGAGCAATTATCCGCGACTGGGTATACGACTACACCAAGGAAGGCGACTTTTTGGTTGAAAATGGCGATCTGGATTGGTTAGTCAAAGGATCGGCGTCAGACGATCAGAAATTGGCGGCATTTGATCAGTGGCTTGGCCATAACACGGCAAGCCCAGCAATCGTGCCGGCAATCCAGGACTATCTGATTGAACACCGCCAGGAGATTGATCAGGAGGTTAAAGATCACCAGCTGACCCTGGACAACGTAACCGATGATTCAGCGGAACGCTACATGGAAGTCCTGGAAAAGATCAATGATCAAAAAGCGCCAAATCCGGAGCTGATGATGGGCTGGGCTGGCAGCTATGCGATCAAGCAGGACGGCGAATGGCAGATCCATGGTACTCATGCGGCCTTGGAAGAACTTGAGGCTGATCAGGTCGGCTATAAGTTTGCCGGCGATTTAAGAGATGCGCCGGATGATGCACCTGTGCATGCGACGCCTGATATCCTCCTGGCGCCGGAAGAAATGTCAGTTACCACCAAGCAAGAGCTGATGGAATCGGCGCAAGAGGTTTTACGGAACAATGATCTGCCTGATACCGAGTACAACTGCTACTCAATGGCAGAGACCATCTTAGAAGCAACCGAATGGACGCACACTGGGATTTCAGCAGAAGAGGTCAGCATCGATCTGCGTGAAAATCCGAAAAATTATAATCTGGACGGTATGGCAGAGCGTGATGCAGTCGATAAATACAACGAACGCTTTGCAAAGCTTGCGAGTCACTATGGCTTTTTAGCGGCACCTTATGATGAGAAAACGAATTATTATACCAGAGAAGTCAAGACCTACTTATGGCTGAAGGATAAGTCATTGCGGGAAACTGATGATCGAATCATCGTTGCCGATTTTGACGAGATTATGAACGCCGATGCCAACGATACACTCGATCGGCTGGTAATGAAAAAAATGGCTGAATCTGCCAGAGCCATTGAATCATCGGCTGAATACGATCTGGATAAGGATAAGCTCGATGAGCGCTATCAAGAAATTGCCAAAAAAATTGAACACGATCTGAAGACAAGCCCCAAAGTCATCAGCTATGATATGGAGACGACTGGCTTTGATCCGCAGAACGATGATATTCTGCAGCTGTCAATCGTTGATGGCGATGGCAATGAACTGTTTAACAAATTGTTCAAACCAACGAAAAAGAACGAGTGGCCAGAGGCGGCCGCCGTCAATGGAATCACTCCAGAGCGCGTGCAGGACTGTCCAGCATTTCAAGCCTGGACTGGTCAAGTGCAGGAGATCTTTGACCAGGCCGATGTGGTAGTCGGGTACAATCAACGTAATTTTGATGATCGGTTTTTGAAAGCGAATGGCATTAAGATTGATCCCGCTAAAGAAAATCATGATCTGATGCTGGAATTTGCCGAGGCCGTTGGCGAACCGAATCCTTATCCAAAAGGCTTCAACAAGACGCCTTACAAGTGGCAAAAGCTGGGGCAGGCTGCCGATTTCTATGATTACGACTGGGGCAATGAACATGCTCATGATAGTCTGGCGGACGCGCGGGCGACTGCCTACGTCTATCGGCAGATGAATCCAGAACGGCCGATGCAGCCAAAAGAAATGGCCAAACAGTACCTTAACTATCTGCATCATGCCAATCCAAACTACGAGAATGCGCCAGTTGGAATCAGCAACAGTCTGAGCATGCTACGCGATATGTCTGACTATCTGTACTATGAACAGCGGACGCCACGGTATACGCCACGCCAGCTGCAGTCGATGGTGCGTCAGGGCTTAGAAGAACTGAAAAAGCAGCAGGAACGGACGCAGGAAGTTATCTATCATGATGAGCGGGTTGAAGCTATAAAAAAGCTGACACTCACTGATGATGCCAGTGATCGGGGCGGCAAAGCCTATGCAGATGAAACAGCTGGCGACTTCATGCGGACGGCATTTGGCAACCGGGCCGATGTCGATTTTAAAGAACTGAATCAAGCCTTGAAAGAGAGTGGAATTAAGCCGCTTGCTGAACCGCTGGCGCAGCAAAAGATTGAACGGGCAGCCAAGGTCTTGGCAAAAAACTATGCTCAGGATCAAACCAGCATGGCAGTAGCCGAGTATCTCCAGAATCCTAAACGGCCGATAGCTCAACGTTTAAAGGTTGCGAACAATATCATTGCTGCTCGCCGGCCGCATGCCAAGCCAATTTTCAATTCCAAAAAGCAAACCAAGGAACGTTAATCGAGGAACCATTACTCAATTGAGTGATGGCTCTTTTTTTAACCTCGTTCCAAGGTTGGAACGAGGTTGGCCAGAGGTTGTCCAAAGATTGAATTTTCTTCAATGCAGATAAGCTCAATGTAGAAAGGAGTGATGGCAATGGTAGAGGAGCCTGAAGTCAGCTATTTGGCAGGGGTCGATAACAGTTATGCTGAAAAGGTTGGTAACAGCTGGACTATCCATGGTGCCAAAGCAGTTGATCGGCAAGGAAAAAGCTGCCGCTTCTATAAGCTGCAGAATATCGATGATCTAGGCAGCTTGCCTGATGATGTCCCAATTTTTGCAAGCTGGAATGATAATACAGCGATTATTCCAGCTTCAGTCAAGCCAACCACTAAACATGATTTGGATAAGATGGCCACTGATGCCTTGACAACATATGCATATGGATTATATCCAATCAACCAGCACAATAGAGAAATTGTCGCGCGGAGTATCCTTGAACAAAGTGATATCAAGAATTACCGGACTCTCGACGTTGCCGATGGTTCCTGCTTGTATGACACTTATTGGAACGTCATCGATGATTTAGGAAAGGGCCAGAATGGCAGATTTCAAGCTCTGGATGGCTGGTTTCTTGATCCAAGAATCGACCAGGTAAAGTCCAAACCATTGGTTCGTGATGAGTCGATTGAAACCAAAACCAAAGAATTTAAAACGGTGGCCGACTATCTAAAGGACTACGGGTTCTATGCTGATCGGCAACTGAATTTTAAGTTTCTAAATTGGAAATTAGAGCTGGATGGCTTTCAGCGATTAGATAGCAAACGTACCGTCCCGAAATATACTTACACCACGCTGGATGGAACACTGCAGACGGTATCGGAACATAAGCTGCTGCAAAGGGCAATCGAACTGGTGGAAAATCACTATGCTGATGACGATGTAAAGACCTCTGCTTTAAAAGTATTAAAGCAGAAGCCTTATAGTGAGGATTACCAAGCTCAGCGATTAAAACTAGCCACGCAGATCGTCGAAAAGAACGATCGAATCAAACTGGTGCCAATTGAAAAAGGATTAGCAGATCAGGTAGAGCATTTGATACGAAAACCCATGGCCAAGCAGATTCAGCCAAAAGCAAAAGAACGCTAGTTAGTTGCGAGAAAGGAGCATTAAATCATGCAGAAAGATAGCCAGGATTTCGTAACCGAAAAGATGCTGACTGAATATGCCAATGATGTTTTAAGACTTACGAATTTTCCCAGAACCGATCGCAATATAAGTCTAATCACAAAAGAATTATTAGATGACGCCAGTTCCAGCAATATTCAGACCGCCCATGACAACCTAATTAAAAATATGTACAAGGGTCAGACTAGGCAAAAACAAAATTCGCAGCTGGATGGCTTTTACAAGGATCCCAGAATTGATAAGCGCAAGAATAAGGTGCTTGAGGCAGATAGCACGGCTGCGGCGACACTCCCTAAAGGTGCCGGGCAGACCTTAAACGATTTTCTTTTGAATGCCTATACGCTTGAAGATGGTGATCTGAACCGTGGAATTCGGCAGCTGGACTACAAGAAACTGAACCAGAGCCTGGAAAAAATGGGCTTTGAGTGTTTGGTTAAAAAGCACCGCAGGCCCAAGTTTGGCACCATTATCAATGGTCAAAAGCATATGCTATCCGAACATGACGTCCTCAGCTGGGCGCTGGACGCAGTTGAAAACTATTACGTACAGGATCGGACGGCGGTTTTCATCAGTAATTATCTACGCGATTCGGCCAACAATTCAATTGACAAGCGCTTGAAGCTGGCAATCAAAGTAGTTGAAAATACTCAAAACGTTAGATTGGTGAAGTTGAATCTAAGTCAACGCCTATCAAAGAGTATGGCCCAAGCAAAAGCCAAGGAACATTAACTAAGGAACCATTGCTCAATTGAGTAATGGCTCTTTTTTTAACCTCGTTCCAAGGTTGGACCGAGGTTGGCCAAAGATTGATTTTCTGAGCCGCCATTTAGACTCAAAGGCAAAATCAATAAAGCGAGGGACAATTATGAAACAGCAGGATCAAGTCAAATATGTGTTTAATGATGGGATTGAGCCGATTGCATTTACAAAGGATCAGCTGATCAAACAGGCTAACGCGGACGGCTATGAAACCAGCAGACACCCCGATTCAATGGCGTCTATTAAGGCAGCCGAAGATCTTTATGACACCAAGTTTAAGTTTACGGTCAAGCCGCTGGTCCGCTTGGAAAGAATTCATGAAGATGATGCCGTGTTGATGAATGTGATTGATCTGCACGATCAGCGGCTGCCCGGCTTTGAAGGTCAGGCTAAGGCCATTGAAATTATTGGCGATTACGGCATGCCAGGCGATACGCATTTGCTGATGCCTTATGATCAGAAAACGCTGAGCATGCTCAAGAGTTTTGACGACTATCAGGAGCCGGAATGGCAGCAGGCTTTTGACCAGCAACTGGCAAAAGCACCGGAACATGCTGGCAGTCAAGACTTAGAGTTGCCGAAAGTTACGGCTGATGAAGTCAGCAAGATCGTCTACGAGAAAAAACAGCCTGAAGATCTTGAAACGCAAAAGAAAATTGATTATGCCAAGCAGATTCTGCAAAAAGACTATGTACAAGATCAGACTAACCAACAGGTAACGAAATTTTTGGATAGCAGCAAGGTTCCGCTAGACAAACGGGCAGAACTGGCGAGTCGAATTATTAAAGGTCGGCAAAACAGGCAGAATCAGACTAAGAATCAGATTGCCTATCAAATATCAAAGGTTAAGCCGCTAAAGAAGGGGCGAGAACGATAACAAAAAAAGCGCCCATGATGGACGCTTGGAAGCTCTTTACAGGTTTTGATTTAACGCGTGACGTACAGCAAGCTGATTACCAGTAACACGCAACGGGCAAACCTTTTTTTGATTAATAACGTGGGTACACTATTGCCATATCAAGCCCCAACTCTTTCCCGTTAAGTATAACATATAGAGAATGGAGAAGCTATTATGCAACGTCCAATTATTGTCCAATTGAATAGAGAATATTTTAATGAAGACAATGAATTAGTGATTAATCAGCCCATACCTGAGGCACTTAAGAAAAGAGAACGTCCTTATGTAGAAGGAACTCTAATTGCTGACGATAATAATACGTATTTCGTTCCATTTAGAAGCAAGCTGAATAGTAAATTGGTAAGAGAATTTCCAGAGCTGGTTTTGGAACTGCCAACCGCTAATAAGCCTCAAGCCGGATTAGATTTAACGAAATTATTAGTAGTTAGAAATGATATTAATTTCAAAGTCAGCAGAGGATATATTAATTATGATCAATACAAAGAACTAACAAAGCGGCAGGAAGAATTGCTGACTAAGATTGAAAATTTTGTTAACGGCTATAAAAAAGAGGTTTCCCGTGGAGGACCATTGAATTCTCAATATCGATACACAACTTTAAAATATTTTCGGCAGATTGTAAAATTTAAGTTGAACATTTTAGTGGACAGAAAAACCCATAAAGGTCTTTAATGGTGTCGTTACAACATTCCATTAGAAAGAAGGACCTTTATGGGCACCACTATCTTATCATTTTCAGACCGCATTGTCATCGAAACGCTTCGTCATGAAAAGCGATCTCTTCGATATATCGCTGATTACCTGGGCTTTAGTAAGACTACTATCTTTAATGAAATTCACCGGTTAAAGGGTGAATACCATGCGACTAGTGCGCAAGCCGACCACGAAACTAAACTTAGTTATCGTGGTCGTTGGTTAAGTGCCGCGGTCGCTTGCTTAATATGATCATCACTGAAACTGGTAATTGATTGACCTTTAGGGATAAATTCTCTTAGTAGCCCATTAAGCTGTTCGTTACTGCCCCGTTCTGACGGCGTATAAGGATGAGCAAAATATAGGTTGGTACCAGTGACCTCACTCAGCGCAGAAAATTCTGCACCATTATCAAAAGTGAGTGACTTAACCACCTCAGCATCAAGTTTATTCACAAACTGTTGAACTGCAGCCTTACAGGTTTCAGCCTGATAGTTGGGGATTCTGATCACGACTTCGTAGCGCGTCATTCGTTCAGTTAGGGTGAGCAGTGCCGGTTGATCGCTGGTTCGCTTGCCTTTGACTAAATCACCTTCCCAATGACCAAATTCAGAACGATCATTAGCCGCTACTGGTCGCTGTTCAATTGAAGTCCCCAAGATCTTTTTATTTTGGCGTACACGACCCGTACGGTGCTTTTGGTGACGTTTGACCTGTTGTGGTAAATCGATATTGGCGACAGCTAGTAACCCGCGATCAATGTAACGATAAACAGTGGGTGTTGCGGGGCAATATTCAGCTGGATGGTGACGTTTATAAGCACCGACAAAGCTATCTACACTGTGCACTCGGAACTTAGCCTTAAGCGCAGTGGTCAATTGGTTAAAGAATGCCGGACTATATTCGAGTAGACTTTTGCGATGGCAATTTAAACGGCGTTGTTCGTATTGAATTTGACCGCTATCGGCAAAATAACGCTGGGTATAAACGCCATAACTGGACATTTGAGTCACGGTGCCGCGCTTGATTTCACGGCTGATCGTGCTGGGATCGCGGGCTAATCTTTTAGCAATCGCCCTGATCGAATAATGATCTTCATAAAGACTCTGGATTTGGCCACGCTCCTCACGTGATAGTTGCTTATAAGAAGCTGTTTAGTATCTTTGATTTTGACCCAATAATTTGATAAACTACTGTCAAAAAAGTTGGTGATCATATGCAACATTTTAGTCATCATTACCAAAGCGATATTTCTCGGCAACAATTCGATTTGATCCGTCAGGATCTGGAAGCTTCAAGAAAACGAACTCACCCAAAACACATTGATCCTTATGATATCTTCTGTGCCATGCTCTATGTCCTTAAAAATGGCTGTACTTGGCGTGATTT